>Ga0265296_1002781_pt1 | contig 17099 bp, 13 predicted proteins | sample MunlanPumphouse1_FD_189073 | JGI IMG/M metagenome (GOLD analysis project Ga0265296, IMG submission 189073) | Groundwater microbial communities from a municipal landfill in Southern Ontario, Canada - Pumphouse #1 | ecosystem: Environmental > Aquatic > Deep subsurface > Groundwater | place...
CTATGGCGACACTGGCGCCACTATCGCCACCACTGGCAACATTCAAACCGACGGCACCCTTGATGTCGGTGGAGGTTTTGGTTCCACTGGCCTCACGGTTTCTGCGGCCGGCGTGCTCCAAGTTGACGGCGCGGTCTTCGCTTCGTCTACCCTCTTGGTCGGCACCTCTGTCGGCACCAACTTCTTTGTCAACGGCCAGACAATCACCGCTTCTGGCACCCTAGGGATCGGTGTGACTCCTACTGGTGTTTCACAACTGCATGTTAAGGCAACTTCTACCACTGCCGTGCCTTTGGCGATATATGACGATGCCAGCAATTTGATGTTTAAGGTGGCTTCCAGTTCGTTAATTTATGTCAATGACAACGTTAATACAACTGCTTATACCCATAATGTAGTAGAGGTTGGCGATGCGACCAATAAAGCTGGCGGTTTGGTATTGAAAGGCACCGGGAGTGTGTCGGGACGTTTAGTCATTAATACAGGGACGAAGATTACCGCCCAATTATCAGAGGGAGAGGTGTTAATTGGTACCGGGACTGCCACATCAACGCTGCTGACTGAGGAATTTATTTTTGGTCAAGTGAGTGGCTCTAATCTAGGCAAGTTTTACGTTAATTCTTCGGGCAATGTTTCGGCTTCAGGCACTCTAAGAGTGTTTGGCGGTTCCGGAAATGGGCTGTTGATAGAGGTTCCTAACGTCGGCGGTGTTTATGCCACTACCACCTTTACGGCCTACGGCTCTGACGGCGCGGGCAGGTCGGCGTTTGCTTTCAATACGAATTTCACAATGACCTCTTCGTCTGCCGGTTCGGCAATTGATAGGGCGCTGGCGGTGTTTCAGAATAATGGAACCAATAAAGTGATGATCTCCGCTGGCGGCAACGTGTACGCCAAGAATAGTTTTATTGCCAATAGTTCAGACTACGGCATTGGAGACGTGGCTGAATACGTAAACCTGGTATCAGGAGAATCCGTCAGCACTGGAGATGTGGTGGTGGTTGATGTGAATGGGTTGAATCAGTACCGTAAATCGTCAGAAGCATATGCGCAGAATGTTGCCGGTGTAATCTCTGATACTGGAGCGTTCGTTATCGGCGCCAGCGGCGAGGGTAGAGCGCCGCTCGCTCTTGCTGGTTTGGTCAATGTTAATGTAACTGACGAAAATGGTCCAGTCGCTGTTGGCGATTACTTGGTAACAGCTTCCAAACCGGGCTATGCCATGAAATATGATCCAAGCTCTGGCGAGTCGGCTGGCTTGGTCGGTATGGCTCTGGAATCACTGATATCTGGCGATGGTAAAATTAAAGTAATGGTCAATAAAGGTTTAGTAATGGGTTCACAGACCGTTGGCGCGCCGACGCTTAATGTCAGCGCGGACGAAGATGGCAATTTGGTGCAAGCGGGCGATCTGGATATGGCCGGACAAAGCATTCTAAATGTAAAAGCCATTGCCGGTTTGAATAACAAGTGGTCAATTGATGAATCTGGCAACTTGTCTATCGTTGATGTGGAGGCAGAGACAGTGCAGGCATCCAGCTTTGTGGTCAAGAAGAAAGAAGGCCAGACAGACGCTTCTGTTGGCTCGGCCGCGATCCTCCTTAATAATACCAACGTGGTTGTGAACAATGAATTGGTAACGCCGCAAGTGAAGATCTTCATCACTTTCCGTAATAACCCGCAGGCTTTCTGGTGGATATCCAGACAAGAAGAAGGATTGTTTGAAATCTCTTTGAGCAATACAGCCACTAACGATGTTACATTTGATTACTGGCTGGTTGGGTTTGACGATGATTCAGTCGCGGAGCCAGTCGGAAATAACGGAAACAGTGGCGATAACGGAAATAACGGAAATGGCGGCGGTGCGGCTCCAGCAGCAGATGAACCGGTAGTTGAAGAACCAGCGGCTGAAGAGCCTGCAGCAGATGAACCGGTAGTTGAAGAACCAGCGGCTGAAGAGCCTGCAGCAGATGAACCGGTAGTTGAAGAACCAGCGGCTGAAGAGCCTGCGGCAGATGAGCCGGTAGTTGAAGAGCCTGCGGCTGAAGAGCCAGCTCCTGCTCCTGCTCCTGCCCCAGCCCCGGAAGAGCCAGCGGTGGAATAAAATATTCTCTGTAATCTGTAATGATTAACCACCCCGTTCCGCATTGCGGGATGGGGTGGTTTAATTGTAAAAAAGAAATTATTTAGTTACTTTGAATTACGAAACGTTATCTTGAGCGAATCCGCCAGCTCACGAAGCTTTGAATTACGAAACAGGCGTAGATTGTCATTCCCGCCTCCGCGGGAATGACAAATAATGACGTTTCGTAATTCACAGCACGAAGGAGTCCTTTGGACTGGCGGAGTAGTCGAAAGATCCACCACTTTGGCGCAATGCTTGCTTCGTTGGGATTGTTGCAGTTATACACATATTGTTTAAAATTATTTTATTTTGTGCTATAATGCGTGATGTGATATAAATCAACTTGAGTTTGGAATGACGTGAACGCCAAATGGGTAAGCCTTTTAACAATATTTTAATTATTTTTTTAAACTAAAACACTATGGAGACAGTCTTCACAAAAATTTTACAGCGCGTTAGCCGAGTTTCGTTGTATTCAATTGTCCTCTTGATGCCGCTCTTCTTTTTGAACATAACTTTTGAAAAAATGGAACTAGGCAAGTACATGCTTTTTTATGCGCTGACGATTATTTCTTTTTTGTCTTATTTGATCAGAATAATTATCTTGAAAGGGGTTACAATCAGGCGCACGCATCTTGATATAGGCATTATCGTGCTATGGTTTGCTTTTTTATTGAGCAGTATTCTTTCCAAAGAGCGGTTTATCAGTTTTTTTGGAGACTTCAGCTTTATGGGCTTGTCGTTTTTAGGGATTACCATCATGATTATATTCTTTTTTTTGATTGTCCAGCACGCAGACAGCTTAGCAGAAGCCATGAAAGTTATTTATTTACTGCTGGCATCCGGCGCTCTTTCCGCGGTGTATTTTATTATCACCGCCACCAAGCTTTTGAATCTGCCTGAAGTCATAACCTGGCCAGCTTTTAATCTTGCTCACGGGACAAATAGTTTATTCGGCGTTTTTATGATCATAATTTTTGTTTTGTCCCTCACTCTGCTCGCGATAAGGACAAAAAGCTTGGCTCTTGATGGATTTGCTTTGGCTGTTTTTTTACTTTCCGGAGCAGCGATGTTATTGATCGGATTCAAAGTGGTCATTATGATACTGGCAGCGGCAATTTTTTTTATGCTTGTTTTTTTCTTGTCGCATTTGGATTGGGTCCGCCGAGTTTGGGGGCCGGTAGTTTTTACTTTATTTATTGCGGTTCTTTTGATGGGCATATTCCGTGTTCCTTCATTTCTAACCGCGAATTTGCCTCTTGAAATTGCTTTGGGACGCGGTGTTTCATGGAATATCGCGCGAGATACTATTACTTCCGGAGTAAAGACGTTTCTTTTTGGCAGAGGGTCAGGCACCTTTGGTTATGCTTTTTCCGAATTCAGGCCATCAGTCATGAATTTAAATGTGGCATGGAATGTCCGTTTCAAACAGCCAAACAGCAGCGCTTTGGGCTGGCTGGCTGATCATGGAGTATTCGCGTCACTGGCTTTTTTGGGCATTGTGCTCATGCTTTTGGGTTCAGTGATTACGGTTTGGATAAGGCATGTGGTTGAACTCAACAAGAAAAAGAAAATTATGAGCGAAAAGATAGAAACGGAAAAGAGCCTTTATGATTCACCCTTGCTATATTGGGGGCTGGTAAGCGCGTGGATTGTAATCGCTGTTTCATTCTTTTTTGTATATTTTGGGGCGCTTCATTGGATGCTTTTCTGGCTGTTTTCCGCTTTGGTCGCGTCTTCCAGTATTCAGGCGAGCAAACTCCAACCAATAACAATTTCACTGAAAACCACGCCGCAATACACCCTGATAGTTTCATTCAGTTTTATATTTATTTTTGCGGTGATAATTGTTGCCAGTGTTTTTGTCGGGCGGTTTTACGCGGCTGAAGTTTTGTATGCTTCAAGCGTTTCCCAGGAAGTAGATGTCAAGATTCAAACGTTGCAAAAGGCGCTGGGGATGAATCCGAATCATGCCATGATGAATTACAATTTGGCAGAAGCATTTTTGTCAAAAGCTGCTTCTGTTTCACAAAGCGGCGGCGATATAAATCAAGTATATCAGATGGTTGGCATGGCCGTGGATGCGGCGAAAAAAGCGACCGAGATTTCTCCCTACAATGCGGCAATGTGGCAAAATTTGTCGCGAATGTACGAGAATGCGCGAAATATCGCGCCTGATGCAAATACTTGGGTTATCAGCAGTTTGGAGCGCGCCCTTAGGCTGGAGCCGTCAAACCCGGTTCTTTATATGAGTTTGGCCAATGCCAGATTGCTGGGAAATGATTATGATGGCGCCAAGACTGATTTGGAAAAGGCAATTGAGCTCAAACCGGATCTTTTGGTCGCTTATGTAAGATTGGCCATGATAGAACAGCTTTCTAATAATTTGGATGGCGCGATTGCGGCGATGGAGCGAGGATTGCCCTATAGAGGGCTGCAAAACGCCGAATATTTGTTGCGCACCGGTATTTTATACTTCAATCGTAATAACACTGGAGATTATCCATTGTCGGAGATAGCATTTCGCAGAGCATTGTCGCTAAACCCCAATTATTCAGATGCTTTGTATGCTCTTGGCCACCTTTATGATATCACGGATCATAAAAATTTAGCTTTGCCGATATTTGAAAAGGTGCTTGAACTTAATCCGGGGAATCAAGATGTGCAAAATAGGGTTGATTCAATCAAAAAAGCGCTTAAGCCAGCGCCGCAGCCAGAACCAGCGGCAGAAGAAGACAGTGGAGAACCAGAGGGCGAATAGGCGCGGGGAGAAAAGTGATAGTGATTTAATCCGTCTCCGTCCGTCCGCCAGCTGACGGACGGACTGCGCCGGACAAGTTCTTGGTTTAATAAGATAAAACGGCTCCGAAGCGGGGCCGTTTTTGAGTTGGAAATATAAAGAAAAATAAGGTATAATTGCTGTTAGTTACTGCGAATTGCAAACTAAAACAAAATATCAATTATTCAACGCTCTCTTTTTGTGAATTACGAAACAAAAAAATATGGACAGTAAAATAATAAAAAAGAATCTGCGATTTCAGCCTAATTTAAAAGATTATAGCAAGGCATATAAAAAATTTACTTGGCAACAAGCAGCAGAAGAAGTGAATTATTTATCGCGCGGCCGAATGAATGCGGCGCATATCGCCTGCGACTCAAACGCTATGGGCGATCGCAAGAACAAGGTGGCTCTGTATTGGGAAGGAGAAGCGGGAGACGAGATGAAATATACTTTTTTGGAAATGTCGCAGTTAACCAGCAGATTGGGCAATGCCTTGAAGAGTTTGGATGTCAAAAAAGGCGATCGGGTATTTATTTTTTTACCGCGCGTACCGGAGTTATTTATTTCTTTTTTGGGAATAACCAAAATCGGCGCGATTGCCGGGACATTGTTTTCCGCTTTCGGGCCGCAGGCGCTTGAAGATCGTTTGAGCAATTCCGACGCCAAGGTGGTTGTTACCAGTAAAGAGTTATATCCTCGTTTGCTTAAAATTAAAAAAAATTTAACAAAATTAAACAAAATTATTTTAGTGGATGAATGGAACCGAAAGAATTTTATGGAAGAAAAAAAACTGGAGAAAAAAAGAGCGCCAAAAGATTGTGTTTGGTTTTATGATTTGTTGGAAAAAAATAAACAATACCTGCGCGCCGCCCAGATGAAATCGACTGATCCCGCCTTTATGCTCTACACTTCAGGCACGACAGGCAGGCCCAAGGGTGTGATTCACCACCATGGGGCGATTATCCACGAAAGAATGACTGCCAAATATGTGCTGGATATCAAAGAAGATGACGTGTATTGGTGCACCGCGGACCCTGGCTGGGTTACTGGCATTGCTTATGAGATTTTGGGCACATGGGCGTTGGGCGCGTCCATGCTAGTTTATGCCGGACGTTTCAGCCCTGAGAAGTGGTACAGTTTGATTGAAGAGTACAAAGTAAATGTATGGTATACAGCGCCGACCGCTATTCGCATGCTGGCCGCTTCCGGGACTGATTTGGCAAAGAAGTATGATTTGACCTCACTCCGCCATCTTGCTAGTGTGGGGGAACCGCTCAATCCCGAAGCGGTAATGTGGGGGATCAAAGCTTTCAAACTGCCATTCCACGACAACTATTGGCAGACCGAAACAGGCGGCATAGTGATTGCCAATTATCCTTGTATGAAGATCAAGCCCGGATCCATGGGCAAGCCTGTGCCCGGAATTATTGCAGAAGTGGTGGATGATAAAGGCAAGCCGGTTAAACCCAATACCGAGGGGGCGCTGGTATTAAAACCTGGTTGGCCATCTATGATGTCAAAAATTTGGCGTCGGCCGAGCAAATATAAAAGTTATTTTAAAAATGGCTGGTATCTTACCGGCGATCGGGCGTATAAAGATAAAGACGGTTATTTTTGGTTTATCGGCCGAGATGATGACGTGATCAAGACAGCTGGCGAGCGCGTTGGGCCGTTTGAAGTTGAGTCGGCCCTCGTTTCTCATCCCAAGGTAATTGAGGCCGGAGTAATTGGCAAGCCGGATCCTCTGCGCGGGCAGATTATCAAAGCGTTTATTACTCTGAAAGACGGCATTAAGCCAAGCGAAGAGCTGAAAGAACAAATCCAAAAATATGTCAAAAAATATTTGGCTGGACATGCATATCCAAAAGAGATAGAATTTGTAGACAGACTGCCAAAGACCCGCTCAGGCAAGATCATGCGGCGGATGTTGCGAGCGAAAGAATTGGGGCTGTCTTTGGGGGACACTTCAACACTCGAAGAGTATTGACTAATTCACGTTTGACAAAAATATGTATTTAATATATATTACATACATATTAAATATGTATGTAAGTTTATAAATATGAACAGAACAAAAATGATCTCCGTCACTATTCCCGCGGATGTTTTAACCAAAATGAAAAGGACAGCTCAAGAAAGGCAAATGACTTTGTCGGCTCTTTTGCGCGCCGCTTTTTTCAGTTTTGTAAATAAAAAAGAGCCGTGTATTTATACCGACGAAGAACTAGAGGATATCTTTATGCTGGATAAACTGAAAGATAAAGATCGAAAAGAATTGGACCGTTTGCTCGCGAATTAACGTTTGCTATGCGTATTTTTTTGGATACCAACGTCTTGTTGGCCGCGAGCGGGAGCGAAACGGGCGCTTCGGCTTATATCTTCAAGATCGCGGAAAAAGAAAAATGGCAATTGATGGTAAATGTTTTTGTAATTTTTGAAGCCCGGGCGAATATTGAGAAAAAATTGCCGCACTGTCAGACCAGGTTTTCTGAATTAATAAAAAGCAGGAGTTTGTTGATTGTTCACGACGCGCTCGATAAAATGAAAATACAGGCGGGCAAAGTTATTGACAAAAAAGACGCGCCAATACTGGCCGGCGCTTTATTTTCCAAGGCGGATATTTTGTGCACTTTAGATAAAAAAGATTTTTTTGTCAAACCAGTCAAGGATTGGAGCAAACGATATGGTTTGAAAATAATGCTGCCAGGCGATGTCCTTGAGATGTATAGAAAGGGCGGGTGAAAGAGTTGATGCTTTCTTTGGGGGTACTTCAATGTTGGAGGAGTACTAATAATATTCGTTAATATATGATAATATTTGTAAATATTTTTAACGAATATTGACGAATATTGACGAATATTGACGAGTATTGACAAATATTAACGAATATTGTTTTTGAAAAATTTGGTTGCAAATATGAAGAGTTTTAATATAAAAATCGGCGGAGCAGCAGGCGAAGGAATAAAATCCTCTGGACTTATTTTAGCCCGCTCTCTTGCGCGCCTCGGCTATTCCGTTTTTGGTTACAGCGAGTATCCTTCTCTTATCCGCGGCGGGCATAATACTTATCAAATTTACGCGGGCGTGGACGAAGTTTTTTCGCAAGTAAAAAAAGTTGATATTCTGATCGCTCTTAATCAAGAAACGATTATTCTGCATCAGGAGGAATTAACCAAAGATTCAATTACGCTTTATGATCCTGGCGAATTTGAATTACCCGAAGGAAAATTAATTGGAAAATATGTGGCAGTGGCGTTTGGCAAATTGGCTGAAAGCGCGGGCGGGAAAGCGATTATGGCCAACATGGTGAGCTTGGCCGCGACGATGGCCATTTTGGGATTGCCGATTGATACTTTGAAAAAGGCGATTGCTAAAATTTTTGCGCGCAAGCCTAAAGAAATTACTGATTTAAACCACAAATGCGCCGAGGCAGGAGAAAAGTTTATCAAAGAAAATTGTCAGGAGTTTATTAAAAAAGCAGATCTGCCTAAAAAGAAAAAAGCCAGCATTTTGATTACTGGAAACGAAGCCATTGCTTTGGGCGCGATTGCCGGGGGCATGCGATTTTTTGCTTCGTATCCCATGACGCCAGCCACTTCTATTATTCACTATCTTGCCGGTGTGGCAAAAAAGACTGGTATTTTTGTTAAACACACGGAAGATGAGATTTCCGGAATTAATATGGCGATCGGCGCCAGTCATGCCGGCGCGCGCGCTATGGCCGCTACTTCTGGCGGAGGACTTTGCCTTATGGCCGAGGGTCTGGGACTTGCCGGGATTAGTGAAACACCGCTCGTGATAGTTAATTCTATGCGTCCGGGTCCGGGAGCTGGTTTGCCCACGTGGAGCGGACAAGGAGATTTGAAATTTGTTCTCACTATCGGCAATGACGAATTTCCGCGCATTGTGCTCGCGCCTGGGGACGCGGACGAAGCATTTACTCTTACCAAACGGGCGATGGAATTAGCGGAAAAATATCAGACCCCAGTCATAATTCTCGCTGATAAAAATTTATCAGAAGGCGATTTTTGCTTGCCGCCATATTCAGCCGAGCACATCAACAAGCGCTATGGCTTTGCCGCTAAATTAAATAATGACCCGGAAGGATATTTTAAACGTTATGAAATTACCAAAAACGGCGTTTCTCTTCGGCCAAAATTAGGCCAGCCGGGCGGAGCGCATGTGTGCAATAGTTATGAGCATGATGAATTTGGTTTTGCCACCGAATCAGCGGAAATGAGAAAAAAAATGGCGGACAAACGCCAGCGCAAGATGAAATTGATTGAGAGCGAGATTCCGGTCCAGCCGATTTTTGGCGACAAAAAAGCGCGGATTGGTTTAATCTCCTGGGGATCAAACAAAGGTCCGATTTTGGAGGCGATGAAAGAGTTGGATGATGTTAAATTCATGCACCTGAATTGGCTCTGGCCCTTCCCCGCGCGTCAAGTGAAAGAGTTTACTGATTCGGTTAAGCGGATTGTGTGTTTAGAATGTAACGCGACCGGACAACTCGCCGGTTTGATTAAGGAGCAGGTGGGTATTGAAGTTGAGCGGGTTTTGAAATATGATGGGAGGGGGTTTTGGCCGGGGGAGATTTTAGAGAGGGTGAGATAAATGGAGATAAGATTGGGATAAATTGAGATAGGGTGGAGATACGGGGAGTTAGGTGAAATGTTTAGACGTTTTTTATGAATAAATTGATTTATCAATATAAAAAATGGGGTTTATATAAAAAAATTACATTATGGATAGCCGTATTGGCTTTTTTGTCCCCGATAATAATTAGTCAACTGAACCCTAGTAAATTTATAAATAATGTAGCTTCTCCTGAATCTATCAATATTATTGGCGATAAAAATATAATAAATAAAACAGAAATCTCTGATCCGAAGTGTTTGATTGGTTCATTTACACAAAACCATCAAAATGAACGCTGGGAAACGGGATTTGTGTTAGATGCTGAACCAAAAATTTCTTTAAATAAATTATATTTGCAAGTATCCGATCCAACCATAATCGATTTATCTCATGATTCAAAAAATTTATACGAAATTTCCCAAGAAGTAACTGATGTAGAAGGACTAAGACAGCTCGTTATAGAAAAGCCAATACCGCCTTACCGTATAACTGTTTTAACGCACGATAGACCAGATATGACGAACTTAGAATTTATTAAATGTAGAGTAGAGTAATTCGCCGGCTTCACAGTCCCCGACATAGGGGCTGTGGAGCCAAGTTGCTCGTCCTACTCCGTTTCGCGTTAAGCCGATTGGGCAGGTCGGGCGGCGAAGCATGTCGGCATTCAGACAATAATTGGAATTCTTGGTGGCTGTCAGGTAGAATATACCCACTATGAAGGTTTACAAAACAAAAGCTAAACCATTTGCCGGCACCAGCTACCGTGAAATAAAGAAAAAGGCCGTCGGTTTATTTAATGAAACAAGAAAGAATACTAAAAGAAAACCATACGTCCGTTCCGCTTACTTTGATAAGCAAAAGGTCTTTTTTGAATTATTTTGGGAGCATTTATTTAAGAAAAATTTTTGGGATCAGATGCGAAGGATGAAGTTTTTCCCTTGCGGTATAGAGCTCATTGAAAAGACACGGTTTGAGCCGATTTCAAAAGACAATCCTAATAAAACAAATGAGGTGCTACATAGATTTGCTGGGGTTAGCGCCGATGGCCAAAATTTTTTCGTTCAAATTAAGGGAGATAGAAAGAAAAAAAGCACTAAGTGGCTGATTTCAATTTTTCCCGAGGAAAAATAAAAAAAAGACCTTCCGCTAAGTTGTAGTATATGAACTACGGGCCGAAAGCCTTTTTCTAAAGAAATTATATCAGGCGTACTGAAGATGTCAAGTGAGAACTGTGGATAGTGAAGAAAAGGCCAAAACATTGCCATTTTAAAGAATTTTTGCTTTAAAAAAAATTCATTTGCCGGCGCTGCCGGCGAATATTCACCCACAACCTTCCCTGCCGGCTCCATAGTCCCCGACACAGGGGCTATGGAGCCGAGTTGCGTATTTTTAGAATCTTTTTGGGCGCATCTTTTTCAAAAAGAAAATTGGCGCGATAGAGTGCGGCGGATGAAGTATTTCCCGGCCGCGTTAGATTTGCTCCGCCACACCCGCTTTGAACCCACTTCAAAAGAAAATCCCAATAAGCCGACGGAAATCCTTCACCGCTTTGCCGGAGTCACGGCAGACGACCATCTATTTTATGTACAGGTTAAGGAAGACAAGCGCAAAAATCAAAAATGGCTAATGTCAACTTTTCCAGAAATGAAATAACGCGCTAAAAAACAAAAAAGGACTTCCCGCTAAGTGTGGTATATGAACCACGGCCGAAAGCCTTTTTCTTGATTACATTATGTCAGAGATATACAATAATGTCAAGCGAGATGTGGATAATTTTATCTGATATGCCCGACGAAACCCAAAAATTCAACACGAACATCAGTCCCACGTGGTGTCCTGGTTGCGGCAACTTTGGCATTTTTACCGCTTTGAAACAGGCGTTGGTTAAGCTTGATTTGGCTCCGCACGAACTCGTGGTTTTTGCCGACATTGGTTGTTCTGGCAATACGGCGGATTTCTTAAAATGCTACATGTTTCATTCTCTGCATGGGCGCGCGATTCCGCCAGCCGTAGGCGCAAAGCTTGCCAATCATGGTTTGCCAGTACTCGTGATTATCGGCGATGGCGGGGCGTATGGCGAGGGAGGAAATCATTTTATCAATTTAATGCGCGGGAACCACGACATCACTGTTCTTGTTCATGATAATTATATTTACGGCTTGACTACTGGACAATTTTCACCCACGACAATTAAGGGCACTATTACGAAAACCACACCTGAAGGAGCGATTGAAGAAGCGTTAAATCCTTTGGCCTTGGCGCTCGCCAATCATACCACTTTCGCGGCGCGCGGGTATTCTTTTGATATTTCCGGGCTTACTGATTTGATTGTTCAAGCCATGCGGCACAAAGGATTTTCGCTGGTAGATATTTTACAGCCATGCGTTACTTTCAATAAAACGCAAACAATGAAATGGTATCAGGAACATATTTTTAAATTAAATAAAAAGTTTAAAACGAGAGAAGAAGCTTTTGGCGAAGCGTTAAAAACCGACAATCTCGGCACAGGCATTTTTTGGCAGGAAGAAAAGTTGGCGTATCATGAGGAGGATGCAGTATTGAAGCAAGGCGTTTTGGTAAATAGGAGAATCGAGAAAGTGAATATAGAGGAATTGGTGGAGGAATTTGCTTGATTATTGATTGGAAATTAGAAATTGGAAATTAGAAACTGTCCAGCACCGAGCGGGATCCCGCTGTGGCGGGAGAAACTGGAAATTAATTTCTAGTTTCCAATTTCCAGTTTCCAATTTATTCCACCACCACTCCCATTTGCCGCGCGGTTCCTTCAATAATTTTCATGGCGGCTTCAATGTCATTGGCATTCAAATCCGGCATTTTTTCTTTTGCTATTTCCTTTACTTGGGCTTTGGTGATTTTGCCTGCTTTGTCCTTCAAAGGGTTGCCAGAGCCTTTTTTGATCCCAGCCGCTTTTTTGATCAGTTCACTTGCTGGAGCAACTTTGGTAATAAAGTCAAATGTCCGGTCTTCGTAGACGCTGATTACAACCGGTACAATTTCACCTCGTTTGCCGGCTGTCGCATTATTGAACTTTGCGCAAAAGTCCTGGATATTCAAACCATGCTGGCCCAAAGCCGGACCAACCGGCGGCGCGGGGTTGGCCATTCCTCCTGGGATTTGTAATTTGATTTGGGTGACTAATTTTTTTGCCATAGTTTTTAAATGCTTAGAATGCTGGAAAGGCTGGAAGCTTGGAAAGAACGCCTTTCCTGCCTTTTTGGCATTTTAGGCTTTTAGAGTTTTTTTACCTGCAACGCATCAAGCTCAACCGGCGTTTCTCTCCCAAACATATTGACCAAAACTTTAACTTTGCCGCGCGCTTCGTCAACGTTGCTGATCTTTCCTTCAAAATTTTTGAATGGCCCGTCGATAATACGCACCGGCTGGTCAACTTCAAGATCAATTTTGTGGGTGGGGTCTTCTATGCCCATGCGTTTTTGCAGAGAATCTACTTCTTTCTGGTCAATTGGCGTGGGGGTGGTGCCAGAGCCGACAAATCCGGTTACATTTGGAGTATTGCGCACCACATACCATGAATCATCGGTCACGACCATCTCCACCAAGACATATCCGGGAAAAATTTTTTCCTCCACTACCGCGCGTTTTCCATTTTTAATTTTAATTTTTTTTTCTTTTGGGACGAGCACTCCAAAAATTTTGTCTTGCATGTCAAAAGAATCTATCCGCTGCTCAAGATTTCGTTTTACATTTTCTTCGTAACCGCTATAGGTGTGGAGCACATACCAACGGCGGCCGAGATCTAATGTTTGTTTTGCCATACAAAATTTTTATTCCGCGGATTTAGTCGGATAAGCGGGAGTCGTTTCTATTTCATCTACTTCAATTTTACCAATATCGGCTGGGACGTTTTTTGGTTCTCCTGGCTGTTCTATTTCGCCGGCGATTGCCGGATTGTTGTTGCTAATGATTGATTCTAAACCTATATTGAATGCATAATCAAGTATGCCAAAAAATATCGCTGTGCCCAAACTCATTGCGATTACAATCAGCGAGTAGTTGGTTGTCTGTTTTTTGGTTGGCCAGACGACTTTTTTCATCTCGCCGATAGATTCTTTGAGATAGTCTTTTATTTTTTTGATAAGTTTCATATATTTTTATTTTTAGGAAAAAATTTGGACTAGACAAGTGGCGGGAGGAACTGGTTCAAATCTGTGTTTTATAAGGTCTAAAAAAAGGCCTTAGGCCTTAGATTTAATCTAAGGTTTATTATATAGAAAAATATTTTTTTTGTCAAGGTTGCGAAAGTGGATAAGTTTTATAGAGTATAATACCAGAAACATGAATATTATATATCCAAATTTTCAACATGTTTTGCATGCGTTTGAATATATTTTTTACGCGGCGCCACCTCGCTTCCCATCAAAATATCAAATATCTCGCTTGCTTTCTCCGCGTCATCGATCGTTACTTGCTTCATCATCCGGTGTTCCGGGTTCATGGTGGTTTCCCAAAGCTGATCTGGATTCATCTCACCCAGACCTTTATATCGTTGAACATTTAACCTCTGGCCCCTAACTTCTTTTTTTGTTGAAGATTCGGCTTCCACCGCTGTTTCCACCGCCTCTTGTCCTTCGGATTCGATTATTTCAAGGTCCGAGTCTTTTACTCCATATTTCTTTTTGTACGCCTCCAATGCTTCCAAATTATAAATCCATTCCGTTTCTTTGCCTTTTTTGATTGAGTAAAGGGGCGGTTGGGCAATATAGATGTGGCCTTGATAGATTAGGTCTGGAAAATAACGGAAAAAAAGAGTGAGAAGCAGTGTCCTAATATGGGAACCGTCCACATCAGCATCAGTCATGATAACAATTTTGTGATAACGCAGTTTTTCGATCTCAAATTGTTCTCCGACGTTTGTGCCCATGGCAATAATGAGAGACTTCAATTCGTTGTTTGTCAAAATTTTATCAATACGCGCGCGTTCGACATTCAATACTTTGCCGCGCAGAGGGAGTATGGCTTGCGTTTTCCGGTCGCGTCCTTGTTTGGCCGACCCGCCGGCAGAATCACCCTCTACAATATATAGTTCAGATTCTTCCGCGCTTCTAGAAGAACAGTCCGCCAGCTTTCCGGGCAGTGTAAAGCCCTCCAGCGCGCCTTTCCGCAGCACTGATTCACGGGCAATTTTGGCGGCATTCCGGGCCTTGGCGGCGAGAACGCATTTGCCGATAATGCCTTCGGCATCACGCGGATTTTCTTCCAAAAATATCATAAAAGCGTCGCCGAAGATACTTTCGACAGCGGTCTTTACTTCGGGGTTTCCTAATTTTGATTTGGTCTGCCCTTCAAATTGAGGTTCAGGTATTTTTATGGAAATAATGGCAGTCAATCCTTCACGGACGTCTTCTCCAGAAAGATTGTCGTCTTTTTCTTTCAAAATATTTTTATTGCGCGCATAGGTGTTTAGAGTCCGGGTAAGCGCGGCCCTAAAGCCAGCCACATGCATGCCGCCGTCCGGATTGATAATATTGTTGGCAAAGGGATGAAGCGATTCAGCGTAATCATCTGTATATTGCAAAGCAATTTCTACGATGATGTTTCCTTCTGATTTTTCTACATAAAAAATATTTTCGTGTTTTGGCTCGCGGTTTTTATTGATATGTTTGACATAACTCTTGATTCCGCCTTCAAAATAGAATTGGTAATTATTTATGTCAAATGGCCCTGCGGTTGGGTCAGTTTTTTTTTCTTCGGCAGTTCTTTCGTCCGTAATGCTGATGCGCACGCCTTTGGTAAGGTAGGCTTGCTGGCGCAGGTGATCAACGATTGTCTTCCAAGAAAAATTGAGAGTTTCAAAAACAGATGAATCAGGATGAAAAGCAATAGTTGTGCTGGTTTTTTTGCTTTTACCAATAGCTCGAACTTTGGCTTTTGGTTTGCCTAGGCGATATTCTTGCATCCAGATTTTTCCATCGCGTTCTACCTCCGCTCTCATTTCATCGGATAACGCATTTACTACTGATACGCCTACGCCATGCAATCCGCCGGAAATTTTGTAGCCGCCATCGCCAAATTTGCCTCCGGCATGAAGCTTGGTCAAAACAACCTGCAAAGCGCTGACTTTTTCTTTTGGATGGATATCAACAGGAATGCCGCGGCCATTATCCGTTACTTCCACCCAATGATCAGGACGCAATCTAATAATTACGTCCGTGCAATAACCGGCCATTGCCTCATCAAAAGCATTGTCTACTACTTCCCAAATCATGTGGTGGAGACCTTGCTGCCCGGTGGAGCCAATATACATTCCTGGCCTTTTTCTGACTGCCTCAAGCCCTTCAAGCACGCTAATATGCTCGGCTCTATAGCCTGACCCGGCTGTTTTTTTCTTAGCTGAAATTATTTTTTTGACGATTCTTCCTTTGGTTACGCGTCTTTTTGGCATAAATTGAGTAAGTTGGATTATTAGCTGATTTTAAAGTAAATTATAGCATACTGCGAATAAGAAAACAAGTCTTTATTATTGTTTTATTTTTGTGTATACTATATGCATAATTGAAGATTTTTATGATTTTTAATAATAAAAAATTAGCCTTTGAGCCAGATTCCAAGACAGAAGACGGAATAATCAAAAAAAACAGGGACAAAGCGGCAGAATATGGCCCGGCGCAAGATGAGAATTTGAGTTATAGAGAATTAAAAATGGCGACATGGTATGTTAGCCATAAAATTTTATTACGAAAGGTTGGAATTGGGCTATTGATTTTTTGGTCTCTTGTTACTGCGGGGTATAGCGGTTTTCGGTGGGTGGAGTACTTTGCGTTTGGTTATTGGGAAGATTTTGACAGGATGAAACAGCAGACGCAGGAATTTGAAAATTATACCCGATTGCAAGCGATTTATCGAGCGGAAAATTTGCCGATAGAGCGCCCGCAGGTATTTAGCGGAGCGGGCGACAGATATGATTTTGTTGCCGAAGCGACAAATCCAAACAAGCGCTGGATTGCAAAAATCCGTTATAAATTTATTTATAATGGAGGAGAAACCGAAGAGAAAGAGACCTTATTTATGCCGGGTGCCAGCCAACCAATCACTGCGCTTGGCCAAGAATCAACCATATTTCCGACGCGGGTGCGGCTGGAAGTGATTGAAGTATCGTGGAAGCGGATAAACCCTCATACGATCTATGACGCAGTTTCGTATGTGGATGATAGATCAAAATTTGAGGTTGATGAGTTTAGCTATACGAGCGCAAGCAAGGCTGGCCTTTTTGCAAATCGTTTAGAATTTATTCTTATGAATAATTCCGCTTATGGATATTGGCAAGCAAACTTTTATATTATGCTTTATGAAGGCGGACAGCTTGCGGGTATTGTGCCGCTCGCGCTAGACCAATTCCGCGCCGGAGATGTTCGGAAAGTGGATCTTCGTATTTTTGACAGTTCGGCGATTGTTACAAGCATTAAAGCAATCCCCGCCATAGACATTTTTGATGCCAGCGAGTTTATGGGTCCTGGCGATTGATTCCGTCTTCGCCTGCCAAATTCGGCGGGCGAAGACGGGCCTGACAAGTTT
>Ga0265296_1002782_pt1 | contig 17098 bp, 17 predicted proteins | sample MunlanPumphouse1_FD_189073 | JGI IMG/M metagenome (GOLD analysis project Ga0265296, IMG submission 189073) | Groundwater microbial communities from a municipal landfill in Southern Ontario, Canada - Pumphouse #1 | ecosystem: Environmental > Aquatic > Deep subsurface > Groundwater | place...
AAGGTGGGGGAAAGGTTCACGGAGTTTTACATTCTGGGCCCCAATGGAAAGGCAGAAGGCTATCCCACAAAGCTAGCGGTTGGAGAGGAAGGTGAGGTGATCCTGGGCATTATTAACCAGGAGCATAAGCGGATGGGGTATGAAGTGGAGATGAGCATCGGCGGAAAGGTGAATCAGAGGATCGGCCCTATAGAGCTCCCTCAGAAAGATAGGTGGGAAAAGATGGTAAGCTTCACCCCGAAGGAAACCAGCGCCGCGACCAAGCTGACCGAGGATGTTTACCAGCCTTACGGGCCTTATCCCGGCAACCAATCGGTTATTCTGGTTGCATCCGTGGAACATCTGCAGCCTGGCGACTATCTCTCCATCGGCACAGAAACAGCTCAGGTCCAGAAGATCACCGGAAACCAGCTTACGCTCACGGAACCTTTAAAGAATTATCACCCGGCAGGAGAAGCTATCATCGAGCACCAGAGAGTGGGGTTTATGCTGTATAAAATTCGCGAGTTTGATGGGGATACTCAGCTTGCACTCCATTTGGGCACGGAAGCATTGAGCGCAATAGTGACGAACCGGGGGCAAAGCGAGGCTGGGTATGATATAAGAGTCGGGAGTCAAGAGTCTGGAGTCAAGAGTTCTAAGTCCGATGTCCTAAGTCAAGGGCAGGAATGGAAGCAGGAAATTCAATTCAGCTCTCCAGTAGGCAGCTCTGATAAGATTGAGTTCTCGTTGTATCGGGAGGGTAAACTGCTGTACAATGAGGAATCGTCAGGGAGCTATCCGGCTCTTCACCTCTGGATCGATGTGAAATAGAGTTCAAATGTTCAAGACTGATCATGGGACGACAACGGGAGGATTGAATATGAAAATAGGGATAACAATAGAATAGGGGCATTCCCCTGATAGTGCTAAAAAGAACCTGTTTGAGGTGATTGAAATTCAATTTGAAGAGATGAAGCGAATCGGTACTCTTAATGAGTTTCTTTCGGAGGCAGGTTATCAACCTGAAAAAGGTGCCATACTTTCGGAAAAAGAGATCATCAGTTTTGAAAAGTCGTTTGTGGAACTTGAGAGTGTGGTATGAGGCGAATGTCCCCTACGGACTGGCAGACACAAGTCCTGCTATTTGAAAAGTACGGATGCACCTTTGAACGTCAAAAAGGAGACCATCTGATTTATCATTACCCCGGTGCCAAAAGAGCAGTGGTGATCCCCAGGCACAAAGAGGTCACCGTTACCATTATTTTGAATAACATGAAGACGGTGGGGATGACAAGAGAAGAGTATTTTGCTTTGCTGGAGAAAATTTGATCCTTCGATTCAGTATTTGGGATTCGGGAAAGGAGTCGAGAGCCAAGAGTCGGAAGCCGGGAGTCAGGGAGGGAGAATAAAGACTAATGACTCAAGACTAACGACAGATGACTGAGGGTTATAAACTCCCTCTTTATCCCCCTCTTTGACAAAGAGGGGGGTTGCACAAACGCAGTGGGCGTTGAACATGGGATCTGGGGGACACCCCCGTTCGGCAGGGCTCACGGCAGGCCAAAACCCCGGGCATAGAAGTATCTCCGCACTCCCGCAAGATTTGGGACTCAGGACTATCGACTCCAGACTTGACACTTCGGGCCTTTTCAACTCCTTGTATCCAAACCATACAGTGTGTCACAATAGACGTATATATGGTACCGGCAAACAGCGCTGACCACCACATCTGAATCCGGATCCGCGAATTCTGGTTGCCAAATCAGGCACACGGGGGTAGCTACCATGAAGATTGAAATCGAGCGCGAGGAAGATGGCCGATGGATCGCTGATGTTCCTGATCTAGCCGGTGTTATGGTCTACGGCCAGAGCCGTGAGGAAGCCATCTCCAAAGCCAAAGCCTTAGCCCTTCGAGTAATTGCAGAACGCTTGGAGCACGGTGAGCAGATACCTGAACTCCATCAGTTGTTTGCGGTGGCGTCGTGAGTCACTGGCCTGCCATAAAGGCGCGTTTGGTCCTGGCCGCACTTTTGAGAATCGGCTGGGAGATAAAGCGTCAATCAGGGACATCGTACCGGGTTTTAGAGTGCCCCGGGTGGCCCGATTTTGTTTTTGCCTTCCATGATAAGGAGGAACTCGGCCCCCGTATGCTCGCTCGGATTGCCAAGAATACCGGCTTGATGCCGGAAGACCTGTGATGAACTTTGCAAGAAGGCAAGACGCTTTATTAATTATCTGCGCTCCCACCCTAGACCAAACAAGAATCGTGGGAGAAGGGGGACTAAAGGCCAATGACTCAAGACTAGTGTAGTGTCCCTGAAATAGTTAGGCATCATAATTTGTAATGTCATTCTCGCGCAAGCGGGAATCCAGATACAGAACGTGGATTCCGGATCAAGTCCGGAATGACAAACCGCGTAAAGTTATTTGTAAGACACTACACTAGCGTGGGGCCTCCGTCGCTCCAAGGCACGAATGGAACCAGGAAATCGACTTTACCTCTCCTCAAACAGGCTCACAGAAGATTAAGTTCTCGTTGTATCGGGACGGCAAACTGTTGTACAATGAGCAATCATCAGGACGCTATCAGGCGCGACACCTATGATTGATGTCAGAGAATCAAGAAGCTCACGACATTAAAAGCGTTCATTGATACCTGTGGTCTAGCCGTCCCAATTTGAAGACGGAATCACAAGACAAGCTTGATCGTTGCTAATAGCTTAGCAAAGCTGAACATGAAAATCCAAGACTGTTAGTTTATTACTCGTTCCATAATTCATATCGGCGAATCGATTTCGTAGGGGAGCACATGATTAAATTCGGCACAGATGGTTGGCGAGCGGTGATAGCCGACGAATTCACATATCAAAACGTCCGATATTGTGCCCAGGGTTTGGCGGAGTACTTGCTAAGTACAGGAACAGCGTCGCGTGGCATGGTAATAGGCTACGATACCCGCTTTGCCTCCGAACGCTTCGCCGCAGCTGCGAGCGAAGTAATAGCTGCCAACGGTATTAAAGTACGTCTGTGCAAGACAGCTACACCTACACAGGTCATAAGCTTCGGGGTTTTGCACCATAAAGCCGCTGGGGCAATCATAATTACCGCCAGTCACAATCCTCCAGAATGGAACGGTTTTAAGATCAAGACGGCAAATGGCGCCAGCGCTCCCCCGGCAGTTGAAGCCCAAATCGAGAAACACCTAACTGGCATCATCGACAAGGATCAAATCAACCGTATTTCCATCAAAGATGGTGTCGAGAAAGGCATCATTGAATATGTTGACCTTTATACTGCATACGCTCAGCAAGTGTGTAAAATAGTCGATCTCGAGGAAGTACGCCAAGCTGGCTTTAGGGTGGCTGCAGATTCTATGTTCGGCGCTGGATCCGGGTACTTCGAGCGCATGCTTGGTTCTGGTAATACCAAGCTTTTGGAGATCAATGGGGAACGCAACCCTTGCTTTCCCGGAATTAAGCAGCCAGAACCCATAGCTTCTAATCTATCAAAGCTATGTGACTTTGTTCGCGAACATAATATGGATGTTGGACTAGCTACAGACGGCGACGCAGATAGAATCGGCATTGTGGACGAAAAAGGACAACCTCTGACATCGTTACAAGTATTTGCGCTGCTTGCTTTCTACCTGCTGGACATACGCGGCCAACGTGGCGCTATCGTGAAGACCGTGACAACTACCGATATGATAAATAGGCTTGGAGAGCTTTATAATATTCTCATATTCGAGACAAAGGTGGGTTTTAAACACGTAGCGCCCATAATGGTTTCAGAGGACGCTCTCATGGGAGGTGAAGAGAGTGGAGGATTCGGATATCGTGGACACATACCTGAACGGGATGGCCTGCTTTCCGGATTGCTTTTCCTCGATCTGATGGCTAAGACAGGAAAGAGCCCCTCGGAACTTATCAAACACCTTTATAGCATTGTTGGGCCTCATTACTACTATCGAGAAGATGTGGAATTACTTTCTGGAGCAAGTGAGGTTGTCACAAAGCAATTGAAAAACAACATGCCAACTCGCATTGCTGACAAAACAATTATTGAAGCAAGCACAATTGATGGATATCATTTCCGGTTTAAGGATGGCTCATGGCTACTGATCAGATTTTCTGGTACTGAGCCCCTGCTTCGCATCTACTCCGAATCCAGCAGCCTCAGTAAAGCGCAAGCGCTGGTAGCAGCGGGAAGAAATCTTTTGAAGGTATGAACGATGACACTTGCAGATAGTATTCTCGACAACTCAGAAACCTATCGGAAATTTGATCGCATGGGGATGCTAAGACATTTAAATCGGTTTCCGTCTGAATGTCAAAAAGCCTGGGAGCGTGGTTTAGCCTTTAGCCTGCCATCGGATTATAATCTAGCGCAGAATATTGTTATCTTGGGCATGGGGAGGTCTGGAATAAGCGGACAATTACTGCGCCGCCTTATAATGATGGAATCAAAGACACCTGTATGGGTCCATCAAGATTATGGCATGCCGCCATTTGTTGATGAGCATACTCTCGTTATTGCTTCAAGCTATTCCGGAAACACCGATGAGACTGTTTCTGCTTTTACAGAATCACTCCGGACCTCTGCGAGGAAGTTCGTCCTCACTTCGGGTGGCAGACTTGGCAATCTAGCCAAGCAGGAAGGGATTCCTGTTTTCACCATAGACTACCAGGCACCTCCCAGAGCTGCGCTTTCCCATAGTCTCTTTTCCCTGATGGGCATTCTCCACAACATCGGTCTGCTCCACGTCAAGACGCACGACTTCACAGAAACGATTAAGTTGCTAAGCCAACTATCACTCGACATCGCTGAGACCAGTGCTACCAATTCCAACATGGCCAAGCAGTTGGCCATAAATATGCAAGGACATTTACCCATAATTTATAGTGCCGGTATTTTGACTGACTTGTTCAGAGGTTCCTTAGGTAACACATCCCTTTTACTTGGGTCACAAAGGAAGTGAGGACAGATACGGGAGTTAATAATCATGAGAGCATTAATTGAAACATTGAGACGATTCCTGATGAGTAAGTATTCCCTGGTTTTTATTGTTTTGCTTCTGGTTTTCACCTTGACAGCATGCGTCAGGACAGCAGAGACTCCCATTCCCACTGTCACCCCGATTGCGGGGGTTATCACCAGGGCGGCTACTAAAGTTGTGGCAGCAAGCAATAGCTTGGATACATCTAAGGCGCAGGCCGATTATGTCTGCGATGGAACCAATGACGAAGTAGAAATCCAAGCTGCCATAGACGCTTTAGGCGGCGTGGGTGGCCGCGTTCTTCTCCTAGAGGGAAAATATAATATAGCGAATACTATTGTCCTTAGGTCATCTGTTTCCCTCGAAGGTATAGGGTGGGGCGCAGTGGAAGAAAAATTAGGGTGGGGAACAGTGCTTACTTTAGGTGCCGATGTGGATGCGATTTTGATTTCAGACGCGTTTTACTGCACCATTAGTAATTTGATGATAGATGGCCAAAAGGGGAGGGGTTACACATCATGTGGTATAAAGATACAGCATAGTTTCAGAACCAAAATAGAGCGTTGCTTTATATATAACTGCGGGGGCAACGGCATTTCACAAACGAAACCTGATCTTAATTCAAACTATTCATTTGTGCTCTGGATATTGAACAACTTTATTCATGGAAGTGGTAGTTCTGGGGTATTCGTAAGCTATCTTGAGGGTTTCTTTATAGATAATAACGACGTTGAGGCCTCTGGTAGCAATGGGATTGTTGTGGATAGCGCGTGTGGCTATGGCAGCGTCAAAGGAAATCTAATTAATGATTCGCGGGAGAATGGTATTTTCACTGGTGTATCTAACAGGGTACAACTAATAGGCAATACTATTCTGGTATCAGGGTATCATGGTATTTGTTTGTATGGCGGCTACCAGATCGTTAAGGACAATATCGTGAATGGCGCTTCGATGGCGGAATCGAATACCTATGACGGGATTCATATATATATAGCTGGCCCTGGCAGCATTTCGGGGAATTTGATACAAGATGAGGACAGTAAAACAAGGTATGGTATCTATTTGACTTCTCATACAGCTAGCACTCTGGTGTATGGAAATGCTATAACAGTAAGCCAGATGCAAAGCGGCGCGCTAGGATTCGATAACGAGGCGTTGGGGCAGAATAACAGAGTAATGGATAATATCGGCTATAATCCTGTGGGCATAAGCAGAATTACTGTTGACACATCACCATTCACCTACACCGCAGGCTTGTCCCCCGAGACAGTATATGTGAGTGGAGGCACAGTGACAAGCATAACCAAGGGAGGAAACGATTTCGGGCTTGTTAGCGGGGCTTTCGACCTGGAACCCAATGAAAGTATGGTGGTGACCTATGCTCGTGCCCCCACGATGTATAAGGATATCCATTAAGCTCTAGCGTGGTAGCAATCTTATTTGCGATTGGATGATAGAGGTTGTAGTTATGACGCGACCTTTACATTGCTCTGCCAAAAAGATGAGTTGGTGATTTTTAGGAAGTAGGCCGATAAGAGACTGAAAACTGCACAAAATGGACAATAGTGTGATGCGGGGCGAGATATCCACAGAATTCGTGCCTGCGCAGGTGAATCAATGCTAAAGGGCATCGACTGCCTTCATGTGCAGCCAGTCTACCCCTGTGGGTTGACGTTTTTCTGGTACTGAACCCCTGCTTCGCATCTACTCCGAATCCAGCAGCCTTAATAAAGCGCAAGAGCTAGTAGCAGCGGGGAGAAATCTTTTGAAGGTATGAACGATGACACTTGCAGATAGTATTCTCGACAACTCAGAAACCTATCAGAAATTTGATCGCATGGGGATGCTAAGACATTTAAATCGGTTTCCGTCTGAATGTCAAAAAGCCTGGGAGCGTGGTTTAGCCTTTAGCCTGCCATCGGATTATAATCTAGCGCAGAATATTGTTATCTTAGGCATGGGGGGGTCTGGAATAAGCGGACTTTTACTGCGTCGGCTTATAATGATGGAATCCAAGATACCTGTGTACGTCCATCAAGATTATAGCCTGCCGCCATTTATTGATGATCATAGTCTCATCATTGCATCAAGCTATTCCGGAAACACCGATGAGACTATTTCTGCTTTTACAGAATCACTCCGGACCTCTGCTAAGAAGTTCGTTCTCACTTCAGGCGGCAGACTTGGCAAGCTAGCCAAGCAAGAAGGGGTTCCTGTTTTCACCATAGATTACCAGGCCCCTCCCAGAGCTGCGCTTTCCCATAGTCTCTTTTCCCTGATGGGCATTCTCCACAACATCGGGCTGCTCCACGTCAAGACGCACGACTTCACAGAAACAATTAAGCTGCTGAGCCAACTATCACTCGACATCGCTGAGACCAACGCTACCAATTCCAACCCAGCCAAGCAGTTGGCCACAAGTATGCGGGGACGTTTACCCATAATTTATAGTGCCGGTATTTTAACCGAAGTAGCTCAGAGATGGAAAGCGCAACTCAACGAAAACAGCAAAACGCTAGCCTTTGTCGATATATTCCCAGAGGCATGTCATAATGCTATCGTAGGATGGGAATTTCCAGAAAGTGTGCGTGATCAAACCCTGATCCTTTTTCTCTCTTCGCGTTCGCTGCTTCATCCAAGTGTATTACAACAGTATGAGGCTGCAATAAAAATTATTAAAAAAAATGGATTAAAGTTTGAGCGAATAGAAGCACAAGGTGAGAGTCCGTTAGCACAGATAATGGGGATGATACTGTTTGGAGATTATCTTAGCTTCTATTTGGCCATGTTAAATGGAGTTGACCCCACACCTGTATATCCTATCGATTTTCTGAAAAGCTATCTGAGGCAAATCAATCAAGGTACATAGTTACTGGTGCTGATTTAGCACAGGCTCTTGTATAAATTTTCCATCTTTAATGCTACCGAATCCCAACTATACTCGCTCAGGTCGCAAGGCTCCGTTTTCTTGGCGCAAGCCTGAATTATTTTTTTGGCAAGCTCAGAAGAAGGTAACGTTGTGGCATCCACGGTATATACCTGCTTAAACTTGGCCGCCAACTCAGCCAGGGGACCGATATTATTTACCAGGACCGGTTTACCCGCCGCCAAGCCTTCGATGACGACTAGGCCGAAGCTCTCCTGGCCGGACAAGAGCAGGACGAGATTGCATGTCTTATACCACCGGTAGACCTCTTCGTTGCTCAGCCCTGAAATCATCCGCACCCGGTCACCTAGATGTAATCGGCGGGCCAACTGTTTCAAGGTTTCTTTATAGCTCCCGTCACCAATGACTACCAGCCTGTACTCTGGCGGCAAGTAGGGCATTGCTTTCATAGCTAGGTCCACGTTCTTGTATTTGTCCAGGCGGCCCACGTATAGCAGCAGTACGCCATCAAAGGCAAGAGATTTGGCCTTGGCGATGGCTTCCTGATTTACCCCGGGTGGAATAAGGTTCATTTTCTCGTGCGGAACTGAGAAGTGCCTCTGTACCAGTGCTTTTTCGCTTTGGGAAATGCATATAACCCGGTCTGCTTTTTCGAATATAGTTTTACCGACGCGGCGGTAGAGGGTGTGCAACAGCGTGCGGCGAAGGTTGCGGCCTGTACCGTGGTAATAGGGGCTGAAGACCATCCTGTTTTCTCTCTTTGCCCGCGCCACGAAAAGCGCCGGAAATGACTGATAGTTGTGGGCGTGAATAAGATCGTAACGGCGACTGTTCTCCGCCAGGTAACCGCTCAGGCTCGAGATGGAGGAAGGGAAATCCCATCCCCATGGGCCTGGCCTGAACCTTCTCACGGTGACGCCGCTGATGACTTCGCAAGGATCGAGCTTGCCGGAAGGGTCATAAGTCAAAATATCGATCTCGAACCCTCTCCCGGCCAGTCTCTCACTGACCTCCCGCACCACCGTCTCGATTCCGCCGGCATGGGGATAGTATGCAGCACTGACCTGAGCTATTTTCATCTAACGTTTCCGAGTACCTGCTTGCTTTTGCACATAGCACTATATGCGATGGCTTTGTTTTGATGAGCGGTCTACGGAGTTGCCATGTGGACAATTGGTTTGAAGGATATGAGCCATATTACTCGTCAGACCTTCATTTTCGAACAATCGCCCGAGTTGAGCATTCTGCACACCCTTACTCTTGAATCAATACCGTTTACTTTTTTTAGCAAACATGAGGTCATGGTCCACCATTATTCCCACAAGCTCCTTGAACGTAGTTTTTGGAGACCATCCGAGTGTGTTTTTTGCCTTCGAATAATCTCCCATGAGGGCGTGCACCTCTGCAGGCCTGTAAAACTGCGGGTCTATGCTCACCAAGGTTTTCCCCGTTTTTACGTCTAGTCCCTGCTCTTCCACCCCTTCACCTGTCCATGAGAGGCTTATTCCAGCTTGCCTAAATGCTTCCTCCACGAACTCTCTCACGCTATGGTTCTCACCGGTGGCTATTACGTAATCATCGGGTTTATCCCGCTGGAGCATCAGCCACATCGCCTCCGTATACTCAGGCGCATATCCCCAGTCACGTTTTGAATCGAGGTTGCCCAACTGCACATGGTCTTGAAGGCCGAGCTTTATCCTGGCGACTGAACGTGTTATTTTTCTCGTGACAAACTCAAGCCCTCTTAACGGCGATTCATGGTTAAAAAGGATTCCGGAACATGCAAAAATGCCGTAGGAGTCCCTGTAATTCAGGGTCATCCAGTGCCCGAAAAGCTTCGATATTGCGTAAGGGCTTCTTGGACAGAAAGGAGTCATTTCGTTCTGGGGGGACGTCAGAACATTCCCAAACATCTCGCTTGAGGAGGCCTGGTAAAATTTTATTTCCGGGTTTATCGCCCTGATGGCTTCGAGTATTCTGCAAGTACCTATGGCAGTAACGTCGGCGGTAAATATTGGCTCCTCGAAGGACAGTTGAACAAAGCTCTGGGCGCCGAGGTGATATACTTCATCTGGCTGTATCTTCTCTATCGTTCTATAGATATTTGTGAATTCGAGCAGTTCGAAGGGAACCAACTTTATCTTGTCGGCCACCCCGAGGAGCTCGAGCTTGTCTAAATGCAGGTTCGATACCCTGCGGAACGCACCGTAGACCTCATACCCTTTCTCGATAAGGAATTTTGAAAGGTATGCTCCATCTTGTCCGGTGACGCCCGTAATAAGCACTTTTTTCATTTCCTCTCCTCAAGAGCTGTACTCCGGTAGTTCTGTTTTCGACACTCCACGCCACAGTGCAGTCGCTGCATTCTCATTGTCCCGCTAATGAGCGAGGCAGCTCTAACTTCGAGACTGTATTTCCGTGCATCCTGTATTCTTTGGCGGTATTCCCCGACATTGCGTGAAACTCATCCAGTGCCTTACGTATCCCGGGGGAGTCAGCGTCATGGATGATAATCAATTCGCTACCCTTGGCTATTCTCCAAAGCTGAAAGAGCAAATCCCTCGTGACTTCGTAAACATCCACGTCCAGGAAAGCCAGCGAGAATCCACTATTGGCAAGAACTGGTAACATCGTTTGCCTCGCATCGCCAATAACCAAATCCACAACATCAGCCTTGCCGTAAGTCCTCACGTTGAGCATATATTCGCTTGCTTCTGAGGCAAACTGACCTTCGTGAGAAACCGGCATCCAGTTCGGGGGAAACTACTGGCAACCCCGAGAACAGTTCGAACGACTTGACCCTTTTCCCAGCCTTGGCTGCAGCTATGGAGAGATACGACGTTGAAAGACCCTTGAAGACACCCACTTCCACAACGTTTGGTGATTTGGACTTACACTTGAGAACACTGTCGTACAGCAGCGTTCCCACGTAGTGGTCAAGTAATCCTTCCACCTTCGTCCCGACGTTCGCATAGAGCAGCGGGTGTTTTAGAATAGCATGGAAATTACGATAAGCAGGCCGTGGATTCGAAAGCGCCCCAAGCCAATAGCGAGGGTTGAACATATAGTTCCGATATGGCATACCTTGACTTACTCTCTCAAAAGAACTAATTCATCTACAGATACGCCATTATAGCACGCATTTGGCATGCTCGCAATTCCTTATAGCCTGACAGACAGTGGTGGCAGCATCCCACTTCCGCCCTTCCTTTCGAAGTCCTTTACACCATTCAGGCATTACGTTATACTCATACTCGAATTCGTGTTTAAGTGTCTAGTGTAACAAGGGGTGTGCTTCTCGGAGTGCTAAGGAGAGCTAGTTAGTGGACTATACCACCATTCAGCCCACGGTTTCTGTAATAATCTGTACTCTTAATGAGGAGCAGAACCTCATCCATGTTTTGCCCAAGATACCAGACTGGGTAAATGAGGCCATACTGGTTGATGGACATTCTACAGACAAGACCGTGGAGGTTGCCCGAGAGATGTGCCCCAGTATGATGATTCTCTATCAACCAGGAAAAGGCAAGGGTGACGCCCTGAAATTCGGTGTGAAGAATGCTAGCGGGGAGATTATCGTAACCCTCGATGCTGATGGCGCTACGCCCCCGGAAGATATGCCCAAATTCATTGCTCCCTTGCTTAAGGGCTATGACTATGCCAAAGGAACCCGGTTTGTTGAAGGCTCACCAAAGATGCCTCCACATCGCAAGTTTGGTAATTGGGTGCTGGCTACTGCCTGCAATATCCTTTTTGGGACCAAATACACTGACATCTGTTCCGGCTACAACGCTTTTTGGAGAGAAGCTTTCCTGAAGATTAATCTCCCTCTTGATGGATTTGAAATGGATCAGCAACTCAACGTCAGGATAAAGAAGGCCGGGCTCAGAGTAATTGAAGTCCCTTATCGAGATGGGAGGAGGCTCAACGGGGTCAGCAAGACGCGGGACGTAAGGCAAGGGTTCAAGGATCTTTTAATTATCATTAGGGAACGCTTCGTTAAATGAGCCAATTACAGCCAGCGGCAATAAACCCAAAAGGGTATGGTCCCCTTCTCTCCATCGTTGTCACCTCATATACAATGGAAAGACTTAAGGACATCTATGATCTCCTCGATAGCATCAAGCTTCAGGACTACCCTTACATAGAAACAGTCTTTGTTGGTGAACGCACCAGGGAACTTGGCGATAGGGTAAGAGCTTATGCAGAGGAAAAAAAGATTCAGAACGTGAAGATTCTGTTCAATGAAGGTGAACCCGGCCTTTCTTCAGCGAGAAACCTGGGAATCAAGAACGCCTCTGGAGAGATAGTGGGTTTTGTCGTTGATGATGCTGTTCTTGCTCCATCTTGGGCAAGGGAACTTGTGAACACCTTTGGCACCCACGAATCCGCCGTAGGTGTTACGGGGCCCGCTTTTCCTCTCTGGGAGGACGAGTCTATGGATTGGTTCCCCGCAGAATTCTATTGGATTATAGGCTGCACCTCCTGGTATAGCTCTGACAAGATTGTAAAAATAAGAAACCTATGGGGAATGAACATGGCCTTCCGAAAGGAGGTTTTCCAGATGTGCGGCCTGTTTTCACCCTCACTAGGCCTGTGGGGAGGGGATAAGGTAGGATGGAACAAACCTCCCGGAGACGAAAACGAGTTTTCTTTCCGGGTGAAGCAGAAAATGGGCAAGGACTTGCTCTATAATCCACGCGTCATCATAAAGCACAAGATACGAAAGCGAAGTTATACCCTAAAATTGATCGCCAAAGAGGCTTACCGGATAGGTCTTTCACGGGCTATCATTAGAAAACTCTACAAAGGAAGTGCGCAAAGTGAGGATAACCTTGATATCGAGGGCGCGCTCTTAGGACGAGTCTTTACCCGAACTTTTCCCGGTATTCTGGCTGGTTTTTTCACGGCTCCTCTTGTTGCATGGCGCAAGCTTTGCGTCACCATGGTCGCTTTGTCATTTTTGGTTTTTGGCTTCTGCGCTTATTACAGGTACGGTTTGTTTAACAAGACGGGGATACTGGGAAAGAATTGAGCAAGATATGAACATGAGCGAGTGCACGGAAATAAGTTCCGTCTCCCCTCTTCCAATAATCGCTTGATATGTGTATATGATAAACCTACGTGCCGAAGGTGAATTCTACAGAAGGGCCGTGCTGAGATTGGTGAAGATACCATTCACGTCATCGGTCAATGCTACTGAAAATGTTCGCGGAATTTTCATCCGTGATGCATATCTGCAATGAGAATTGCAATCAATTGATTTGCAATCGTGCGCGGTAGTGTCCCGAGAGCGGTGGAAAAAGGAATCGGTATATCCTACCCTTTAGAGAGAAAGAACGTGAGGGCTTCCAGAAGCCCTCGAAAAGAGGTGCGCACATGAAACTGAAACAAGCAATGGAAGTTGCCAAAGTAGCAAGCAGAAATATGATTTTGGGTGGCAATCTAGTTTCCCTTTCTCTTGCACGACACCCTAAAAACATGATTGACTACGCAACAGCAAATCTGTTCTTATATAAGGCTCTAAATTCAAAAAGGGGCATACCGCAGAAAAACGTCTTTGAAATTTTGCCATCAAGTGATGTAGAGAGCATCAAGCTCGGTGACCTGACATCTGGCGGAGGCTGGTTTTTGCGAGAAGCCTCATACACTGCTGACATAATCAATCTATGCCTCATTTGTCAGATACTCAGGCCAAGAGTTGTGTTTGAAATTGGGACCCTGGAAGGCTATACTGCTTTTCATTTCGCGCTAAACACGCCAGACGAAGCGAAGGTTTATACTCTAGATCTGCCAAGAAATGAAAACATCCAGACAAGTTTATATACCACTGTCATAGACGACCTTCATGTTAAGTGGCACTCGAAGGCCGAAAGATACTGTTTTGGAAACAGCGATGTCGCCTCAAAGATAACTTGTTTATTTGGGGATAGTGCTACCTTTGATTTTTCACCATACTACGGAAAGGTTGACTTCTTCTTTATTGATGGTGCTCATTCATACGAATATGCCCGTTCTGATACGCTGAATGCGTTAGACTGTTGCCATTCTGGAAGCGTGATCGTTTGGCACGATTTCGGGCGAGCAGGAAATGGTGTATCAAAATGCATCCTTGAATTATCCAAGATGCAGGAAATATATTCGGCACCTGGAGGTTCTCTTGCCTTTATGATAGTCAAGTAATCATGAGAATGGCAACATCACCTTCTTTTCATTTAGCAAAAGGTGTGCTCCTAAGTAACTAGAATTTCTGAAGCTGGTTTTCAAGAATAAATGGCACAGTTACTTTTTTCAATAACGCTGAAGGCGACAGCCGACTCAGCGTCCATTGCTAACAATGAGATACACCTGACTGCAAGGGCGTTGTCCATTGAATCTGGTCATGCTGCAAATGGGGCTGGCTTCGAAAAGAGGGAAAGTTGGCGTAAACCTTGCAGCGGGTGATCTCTGGCGTTGGACAACCCAAATTCTCATCAAAAGGAGTGATCGATATGAAAACACTGCCTGATGCCGTCACCAAGAACATCGGGCGACACTTAATCGGTACCTTGATAGCGGCGCTGTCCCTGTTGGTTGGTTCCCTGCCCGGAGCGGTGCCACGGTCAGCGGCTGATGGACCGGTGCTTGAGGAGCAAGTTACCGCCGCCGCCTAAAGAGGTTCTTATTACTGAGAGCAAAATTGAAGATTGGTTGGATGGACAAAGACAATTATCAGGAAATACATTTGTTTAAGAAGTCTGAACTAAGAAAGCTATTGCCTGAGTCAAATATCAGTCTTCTACAAGTCTTCGGGATTCCAATATCATTGGTAGCCTGGAAAAAACTGATCTCAATGCTGAAGATTGAAGGCTTAATGGTAATTGGGTGGTTGAAAACAGCTTCATCCCGTTATCCGATAGGGCAGGTATCGCTGCTGCTTACCCTAGCCTCTTTGATACTCTGGGCCTATAGCCTGACCCAGGCTGAGTTCGAAATCGGGTTCTTCGGTCTTATCAATAGTTTCCCCGTAATCTTCTTCCTCTCTTTGGTTGTCCTGGCCGCTGCCTCTTTCATACTATGGGTTTCCCCGGAAAAGCACGGCAAGCTGCTTTGTTTTCAAACTTGCCTGTTCATCCTCCAGCTATGGTTGAGTGCATGGGTAATTTCCGGGCTTCATTCAAATCCCTTTCAGGTTGCCAATCATCCCTATGCCCACTACAACAATACTCACTATATTCTTATTAATGGACACCTCAGACCCGACATGGGAGCCTATCACGCCTGGCCAGCTACCTGGCTGGATAGCACAGCCTTGATAGAGGTATTGGGGATTAAGGACCCGGATTTCCTAATTGCTATTACCCCTATTGTGATGCAGTTCCTTTTTCTCCCTCTGGTTTACCTTTTCCTTAGGAATACCCTTGGCAAGGGCAACCGTTGCTGGGCTGGAGTGTGGCTCTTCTACCTGGGTAACTGGGTAACCGCAACCTACCTTGGTGCTCAGACTATGGGTGTCTTCCTCTTTTTGTTTCTTCTAGCGCTGATGAGCGTAGTCATGGCGAAGAACACCATAACAATGACATTTGAGCGGAGCTTTGTTACCATTATCACCCTCGCTTCCCTCACCATAACACATGGATTAGGCGCTCTAGCCGGGCTGATAGTGTGTTTAGCATTATACTTCACAAGGCACCTCAGAAGTTGGAATCTAACCGCCCTCTTTGCCGTCTTCATTGGCTCATGGATGCTCTACATGGCGTTTGGGTACTTTGCAGCGAATCTCGATGTATTTATACGCATGGCTTTCCGGGTGGGAGACACTGTCCAGTTGAGTGTTGTTCAGCCGTTTCAACAGACCAGCGCGGCTCATCAAGCGGTGATAAGAGTCCGTCTGATAACTATTGGCGTGTTATCTTTGATTGCTCTTGCCGGTTTCTTTTTTGGTCGTAAGAAGAATTTCAATACGGATATTGCCATTATAGCGATGAGCGTTGGCTTCATTGCACTGACGGCCAGTATGGCCGGTATATATTGGAGTGAAGTGCCGCAACGCGCCTTTACCTTCCTAGCGCTGCCTGTGGGGTATTTCGGAGTAAAGCTGCTGGATCGCAAAGCTACTGCTCTGTTCTTTGGCATCCTGCTACTGCTCTTATTGCCCCTATATTTCATCTCTGCATACGGCAACGTGCCAACAGACCGGATTTCTCCAGGTGATATTGCTGGACAACACTTCTTTGGCGCAAAGACAATACCAGGGAATTTGACCGGTGGCCCTGTGCTGGCATATAGGACGGTAGATCAGGGTGTATATACATATATTCCAATCGAGAAATTCCGGTTTGAGGGGGCTACGGTCGATACAGGCACGCCAGTAAGACGACCTCATTATATTTCTGTAGGCGACTGGGATAGGGCAATAGCCGACTTCAACCACAACGATCCGAGATTTTTTGATGAGATTCAACAGCGGTTAGACACAGCGGTAAACAGCAATTTAATCTACGCCAACTCTTATCTTGATCTGTATGTCGTGGAATAAAACTGTTCCTAAGAACATCCGCATTTCTCCCGCCATTTTGTTGGGGGTCAATAATTGTCACCGAAGGTTTCAAATTGTATTGACAGTACCCATGAGCCAGTATAATATCTTGTATGGAACCTCTAATTAGTCCCTTAACAAGCGAATTTCGCTCAAAAAGGTCAGGATTTATATTACACCAATTCGTCTGTCGGCGAATGAAATACTAATTTCGAATATCGAAATACTAAACAAATTCAAATGATCGAAATCCAAATTACCCCCACACCACTCGTCGCTAGACGCTCTGAGGCGGCCCAAGCCTTGCCTCCGATGAGAGGGGTTCGACCCGATTTATTTGGACATTTTGATTTGAGAGATTCGGCATTGTTTCGAGATTCGGTTTTCGTGCTTCTAATTTGGTTCCGGCTATGCCGGGTTAGGAAAGCTCTGATTAATTGCCGGTCAACCCCCTGTCCCCCAATCCTCCAAAGGCGGATATTCTATCTTGGGGGAAAAGAAGGGAATCTGGGGGACACCCCCAGACCCACGGCAGTCCGCCAGAGGCGGATGCACTACTTAATCAGAGGTTCCTAGTTGTCCATATCAGACTTTCGGAGAGCGAAGTGAAAGACTCGTTTTGGCAAGATCGTCCCACGTTTATAACTGGTGGTACCGGTTTGGTAGGCGGATGGCTGATACGCCGCCTTCTTGAGGCCGGCGCTGACATTGTCTG
>Ga0265296_1002783_pt1 | contig 17096 bp, 11 predicted proteins | sample MunlanPumphouse1_FD_189073 | JGI IMG/M metagenome (GOLD analysis project Ga0265296, IMG submission 189073) | Groundwater microbial communities from a municipal landfill in Southern Ontario, Canada - Pumphouse #1 | ecosystem: Environmental > Aquatic > Deep subsurface > Groundwater | place...
CTACATCCATTTTAACTATTCCAGATTTCACTTTTCAACAAAAGAGAGCCCTATTCATTATTGTGTTTGCAGGCGAATCGTAGTTATCCCGAAAGCTTTGACTGGAACTGTGATTTCATGCTCACTGAAGGTTACTTCTTTTATATTTTCCTCCACTAAATTTGTCAAATAAGTCTTCTTAATGGAAAGAAGAGGTAACGTGATTGTAGATTCGACCGCTTGCCCCTCTGTTTCGATTAGCCGGATGATAATTCCATCTTCGTCTTCGGCCCGTTTCACTGTTAAGATCAGGACATTCGGCTTGTCAACCTGAGCAAAAGAACTTTTTCCTTCGAGCAGTCCTTCGTTTCTGCCATCTACAATTATCGGGATCAGTGGATTACCAATCGCCCAGCCAAAATCTCGTGATTTGCCCGATTTTAAGTCGCCTTTATGCGTTGTGATGGAATAACGGAATAACACATCACCCTGCTGAGCGGATGAAAAGTTCGTGCGAAAGTTGCTATCTAAAACATAGGCATACATATGTCCCTTGGTAAATTTACTTGGTATGGAATTTATCCATTTGTGATCTACCGGCATCACGCCGATATGCATACCCGGAGAAATGTAACAAGGCCACAGCCCGCCAAATTCTAACAGGTGTGACTCGATAGGTGACAGGGTGATGCCAATCTTTCCGTCACCGACTTCTGCCCAATGTTGCACCGAATAGTAGCAGGTATTTGAACCGGGAAATTGGTCCACCAAAGGCTCGATAACTGCATCGGAACCTTCATACCGAAAATGAGGATCGTCCATTTTAAACGGAAAAGCAAAATATATCTCCCAGAGCGGCGTATAGTCCTTTAAAATTCTATTCGCAATATCAATCCGTTTAGTCTTATCATAAAGGGTAATTTCCTGGGTTATCTGCGGGCAGCCTACACCTTCGCCAGAGATGACTATACTACTGCAAACAGGTCCTTTTTGTCCCTGGCTAATTTTTACCTTTTCGATGGTTCGTTGTTCCAAAGTTTTGGCCGACCGGGCTACAAATTGATTCAAACCATACGGCGTCTCCGTATCGACCATCTCTCGCCCAAGCTCTTTGTCATAAATACTTTTAATCCCGCCAGTGCGCGGATTAATCACCACTTTGTAAAAACGATTCTCCATGGTCGTATCATCCGCGACCACACTACCGGTATAGTCGGCGGCTTTTTCGGTCGGTAACAGTCGATATGTTTTATAACCTAACGGCGGTACATTTTCTGCTAAAAACACTAAATCAAAAAGTTCGGAATGAAATATCTGGCCCACCGCATATCGTTGACCAGCATACGGAACAAGTGTGCGCGGGTTGTTTATTTCATAAGTTTGATAAGGGATTTTCTGCCCGGTTGCTTCGTCGATGATTTCAAATGGTTCTTTTCTATTAAAACCAATCAACCGGACTACATCGGTTCGCGAAAAAGAAAGCGGATTAAATACCACGATGCGAGAATCTTCGTCATTAATTTTGATTGAGTGAGCAATTTTATCGAGACTTGAGTTCAAAATTAATTCGGTCAGCCCGGCCGCTTTCATGGCAAAGTGGCTTTTATCATTCCAATCCCAATCCTGGATCGTCCCGAATGGATTTGCCATACCCCAGGTATGTTCGTCATAGAGAAGCATATTTTCATAAGCCTGCTGGATTTTTTCCCGGGGGTAAGAATAATCACTAACAACCGAAGCGATAGAAGCGAATTTTTCCGCAGTTAGTAATTTATCATGGGTGATCCGATTGATACTCGTCTCCCGGGCTGTTGACATGACTCCGCGAACGTAGTCGGTATGCGGCAATTCCCCACGGAACACACGAACATCCTGACATTGTTTTTCCAGTTCTTTAAAGAACATAGAGCTTGTCGCTACGATAAGTTTGGGATAAGCCCACTTACTATTCCATTCTCTTGCAATAAGGCTGGGGCGGATGTCCGGAGCCGCATTATCATAACAACCGTAAGTGCCATATCGCACCACGGAGAATTGGCTGCCATTATCCTCCATTTTTTTTAGCATGGCGGGAAGATTTTTAAGTGCGTCATCATAAGATTCCGGACGCCAACAGCCATAGCATCCAACCCCGCCCGTACTGCCATAATAAAACAGCACCGATTCACCATCGGGTCCTTCCCAGCGGAATGCTTCAGGCTGGCGGTCATGTCCTAATACGGCTGATTCATCCCAAAACTGGTGCATATCGTTCCCATCTTTATCCAAATAGTAGGCAGATTCGTTATCCTTAAAGAAAATCCCATAATTTGGCATGCCACCATAGAAATATTTTATACCTGCACCGGCTAATATAGTCGGGATACCCCAACTTAAACCGGGAATATCAGTTACTGAACCGACCTCGACAGGGATGTCATATTTCCGCTTTAATTGGAATGATGGATACATCAATCGGATTAACTCTTCATGGCCGCATAATCCGGTTATCTCATTGCCGAAAAAGGCGTGAGTTTCAATTCGGTCTTCTTTAATGTACTTTTGAATTTTCTCCACGACTTCTTTTGGCCGGTTTTCGATGAAATGCTTAAGAGACCATGCAACTTCTGCGGTGTAGCGATATTTTGATTCATTCGGGAAATCCGCAGTTTCCTCACAGAAGCGTAAGACGTCGTCGTAATAGTCGTCGTGCTTGAGTAACACATTTTCAATCGCATCCGTGTATCCTAAATCATGGTGTGAAATAGGGACCATGAATACTTCCCAATGGCGCTGAGGTTGCATTTCAAATTGATAACGATCCCATATTTTATTGCCGGTTTTAATTAAGAACTCTGCTGCGGTTGGAGTGCTGATATCAGGAACATAAATATCAAAATCCGATTCACCCTTTGATACTTTCCCTATATCCAGAGATTGTTTCCAGGTACCGACTGAAACCTCCAGATGAACTTCTGTTGCCTTAAGTTGATTAGATAAAGATATCTTCAATAGTTGCATAAGGTGTTCTTGTTCCCATACAAATAGGATCGTCGGTTCAATATTTGTGAATCGTAACGCCGGAGTTTCTTTTTCTTTGGATACAGTATTTCCCGAAACCTTAAGATCAGCAGCTTTTAAGACAGAAAACAGGATACAAGGTATCATTAGACTGATTCTGAAGAACCAGATTAACGCACCCGATCTTAGCATACTATCCAGGCCAGATTGATATACCATTATTTTCTTCCCGTCTAAATGTTTATTTGCTCTCTTATTCATACACTTTTTTTAATAGAGTGGCTATTCAATTTCTTTAAACATTAAGTAATCAATCCCAAACATGTAACTTTTCGCTGCTTTAGGATTTGCGCCAATAATCTCCACACTTAGTTTATGCTCACCTCTCGTCAACTGATGAATACCCATGTCCTGAATTTTATACGGAATTACTTTTTCACTATACAAATCAATCGGACCGCCCAGTTTTTTCCCATCCAAACGAAGTTGAAAAATACCATAGTCTCCCGCTTTGGTCAATTGCATCTCCAACCGGTATTTCCCGGCTTTTTCTACTGGCACCGATAAATTTAACACGTCTTCGGGGAGCGCGTCAGTCCACCAAAGTTGCGCTTCACCACTCCATCCCGCACCAAACATATGCAGCTTCTGCGGTCTGACTTTTCCGTTTGTTGTTCCGAGAACCGTGAGGTTTTCTCCTTCTAAAACACCATCGACTCTATAAATCGGTGGTACCGTACAATATCCGATGCGTTGCTCAATCGGAACCGGCTCATAAGGGTCAACACCTCCCGGAGCGAGATACCAGTAAACAATGCTGGCATAAAGTGTCGGAATACTGTTGCCAAAATACTTTTCAATTATTCCTTCAAAGGACTTGATAAACGGCACATTATCTGTGATATGCCAGCGGTTCACCGATATATGTCCGCAGTTTTCCATACTGATAGTCTGATTGTGGTAACAGTTACTAAACAGTGTTGGACAACACCAAGCATAACCAAAATAATCTTCAGATCCCGTTCCGAACGTGGAAGGAAATTTCTCACCATCTACGAAAAATTTTTCATCCCCTTCGCCCCACCATTCCCCTTTTGGATTCCATACATGGAGCATTACCCCACAGAATCGTCCACGACCTTTTGTAGTTAAAAGTGTCCAATCAGGCCATCGATCTTTTCTATCGGGCAAGAAAGCATCGCGATGCCATTTTACATGAAAACGACCGAGTTCTTCGATAGGACGTGTAAGCGGAGCATGTGTAATCGTTAAAAACACCTCTCGCTCTTTAGAGCCATCATTTGTCAATTCGATTACTGCATTTGAATCAAACGGCATATACCAATTACAATAAAATCCATCTTCCGTCATTCCCATTGGAAGAGATTTATATTTGTTTTCACCGGGAGCGGTTCCAAAAAAGTCACCCAATGGCGCCCAAACACTTGGCTTCGATTCATCATCCCAATATATCCGAATGGCGAGTTCACGAAGCAAATCGCGATCCAGCGGAGATTCGGGTAAATCAATTTTGACTTTAAGAGATGTAATGGCGCGTTTCCCCTTCAACTGAATAACCCTTTGGGTGCTTCCAGGAGAAACCCTCATACTCCTTTGTTCGGTAATCTTACCAATATGTCTATTAACAGGACTATCCCCGCAGTTTAAAAGTTTCTCATTAGCTCTATCAAGAGCTTTGGCTTCAGAAAGCGAAAGTTCACGCTTAAATGTCGGCAGGATGGTTCCTTTCGGATAGGTCGCATAAGTGAAATGGTAATATGCTCCCCAATCTTTTTCGGCAGTGATCTTACAGGATTTTTGATAGGGAATCGGGATGTAACTGTTCAGTCCGCTACCGGTCTGGTGCACAAGCGCCAGGCGCGTGAACGGTTCGTTTTGACAATTAAAATACTCTTTAAACGGCAAATCGACGACCGGCGTTTCATTTCCGTCAATGTATATTTTTACATGTCCATCGCCTGCTTTCGCTGACCAAATTCGCCAGATCACGCCGGGCCCTTCCATCTCGGCAAACACGAATTCTCCGTTTTCCTCACGGATAATTCCATTACCGTCGCCATTCGCAGCCCAATCGATATATTGATTGGCTACTTCATCATACCTACTTCTACGGTCATAGCTAGACCATTGTGCACACTTTTCACCCGGAACTGGCAGTGTCGCCAGTCCTTCCAAATCAGTAAGGTTATTAATAAGGTCGATATATGTAATATTTTCTTTAGCAAAAAGTGAGGAAAACATAAGAAGAACTCCAATTCCGATTATTTTAAATTTATTCATCTCTATTTAGTGCAAGTATTTCCAGTGGTATTTCCACTTATCCGTCCCTGAAGCGAAAAGAAATCTGATGCATTTTCATACATGATCTTTTTAGCCAGTCCAACAGCGAAATCAAAATCGTACAGGCCTCTGTTGACCTTTTCAGCCAGGACTTCGGATAGCATTTCCCGGAAATAAAGCACCTGCCCGAGCGCACCTTCATAAACCCGATAACTATCGGCGCCCCACAAGATTTTATTCTGCGGCACCATTTCCAGCCATTCGCTCAAGCAACGCCGGGATATCTCCAAAGAAGTCCATTGCATGCCGTTAATGTCGAGATAGACATTGGGGTAATTATTCGCCAGAACGCCAAATTCACCTGTATATGGAATACCGCCATGGAAGATGTCGAATCTCAATCCTGGATATTTCTTCATCAAAACCGTCAGATGAACAGGATTGGTATTTTCGATGAACTGGAAATTCCAGGCCAGTTTACCGGTATGAAACTGGATTGGCAAACCGCTCTCTGCCGTCAAGCGGCAGATTTCATTCATCACAAAATCCTGTAATATCTTTTTTTCATCCTTCGAGATATTCTGCAAGCCTTTATCAAAAATACCTCTTGCCGTCGCTTCAGTCACATCCGTATAATCAATCGTCCGGTAATAGGCCGCGACGGACTTGATAGCAACCGCACCACCTTCCTTGAATTGCCGAAAAACTGAGCGAATCAAGTCCAGCAGATCTCGAAATGTACTCAGGCTGACGTCAAATCTCTGCTCCAGCTTTTTTATCCCTTCGGGATCGACGCCCTGCATCATTAAAAAATCCATCTTCATAGCCGGGAACAAGTAATCTTTGCCCGTAGAGAGCGTATCCATATCCACAACGGCGGCCCGGATATTCGCTTTCTCGCGTAAGACGTAGTCAATCCAATCTTCCCGTTGATACGCGGCGACGATCTGTTCATTCAGCACCGCCCAATTATCATCGTTGATATTCCCATATGGGAAATCATAAATGGCCTTGAATCCGCGCAACAGGGCTTGATAAGACACCATGTTCTCGATATTCCGCATATAGGGAGCAACGACGCTCCATTTTTTAGCCGTGTCTCGCGTGCCCTGCGGCCAGGGCGTTTCAGCATGGGTTCCGATACCGGGCATTCCAGACGCCGTCAAATCGGAATTCAAGTTATGAAAAATTAAATCACACAGATCAAATTGGGGCCAGGAGCCATCCGGATCAGGCCCCAAGTGCTCATGGGAATCTATGACTGGAATATTATTAATTGCTGAATGTACCCGCTCAAGAAGTTTAGTACAATTTGTCACCTTACATCCTCCGTACTTAAAAAAAATTTCCATTATCAAAGCGAAAAATATTTCTGGAGATTAGAATCCGATTGAATTTTGGGAATAATTTTACCTTTAGTGGAGGTCATTACCGTCACCACACCTGGTCCGTGTCCAGAGCATACACAGGTTCCATGCACAATGACACCAATAGTTACAGCGCCAGGTTTATAAATCCTCCCGTAGGAACTATCTGCGTCCATAATAGATATAAAATCTCCAAATCGCAAATCCTCGAGTCCATACTCTCTCACCATTGCCTCGTCAAATAGTTGAATATCGTAATCGCCGCTATACGTCTGCATGGCACCGAGACCTGAACCCATGATTTTGGCTGGAATCTCATGAGTAACTGGAAATTCAAGGCAGTGATCCTTCAGTTCAGTGATTTCTATTTTTTCTAATAGATTAGGATCAATGTTCATCACGATTATCTCTGGATAATCGAGGAGCTTGAGACCGGTACCCAATCCGATTACCTGCATCTTATCTCCCACCACCATTTTATCCATCACTTCTCGATTAAAATCTACAATCACATGTTCGATACCACCATGTTTACCTGTCACATGCCCTTTTTCACCTTTAGCCTCCCCGGAAACGACTCGCACTTCATTCCCGATACAGGCATAGATGTTTAGCGCTGCATTGAAATCTTTGGCAGATTTTTCTTCACCTACATACTTAATGCTCACAGCCGGCTCCGTATGATCTCCAGCCAAATCATAGATCAAATCGCCGATTCTGACATTGTAGTTGATTCCACCAACGCTGGGCAGCACTACCGGTTTACCATCGTGAGTCACGATGTAAGAAATGCCGCTTCCCGGGGTGGGATGCGAAATCTCGCCTAACAATGATTGCATTACGAGCTTGTCTTTATTAGTTCGAAGCACCTTATCCTCCTTAGGAATTTAATCCTTATAAATACACTTTTTGATCATAGGTCTGATTGTCTCGAAAAAATCATCATCTATGGGAAAATCCCATTTTTTGAACTGATCCCGCAAATCATCTCCACCTGCCACGCTAAATGCCGCCACAAAAATAGTCACTCGTTTCGTATCATCGGTGCCAGCTAATTTGTATATTTGATCTGTAGTTTCATTTTTCAAAAAGATACGGAAGAATTTGGGAAATATGTGCCAGCCATACCGATCGCCCAAACGAATACAAATACCGTCGAAAATATCAGGAGTCATTCGAGTTCTATCCAGTTTTTGATTTTCATAGAATTCTAAAGCGGTCAGGAATTTTTCCCGCATTGATCTGTTCTCTTCCTCGACCAACTTCTTCATCAGCGGTCTTAAGTCATTTTTATCAATCGTTTCGGTAATGTAAAGACTGGCCAGAGAAGCTAGTCCCTCGCTAAAGCCAAAGAATATTGCGGTTTTCTCATAATACTCATCTCCCAGCAGGTAAGCAAATCCCGGCAATCCTCCAAACTGGAAATTGTGCCCCATTTCGTGAAATGTGATAAAAAGTGAAAATTTGTTTTCATTGAGGTGATTCTTCCCAAAATGAATGGGATTACCGCTATAGGCAAAAGTGATTGTCGGATCATATAAAAAGGCCTGTTTTTCTCCGGGAAGCGGCCCCAACGAAGGGACTTGATCGGCCGAGAGTTCCTTCTCTATCAAATAACCAGTGTCTAAAAGATGGATCAAACCCATCGTGTCGATCGTGGATTCATACCACTTCGGAAAATCCATCTGTATATACGTTCCTTCGTAGCGATGTATTTTCCCTAAATCAGTATCGGTAAGATCCTGCGGCTTACTTGTGCCGATCCATTCTGTCCCTGCCGGAAACACCCGAAGTTCCCAACGATACAAACGTTTTCTAAAACGTGAGCCGTCCTGAAAAATACCATTAAAGGAAAAACTACACGTGTCGAATCGCCCCGATTTATAGTACTGAGTCTTATCGGTGCTGTAGATTTCGATTTCATAACCGGCAACAGTGTCATATGGGTTCCATCGAAAGGTCAGCTGATTTTGATCGTTAACTTTAACCAGATCAATGCTCTCGCCGTCTTGCGGATAGAGAGTTTTCACTGCAAATCCATCAACCTGCCGGAGGATTTTCTGCGGGTTTGTTACATCGATCTTGAGATTTTCAGTCCGCCACTGGAGTGGCATCCGAACACCGACATCCGCCGGGTGAGTGATCAGATAGTACTCGCCGTTCGGCAAATTAGAAACCACGAAAATACCGTTCGTGTCCGAATCCGTTTTGCCGAAATACAAGCCGGTAACGGCATTATGAACGTTTATGCGCAAACTGCACGGTTTGTCATTCTCGAAAAATACTCCCCGGATTTCGCCGTTTGCATTACCCGCATCCGCTTCATTCATCAATAAACATGACATTGTCATAAACACCATTAAAACACATGGAACTTTTTTATTTTTCATTCCGATTCCATTAAAATCACAAGGGTTATACTTTCTTCTTTGAATTCGCGCTTTCAAGGAATCTGTTTGTCGCATCGTGCAATTTCAGGCAGACTTTCTTAGCGTTGAGTTCCTCACCGAAATAGAGTAATTCGGTATTTCTACGGTAAATATCTTCCCATTCCTGATACTTACTGATAAACGGCACAGCGATGCCATCCCTACGGGCTAAATCATAAAACACTTTTTTATAATTGCTCAATTTTTGTGCTGATTTACCTTGTGGCAATCCGTATTCATACAGCGACATCCGGCTGACAAACATTCTGCCCATCTTGCCGATAATCTTTAGATTTTCGGGATTGCTGAGCATGTAGCGAATCAGTTCATAAGCGATATGTTTATGAGCGGCTTTTTGCGGAATGGATAATGCCGAACCGCCGATAAATTGGAATCGTCCCTTGTTGCCTCTGGGAGTCGGCGCAATTGTCCAGTTAAACTTGGTTTCCAATAAATCACTGAACTCCGTAGCTCCCAAATCAAAATTAATCGCTATCACACCATCGACGAAAGGCTGGGGTCTGCCCTGAGTTAGTTCCGGCACCGGTGCTACCTTATGTTTCCAACGAAGATCGCTCATCCACTGATAGGCCTCAATCGTCTCGGGCAAATTGAATTTTGACTCCGTCAGATCTGCATTGAACCAGTCTCCGCCGAACGAGCGTAAGACCCAGTACTGATATTCAGCACTGGCCTCACTGCCCAGATTGAGTCCGAATTGCCGATTCCCTTTGGTGAGCTTTTTCCCGACCCGTAATAAATCGTCAAACGTCCAGTTTTCGGTCGGCAACTCCTCGTCGATCTTTTTATACATGTCCAGGTTGACGTACAGTCCGCCGGTCGCGTAATCGTACGGAAAACCGTATTGACAATTATCGTATTGAAATTCTTCTACCTGGGTTGCATAATACTCATTTGGCCAGCCATCTGGTTTAAAAAATTCGATAAACGGATCTAGTTTTTGCAATAAGTCGATGGATGAAAAAGATTTAACGCGGGTATCGTGCATCCAGACCAGGTCTGGCGGCGAACCGCCGGCTAACAAAACCGGCAACTTCATATTATAATTCGCGAAACTGATACCCCAATCCAGTTGAACCTTAATTTTCGGATAATATGTTTTGAAAAACTTATCGATGATAAGATTCCACTTTTCAAACTGAAAGGCGCTTTCCCAACTCATTATTTTAAATGTACCGGTGATATTCGGATCGACTACGCCCATCGTCCACGCTGTTTGAGGATACTTCACACTAAACGACAGTAGATTGGGAGATACGGTTTTTCCGGCATTTCCACAAAAACGCAAGTAAGACAGACCGTACGCTCCAATACCTAATTGACCAAGTTTCTTTAAAAATTCTCTTCTGATCATATCAATTTTCCTTCATATATAGGTTACGCGATCAGCCTTTGAGTCCTGAGGTGACAACACCTTTTACATAGTATTTTTGGCCGATGACGAAAAGTATGAGGATCGGCAATACAGTTACACAGGAAGCTGCCATTATCAGATGCCACGGCGTCTCCGCCGCGATGCGCGTCTGAAACATTACCAGCCCCAGCGGCAATGTCTTCTTGCCGATTGTATTTATCATAATCAAAGGCCAAAAGAAATTGTTCCAAGTCCCCATGAATGTAAAGATGCCTAAAGTCGCAAAAACCGGTTTGCATTGCGGCACGATAATCTTCCAATACAGCTGCCAATAACTGCAACCATCAATTTTAGCCGCATCTTCAAGCGCCCTTGGAATTCCCATCATAAATTGACGCATTAAAAAAGTACCCCAGGCGCTAAACAGGCAGGGAACAATTAAGGATTTGAGCGTGTCCGTCCACCCGAGCGACTGCATGATAATGAATAACGGGATCATCAACACCGGGAAAGGAATCATCAACGTTGCCAGATACATGAGGAATAATTTATCCCGTCCGGGAAACCGTAGACGGGCAAAGGCATATCCGCCAAACGAACATGTAAACAACTGCCCGACTGTCACGCAAACCGTCACGAAAATCGAATTAAATAAAAACCGATCGAACGGAAGCGCATTCCATGCATCTATATAGTTAGACCACTGAAATTTCTTGGGCATGAACACCGGTGGAAATGTCCAGATTTCTCCGGCCGTCTTAAAGGACGAAAATATCATCCAAACAAACGGCAGAATTACCGCCATACTAGAAATTATCAATATTGTATATGTGATAAAATTAGCAATATAGTTTTGGGTATTTTTATTCAACATGACGGATCATTCCACCCCTTCATCGAAAACCCATTTATTTGAAAAATGCCACTGGATAAGAGTTAATATGAGAACGATAATGAACAGCATCATCGCAATGGTTGCGGCATATCCCATTTTGAACCACTCAAAGGCGTTCTGGAAAATATAATATACTAGAGTCGTCGTTGCGCCGGAGGGGCCGCCACGGGTCATGATGTAAAATTGGTCAAAACCCTGAATGGAGCCAATCGTCGTCGTTACAATCACAAAGAATGTCGTGGGCGAGATCAACGGAATCGTGATGTGAACAATTTTATGCCACCAATTGGCACCGTCGATTTCGGCCGCTTCGTAATATCGTTCCGGTATACCTTGCAGTCCGGCCAAAAAGATCAGCATGGAATATCCGGTACCTTTCCAGATGCCCATTATTATAATCGCCGGCATTGCCCACTCCTTGCTTTGTAACCAGCGTGGGCCGGTTATACCGATTTTCCCCAGAAAATAATTGAACAATCCGAAGTCGGCATTATACAACCACGACCAAACTATCGCAATGGCGACCAGTAGAGTGACACTCGGTAAAAAATACAGAGTTCGAAAGAATACGACTCCGCGAATTTTTTTATTTAACAAGTACGCCAAAAAAAAGGCCAGAATGACCGTCAGCGGTATCGTACCGATGGCATAATAAATCGTATTCCAGAGATATTTCCAGAACAGTTCGTCTTTCAGAACAGTCGAAAAATTATCAAATCCTACAAACTTAGGATTGGTAGCCAGATTCCAACTTGTAAATGTGAGAAATATACTGGCAATTATCGGCAATAAACTAAAGATCAGGAATCCCATTAAATTGGGAGATAGAAAACAATAGCCGGTAATTTTCTCTTTTTGAATATAGTTCAATCTAAACAATTTGTTTTTCACTTAATTTGTAATTTAGAAATGATTTACGATTTTCAACCATATCTGTCCGGATTTTTTTGGCTCCAAGATTAGGCAATATCGATAATTACCTTGAGAGTTTCATGTAAATCGTTCAGACATTTATTCAAACCCTTCTCTATGTCCTCCAGAGGAAAATGATGCGTAATTAGTTCACCGGCTTTTAATCTTCCGGATGCAACTAACTCAACCACAAAATTAGCGAGATTTTTTGTCCTGTCGATCCCAGGTTCAAATCCTCTCATAGTAATATCTTCGTTGCTCACTAAATAAGTGTTTACGAAGTCATTCAGTCGGCGATGGCCGAAAATGATATACCTTCCGTGTCGTTTTAACAGGTTTAATCCCATTTCGACCGAATTCCCCTTAGCCCAGCGATTGTCACCCATAGCATCGATTACAATGTCGATTTGCCCAACTCTCTGTTGAAGAATATCAAGTGCTTCTTCATAATTTTTACAGGATAAATTCAGGGTATAATCGGACGCCAATTCTCTGGACTTTGCAAGACGGTTATCATACAAATCCACTGCGTAAATTTCAGCGGCACCGGCCAATCTCGCTTCTTGCGCTAAAAACAGTCCGGCGGGGCCTTGCCCAAATATTAAAACTTTATCTCCTATGCGTAAACCGGAATCATAGATCAATCGAATCGTACCACACGCCAATTCTAACAGCGCCCCTTCATCGTAACTCATACCATTCTTTAGTTTACAGACTCCAAGTGCGTTGGGCTTAATGGCATTATATTCCGCAAATCCTCCTGTCATTTTAACCCAAAAACCGACTCGATCCCCTACATTATATGCCTTCGCACATTTTTCACCTACTTCAATGACCTCTCCACAGCATTCATGTCCTAAAATATGAGGTAGCGGCGGAGTGGCTCTGGGTCGAAAATTGCCTTGCCAAATATGGGTATCAGTGGTGTTGCATATTGCAGAACGATGGACTTTTATTAGTAATTCATTCGAACCGCATTTCGGTTCCGGAACATTTTCGATTGACAATTGCATCGGTTTGTGCAGGACAGCAGCTCTCATTTACATTCTCCTTGTTTTAATGCTTGAATTGTATTACGCACATTTTTCTTGAAGATCTCTTTCAGATGATTCGGATGAACATGCGGTTCCATTGTAAAATATCCGTTATATCCGTCTTTTCTTAGGTGTTCTATCAGCGATGAATACGGGATCGCTCCTTTTCCTAATTCACAGCAAATATAATTCGCCGATTTATCTTGCCAAAGAAATCCATCGCCGGGATAATCGTACAAACTCTTGTGATATTTCGTACCGTCTTTGATATGGACATAAGCGATATATTTTTTCAGCAGATTATATGCGTACGGATAGGGTTCCTCGCCTGCAAAATAAAAATTACAGGCATCGAAAGTTAATCGGAAACATGGTGAGTTCACTGTTTCTACAAGTTCCAATACATATTCGGCCTTGCGGGTAGGATCTACGCCTGTAATATCAAACTCATTCTCGAGTACAATGGTGATATTTTCCTTCTCGGCAAATTCTACACACAGAGCAATATTCTCTTTGTATAACTGAATTGCCCGTTGCGGCGTTCTATCCGGATGGGCACCGAAATAAGTATTGACGATAGAGGCTCCGAGCTCTTTCGCGGCTTTGATACTGCGTATTATCAAAGCCTGTCTTTGGCCCACATTCCCAGGGAGGTTTAGTTGCGTCCAAGTAGAGACGCAGACCGCATGTAGTTTCTGTTTCTCTAAGTCCGTCCTTATTTTTCCAACATGTTCATATTCGAAGTTATGGGGAATCCATAATTCTAAATTAGATACACCCACATATTTTGCAATATCATAAATCTCTTCAATTGGCCGGTACGGGTACTCTGTGCCAGAGATAGCAATCTGGTTCATTATTTGTGTAGATATAGTAATTTTTCAGCCCTCCTTTTTACATATACAATTAATCTGTTAAACTCATTACACTGGCGGTGTCATTAAAATGAAACCGATAAACCAGTCTGGTGCTGAAGATCGAAGTCTCTCAGGTTTAACGTGGCATAATCAAACTCAAATCGGATATTTTTAATATGGAAACGAACTCCGAGCCCTGCACTCCAATCATATCCTTCATGATTAAATTGATAGCCTCCGCGAAGAATATAGTTTTCCATAAAACTGTATTCCAGTCCGACATTCTCACTCTCACCAATATCGTTCGAATAATAAATACTGCTCATTGCGGCTAATTTATGATAATTCACCCTAACGAGATCGTATGCCGCTCCGAATCGAAAACTCATCGGCAATGCCAGTTTTTTAGGAATATATCCCAGTAAAACTTCATCAACCTTCTCTTCCGGATATATCTGATACTCAAATTCCAATTGCTTACCCGAAATATCTTGTTTCATCCCAAAATTCGAAAAAGACATCCCTACATGGAATTTGTTAAAATTGTATATCAAACCAACGTCAAAAGCCCAACCATCTGAAACAAGGTCCCAGATTTGTTCATTGATATATTTCACGGAAATAGCGGTCATGAACCGATCGGTGATCCGGCGTCCATAAGTCATTGTGAGCGCATAGTCAGCGGCTGAAAAATATTTACCTGTTCCTTGCGGTTCAGTGATCGTTGTTTCTTCCATTTCACCCATATTAACGAAGATCAGCGCGGCTCCAAGATAATCATTATTGGAAACAGGTACAGTAGCTCCGATAAAACCGTGTTTGATATTTGCTATCCAGTTATTGTTAAAAACGGTCACTTCCATTTTATTGCTGGCACAAATACCAGCCGGATTCCAATACATGGAATATGGCCCGCTTGGTGTGGAAATGTTGGCACCGCCAAGGGCATTACCTCTTGCACCCACCCCGATCTTTAAAAACTGAAAACTCGTCGTTCCTACCTTATTGTCAATTTGTTTAGCAAATGAAACCGGGAATAAGGATAGAATTAAAACCATGATAGTAATATTTTTTCTCATTGAATACCTCATCGACATACTTACGATTTCTACCTTATCACCGCAAATTTTCCGACATCTTTCCCAAAGGGAGAATCAAGATAAAACACATATACTCCCGTGGAAACTTTTTGATTGTTATCGGTCATCAAATTCCAGAAGGCCGTGCCTCCTGTTTGGCTGGTAAAACCGGTGGCGTAGGGTTCCTTGTGACGAATCGTCTTCACCAAATCACCTGCAACCGTATAAATTCTCAGCGTACATTCCGTTGGAAGATTGATAAACTGGATCCTTTGATAGTCGTTATCAATGTCCCAGGAGGCGCGAACTAAGTACGGATTCGGAACAACCTTGACATCGATATCAGCATGATAATCGACCTGTCTGCTGACTGTAGAAAATTGGTAGGATTCGCCGACGATTGGGGCGCGTACTCCGGAAAGTCGGACGTACATCACGTCTCCGTCCACAATCTCTCTGTTAGGATCCTCAATAAAAATGAATGCTCCGGGGATATAGATTTTATAACCGTCGGCGGTATTATCTACTTTATTCTTGAATCCTGTCGGATAATTATACCACGTCCATGTGGTATCATTGGTTGTCGAATTTACGGAACTTACGGATCTCTCATAGTTTGCAATCGAGAATGTACGACCAAACGATCGCATTACGTATTCAAGTGTATCCGGTGTATCGAGATCATAAACATTTATCCTTCGACTGCCGCTCAACTCATAGAATTCGATCTTGTACAGATGGGGTAAGAAGTAAGACCCAAAAGGGTAATCGTAAGGAATACTTGTCTGAGCGGTTGTAAAATCATCATATTCAGTTGTCGCACGAACCATTACCGTCGATTTTGGTGTTTCAAAATAGACTGTATCAATTTTATTCTTTAATAGATTCGGACCCGTATATGACAACCGCATACCATCGAATAATTCCGTTAGGACTGTGCTCGTCGGATTACCTACCGGGAAATTCCGTGTTGTAACGATCGTATCCCCGGTTAATTGATCAACGAGGTATATATCCGGCCCGTACTGGGTCACATCCTTGTCGTACCGAAAACTTGGTACATTCGAGAACTGAATCCGGAATGTTTTATCTTTAACGCTATCCGCTATTAAATACTCGGGACTGATACTAAAATCTATCTCTTCACTATTTTCACTGATTACTTGTAATCCTTCCATCACCGGATTCGTATAATTCGAGGGCGGTGTGTTAGGAACAGCCGCATTTAGATTTACACCGAATACCATACCGGTTTCCTGTGGTGGTACTACCTCAAATTCAGAAACGCCATATCCGCCCGCCAGATATTCACCTTTATCATAAGCCGTGATTGCATAAAAATAGGTCTTCCCATTAATCAGCTCGGTATCGATATAATTATGCGTCAAGCCGGTATTCTTGCCTATCGGATTGCCCAGATCATCGTAACTAATCTTATCCCATTGCCCCAATAACTCAAAATCTCCCTCTTGACCGGTTAAACTCTTCCACAGTTTATAACCCTCAAAATCCAACGAATCGGAAAAATCCGGTAAGGACAGGATTCTCTCTACCGTATTTTCGGCAATGTCATCCCATTTAATCACAATTTTCTGATCGACCGGAAACAACTCAATTTTCGGCATGTCCGGCGGCTGAGGAAACTTATAATTATTATCGTACACAAACTGGGCATTTTCAGCGACCAGTTTGAGATAATCGGCATAATGTTCCGGTTCGTTTTTAACAGAAGAATCGTAGTACCACATCGGCCATGCAAAACAGATGGCTACTACAAATTTTGTTGAATCACCATAAGCCAGATTAAAGGGACCGGACGATAGAAAAATCCTTTTATCGGCGGGTTCGGTATCTTCCAGATCATAGGT
>Ga0265296_1002784_pt1 | contig 17096 bp, 14 predicted proteins | sample MunlanPumphouse1_FD_189073 | JGI IMG/M metagenome (GOLD analysis project Ga0265296, IMG submission 189073) | Groundwater microbial communities from a municipal landfill in Southern Ontario, Canada - Pumphouse #1 | ecosystem: Environmental > Aquatic > Deep subsurface > Groundwater | place...
TTTCTCAAATTGCAGTTTTAAATCATTCAGCAGTTTCAATTCTTCCTCCTCCTTTTTGATTTCTCTGCAATTTTACCATTTTCTTTTATCTGTTGAGGAGTTAGTGTTTATACACAGACTCTATTTAGAGATCGGCTGACCCCTTCTTAATCTTCAAGCAGTTCTTTAATCGTGCTTACTACGGATTCACTCAGGGCTTTCAGATCGTATCCGCCTTCGAGTACGAAGACATAGGGGAGCGAAGGCATATATGTTGCCGTGGAACGCAGAAGAATCCCTCTTACAATATGCCTGATTCCTTCCTGCGTTATATAAATGCTCGACAAGGTATCTGATGCGTGAATATCATAACCTGCGGACACCAGCATAATGTCGGGACGGAATTTCCTAATAAGCCCGGGCAGAATATCTCTATAGGCAAAAATATAATCCTTATCTCCGGACCCTGAAGGCATGGCGATATTGTAGGTGCAGCCTTCCCCTTTTCCTTTTCCTCTCTCAGTGTCCCGGCCTGTTCCGGGATAATGCGGGTATTGGTGTGTGCTGAAATAAAAGACCGTATCATCTTCTTCAAATATATGCTGTGTGCCGTTACCATGATGGACGTCGAAATCAATAATAAATACTTTCTTATACCCGATTTTCTGCGCATAGCGTGCGGCTACGGCGACGTTATTGAATATGCAGAAACCCATTGCGCCGTCTGCCTCGGCGTGATGACCGGGCGGTCTTACCGCACAAAAGGCCCTGTCGATCTCTCCCTTTTTGCATCTGTCGACGGCTTCAAGCATAGCGCCTGCCGCAAACTTCGCAGCCTCGAAGGACCTTGATGAAATAAAGGTGTCGGAGTCGAAATAACCGGTAAAGGTCTTTATCTTATCGTAATAACTTTTGGTATGGACCGCAAGGATATCTTCTTCGGACGCCTCCCTGGGTTTTAAATGTATGAGTTTATCCCACAGGCCCGACGATTTTAGAGCTTCTATTATATGAATCAGCCGCTCGGCTGATTCCGGATGACCGGCAGGCATTTCGTGCCGGAGGAATATGTCATCATATATAAAGCCGACCCTTTTCATGGTTTCATTTCTCTAATGAACTACCCCAAGCAGAGCTTCGAGGAATTCTTTTGATTAACAGACCGAAAACATAGCTTAGTATTTTAATCTAATTGGGGCCTGTTCTAAAACAACCCCTTGACCTTGCCGCTCTCGACATCCACATCTATCCTTCTGTATGCGGGGTCTGATGCGGTCCCCGGCATAAGCTTGATTGCGCCTGCAACAGGGACGACAAAACCCGCGCCTTTGTAGGTAAGAATGTCCCTGATAAATAGCTTCCATCCCTGAGGGACGCCTTTAAGATTCGGGTTGTCCGAAAGACTCAAATGGGTCTTTACCATGCATGTTCCAAGCCTGGAAATATCCGGATCAGCCTCCATTTTCCTGGCCTTTGAAAGGGCTTCGGAAGAAAATTCAGCGCCCTCCGCGCCGTATACCTCTCTTGCAATCAGATCAATTCGCTGACGGAGCGGCATGGCAAGATCATACAGAAATTTAAAGTCATTCGGTTCGTTACATGCGTCTATAACGGCATCCGCCAGTTCAAGAGCGCCGTCGCCTCCGTACTGCCAGTGCTTTGAAAGGGCAACCCTTGCTCCTGCAGCTTCTGCAAGTCTTCTGACGGCATTTATTTCATTTTCGGTGTCCGAATAAAAAGCATTGATACATACAACAGGATTGATGCCGGCCTTCTTTACGGTCCCGATATGGTGTACAAGATTTTTGCAGCCCTTCTCTACCCATTCAACATTTTCATGTCCGTATTCTTCAGGCATAGGTCTTCCCGGAACAGGGATCGGCGCTCCTCCATGACATTTCAGCGCCCGGATCGTAGCGACTATGACAGAGGCATTCGGTTTCATTCCTGAAAATCTGCATTTCAGATTCCAGAATTTTTCAAAGCCGATGTCCGCGCCAAATCCGGACTCCGTTATATGATAATCGGCAAGTTTTAGACCTACCCGGTCGGCAATTATTGAAGATTGTCCGATGGCGATATTTGCAAAAGGTCCTGCGTGGACAAGCACAGGCTGGCCTTCTATAGTCTGCATCAGATTGGGATTAAGAGCCTCGGCCATCCATGCCGTCATAGCCCCGGCGACTTCAAGGTCTTCCGTTGTCACGGGTTTTCCGCCCTTGTCATAGGCGACAACGATCTTTCCCATTCTCTCGCGCATATCTTTCATGTCTTTTGAAACCGCCAGAATAGCCATTATCTCCGAAGACACGGCAATGGCAAAACCGGAATGCATCATGAAGCCGTCATTCTTACCGCCGATGCCTATGATGACGTCCCGTAAAGCCTGCGCGCAAAAATCCATGATCCATTTCATTTCTACATTGCGGGGATCGATATTCAGTCTCCTCAGTTTGCGCCTTCCGAGCTGCTCATCCGTATAATTGAATTCGTGCTGCATGCGTGATGTGAGAGCCACCATAGCAAGGTTATGGGCATTCATAATGGCATTTATATCACCGGTCAATCCGAGAGAAAAAGGCGTTAAAGGGATACATTGTGAAAGACCTCCGCCGGCTGCCGAACCTTTAATATTCATGGTCGGACCGCCTGAAGGCTGTCTTATTGCGGCGATGACTCTCTTCCCCCTTTTTCCAAGACCTTGTGTAAGTCCCATGGTCGTTGTAGATTTTCCTTCTCCGAGGGGCGTCGGAGTTATGGCCGTAACATTGATATATTTTGCTTCAGGTTTGTTCTCAAGGCGTTTGAGGATGTTCTTAAAGTCCAGTTTTGCCACATAATGACCATGCGGAAGAAGCTCCTGTTTTTCCAAACCTAACTCTTCGCCAAGCTGGTAAACCGTTTTCATATTCACTTCGGCTGCTTCCGCAATCTGCCAATCTGCGTTTTTCGTCGGATCAAGCGGCATTTTTAAACCCTCCTTATCAATAACTTATTAATGCGCTCAAAAATTTGTCGTTCATTCTCCTGAGATTTTTGCTCATAACTATAGCGATCCTCTTAATGATGTGCAGGGCCAGTCCGCAGTCTTCTTTCATCATTCTCTCGAACTCTTCTTTCGGTATAAGAAAAATTTCCGTATCTTCAAGGGCTGTTGCAGACGCCACATGTTTTCTGTTCTCAAGAATGGACAACTCGCCAAAAAAATGTCCGGCAGGCAGGACAACCAAAGTCTGCCTCCACCCATCGGCAGTGACCCTCGAAATCTCAACCTTGCCCGCATGTATGAGCCATAGGCCCTGCGTATCCTCTTTCTCCTTGAACAATGGTTCCCCTTTTTTAATGGAAAACTGTTTGGTTATGTTTGCTATTTTGCTTAGACCTGCTTCATCAAGGTCCTGCAATAATCCCTGCTGTTTTAAAATTTCAGGCTTCATCATGATACTCCCTCCTTTTAGCGATTAAATATCTTTAAATCGAATTGACATTGACTAAAAAATCTTCGGGTCCTGTCTTCATTTTTTCTTCTCTATCCTGACGGCGCAGACTTTCAATTCGGGTATTTTCGATACGGGGTCCGTGACGGTATTTGTAAGCACATTCGCGGAAGCTTCCCTGAAATGGAATGGGATAAAAACCATGCCTTTTGCAGGCCTTCCGGAAATCAACGTCTTAATATCTATGGACCCTCTCCGTGACGACACCGTTACCGTTTCATTATTATGGATACCAAGCCTGTCTGCATCGTCAGGATGCATCTCAATATATGCAGTGGGAGAAATAGCATTGATCGCCCCCACTTTTCTTGTCATTGTGCCTGTATGATACTGAAACAGTTGCCTTCCTGTCGAGAGGAGAAAGGGGAATTCATCGTCCGGCAGTTCCTCCGAGGCCCTGTATTTAACGACAGTGAAAGAAGCCTTGCCGCGTGGAAATCCTCCTTTAAAAAGATACTGCGTCCCCGGATGGTCCGGCGTCGGACACGGCCATTGTATACCGTTATAAGCTATTCTTTTATATGTTATTCCCGCCAGTGCAGGCCAAAGCTTCCCTGACTCATAAAAAACATCTTCTATGAGATTATATCTCATTTCGTATCCCATTCTATTTGACATTTCAATAATAATGGAAGAATCCGCCTTTGCCTCACCCGGCGGTTCTACGGCCTTTCTTACGCGCTGGACCATACGCGCCGTATTTGTGAAGGTCCCATCCTTCTCCGCGAAACATGCTGCAGGCAGCACAACATCTGCAAGCTCCGCAGTCTCGGTTAAAAATATATCCTGAACGATCAGAAAATCAAGATTCTTTAATGCTTTTATCGTATGTTTCATATCGGGATCGCTTAACACGGGGTTTTCACCCATAATATACATTGCCTTAAGACCGCCGGCGAGTGCGGCCCCGGTCATTTCCGTGGCGGTGAGGCCCATTTTCTCTGAAAGCTTCACACCCCACGCCTTTTCAAACTTTGCCCTCACACCAGGGACATTGACCCTTTGATAGCCCGGATACATATCAGGGACACATCCCATATCAGTAGCGCCCTGGACATTATTTTGTCCCCTGAGAGGATTGACGCCCGTGCATTCCCTACCAAGGTTTCCGGTCATTAAAGCCAGATTTGCAATACTGTAAACATTGTCCGTTCCATGAGTATGCTGGGTAATTCCCATGGTGTAATAAATCCCCGGCCTTACCGCATTCCCATATAAGAGGGCCGCCTTCACTATCTTATCCTTTGGAACGCCTGTTATGCGTTCTCCGACCTCGGGCGTATATTCGTCCAGAGATTTCATAAAAGACCCGAAGCCTTCCGTCCGTTCATCAATGAACTTTCTGTCAATAAAATCCTCTTTTACTATCACATGCATGATGGCATTCAGCAGGGCAACGTCCGTTCCGGGTCTGTGCTGCAGCCACAAGCTCGAAAATCTGACAAGATCAATCTTCCTCGGATCAGCCACTATCAGCTCAGCGCCCTTTCTTACGGCCTTTTTCATCTGGAGGCCGATGATGGGATGGGTCTCCGTCGTATTGGACCCTATCACAAATATGACGTCGTGGTTTTCAATCTCGGATATGGAATTCGTCATTGCTCCCGAACCGAAAACCGCGGCCAGACCGGCCACTGTTGAGCTATGTCAGTATCTTGCGCAATGGTCGATATTATTCGTTCCGATTACAGCCCTCATGAATTTCTGAAAAAGATAATTTTCTTCGCTCGTACATCGCGCGGAAGAAAGACCGGCTATTGCGTCAGGCCCGTATTTATCCTTTATTTCTTTTAACCTTGATGCGATATAATCCAGGGCCTCATCCCACTCTACCTCTTTAAACAAAGACGTGGGATGAGGAACGAGGGATGAGGTAAATTTGGACTGCGGACTGCAGAACGCGGAATCGTTCGCCGAACGATCTTTTGGTTCTATCCTGATTAAGGGCTTTTTCAGTCTGTCAGGACTTTTGATAAATTCATAGCCGAATCTCCCTTTTGCGCAGAGCCACCCTTTATTGATGGTATTTTCTTTAGAAGAAATCCTTATAACTTCATTACGCCTTACAAAGAGCGTTATATTGCAGCCGCAGCCGCAATAAGGACAGACCGTATCGACCTCCCTGAAATTCTGTCTCCCTCTCCTGGCCCACATCTTTCCGGTAAGCGCTCCCGTAGGGCAGACAGCCACACACTGGCCGCAAAACTCGCAGTTAAGGTCTTTTTCATATGATGCGCATACCCTTGTCTTAAACCCCTTGTACGCAAAATCTATCGCATTAACACCTTCTATTTCATCGCATACCTGGACGCAAAGACCGCAGAGTATGCACTTGTCCATAGCACGTTCAATAAAAGGGTTTTCATCTTTTTTAATACTCGGCCTTTTTTCTCCGGCAAATCTCTTCTCCCTGACTCCATAGAAATATGCAAGCTCCTGCAGTTTACAGTCGCCGGCCCTTTCACAAAACATACAGTCAGAAGGATGATCGGACAGCAGAAGCTCAAGCGTTGTCTTCCTCAATTTTTCAAGATACGGACTGGATGTTGTTACAGTCATGCCTTGCTGAACAAACGTTGTACATGCCGCAACAGGTTTCGGCATGCCTTTAACTTCAACGATACACAACCTGCACCCGCCAAACGGACTGATCTCGGGGTGATGACATAAGGTAGGGATGGGGATATCAAGCTTATGCGCCGCATCCAGGATAGTCGTCAGCTTCCTGACAGAAATCTTTCTTCCGTCAATCTTAAGCGTTACCATGAGATCACCATAAGCAATGTAACATTCCTCATGCTTTTAATATCGCCTTGAATTTGCATACCTCAAAACAGGAGCCGCATTTAATGCATAAGCCGGGATCTATCCTGTGAGGGATCTTGCGTATACCCCGTATCGCGTCAGCAGGGCACACCCGTTTACATGATCCGCATCCTTTGCATATGTCTTCAAGAATAGTGAATGTGATCAACGACTTGCAGACTGCCGCAGGGCATTTTTTGCCCTGCACGTGAGCCTCATATTCATGTCTGAAATACCTGATCGTACTTAAGACAGGATTGGGAGCTGTCATCCCAAGTCCGCACAACGAAGTCGCCTTTATATAATGACCAAGCTCTTCGAGCAGTTCTATGTCTCCTTCCCTGCCTTCTCCCGCAGTAATCCTTTCCATTATCTCAAGCATCCTCTTTGTCCCTACCCTGCAGGGAGTGCATTTTCCGCATGACTCAGCCTGAGTAAATTCCAGGAAGAACTTTGCAGTGTTCACAATGCAATCATTCTCATCCAGCACAATCAGACCACCCGATCCCATAATGGCGCCGGCTGACGCAATCTGCTCATAGTCTATTTCAATATCGAGAGATTCTTCAGACATGCATCCTCCCGAGGGACCGCCGATATGTATTGCCTTGAATCTCCTGCCGCCTTCAATGCCGCCTCCGATGTCAAAGATTATCTCTCTCAGGGATGTGCCGAAACGCACCTCTATCAGCCCTGTGTTCTTGACCTTTCCTGTAAGTGCGAATACCTTTGTACCACCATTGTTCTCAATACCGAGATTCTTGTACCAGGATGCTCCCTTCAAGATGATACCGGGGATGCTTGCAAACGTCTCGACATTATTAACAACCGTCGGCATGTCCCACAATCCTTTTTCAGCTGCGGACCAGAACTTCGGTGTAGGCATGCCGCGTTTGCCCTCAATAGTATGGAGGAGAGCTGTGGCTTCACCGCATACAAAAGCTCCGGCGCTCTTAAAAAGCCTCAGATCAAAATCAAAACCTGCCCCCAAGATATCTCTGCCGAGAAGTCCTTTCTTATAGCACTTGTCTATAGCTGTCTGAAGGTGCCGCACAGATGATGTGTATGCACCCCTTGAATAAATGTATCCGCTGTGAGATCCGACCGCCTTCGCGCAAATAATCATCCCCTCAATTATTGCATATGGTTCACCCTCCATAAGAGCTCTGTCCTTAAAAGTTCCGGGGTCGCCCTCATCACCGTTACAGACGACATATTTGACGTCTGACTTGATTCTGAAAGAGCGCTCCCACTTCAGACCTGCAGGGAACCCTGCCCCTCCTCTTCCCCTCAGATAGGAATTTTTTACAGTCGCAATTATTTCTTCGGGAGCTATCTCAACAAGCGCCTTCCGCAGGGCATCAAAACCGCCGTTTTTCAGATATATATCTATATCCTCTGGGTCAGCCTCGCCACAACCTGAAAGCACAACCCTTTGCTGTTTTTCATAATATTGTTCATAATCATCTCCCACAACCCAGTCGGCAACAGGATTCCCGTCGACAATATGTTCCCTGATGATCCTATCCACCATCTCAGGCTTCACATATTGATAGGTAGTCTTATCTCCATTAATAACAATATCAACAAGAACGTCCCTGGCACAGAAACCTTTGCATCCGACTCTATGCGCAGAGCATCTTTCACCATACGCCGCCTCAATGCCTGCTGATGACAGGGCATCACGAAAAGCTGAAAAAACCTCTTCCCCGCCAGCCGCAACGCCGCCTATGCCTGTACAAACCTTTATCTCAATCCTCTTATTCACCTGATCTTATCTTCCCTATCTTTTTCTTCAATGTATTAAATGTCATCTTCCCGCAGACTTCATTGTTTATCAGAACAACCGGCGACATACTGCATGCCCCTACGCAGTTGACTTTCTCGACCGTGAATTTGAAATCCTCCGTGGTATCCTCAGAGGGAGGGATGCCAAGTTCTATCAAAATTCTGTTCAGCAACCTCTCTGAACCTTTCACGTGACACGCCGCACCGCGACATACAGTGATGATATTCTCTCCGGTGGGTTTCAAATGGAACTGAGGGAAAAAGGTAATGATACTGAATAACCGGCTTGCCGGGACACTGAGCCTTATTGAGACAAGATTCACAGCTTTCTCAGGTATATAGCCGAAGGTCTCCTGAATACTCTGGAAGACGCTTATGATATTCTCCCTTTCCTTTGCAGAACTATTCATCATGTCCTGAAGGGTCTCTTCTATGTTGTTACGTTCTTTCATTTTTTCAGTGACGATTGGTCAGCTTCCGAAAAAAGCTATACTCTATTCTAAAGTTTTAGCATAAAATATATAAAGTATCTCATGAAAAAAAAACCTCCGTCCGGAGGGTTAATGCTATATTACCACAATTTAAAAATACCTTTCAACATAATATAAGCATCAGCTTAAGGCTGTAAGGCTGAATTCCGGCCTTCTTGTGTTTACATTTGATATTGTGTTATAAAAATAATTCACATGAACAAACATCGTCTCATATTCATATCATTCATTCTGGTGTGTATCCTGTTTCAGGCATCGCATGCCGCCGTGCTCCTTGACCGTGTTGTTGCCGTAGTCAACAAAGAGGTCATCACATGGAGCGAGCTTTATAAGATGATGGAATATGAGTCAACGGAACAGATGAAGGCTTTGAGTGAAGAAGACCGTATGAGGGTCTTCAAAAACAATGAGGCCGTATTCCTTGATAAATTAATCGATATGAGGCTACAGTTGCAGGAGGCAAAAAGGACCGGCCTTGATGTATCGCCGGAAGAGGTGAAAGAGGCCATAGAAAATATAAAACAGAAATATTCATTGACCGATAAATCTCTCGAGGAAAATCTGGCGAAGGAAGGCTTGAATATCGGGAACTACAAAAAATCCATGTCCGAACAGATTCTGGTAAACCAGTTTTTAAATAAACAGGTCAGAAGCAAGATCGTCGTTTCCGATGATGAAATAAAAAGTCAGATTGACACATATAAGACAAATCTTATTAATGATGAGTCTTTTAAAATAAGGCAGATATTCCTGAAAAAACCCAAGGAGGACGCCGAAAGAAAAGCTGCAGAAGAAAAGGCGTCTCTCATCCTTCAGAGATTGAAGTCCGGTGAAGATTTCTCAAAACTTGCGCAGGAACTTTCAGAAGACCCTTCGGGAAAGCAGGGCGGCGATCTCGGTTATGTGAAGAAAAATCTTCTTGCTAAAGAATTTATCGAGGCGTTTTCCAAAATGAAGATAGGAGATATCAGCCTGCCTTTCTGGACGGAAAAGGGGCTTCATATCGTCAAGCTCGAAGACAAATCATCAGCGCAGAGCACGGAAGATATAAAAGAAAACATAAGGAAACAACTGACGGAACAACAGTTTATGGAAAAGTATAAAAGCCTTATCAAGGATTTAAGAGAAAAGGCGCATATAGAAATAAGGTTGTAGATGTCCGTAAAAACCTCTTCGAATCTCAATCTTGGCATACTTGCCTCGGGACGCGGCTCGAATTTTCAGTCCATTATCGATGAAATCGAAAAAGGCGGACTCAACGCTAAAATACGCCTTCTGATAGTCGATAATCCTAACGCATTTGCAATTGAACGCGCCGGGAAACACGGCATCGAATTTCTTGTCATCAGGCCCAAGGATTGCAAAACAAAAGATGATTTTTATTTAATGATCGCCGATGAACTCAGGAAACGAGACGTGGAGCTCGTTGTTTTAGCCGGTTTCATGAGGATCGTCGGCAAACCCCTGATAGACGCCTTTCCCGACAGGATAATGAATATCCACCCCGCCCTTCTCCCATCCTTTCCCGGATTGCACAGCCAGAAGCAGGCGGTCGAATACGGCGTAAAAATCTCGGGATGTACCGTTCATTTTGTCGACGAAGGCATGGACACCGGACCGATAATCATACAGGCCGCCGTCCCCGTCTATCATGAAGATACGGAAGAAACGCTTTCCGAAAGGATATTGAAACTCGAACATAAAATTTACCCCGAGGCAATCCGGTTATTTTCAGAAGGCAGACTTGAGGTACAGGGTAGAATTATAAAGATAAAAGGCAAAGCTTCCTCAGAATCTCATCTTGCAAATCCGTCATTAAAAGAATAAACCCACTCGTTATATCCGGCAAGTACGGACATGCTGAAAAAGTCTTGTTAAGAAAATTTGAGGTAACCTACGTAAAGATTATCCGGGTTTTATTCCCTCTGTCTTTTCTCGTCTTGATGCCCGTAAATGCCTGGGCCTTCGTACCCCACGAGTATCCCGCAATTTACGTCCACATGCTGTCGCTTGTCTTTTGTTTTGTCGCATTGATTATTGTTTTATGGGCTTTTATCCGTCGGGGTTTGTATAAAGAAAGGAGATGGAAATATCTTTTTCTCGCCGCGATATTTCATGCCTTATGGAATGCAAATGTAATCATCGGCCGTATCGCGGAGGCATTGTGGATAGAGAAATCAAAGATAATAGGCAATACTGAGGGATGGCACTATTTTGCACGACAAATAACAATTGAAGGCGCGGAATACTTCTATTACGCCGGAAGACTCGATTTTATATTGCTGAATATAGCCATGTTATTTTTTTATATCTGGCTGAGAGAGAATCTTCAAAAGGGGCCTGAAGAGCGCCTCGTTTCAACAGCGGCTCTTTTGCCATTGTTCCCGATCTTATTTACAGAAATTGCAGGCAACGTTATATTTATTGTACTCTCGACATTGTGCCTCGTTACCAGTGTCAAACTCTATAAAAGAGACAAAGGCAATGTGCTGTGGAGATATATGATAGGGCTTTCCTCAACCTATTTTTTGTTTTCCATTTCCAGGTCCTTTGGCCATATTTTGCAGCATATTCTTATACCGACAGGTAACCTGGTTGTTTGGAAGAATCTTCATCTTGACGCCATTGGCGGAAGCCTTAACACCTTTAGCCGTTTTTTGGTAGCCACTTTGACGCTCTTCTTTATATGGATATATGAGGTCTATCTGGTGATATCCGATGATAAAAGGCAATTACAGACAAATGTGGCGGAAAGGACCAGGCTCATAGCGCAATTGGAAAAGGATAAAATAGAACTCAGGGAACTGGACAAATTGAAATCCTCTTTCCTGGCAAACGTATCCCATGAACTCAAAACTCCTATGAGTTCTATCGTCGGCTACACGGACCTATTATTAGACAAGGTTGACGGGCCTGTTAACGAAGAGCAGGAGAAGAGCCTGAAGAAGGTTGCTTTACATTCCAGGCATCTCTTGCAGCTAATAAATAGCCTCCTCGACATATCGAAGATGGAGTGCGGGGAACTAAAATTAGAAGTCCGGGAGCTTGATCTGAAGTCGTTAATTGAGGCCGTCACTATGACCTTTGACTCTATAATTAAACAAAAGGGACTTACACTTAACATCGAAACAGACAAGGATCTCCCTTTTATTTACGGTGACGAGGACAAGATCAAACGTATTTTAACGAATCTTCTATCCAATGCGGTTAAATTCACACATAAGGGCGGGATTACTATAAGTGCAAAACCCTCGGCTATAAATATTAAGCCCGGAGTGATACCTGCATTCGCGGAAGTCTGTGTAGAGGATACGGGAATCGGCATAAAAGAACAGGATTTAGGAAATATTTTCGATAAGTTTGTTCAGGTGGATCCCACATTATCACGTCAGTATGAAGGCACCGGTCTCGGTCTTAGCATCACGAAAGGATATGTGGAACTCCATAAGGGTGAGATATGGGTAACAAGTGAATATGGCAAAGGGAGTAAATTCTGTTTTTCCCTCCCTTTAAAAAAAGAGTTACTCGAAAACTCCGGTGCAATAAATTGATGAATCCTTTATGATTACTTCAACCGACGTTGTCTGACAGGTCAGGTAGCGGCAGTTCAAGATTTCACATTGGATGATAGATTTCGTATCATTCAAGACCTATCTCACTTTCCCCCTAAACACCTCAGATCAGGCACATCATCCGAATTTTCCATGTACACTTGAAAGTCTGCAGGTGCGTGAGATGAAGCTATTGCGGATTTTTGTTTCTAACTGACAGACTCGATTAGATCGGCGCATTCAGCAGGACTTCCTATCTCTTGACACAGCACAAAAACATTTTCGGATTGCATAAAGCAAATAGTTCTTGTCTTTGATAGGCATAACGTATTATCATTAATCACTTTTTTGACTCGAAGGGGACCGGTTAGAAAGTGATCGCGCAAGCCATTAATTTGATTAATTTCCTTAAGAAGCCTAAGCAGTTTATCATTTCCATTTATCACAATATCCATCCCTCTCGCCGCCTTTGGCCGGGCGCTTTTCTCACTACAGAGGCCTTTGGATAACAGGATACAAGGAGAATAAATGAAAGAAGTTATTCCCGTCGAAATAATCGAGAAAAAAATCTATCTGATTCGAGGCCACAAGGTCATGCTTGATAGGGACTTGGCTGAACTGTACGGGGTAGAAACTCGTGTGTTAAATCAGGCTGTGCGCAGGAATCTGGATCGGTTTCCGGAAGATTTCATGTTTGCTCTGACCCGCGAAGAGATCATGAACTCATCACAAATTGTGATAAGTTCCCGCATAAAGCATGCCCCTAATGTATTTGTTTTCGCGGAACAGGGAGTGGCTATGCTTTCGGGTGTGCTGAACAGCGAGAGAGCAATTCAGGTGAACATAGCTATAATGAGAACTTTTGTGAAGCTGCGGGAAATGCTGTCCTCAAACAAGGAACTTGCTCACAAGTTGACGCTACTTGACGGCCTATGTTGCTCTTAATTCACAAAATTATAAGCTGTTCGCTAACATTGCCAGGGATCAACTATACTATGCGGCATGGAAGAGCATTCGATCAACACGACAGATACCGAACATCCGAGATGTTAAGAATCTCGGGTGAGGTGATAAACAATATCCCCAAAGTGCGTATGATATCTATTACGGGAGACACAAATGAGTGAAAGCCTGACTAAAGAATTTGAATCCGGGCTGAGAGATTTTGATATGCTCGAATCCCCGGGATTGATTTTGGTTGATGCTGAGCCCGCAGATTCTTACCAGCGCATAGCACTTGAAAATGCCAAAAAATATAAGGCGGATGCTGTATATTTCAGGCTCTTCGAGAATGGCCGACCACCACTGCCACAGATTTACATTTATGATTTCACTAAAGTGGAAAAAGATGACGACGAGGTCGCAGAGTTGCACAAAAGACTATGGAACTCGGGCCAGGTGCCTCTATTTTTTGTTTTCGATAAAACCGAGGTTAAAATCTTCAATAGTCTCAAACAGCCCCAGATAAAGGCTGGAAGAATAGTCTATTCGCCATTGGACACAATAAAATTAGCAGGTCAGATTCAAGAACAATTAAAAAAAGATTTCTCGTCAAGGAATTTCGATAATGGTGCTTTTTGGGAAATATCAAAGTATAAGGATAAGTTTAAGTTAAATGAGAGTGCATATGAAAAACTGTTAGCTCGCCTGAAACAGAACAAACGAGAACTGATAGCTCAAAAAGTCCTCCCCGAAGAAGAGCTCATCCATAAATTGCTTGTGCTTGCGATACTCATCAAATATTTGGAAGAACGTGAGGATGAAAAGGGAAATAAAGTTTTCCCGCAAAATTTTTTTAGTCAATTCGCAAAGGGCGCAAGAACTTTTGCAGATATTTGGAAAGTAAAAGGCGCGTGCTTAAGGCTGTTCGATTATCTGGCTGGACATTTTAACGGAGAGATTTTCAGAGTATATGATGACGAGGAAAGGCAGACATTACTTGCTGCTGATTTAAGTTCTTTCGCCGTCTTTATAGAAGGAAAAACCGAAGACTCCGGCCAAATTGCACTCTGGGAGCTATATTCCTTTAACGACTTGCCTATAGAACTAATCAGCAATATTTATGAGGAATTCTTGGGATCCGAAAAAGGAGTGGTATACACTCCTCCCTATCTTGTGAATTTTGTGCTGGACGAAGCAATGCCCATGAATGAACCCAAAAATAACTATAAAGTCTTAGATCCTGCATGTGGGTCAGGGGTATTCTTGGTTGCCGCGTACCGCAGAATAATTCACTGGTGGAGAATTCAAAACGAATGGAAAAGACCTTCACTCAGAATATTGAAAAAGCTGTTAAGGGAGAGTATATACGGCGTTGATAAAAGTGGTGAGGCGGTACGGTTAGCAATATTTAGCTTGAGTTTGGCTTTATGCGATGAACTTTCTCCCAAGGTTATTTGGGAAGAACTCAAATTTGATGATTTGCAAAAAGAAGGCAATCTTTTTGATAAAGACTTTTTCGAATTGCTCCATCAAAAAGAACTGAAAGCCGAATTTGATTTGGTAATTGGCAACCCCCCGTTTATTGAGAGCTTCAATACACCTTATGCTGAGCAGATTGAAATGGAAAGACGGAAAGTGAGAGCGGCAGTTCCTGGCAATCAACTCGCTCTCTTATTTCTTGATCAGGCTATTACAATGTGTAAGAAAGGCGGTTTGCTCTCTTTGATATTGCCCGCTGGCCCTTTTCTTTATAACAAGAATTCATTCGAGTTTAGGTCACACTTTTTAAAAGAATACCACGTGAAGCAGGTTCTTGACTTCACTGCCCTAAGCAGTGTGCTTTTCGGGAAAGCGAATGTCGCCGTTGCCGTAGTATTTGCTAAGAAAGAACTCCCTAAGAGCAAACATTTGTCGCATATCACAGTGCGCCGAACAAAACCTGCAAAAGAAAAAATGTATTTTGAACTAGATCACTACGACTTTCACCAAATCCCCTATAGAGCTGCATTGTACGAAAAAATTGTTTGGAAAGAGAATTTATTAGGCGGCGGGAGATTGCACCAGCTTATATCAAGATTCGCCCCTGCAAGGAGTCTGGGAGAGTATTTGAGAGACAGGGAGAAAGAGGCTAACTGGGTGATCCGCGAAGGATTCACCATTGGTGACGAAGATAGAATCAATAAACTGAAACAATATGAAAGACAAAAAGATAGCTTGTCACGAGAAGAAGAAAACGAGTTTAAAGCTTTGAAGGCTAAATACAAAAAAGCGGATTACTTGACTGGGAAAAAAACGCTGCCTTCTGAAGCTTTTACGGAAAAAGGGATAGATGAAAAACAAATTCATATCCAGGAAGAACAGTATTTCCAGTGGCCACGAGAAAAAAAAATATATGAACCTCATCATCTCCTAATCAAAGAAGGTGTGAGTGCGGGGTCTATTCCCGTAGCTTATAGAAGCGATTATCTTTCTTTTAAGCATGACGTCATTGGAATTCACGCACCAGCAAATCAACGTGAGGAACTAGGAGAGATTGAAAGGAGAATTAAGAACAATAAATTTTATCTTTTTTGTGCTGCTGCCCTTAGCGGGCGTTATATGATAAGCAGGGCAACTTCTATTTTAAAAGACGACATTTTAAATCTGCCTTATCCCGAGGACGAGACAGAGCTTGACCTTTCGGCTACAGAGCAAATTTTGGTTGATGATGTGATTGATTATTTATTGGAATTCAGGCGAAAGGGCGAAAACTCTCTTGCTGCTGCGCCAGTTATGTCTGAGCAATTAAGACAGTTCGGGGCAACATATTGCAAAGTTCTCAATTCAGTTTATAAAAAGTTTGTGCCTTTCACACCGGCAAAGTCTTCTTCATATGTTTGTTTTCCATTTTATTACGGTGAAAAGCCAGACATAGACGTTAACGACATCGTCACGCTTGAGAAGTCTCTTAATAAACTTATAAAGAGACAACATCACCCGTCTTTAAGGATCACAAGAGTCCTCCGAATTTATGACCATAATATTGTTTATCTAATTAAACCTGTTCAAACTCGTTACTGGCTTCGGTCAGTAGCTATCAGGGATGCCGATGAGACTTTCGACGATCTGGTTAAGCAAGGATATTAAGAGTGCTGGCGGACATTAAGAAACTAAGGAGCACGGGCCAATTAGCCGGGCCTCAACCAGATACGGCTGTACTAACAATCATAAATTTTGTAGATAAACACTTAATCGAATTCTCGCAACGGTACGCCAGTTCGGAAATAAAAAACGAGAAGGGCCTAACACAGAAGCTTTGTAATATTCTCAATAAGTATGCACGTCGCGATGGTTATTCTTTCTATTTTGATAAAGAGTATATGGAAGAGCCCGAAACGGGCACAAGCCCTCAGGTTGATATAGGTGTCATTACCAGCGAAGAGGAAGGCGTTGCAATCGGTTCCAGGGTATATGGCAGTGACGAATCCCTCTTTTCTCTGGAAGCAAAAAGGCTGGGAATTAAAGAACATTCAAGAGAAAAAGAGTATCTCGTTGGAAGAATGGAAAAAGGAACGTACAAAGACTGTGGAGGCGTTGAGCGTTTCAAAAAAGGGATTCATGGTAAGACTCTTAAATATGGCGGACTCCTGGGTTACGTTCAAGAACACGACTTCGAGTATTGGCATGGAGTTATCAATTCCTAGATTGATGACCTTGTCGCAACGAAGATACAAAGTTCAATTAGCTGGACCAATGATGATAAACTGACCCAAGAACATGCCAACAAGATGACTGCACGGTATCGATCTATTAATGTGAGACAGAAGGACAATATCAATCTTTTTCATTTGTGGGTAAATCTGGTAAAGAACTGAATCTTAGAGGGAGAATAAGAGCTAAACAAATTAGTAGCACCTATCGTGCAGAGATGGTACATTGCAAAGAAAACGGACCCGAAGAAGCCGATGATAAGTCTTTCGTGATGATAAGTCTTTCGGGGTCAGACTTGATTATTGACTTTTGAACGTCGCAGGAGCGCATGCTGAAGGTTTGCCTATCCTCAG
>Ga0265296_1002786_pt1 | contig 17094 bp, 12 predicted proteins | sample MunlanPumphouse1_FD_189073 | JGI IMG/M metagenome (GOLD analysis project Ga0265296, IMG submission 189073) | Groundwater microbial communities from a municipal landfill in Southern Ontario, Canada - Pumphouse #1 | ecosystem: Environmental > Aquatic > Deep subsurface > Groundwater | place...
AAATACCCGGCGGGAACCTACAATATAACGTACTCGATGATCGACCGCAGCACGGCCGGGCTCGCGGCGGTCGAGAGCTTTTCCATCGTGGTCAAACCCGTCGTCAAGCTCGACGCCGTCATCGAGGACAAGCCCGAACTCGTCCTCGCCGGCGAGGCGTACGACGTGCGCATGCGGCTGATCAATAACGGCAACAGCGCCGTATCGATGAAGATGATCGCACGAAGCTCTCCCGAATTCCCCGTCGTTATGGATCCGGTGTCGGTCATCCTCGCCGCGGGAAGCTCTCTTCCCCTGAACCTCTCCGTCAAGACCGATCCGGCGATCAATACCAAAACCAACCATGTGCTGGAGATCGAAGTCCTCGCCGAGGCGCCGGATGGCGGTTCCACGTCGCTCGCGCGCACCGTGTTCGTCGAGATCCTCCCTCAACTTTTCGCCTCGGTGGATCCGCGCAATCGCGTTCCGAGCCAAGCGCGCTTCATCGCCGTCGGACAGAACGACGAGACCGGCGCTCAGATGGAATACTCCGGTTTCGGGAACCTCGACGAAAAGGGAACGAGAAAGATCGACTTTCTGTTCAGGGGCCCGGACCGCCTCGATCGAAGCACCTACGGATTGAGGGACGTTCTGCGCGCTTCCTACGGGGACGAAAACCTCAGCCTTACGGTCGGCGACAAACTCTATGCGCTGTCTCCCCTCTCCGAGCTCCTGACGTATTCGCGGGGAGTTGAAGCGATTCTTCATCCGGGAGCGGCCGAGATCGGATCATACTACACGGAAACCCGTTGGGGCGCCCCCCAGGAGCGGGAAATCGCGGCGTTCGCGGGCTTCCGGTTCGGTACGGGGTTCAAGCTGCGAACCAATTTCCTCAACAAGCGCCGGGACGACAGCCCCTCGCGCGCCGGCTCCGGCGACGATATATACACGATCCAAGCGCGGATCAATCCCGGCTCCCTCCTCAACCTCGGTCTCGAGTACGCCCACAGCAGCTCCGTAATCGGTGATGAATCGTCCTCGTTCGCGCACCGGATCACGCTCGACGGGCGCGCTGTGAATCGCGTCTGGTACACGTTCGAGAATACATACGCGGCGCCGGATTTCCCGGGCTACTACCGGAACGTTCTTTACAGCAACGGCACGATCTCCGCCGAATTGCACCGCAACCTCAGAGGCAACGCGTCATACCGGCTTTCCGAGAACAGCCTCGACCTCGGGCGCGACCTGAGCGGCGCTTCGCGCGAGGTCTCGTACATCGGCGGGCTCTCCTATACGTTTCCCACCGGCACATCCGCCTCGGCCGAGTACGAAACGCTGAACCGGCGGGACAAGCTCGTGCCCGCGCAGTACGATTTCACCCAGAACACCCTGCGATTGGGGCTCGGCCATACCTACCGGATCCTCGGAGTTCAGAGCTACGCCGAACGAGCGGCGGTGGAAAGCAGGCTCCCCGGCGGACAGGACAGGGCGTTCGGCAACTACAGCGTCTACACCTATATCAGACCCTCGCCGACGCAAAGCTATACGCTCTTCACAAGATTCGGCCATAACAGCTACACCGGCAGCCCCGAAAAGACGGTGAACGTCGGAGCGTCCGTGTGGCTCAAGCTGAGACAACGCCTCACCCTGAATCTCAGCTACCAAAAGAACAACATCGACAGCGAACGGCTGCCGTTGCAGGACTACGCCTTCTCGGACATCGAATACGTCCTGCCGAACGCGCACTCGATTTCCTTCAAGATGCGATGGTTCAAGTTCGAAAACATCGCTGAGGAGGATTACGCGTTCTTCGCCGCGTACACGGTCCCCTTCAATATACCGGCGATGAAGAAGCGCAGCTTCGGTCTCTTCAAGGGAACGGTCATCGACAGGGATCAGCCGAACCCCGTTCCGATGCAGAACGTGGTCCTCTCGATCGGAAACGTGGCCACGATGACGAACAAACGCGGCGAATTCATGTTCCCCGCCCTCGCTCCGGGTCTTCACCAGCTCACGATCGATCAGCGATCGATGGGGATGAACAGGATCCCGACCGACGGTCAGCCGATTCCCGTCGAGATCACGGGGGGCCTAACGACGTCCCGCGAGATCGGCGTCTCGACCGCCGGAGAGATTTCGGGCACGGTCGCGCTGCTCGCGCTCGATCCCGCGAAGATATCGACCGATCCCCGGAAGGGGGCTCAGCAAGGGCTCTCCGTTATGGGATCCCGCGTGGTCCAGCAGGGACCGATCACGAGAGACGATCTCATCGACGCGGGCGGCCTCGAAGAGATCATCGTCGAGCTTTCGAACGGAGACGAACGCTTCTACCAGAAAACGGACGGGAGAGGAAAGTTCTCCTTCAAGGGATTGAGGCCCGGCACGTGGCAGATCAGAATCGACGCTCAGAATCTTCCCCCGCAGCACGCCCTGGAGACCGATGAGTTCAGCGTCACACTCGCGCACGGCGAGAAAAAAGAGATCGCAGCCTCCGTTTGGCCGAAGCCGAGGTCGATCCAGCTCCTCCCCGGAGGCACCATCACCGGGGAAAACAAAGGAGAGATGCGGCGATGACCAACGAAATGATGGCCGTGAGCAAGAAGATATTCTCGCTCGAGTTCGCCGACCATCTTGAAAACGTCGACGCGGTCTGCAAACTCATGCACAGCTTCATGACGGCCGTTCTCCAGTCGCAAAACTTGCCGGCGCATAAAAAGAACACCGCCGACCACGGCGAGGACGAGCCCGGCTCGTTCCGCATCCACATCAGCATCTATGAAAGGAGCTGAACATGCCGGCGATCGACCCTAAATCAAGAATCGAATCGATCGTGGCAAACAACTTGATTACGCCCGCCGACAGGGACATCCTCTATCGCCACACATGGCGCAACTGGTTTCTCCTCGCGGGCGTACTTGTGTTGACATCGATCGGTCTCGCCTCGGCAATTCCTCCCCTTCTCAGCGAACGGCACTTCAATCCATGGCCTTGGATGAAGACGGATCTGGTCCTGCTCGTCGGTCTCTCGCTGACGGTGCTGCTCTTCGTCGCCTACATGACGCAGCAGCAGCGAGTCGCCATGCGCATGCACAAGCGGTTCCTGACACTCAAGGAGGGATATGAACGGCGATTGATCCGGCACACGGAGCGCATGTACGCCCTCGCGAGCGTGAGCCGCATCATGAGCGCCGAAAACGACGTGCGGAGCATCCTTCAGAGCATAACAAACATATGCGCGGAGACTTTCAACTGCCATCGAAGCTCCCTCATGCTTCTCGACGCGCAGAAGAACGAGCTCGTCGTGCGCTCGGTGTCCGGCCATAGCGATTTGAACATGATCGACATGCGGCAGAAGGTCGGGGAGGGGATCGCCGGGTGGGCGGCGGCTCACCGTGAACCGATCCTCCTTCGGGACGCCGGCGATTGCGCGCGATATCCCGACCTGAAGTTCAACTGTCCATCCCTGACGTCGACGATGGTGGTTCCCATCCTGCTGCGCGACGAGATCGTCGGCGTCATCAACGCCACGAGTAATTCGCCCGACATCACGTATGACGACGACGATCTTCGGGCGTTTCAGGTGTTCGCCGAGAACGCGGGCGCGTGCATCCGGCACGCGGAGCACGTCAACTGGCTCAAGCAAATGATCCCGCATTTGAAAAAGCCAATGCAGACAACGAGGCGAAGTCGCTTCGCCGATCAGAAATAGCATGGAGTCAATATGACGACCAAACAGATTACGCCACCGGAAACAACGAATGAACAAACGAAGGACTCGATCCTTCCCCAGCTGGAACACCTCCTGCGGGAGCTCGCCCGCGAACACGAACCGCAGCTCGGCGAAGAGATCGAGAGGTCGATCATCGCGCGCATCGATGCATACCAGAGGGCGGTCATCAAATCGGTCGAAGCCCTCTGCGCGAACGCGCTCGTCAACTCGCGCGACATCGAGAGACTGAACTGCATCGTCGCGAGCCTGCCCGAGACGAAAACGGAAAATGCCGATTTCCGCCGCATTCTCGCGAGCATCGAGAACCACGGCGGCGACACCGCGCTCTCGAAACGGGAGAAGGGCGTGCTCACGCAGCTCGTCTGGGGAAAGAGCAACAGGGAAATATCGGAGACACTCGGCATAAGCGATAAGACCGTCAAGAATCACCTCTGGAAAATCTATCGCAAGCTCGGCGTCGGGAACCGGTCCCAGCTGTTCCACAAGCTCATCGCCTGACCGCGCGTGGCGCATCATCCTTGCACCATGCAAAATGCATCGAACGGCGCTTGTGATCGAGGCTGAAAAGCGCCTCGCCCATCCATTGCGCGAATAGGACCATCGAACGGGCACAGGTATCGGAAGGCCCCCCGCGTCGATGCATCTCAATCTCTTCGCTGGAAACGGGTTCCGCTTCCCGGCGGACGCCGCTCCCGCGGGCCGGCACTAAGCCCTGCGGCGTATTCGCCTCCACCCCGGGTCCTTAATGTGCAAGACCAAAGTCCCCGGGCCGATATGGGCTCTTTTCCCGCGGCACGCCGATTGCGGACTCCGCCGGATTGTATGGACTTGAAATTGACTGATGCGATCATACTGCCGCGGCTCGAGATGCAAGGATCGACCGAGGACGCCCCCCCGTGCGGGAACGGTCCCTGGGCGTTTGCCGATGCCGTCCACTCCGCGCGAGTCGGCGAAACTCAGCAACAGGGAGCGGACAGCCTGCGCGAACGCATCAAGGGACTGAACTGCCTCATCAAACTCTCCAAGCTCGCCGACAGCCATGACAGCTCCCAGGACAACATGCTCCAGGCCGCCGCAGAGATCATTCCCTCGGGCTGGCAGTATTCGGAAATCGCCTGCGCCCGCATCGTGCTCGAGCATGAGGAGTTCAAAACACGCAACTTCAACGAGACACTCTGGAAGCAATCGAGTGGAATCTTCGTGCACGGCTCGCTTATCGGCGGGCTCGAAGTCTGTTACCTGGAAGAGAGACCGGCCGCGGACGAGGGCCCGTTCCTGAAGGATGAGAGGAATCTCATCAACGCCGTCGCCACGGACCTCGGGAAGCTCATCGAGCTCAAGCGCGCCTACGACGAGCTGCGGCGGGGCGAGGAGAAATATCGAGGCCTGTTCGAAGCCAACAACGACGCGATTTTCATCGTCGAATCGGATACGCTGCGCATCATCGACTGCAACAGGCAGGCGGAGCGCCTGACCGGCTGTTCGCGAGACGAGCTCCTGTCGATGAATACGGGGCGGATTCTGTCCGGACGACCCGAGTCCCTCGCATCGCAAGATTTCGCCCGGCGCGTCCTCGAGAGCGCGCATGCGACCGAATGTGAAATAGTCGCCAGGGACGGCGCCGCGATACCGGTGAGCACCTTCGCGGCATCCTTCGAGTTCGGCGGCAGAGTGTGCCACCAGCTCATTCTGAGGGATATATCCGCACACAAGAAAACGGAACGCGTTCTGCGAGAAGCGAAAGAGGCAGCGGAGCTTGCCGCACGGATGAAAAGCGAGTTCGTCGCCAACGTGAGTCATGAGTTCAGAACGCCCATGAACGCGATCATCGGATTCGCCGACATGCTGTTCGACACGAACCTGTCAAAGGAGCAGCGTGAATTCGCGGAAATCATCAAAACGAGCGGAGAAACCCTCATCACTCTCATCGACGAAATACTCGATTTCTCGAAGATCGAGGCGAGCCGGATGGAGATCGAGAACGTCCCGTTCAATCCGGCCCTCGTCATCCATGAAATCTGCGAGCTCGTCCGCCCCGAAATCACATCGAAGCATATCAAGCTTCTGTGCGACATCGGCGACGAAGTCCCTCGCATCGTGCAGGGCGACCCCGCGCGATTCCAGCAGGTTCTCTACAACCTGCTCGGGAACGCGTCCAAGTTCACCGAATCGGGGAAGATCGAGGTCGCGGCCGGCGCCGAGGATGGCCCCGGCGAGGACATCACGCTACGCGTTTCAGTGCGCGACACCGGGATCGGAATCCCGCAAGACAAACTACCGATCATCTTCGCGCCCTTCCGGCAGGTCGACGGTTCGAATACGAGAAAGCACGGCGGCGCGGGGCTCGGGCTCACGATCTGCAGGCAGATCGCGACCCTCCTCGGCGGCGAGATCCGGGTGGAAAGCGAGCCGGGAAAGGGCAGCACGTTCTATTTCACGTCGCGCGTCCGGAGGGTCGCGCAATCGGAGGGAACATGAACATTACCCAATTGGCCGGCGATCTCGAGCTCGACGATGAGGAGTACCGCTCGATTCTCGAGCTGTTCGTCGAAACGTCCCGGTCGGATCTCGCCGCGATCAAGACGGCGGTCGCTCACGGAGACGCGACGGCCGCCTGCCGGGCGGCCCACTCGCTCAAGGGGGCGGCGGCGAACCTCGGGTTATCGGATATGAGCAGCACGGCGCATGAGATCGAGGAAAAGAGCCGCGCAAGCAGGCTGCATGAGACTCACGAGACGGTGCTTTCGCTCGAAGAGCATCTTGCCGCGGTCGAGCGGCTTCTCGACGGGAAACAGGCGACGGATGGGGCGAAGGTCCCGAAAGAGATAATGAAGAAATGAACAGCGGCTACCCCGTGCTCATCGTGGAAGATCATCCCGCGCTGCGGCGCCAGCTCGAGCTCACGCTCGAAAAGGGCGGCTTCTCGGTCACCGCGGCCGAGAACGGCCGCGCGGCACTCGAGCTGTTCAAGGAGCGTTTCTTTCCCATCGTCCTGACCGACTGGATGATGCCGGAAATGGACGGCATCCAGCTCTGCTCGGCGATTCGGGCTCTTCCCGCCGCCGGATATGTCTACGTCGTGCTCCTGACCGCGAAGAGCGCCAAGGACGATATCGTCGCCGGCCTTCGCGCCGGCGCGGACGACTTTCTCAGCAAGCCGTTCCACCCCGCGGAGCTGATCGCCCGGTTGAACACGGCGAAACGAATCCTCGAGCTCGAGCATTCCCTGAAACGCGCCAACGAAGAGATCCTGGCCCTGTCGATCCTGGACCCGCTTACGGGCACCTACAACCGCAACTATCTGAACGATCATCTCCCGAAGGAGATCAAGAGGGCCCAGAAGTACCTGCGATCGCTATCGATCGTGCTCTGCGACATCGATCGCTTCAAGAGCATCAACGACACGTACGGCCACCTCGCGGGAGACCGGGCGCTCACGACGCTCGTCGAGTGCATCTCTTCATCCATCCGGTTGGACGTGGACTGGATCGCCCGATTCGGAGGGGACGAATTCATCATCGTTCTCCCGGAAACGACCGTCGAGGGGGGCGGCGCGGCGGCGGAGCGGTTCGCGCGCATCATTCGACAGAGATTCGTCGAAATCGAGGGCGAGAAGATCCACCTGTCCGCCACGTTCGGCGTCACCGGCTTCGACCGGGCCTCGATCGACGAATCGATCGACATCAACGCCCTCATCGGGATCGCCGACAGATGTCTCTACGGGGCCAAGAACCGCGAAAAAGGCACGGTTCAGGTTGAGCCGTGGCGCCGCGGAGCACCCGTACACTGCGCATAACGATCCATATCGTTGGCTAATATGCATGCATGTCGACGGAGTTGATGATACGCACCACCGCCTCCCGCATAATAATGAGTAGGACCACTCATTATTCTTTCATGGAAACGGCGGCAGGCTCAGGCGCTCACCATCCGTTCTCCAACTCGTTTATTCATGAGACCGAAGCGTGACGATGTCTTGAGGATCGCGTATCTCATTCGCGTGCCGCGGCCCCGCCGCTGCTCATCCATTGGTCCCGCGGGAACAGTACAAAAGTCACGGGCCGGCGAGAGCCCGTTTCCGCAGCGGCACACCAATTGCGTAAGTCCGCTTTCGCAGCGATGTACACTCACTTCTTTTCAGGGAGGCAGAAGATGCGCAACTTCCTAGTTCTCGCGATGGTCGTATTGTCGGCCATGTCGGCGGTCAATGCATTTGCCGCCAACAACATCCCTCAGACGATCACCTACCAGGTGTCGGCGATCAACGAGATCTCCGTCAGCGGAAACCCCGGAGCCCTCATTGTGGTCACCGCGGTTCCCGGTTCTCAGCCGACGGCCGTCACCGACGCGACGACCACGTACGCGATCACGACCAACATCGCCAGCAAAAAGATCACGGGCGCTCTCAACACGGCGATGCCGGCCAACACGGCGCTGAAAGTGACTCTCGTCGCCCCGACGGGCGGAACCAGCTCCGGCCAGGTGACCCTGACGGCAATCGCGCAGGATCTCGTCACGGGCATCACCACGCTGGCCCAAAGCGGCCTGGGTATCAGCTATAATTTCTCCGCGACTCTCGCCGCGGGAGTTATTGCATCAGCCGTGAAGACCGTGACGCTCACGGTCGCCGACGGCGTGTAATACAACCAGCCTAATGAGCAGAGGGTGACGCCTCGCTTCGTCACCCTCTGCCCGCACAAATACCGAGAATCCGTCTCCCCATCACCAATCTGACCTTCGTGCCGGCTACTTCCCCTTGAACAGTTTCAGGTACTCGCCGTAGCCTTCTTTTTCCAGGTTTTCTTTCGGTATGAAGCGCAGAGCCGCCGAATTGATGCAGTAGCGCAGTCCCGTCGGCCGTGGCCCGTCGGGGAAGACGTGCCCGAGGTGCGAATCGCCGCGCTTGCTCCGAACCTCGGTGCGCGACGAGAGCAGGCCCCGGTCCTCCTTCTCCACGATCGTGCCCGGATCGAGGGGCTTCGTGAAGCTCGGCCACCCCGTGCCGGAATCGAACTTGTCGAAGGAGCTGAAGAGCGGCTCGCCCGACACGACGTCGACGTAAATCCCTTCGCGATGGTTGTCCCAATACGGGTTCGCGAACGGAGGCTCGGTGCCGCACTGCTGCGTCACGCCGTATTGCATCGGAGAGAGTCTCTTTTGCAGCGTTTCCGTGCCGTCTCCCCAGATGGCTTTGAGAAAAGCGTCGCGGCCGGAACCTGACCGGTATCTTCCATACTGTGCGGAGCACGTCTTGTAGTAATCCTGGTGATAATTCTCCGCCTCGTAGAATTTCGCGAACGCCCTGATCTCGGTCACGATCGGCCCGTCGAAGACTCCGGATCCGCCGAGCGCCGCTTTCGACCGCTCGGCAAGGCGCTTCTGCTCGCCGTCATGATAGAAGACGGCGCTTCGGTACTGCGTGCCCCGATCGGCGAACTGCCCCCCGGCGTCGGTCGGATCGACGTGCGTCCAGAAGATTTCGAGCAGGTTCTCGTATCGGACCCTCAACGGATCGTAGTATACCTGCACGGCCTCGAAGTGCCCCGTCTTCCCGCCGCAAACTTCCTGGTAGGTCGGATTCGGGGGCTCCCCGCCCGTGTAACCCGAGACCACCTTCACGACGCCCTCCACCTTCTCGAAATCAGCCTCGGAGCACCAGAAACATCCGCCCGCGAACGTAGCGACGCTCATTCCTTTATCCTTCTCCATTTTATTGGTTCCCTTCTCCTGCTCCATTGCGGCGGCACCCCGGAATCCGATGACGGCCAGGAGGACTATGAGCGATACCAGTCTGTCTTTCATCATTCCATCCCCTTTGCCGGCGTGCTTGCGGCAGCGCCGCCTTGACATCAATTTATAATAGTTTTATATTGGCATGCGGGCAACGACATCCGCGTGCTGAGTATATCCGGTTGCGCTGTCTGCTCTCCGTCAGCAAGCACGGACGTTATCAAACAGCACGAACGATGGCAAAATGAAACGCTCGTGCCCTGCGCCCGCGGGACCGGTCAATGCGCTCGCTCCGCTGTCGGGCATGACAACCGACCGCCGGGGGGAAGGGCGTTCCGCAACCGGAAACGACGTATCCCGGCGATCCCCGGCACCCGATGAGCGCTCGATCCGTGGAATAGCACTTGCAGCGTGTTCGATAGAACAATCTGACCCATATCTAAAGTTCCGCGATCAGAGATACCGTTATCGTTATATACCGTTTCATCCCCAGGGAGACATGCCATGAGAGCGATCATCATTGGGATTCTTGCAGCCGGTTTGTTGGGCGGCGCCGCCGCGAGCGTCGCGACGGCGAGGACGCTCGCCGCTCCGATAATCATCGACCACACATGCACGAACCTCGAAGCGATACCGCCGGATGCGATCCAGACGGCGCAGAACGTGTGCAAGTGGCACTATGGGCGGCAATCGCACGGACGCCAGATCACGGAAGGCTTCGCCATCATCGAAGCGGCCAATCCCCTCTACGCCGCCATATGGACGGGAGACGCGCTTCCGATTGAGCCGGATATGCTGTGCATCTATACCGATGGCGTCTATCCGCAGGATTACTGGCTCAATACTGGAATCGACATTACGCGGAGCATTCTCACCGAAAACCCGACTCTGAATATCTCCGCCTATGCCTGGTGCACGGAACTCAACAGCGCCTCGGAGAGCTACGTTCAGAATTACCTGACGGCGATGCAGACGCTCGAGAGCGAGTTCCCGAACATCACGTTCGTGTACTTCACCGGCACGGCCGAGTATGACGGCGCCTACGGGTATAACAGAGCTCTACGAAACGAGCAGATCAGAAATTACTGCCTCGCGAACAACAAGGTTCTCTATGATTTCGAGGATCTCGATTCGTGGTGGTTCAATCCGAACACGCAGGGATGGGAGCAAGCCACCTATCTCTACAACAACCGCGTCGTGCCGGTCGAGCACCCGATGCTTGCGGGAAGCGACGCCGAGCATACGTCGTATGAGAGTTGCGAGCAGAAGGGGCGCGCTGCATGGTGGATGGTGGCCGTCCTGTCGGGCTGGTCGGCGAGTACGGCCGTGGGCGACGACGAATCGGACGACCCGGTTCCGGGCCTGCCTCCGTATAGGGGCTTCGAGCTCTCCTGCCATCCGAATCCCTGTAATCCCGCGGCGACGATCGGCTTCTCCCTCGCCTCCGCCCAGCACGCGAACCTCGCGATTTACGACGCGCAGGGCAGGCTGGTAAAGACGCTCGTCGACGGGACACTCGCCGGGGGCTCGCACTCCATTATCTGGAACGGCACGAACGAATCGGGCGCCCGTGTCGCTTCGGGGGTCTATTTCTCCCGGATCACCGCGGACAAGAAATTCGCCACGAAGAAAATCCTCCTCCTCAGGTAGCGGCTCGAACGCCGCTGCGGCATATCGAGGGGAAGAGCCCTGAGGGTGCTTCCCCTCGCCTCGATAACCGCCACGCACATATCACCTCCTCTCATGCAATATGCACAGATCCGCATCCCGTTCCCTACCCTGCGGCGATCGGGTCCCCTGTCGTCGTATGGGACTAAAGGCCGGGTGCGCCATGCCGTCGCGCCGCGCAGAAATCGCCGCATGGTCCCAAAGTCCCACGGCGCCCGAAACCCGATCTTCGCGGCATGCCCGTTGCGAATGAATGGATTACGGGCGAATATCCGGCGCGGCGAGCGCCGCTCATTTGAATCACTTTCATTTGCGAGGGCGATCTGATGAAATCGGATTTGATGCTGTATCAAGCGCCGGGCGCGAACACGCCGCTCCTCGACAACACCCTGTTCGCACGGATCATGAATTCGCTCTGCATTCCGATGTGCGTCATCGATGCGTGCGATCTCGCCCTTCTCACGGCCAACGCCGCCGCTCGCGCCGACGCCGCATTCTGGCAATGCACGAATCGCTGCTCACGCTCCGTCGCCGGATCCTCCGCCGAAGCGAGCGCCGACTGCGCCGCGCACCGGGCGCTCGCCACGCGCGCCCATGCGGTCCGGGAGCACACAAGGACGGACGCGAACGGCGCCGTCCGAACCTACGAGATGCACGCCCACCCGATCCTCGGCTCCGAAGGAACTCTCATTTTCATCGTCGAGTACATGCTCGACGTCACCGATCGCTCCCGGGCGGAGCAATCCCGGCGTGAAAGCGACGAACGATTCCGTCAGGTCGCCGAGAACGCGATCGAGTGGATCTGGGAAGTGGGTGCGAACGGCGTGTATCGCTACTGCAATCCCATGGTGCAGCAGGTCCTCGGATACGCGCCGGAGGAGCTGGTCGGGCAAAAGCATTTCTACGACTTCTTTGCCCCCTCGATGCGGGAGGAGCTCAAAAACGCGGCGCTGGCGGCGTTCGCGCGCAAGGAACCGTTCCGGAATTTCGTCAATCCGAACGTTCACAAGAACGGCTCGATAGTCATCTTGGAAACGAGCGGCGTCCCGATGCTGGATGACGCGGGAAACCTGCTCGGGTATCGAGGGACGGACCTCGACATCACGGCGCGGATGGAATACGAACGCCAGCTGAAGCAGTATTTCGATATCGTGCTGAGCATGCAGGTCGGCCTGTACGTGTACCGGCTCGACGACCCCAATAACGACGAAAGTCTTCGTCTCGTGGCCTTGAATCCCGCCTCGCTCGCCACCATCGGCCTGCCGGAGGAGAAGGTGATCGGCCGGAGGATCGACGAAGTATTTCCGAATTTCGGGAAGCTCGGCATTTACCGGCAGTTCGCCGACGTCGTCCGCACCGGAGTTCCGTTCGAGAACAAAGAATTTCACTACGGCGATTCGAACGCCAACTCTCCCTGGTTCGCCTTCAAGGCCTTTCCCCTGCCGGATGACTGCGTCGGAGTGCTGTTCGAGGACATCACCGGGCGCAAACGCATGGAAGAGGCTCTGCATCGGGCGAAGGACTACGCCGAGAATCTGATTCGAACGGCCAACGCGATCGTTGTCGTGCTGGATGCGAACGGATCGATTCAGGTCTTCAACGAAGCCGCCGAGAGGATCACCGGGTATTCTCTGGAAGAATTGAAGGGTCGCAGCTGGTTTGAAACGCTCGTGCCCAAAGATCGCTATCCGGACGTTTGGGAGCTCTTCTCCCGCTTGCAGTCAGGCAACCTGCCGAAGAACATCGAAAATCCCATCCTCACCAAATCCGGCGAAGAGCGATACATCGTATGGCAGAACAACGAAATCAAGGAGCAGGGAAAAACCGTCGGCACGATATCCTTCGGCATCGACATCACCGAGCGCAAGCGGGCCGAAGAGGCGGAGCGGCGCGAAAAAGCCTTCCTCGATCAGCTTATCGAGACCGCCAGCGAGGGAATCGTCGTCTGCGACAACAACGGCCGTGTCCTTCGGACCAACGACGAGTTCCAGCGGTTGTTCGGCTACTCGCGAAACGAAACGCTCGGAAGGCTCATCGACGATCTGGTAGCGCCGGACGAGCTCCACGATCGCGCATGCGAAGTCACCAGCGACGTGGCGGGCGGCAAGCGCATTGACTTCGAGACGCGGCGGCGGCGAAAGGACGGTTCGATCATCGACGTGTCCGTGATCGCCTCCCCGATCGTGATCGACGACGAACAGGTCGCCTTCTATGCCATCTACCGGGACATCACCGAGCGCATCGAGGCTGAGCGGAAACTGAGGCAGGCGAAGGAAGAGGCCGAGCAGGCCAACAAGGCAAAGAGCCAGTTCGTCGCGAACGTGAGCCACGAAATCAGAACGCCCATGAACGCGATCATCGGCTTCGCCGATATGATGCTCGAGGGCGATCTGGCGAACGAGCAGCGCGAGCACGCGGAAATCGTAAAGATGAGCGCCGAGACGCTCCTCTCCCTCATCAACGACATTCTCGATTTCTCGAAAATCGAGGCGGGGCGGCTCGAGCTCGAGAACGTGCCATTCGAACCGGAGCGTGTCGCCCATGAAGTCTGCCGGCTCATCTGCTCCGACGTCGCGTCGAAAGACATCGAGCTCCTCTGCGACATCAGCGACCAGGTTCCTTCGGAGGTGCGGGGAGATCCGTTCCGGTTCCGCCAGGTCCTCGCAAACCTTCTCAGCAACGCGTCCAAGTTCACCGAAGCGGGCGAGATAGAGCTCGCCATGGACGTCGAGCAGTCCGAGAAGGATCGGATCAAGCTCCACGTGACGGTGCGGGACACCGGGATCAGCATTCCGGGCGATAAACTGCCGCTCATTTTCGCACCCTTCCGGCAGGCCGACGGATCGACGACGAGAAAGCACGGAGGCACCGGGCTCGGGCTGACGATCTGCAAGCAGATCGCGAATCTCCTCGGGGGCGACGTCTGGGCCGAGAGCATCGGGGGCGAGGGCAGCACCTTCCATTTCACCGCATGGCTCGAGAAATCCGGAGAGGCCTCCGGTGACCGGTCCGATGCCGGGCAATTGCCCGTCAAGAAATTGCTCGTCGTCGACGACAACAAACGGGCGCTCGATATCATCACGCGCAGGTTCGTTTCGCTCGGCCAGCGGGTGGTCGCGCGCAACAGCCTCGACGGCGCGACCGAGGCGCTGCAAGAGGCGCTCGCCACGGGAAGCCCCTTCGATATCTGTATCCTCGATGCAACCATGCTCGCCGAAGACGGTTGCGGAACAATCGAGGAGCTCCGGAGGCTCTGCGGCGACACCCATTGCGCCGTGGTCGGCATAGCCCTCCTGATCGACCGGGGAGCGAAAAAATGCGTTCATGGGCACTTCGACACGCATCTGCACAAGCCGGTTCGCCGGAAGGACTGCATCGAGCTGCTGCGCACATGTGCCGAAGGCGCGCGCTCCGCGAGCCCTTCCGAAGCGCCCGAAGAAGCCCCCGGCGGCGCGTCGAATTCGACGGCGCCCGCTCCGAGAGGAACACGCGATGATCGCGCGACACGCATACTCCTCGCGGAGGACAATCCGGTCAACCAGAAGCTCGCGAAGCTTCTTCTGGAGAAGGCGGGATACGCCGTCGAAGTCGCCGCAAACGGGAAGGAAGCCGTCGAAATATTCGTCGCCTCGCCCGATCGCTTCAAGCTCATCTTCATGGATATCCAGATGCCCCTGATGGACGGGCTCGAAGCGACAAAGGCGATCAGGGAGAAGGGATTCTCCGCGATTCCCATCGTCGCCATGACGGCGCGCGCCATGAGCGGCGACCACGACTCGTGCCTGCAGGCCGGGATGACCGACTACATCGCAAAACCGATAAGAAAAAACACCGTTCTCGAGATTGTCGAGAAGCTCACGCGACCCGCCGCGCACCCGGCCCCTGAGCTTTGATTTCCTTTGACTTCTGACAAAGAATCATAAAGATTTCGATCTGTATTGCTTTCACGGGATGCCATATGAAGAAACGATTCTATCTCATACCGATCATCATCGTGCTCGCCGCGCTGGCAGTGAGAATCGGGATACTCATCGCGAAGGGCTCGGGCGACAAGAAGCGGCAGAATCAGATGGCTTCCGTGGCCGTCGAGGTGGACAGCGTTCGGTTCGGTCCGATCAGGGAGATCCGCGAGTTCACGGGTTCCGTCTATCCCTATAATCAATACGTCGTGGCGCCCAAGGTATCGGGCCGGGTCATCGAGATCCGCAAGCGCATCGGCGACCGCGTGAGCCCGGGGGAGTTGATCGCCCGGATCGATGACGCCGAGTATCAGCAGGCGGTGCGCGAGGCCGAGGCGAATCTGAAGATCGCCGTGGCTGCCGTGGCGGACGCCCGCAGCCAGCTCGAGCTCGCCCGGGATCAAAAGGAGCGGATGGAATCGCTCCGGGCCAAAGAGCTCGCCTCGAATGCGGAGGTCGACGGCGCCGTTTCGGACTTTTCCGCGAAGGAATCCCGCTATCGCCTGGCGGAGGCCCAAGTGGAGCAGCGCGAGGCGTCCCTCGAATCGTCGAAGATCAGGTTCGGCTATACGCGCCTGACCGCTTCGCGCGCCGGATATATCGGCGAACGGTTCGTCGACGAAGGGTCGCTGCTCGCGCCCAACGCCGCCGTCGTATCGATCATCGAAATCGGATCGATCATCGTCCGGACGACGATAACTGAACGCGATTACCGCCTCATCAGTCCGGGACAGCCGGCGGACGTAACCGTGGATGCGTTCGCGTCGAGGGTGTTCTCCGGCCGCGTCGCGCGGATCGCTCCGATGCTGCTCGAGAATTCGCGCGTGGCGCAGATGGAAGTGGAGGTGCGGAACGACTCGCTCCTCCTCAAGCCGGGCATGTTCGCCCGCGTCCGGGTGATGATCGCGTCGAAGACTCGGGCGCAGATCGTTCCCGCGAGATCGATCGTGAACCGCAACGGCGAGACCGGCATCTACATGGTGCCGGGAAACGAAAGCATCGCCCGCTACGTGCCGGTGAAAACCGGCATCGCGACCCCGGATCTCACCGAAATCCTCTCTCCCGTTCTCGAGGGCCGCGCGGTGACGCTCGGCCAGCACCTTCTCGAAGACGGCAGCCCCGTGCTGCTTCCGAATAGCTCATCCGGCAAGGCGCCCGATCCGGCCAAAGGCACGAAAGAGAAATCAGGCACATGAACATCGCGCAGGGTTCCGTCCATCGACCGGTGCTCACGGCCGTCATCTTCATGATCGTGATCACCCTCGGCATCGTTTCCTTCAGCCGCCTTTCGATCGATCTCATGCCGGAGATCACCTACCCTACCATCTCCGTGGTCACAAGCTACGGCAACGTCGGCCCGCAGGAGATAGAGGAATCGATCACCCGGCCCATCGAAGAAGCGCTCGCGGCCGTGCAGGGCGTCGAAGAGATCACGTCGTCTTCGTCGGAAGGACAGAGCCAGGTACGAGTCGCTTTTTCGTGGGGAACGGATCTCGACGTGGCCGCAAACGACATCCGCGACCGCATCGATCGGGTGCTCGGCCGACTGCCGGAAGACGTCACGCGCCCGATGATCCGAAAATTCGATCTGTCGGCATTTCCGATCATGTTCCTGAGCGCATCGGGCAATCTCAATCCCCTCGATTTGCGGCGCATCGTCGAGGATCAGGTGAAATACCGGCTCGAGCGCGTGCCCGGCGTGGCCTCGGTCGACATTCGCGGCGGTCTGAACCGGGAGATTCACGTCAATCTCCGCGGCGATCAGCTCAAGGCGCTCGGGATATCAACCGACGCGGTGCTCGACGCGCTGCGGAACGAGAATCGAAACGTCCCGGCCGGACTCTACGACAAGGGGAACCTCGAAGTTCTCGTGCGCACGCAGGGGGAATACCGCAATCTCGACGAGATCCGCGGCACCGTCATCACGACCCGCGCGGGCGCGCCGATCCGTATCAAGGACGTGGCGGACGTCGAGGATTCCTGGGAGGAGATCCGCCAGATGGTCCGCATCGACGGAAAACCGGGGCT
>Ga0265296_1002787_pt1 | contig 17094 bp, 9 predicted proteins | sample MunlanPumphouse1_FD_189073 | JGI IMG/M metagenome (GOLD analysis project Ga0265296, IMG submission 189073) | Groundwater microbial communities from a municipal landfill in Southern Ontario, Canada - Pumphouse #1 | ecosystem: Environmental > Aquatic > Deep subsurface > Groundwater | place: Canada...
AGAGCTATAAGCCAAAAGCTATAAGCCGTAAGCCGTCAGAAAACGAACAGCTTACAGCTTACAGCTTACAGCTTACAGCTCCGATTACGGCTCCGATACGCATCGCAATCGTTGGCGAACCCAACGTCGGGAAGTCCTCGCTCCTCAACGCCATCCTCGGCCGCGAGGAGGTCATCGTGCGCCCGGAACCGTTCACGACGCGCGACGTGCACGACGTGGAACTCGAGGTGAACGGACGGACGATCATCCTGCTCGACACCGCGGGAATTCGGCGGCTCGCTGCGCGCGCGGCGCGTTCCTCGCGCACGCGACTCGAAGCGATCGAACGCCTCGCGGTTCGCCGCTCGCTCGCTGCGATCGCGCACGCGGACGTCGTCGCGCTTGTCCTCGATGCGACGCACCCCGCAACGCGCCACGTAAAACAGCTTGCGACCGCGATTGCGGATGCCGGCCGCGCATGCGTCATCGTCGTCAACAAAGTGGACCTCACTCCGTCACCGGATGGTCTCGCCGAGCGCATGCACCACCTCGTCCCCCACCTCGCATGGGCTCCGGTGATCGCCACCTCGGCAATCACCGGCGACGGTGTCCCTGCGATGCTCCCCGCCGCGCTCCACGCAGCCGACGCGTGGCGCCGCGAACTCGGCGGAGCCGACCTCTCCGCCGTCCACGCTGCCGTGAAGCGGCGCATCCCCACCGCGAGGACTGCATTCGGTCGGAAGCGGAGCGATGTCGTGGAACTCCGCCAGACGGGAACGGCGCCGCCGGCGTTCCTCCTCATCGCACGGAAGCGCGTGCGGATCCCGCAGGCCATCCCCGCGATCGTCGAACGTGCGATCCGCGAGCACGCGGACTTCGCGGGATCGCCGATTCGGATCACGGTGAAGAGCATGAAAGGATGAACGAATGAATCACCAATCACCGAAGCATCAAATCCCAATGAAAATTCTAATCACCAAAGGGACCTCTGCAAAACCCCATTCTTGTCATTGCGAGGAGCAAGGCGACGAAGCAATCCCGCTCAACTCGGCACCGGGATTGCCGCGCTCGCCTGCGGGCTCGCTCGCAATGACACTTTTTGCAGAGATCCCCAAATTTCAAAAACTCGAACATTGGGCTTTCCCTTGGAATTTGGAATTTGGTTCTTGGTGATTCGATGCTGTATGTTCCTCATCGTCGGCCTCAGCAATCCGGGGAAGGAATACGAGGGGACGCGACACAGCGTCGGGCGTGAAATCGTTGAGACGATTTCACGAAATGCAGAATGCAGAATGCAGAATGCAGAATGGCGAATATCGAAATCGCTCCAAGCCGAAACGCTTGAATGCACTATCGTCGACCACCGCGTCGTCCTCGCGAAGCCCACAACGTACATGAACGAGAGCGGCCGCGCCGCCGCCGCCCTCGCAAAAAAATATGCCCTTGACTTGTCGAAGGGCAGCGATCTCATCGTCATTCACGATGATTTGGATCTGTCGCTCGGCACCCTCCGCCTCTCCACCGGCGGTTCGAGCGGCGGGCACAAGGGCGTCCAATCCATCATTGACGCGCTCGGCACGAAGGACTTCCTCCGCCTCCGCATCGGCATCGGACCGAACGCGACGCCGGAAGGTGTGCGCATCCCCGCCGAGGACTTCGTGCTCAAAAAATTCCAAAAAGAAAACGAGCGCCTGCTCATCGCGGCCGCCGTCGCTCACGCGGCCGAAACGATCGTCACGCTGCTCCGCGACGGCCTCCCCGCGGCGCAGCGGTTCGCTCCGCTCCCTACGGGGCATTGAGGCGGTCCTTCACCTTTCGGACGACGGCGTCGAGCGTCCAGTCCGTCTTCACGAGGTAGTCGTAGACGCCGCCGCGCAGCGCGTGCTCGATCTTCTCCACCTCACTCCAGTTCGTGAGGACGATGACCGGCAGTGCCTCCCCCCACGGCGTCGCGCGGAGTTTTTCGAGCATCGTGAGCCCGTCCATCACCGGCATGACGAGGTCGAGGAGGATGATGTCCGGCCGTTCTCGTTCGATCTTCCGCAACCCTTCAACGCCATTCTTCGCCCGAATGACGCGGAATCCTTCCTTCACGAATCGCACGCGAAGCGCGTCAATGGTCGCCTGATCATCCTCGACGAGGACGATCGTCAGTTTGGATGCGTTCGGCATACGTGAGTACCCCTTTCCACACCCCGTGGCATAGCACGCGCATACCGCAGTATACCACACGCCACGCGTCGTGCTACGCTGTTGACACGAGGAATGCCATCCGGCACTATGTCTTTTTGGGGGAAGAAGAAAAAGAGGAACGTCCACGTGCTCATCGTTGAGGACGACGCGCTCCTCGCCCAAGTCCTCTCCGAGCAGTTCCAAGGGGCCGGATTCCGAATCACCGTAGAGGCGAACGGAGCCGAGGCGTTCAACACCATCCGCCGCGTGAAGCCGGACGCAATCATCCTCGACCTCATCCTCCCGGGCCTCGACGGGTTCAGCGTGCTCCGGCTCCTCAAGGCCGACGCGCAGACGAAGGGCATCCCGGTCATCGTCCTCTCGAACCTCGGCGCGGAGGCGGACGTCCGATCCGCGCGCGCGCTCGGCGCCACCGACTACTTCATCAAAGCGAACACCGGAGTTGAAGCGATCATCGCTGCGGTGAAGAAGATCCTGTCGTAGGTTCTCCGTCGGCCCTCCTCCGCGCCTGCCGCACCGCAGGCGTTTTCTCGTTGGCTGCTGAGAGTGTGACAGCGAACTCCGTTCCCTTCCCTTCCTCCGACGTGAACGCGATGTTCCCATCGTGCGCATCAATGATTGATTTTGCAATGTAGAGCCCGAGGCCGGTTCCCTCCGCCTGCAGCGTCAACGCGTTATCGGCCCGGAAGAATTTCTCAAAGACGCGGGATTGCTGGCGTTGCGGGATGCCGATCCCTACATCCCGCACGGTGATGACATGCGCATCTTTTTTTCCTCGCCGATACGACACGACGACCCGCCGCCTATCCGGCGAGTACTTCACGGCATTGTCAATGATGTTGTGGAGCGCAATGCGGAACTTCTCCTCATCAACGTTCGCAACTGCGCGACCCGCAACCCCTTCCATGGTGATCGTGATGCTCCGACGCGATGCGATCTCCCCCAATTCTCCAACCACTTCGCGGATCATCGCAATGAGGTCCGCCGGTGCTATCGTGACGTCAAATTTACGACCGGATTCAATGTGCGCGACCGTGAGCAGGTCGTCAATGAGCCGCGCCATGCGGACGCCGCTCCGGATCACCTGCCCGAGGTACTCCGCCTGCTTCGGGGTGAACGTTCCTCGCCCCTCTTTCTCGAGGAGTTCCGCGTACCACTTGATGCCAGTGAGCGGCGTCCGGAGCTGGTGCGAGGCGAGCGTGACGAACTCCGATTTCACGCGATCAATCTCCTTCCAGCGCGTAATGTCGCGCACGAAGATGAGGTCTGCAAGGCGTCCCTCGTACTGGATGAGCGCGCCGTTCACCTCGACGGGGAAGGCCGGGGTGCTCGCCGTGACGAGTTCGAGTTCGTACCGCTCCGGCACCGGCGCTCCGCGGAGCCGCGCCGCGTACCTCGCCGCAACCGTGTCACGGTACTTCGGCGCGACGTGCGAGAAGAATGACTTTCCGATGACCTGCGCGGCCGGGCGCCCAATCATGTTCAGTATTTTTTGATTTGCAAACTTCACCACGCCATCCTGAACAACGACGATGCCGTCGTTGCTCCGCTCGACGAGCATCTCGTACTTCTCCTCGGAACGTCGGAGCGCTTGCTCGCTCTGCTTCAGTTTCGTGATATCCACGAGGTACAGCCGAATCCGCTGGGACTGAGGAAAATACTTAGCATGCCGCAGGAAGTGCGTACCGTGAGTATATATTTCCGTCAGATACGTCCTCGCGGCGGTATGCGATTTCCCCCAGAGTCCTTTGAATATCGGGTGGGCCATGCCCTGTTTCTGGATGTCCGGCAGCAACGCCTTGCCAACGGGGTTGACGTACACGAGGTGTCGTCGGTCCGCCTCAATGACCGGCAACGGATTCCGCTGCGGGAACGACGCCAACCAGACGACTTCCTCTCGCAGCCGCTTCGCTTTGGTGCTCTCGATCGTTTGCCATCCCCTCCCGCTCCGGACCAGCGTCGCCTCGTGGTTCCTCATGACGTCGAACACCTCACGGGCGCCGCACTTCTCGAGCGAGTACGTACAGAGCGCGAGCATCTTGTACTTACCAATCACGCGATTGACCGTCGCCTCGTAGGCAGCGAAGGCGCCCCAGTCATCCTTCTCAAGCCAAAACGTGTTGCCGGTCAGCCGCAATCCATCGAACCCCTTCGCGAGCGCGCGGCGGTACCTCGTGACCCAACCGTTGAGGACGCGGCGCTCGTCAAAGCGCCCGCCTTTCGTGTACCACTGGTCGTGCGGGATGATCTCGATCTGTCCGCTCCGCACGTACCGTGCGAAGTGCGGCACGGCCTTCCGCATGGCTCGGGTCGCTTCTTCCGCAGAGAGCGGATCCGAGGTCACCCACATGCAGAACTCGTTGTTTTTCAGCCCTGCGCTGAAGTACGGGACGAGGGTGTCCAGGAGATCGCGCTTCGTTCGGTAGAACTGGCAGAGGTGCGTCCCCCACGGAACGTCGCCGATGGCCGGAATACCGGATGATCGCTTTTCGGCGTCGTTTCTCATGTGCGTAGTGTGTTTCATACTTGCGGGACGCTGCGCCTCCGCTGGATGGCGAGCCAGATCATCACCGCCGCGATGACCGCCACAGCCGCTGCGGTCGTCGGGAGCCGGAGCGTCTGGAATGCCTGTACCCAGAATCGTTTCTCGACGCGAAATGCGTGCATGACGCTCGAGCGCGTCTTCACGCGCGCGACCGGATCGTACGCAATCGCGTTGATCGTGTGGTCACCCGGCTGGAGTTCCGCCGCGGCTTGCGCGTGCGCGATCTCCCACCGACCCGCGGCGTCCGCAGTCGCTCGGTAGAGGAGCGCGCGCTCGCTCCGGACGAAGACGAGGACATCAGAACGCGGGAGCGCGGTGCCGCGGAAGGCGAAGACGCTGCCCGCGAGCGTCGCCTGGACGCGCTCGATGGCCGGCGGCGGAAGCGCGGGGAGCTCGATCGCTTCCGAGGTCTCGCGGATTGCGATGATGGACGGCGCGGGCGTTGGGATGGGCGCGCCTCCGACGAACGGCGGTGACAGAGGCGTGGCGGGCGGCGTCGGCGCTGCGAGGATCTCGAAGCGCGCGCTCGTTGCGCTGCTCGCACGGCCGAGCGCATCGCTCGCGTATGCCGTCACCTCATGGACTCCGAGCGCAATGGCACCGGCGTTCGAGATTGCGTGCTGCCATGTCCCGAATGCGTCCGCGCGGATCGTCATGAACGGCTGCCCATCGAACGCGAGCACGACGTCGGTGTTCGGTTCCGCCGTCCCGACGATGCGCTCGAGAATACCGAGCACCTGCTGGCCCTGTGTCGGGAGGAAGAGTTCCGGTGCCGCCGGCGGCGTCCGATCAACACGGAACACGATCGCGTCCGAACGCACGCTCACATTCCCCGCTGCGTCCACTGCGGTAATCGTGATGCGATGCTCGCCGTCCGTGAACTCGAACGCGCGCGAGAACGCCCCATCGGCTGCGGCGGTCGCGCCGCGCGAGGCGATGATCCCGTCACCGTCGTAGAAATCAACACGCGCGCCGACCTCCGCGAGCCCGGAGAGCGTGACGGTCTGTGCGCCGAGGATCCCCGCGAGCGGGAAGAGAACCGGCTTCCCCGGTGGCGTGACGTCCGGCCCGAAGACGCTCTCACCCGGACCGCCTCCGCCCCCGCCTCCCCCGCCGACGACCTGAACCGCAGGCGGCGCGACGTTCACCGCTGCGACCGTCGCCGCAAATCCGTACGCATCCACGGCGAACACCTTGACGAAGTAGTCGCCGGTGCTCGGGATGCCGGTGATCGTCGTTGTGACGGTGAGCACGTTCGAGAGCATGGCGTCCGCGGCGGTGCTCCACTGCGTCGCGGTGCCGGAACGCGCATCAACGTCTGCGGCGTTCGCCCCATGCCAGAGCTCGTAGTGATCGAAGGTCGCGTCCGTTGCCGGCGACCACGCGAGCGTCGCGGTCGTGTCCGTGCGCGAGAAGAGACGGACATTCGCGAGCCCGATCGGTGCGCGAGTGTCTATGTGCGCATCTCCGGATTCCACCGCCGTTGCGGCGTTCCCGTGCGCGTCGGTCACGCGGACGCGCGCGCGGACCACCTCGGATTCAATATCCGGGAGGTCCGTCCCCACATCCCACGCGATCACCTTCGTGCCCGTCGTCTGATTCGCACCGACATGTCCGGTCGCGGTCGTCACGGGGACCGTCCACGTCAAACCGCCGTCGCTGGAGACATCGAGCGCTGTCGAGAGGCCGGACGCCGTCGCATCCGCGAGCGTGTACCCAATCGTCGCGGTGTCTGCTCCTGCAATGCGTGCGAGCGTCACCAACGTGACAACCGGCGCCTTCGTATCGAGCGTGAAGACGGACGACGAAGCGTACGCGCCTTGGTTCCCGTAGTAGTCGCGCGCGCGAACGCGGATGCGTGCGGTCGTGATCTCGAGTCCGGACGCGTCCGTTCCCGCGGTCCAGATAAACGTCTGCGTGCCGGTTGTCTGACCGGCTCCAACAGCCCCCGTCGCTGTCGCGGCGGTGAGCGCCCACGTCGTCCCGCTATCCGCTGATGCGCTGAATTCGATGACGTGTCCCGCGGGCGTTCCGTCCGTGAGTGCGTACGTCACGCCGACGCCGGTCGTGCTCACCTCCTGCGCCGCGGCAACGCTCGCAATGTGGGGCGCTTTCGTATCCACGGTGAAGGCGGAGGAGACGACGCCGGTTGCCGCGTTCCCATACCGATCCGTCGCAGTGATTCGGACGCGCATGTTGCTCTGCTCCTCTCCTCCGAAGTCCGTCCCCGCGTCCCATGCAATCTGTCGTGGAGCGCCCACGCTCACGCCCGAACCGACGTCACCAGTTGTTGTCGTCGTCGGAACCGCGTACGTCGCCCCATCGTTCGAGGAGATCGCGAGCGCGATCGTGTTCTCCGCCGATGTTCCGTCGGCGAGATCGTACGCGATGGCCACCGTCCGCGTCGCGGGCGTCTGACTCACGGTGATGCCCGCGACGACTGGCGCCTTCGTATCCACCGCAAACGCGCTCGATGTCGCGGTCGCGCCATCAACGATGGCATCATTCGCGCGCAGCCGCACGTACACGGTCGCGTCCTCGGTGTTCGGGAGGTCGGTGCCAGCATTCCACGCGAACGTGAACGCAGCGCCATCGGGAGTGAAGGCGAGGCCGGTGGTTCCGGAGTCCCCTGCTCCTTCGGTCATCGTCGCCCACGCACTGTTGTCCGTGGAGTACTCAAATGCGACGAGGGAGGTGGTGTCCGCTTCCGCATCGGTTCCGGTGTACGAGACGATGACCGTGCTCGAACCTGCCGTCTGCGCGACGCTCGTGAACACGATTGATGGTGCGGTGTTCGGGATTGCGCCCGCTGTGGAGAGCGCGGACTCCGACGAGGCAGCGTGTGCGACATCAGAAGTGTTCCGCGATTTCACCTTGAACTGGTACTGCGCGAGTGGGGTCGAGAGGCCCGTCACCGTCACCTTCCCCGCAACGCCGGACGTGACGCCCCACTGACCCGCGGCCGTCCCGAGCTGCTTCCAGACCGCCGAGACACCGAGCGTGCCGTTCGTCTGCGCGTACTTCGCCTGCGAGGTCTCGTAGATTGCGTACTCGAGGCCGGTGGTTTCGGAGGCGTGCGGGTTCACGAGGACATCAACGGTCGTGCCGGTGGGATTATTGACGGTCGGTGCTTGTGGCGTATACGGTTTCACGTACTTCAGTGCAATCGTCGGCGTCGTGTCCTCGCTCGTCGTCGCTTGGCCGTAGTCATCGGTGTGCGTCGCCTTCACCTTTGAGACATAGTCGTTGCCGTCAAGCGTTGCACCAGCTGCAGTGGATGTTGTCCCCGGGGTGGCGGTGTTCGCGGTGCCGGATGTTGATGAGCCGTATGCGCCACCGTTCAGTGCAACGGAGAAGTCGTTCGTGTTCGGATTCGCCTCCGTGAACGATCCGGTCATCGCAACGGTCGTATCACCCGCATTCGGTTGCGTGACGAGATCCACGGCGGAGAGGATGGCCGGTGCGAGCGTGTCGAGCGCGAAGTCCGCGGACTCCGTATTCGCGGAGGCGTTGCTGAAGCCGTCGGTGCCGCGGATGCGGACGCGCATCGTGGAGGATTGCGTGTTCGGGGAATCCGTTGCCGCGGTCCACGTGATCGTCTTCGCGGAGCCGGCGGTCTGACCGGCACCGACGGAACCGGAGACCGAGGTATCAGTGACCGTCCATGTGGAGCCGCTATTCGAGGAGATGTCGAGGGCGATGTTCGACGTGCTCGCATCCGCGAGCGTGTACGTGAACGTGACGTTCGTGCCCGTGAGCGGCTGGGTGGCGGAGACGGCGGTGATGCGCGGGGCGAGGGTATCCACCGCGAAGTTCGCGGACTCCGTGTTCGCGCTCACGTTCGCGAAGCCATCGGTCGCGCGGATGCGCACGCGGATGCTCTGCTCGCGGTTCGGGAAGTCCGTTGCGACATTCCACGTAATCGTCTTTCCAACCCCCGGCGTCACGCCCGCACCGACGGCCCCGGTCGCGGACGTCGTCGTCACGCCCCACGTCGAGCCGTTGTCCTCCGATGATTCGAGGACGACCGTGGAGCCGTTCCCGTCCGTGAGATCGTAGGTGATCGCGACCGTTCCGGCACCCGCATTCTGTGCGGCAACCGCATTCGCAACCACCGGCGCCTTCGTATCCACCGCGAAATTCGCGGATGACGCATTCGTCCCCGCATTCCCAAACGCATCGGTCGCTCGAACGCGCGCGCGGATATCCGACTGCTCTTGGTTCGCGAAATCCGTCCCCGCATTCCACGTGATCGTCTTCCCGATCCCCGCGGCGACCCCGCTCCCAACATCACCCGTTGCGCTCGTCGTCGGAACGGCCCACGTCACGCCCGCATCCTCCGATACCTCGAGGACGACCGTCGCGGTCGAGAGATCGGCGAGCGTGTACGTGATCGTCACGTTCCCGGAATCCGCGACCTGCACGCCCGTGACGGCGCTCGTCGTCGGGTTCTTCGTGTCCACCGTCATGCCGTTCGAGGTCGTCGTCGCGCCGTCCGACGTCCCATCGTTCGCCCGAAGACGCACGAACACCGTCGCATCCTCGGTGGTCGGGAGATCGGTCGCAACATCCCACGCGAAGAGGTGCGCGGATCCGGTCGAGGATGTCGCCAGCCCCGTCGTCCCCTGACTCCCGACGCCGGACTTCTCGGACATTGCGACCCACGTCGTCCCGTTCGTTGAGTACTGGAGCACGTTCAGGGATACCGCCTCGCTCTCGAGGTCGCTCACCGTGTAGTTCACGTTCACAACCCGCGTGCCATCCGTCGTTTGCCCGATCGCGCCGAACGTGATCGTCGGGGACTGGTTCGCCGATGACGCGCCGCTCGACAACGCGCTCTCGCTCGATGCCGCGTGTGCCGTGTCCGACGTATTCCGGGACTTCACTTGAAACTGGTACGTATACGATGCGTTCGCGAGCCCCGTCACACGCACCTTCCCGCTCACCCCGGTCCCGTTCCCCCATTGACCCGATGCAGTCCCGAGCTGCGCCCACGCTGCAGATGCGCCGAGCGTGCCGTCGGTCTGGACGTACTTGGACTGCGTTGTCTCGAAGATCGCGTACTCGAGGCCGGAGATCTCTGATGCGTGCGGGTTCACGAGGACGTCAACCGTGCCGACGGTTGGGTTGTTCACCGTTGGTGCCTGTGGCGTGTACGGCTTCACGTACTTGAAGGATGTTGAGGGGGATGTGTTCTCGTTCGTCGTCGCTTGACCGAAGTCATCCGTGTGCGTGATCTTTACTTGAGAAATGTAGTCATTGCCGTCGAGCGGCGCTCCGACTGCGGTCGAGGTGGTGCCCGGGGTGGCGGTGTTCGACGTGCCCGCAGTGGATGATCCGTACGCGCCGCCGTTGATCGCGACGGAGAAGTCGTTCGTGTTCGGATTCGTCTCGGTGAACGATCCGGTGATCGAGACCGTCGTCGCGCCCGCGCTCGGCTGCGCGGTGAGGTCGGCAGTTGCGAGCGTCGCGGGGTTCAGCGTGTCGAGCGCGAAGTCCGCGGACTCCGTATTCACGGAGGCGTTATTGAAGACGTCGGTCCCACGGACGCGGACGCGGAGGTCGGATTGCTGCTGTTCATCGAAGTCCGTACCAGCAGCCCACGTGATCGTCTTCCCGCTCCCTGCGGTCTGCCCGCTTCCCACAGAACCCGTGACGCTCGTATCCGTGACCGTCCACGTCGCGCCGCTGTCCTGTGAGATATCGAGGGCAATCGTCGAGGCGCTCTGATCCGCGAGCGTGTACGTGAACGTCACGTTCGTGGAGCCGGCGACCTGGGCGGCGGAGACAGAGGTGATGCGGGGGGCTTTCGTATCGAGGGTGAATGCCGCAGAAGTCCCCGTGCCCGCGTTCGAGAACCCATCCGTTGCGGTGAACCGCACAAGCATCGTCGTCTTCTCCTGGTCGTTGTAGTCCGTGCCCGCGTTCCACGTCACGGTCTTCGATGTTCCGGATACCGTCCCGGCGCCGAGCGCGCCCGCGGCAGTCGTCGTCGGCACAGTCCACGTCGAGCCGTTGTCGCTTGATGCTTCGATGCCGACCGTCGTCGTCCCCGCATCCTCGGCGAGGTCATACAGGAACGTGAACGTCATCGCGCCGGAATCCTGACTTCCGGTGACGCTCGTGACGGTCGGATCATTCGTGTCCACTGTGAAATTCGCCGACTGCGTGTACGCGCCCACGTTCCCCTTTGCGTCCGTCGCCCGCAGCCGCACGCGAATGTCCGTTTGGTACTGGTTATCGAAGTCCGTTCCTGCGTTCCACGTGATCGCCTTCCCGACTCCTTCCGTGATTCCCGACCCCACCGCGCCGGTCGCGCTCGTCGTCGGCACGGTCCACGTGGAGCCGCCATCGTCGGAAATTTCGAGGACGACCGTCGAGGTATTGTGCTCGGTGAGGTCGTACGTGATCGCGACCGTCCGCACACCGGCATTCTGCGATGCGGTGACATTCGCAATGACCGGCACCTTGTGATCCAGCGCGAACGCGCTCGTCGTCGCGGTGGACCCGCTCGCGAGCGTGTCGTTTCCGCGGAGGCGCACGTACACGGTGTCGTCCTCGGTATTCGGAAGGTTGGTACCAGAATCCCAGACGAAGAGGTGTGCGCTCCCCGTTGGGAGGAACGTGATACTTGTCGTCCCTTCACTTCCGACGCCCGCCTTCTCCGTCATCGCGGCCCACACGGTGCTATCCGTCGAGTACTCGGAGATATTCAGCGACGCGATGTCGCCCTGGCCGTCCGTGCCCGCGTAGTTCACGTTCACGTACTGGGTGCCGTCCGTCGTCTGCGCAACCGTGCCGAACGCAATGGACGGCGCAGTGTTCGTGATCTGCGCGGTCGCGGAGAACGCGGACTCGGACGATGTCGCATGCGCCGCATCCGACGGATTCCGCGACTTTACTTTGAAAATATAGTTCGCAACTGGCGAGGTGAGTCCCGTCACGCGTACTTTCCCGCTCACCGCCAACCCATCGCCCCACTGACCAGCCGACGTCCCGAGCGTCCGCCACACCGCCGATGCGCCGAGCGTGCCGTCACCTTGGATGTAGTTTCCGGACGTCGTCTCCTGCATCGCGTACTCGAGGTCCGATGCCTCGCTCGCGTTCGGATTCACGAGGAGATCGAGGCGCGTCGTCACGGGGTTCGAAAGCGTCGGCGTAAGGGGCGTGTACGGCTTCACGTATTTGAAGGATGTTGAGGGGGATGTATTCTCGTTCGTCGTCGCTTGACCGAAGTCATCGGTATGTACGACCTTCACCTTGGAGATGACATCGTTGCCGTCGAGCGTCACGCCAACTGCCGTCGCGGTCGCCCCCGGCGTTGCGGTGTTCGCGGTGCCCGCGGTGGATGATCCGTATGCGCCGCCGTTCAACGCGGCGGAGAAGTCGTTCGTGTTCGGGTTCGCTTCGGTGAACGAACCGGAGATGCTCACCGTCGTATCGCCCGCGTTCGGTTGCGCTTGGAGATCCGCAGTCGCGAGCGTTGCGGGGGCGAGCGTATCGAGGACGAAGTCCGCGGATTGCGTATTCGTTCCTTGATTCTGAAAATTGTCTCTCGCGCGGACGCGAACACGGATGTCCGATTGCTGCTGTCCGGTGAAATCAGTTCCCGCAGCCCACGTGATCGTCTTCCCCGTGCCGGTCGTCTGACTCGCGCCGACCGCGCCGCTCACGCCCGTATCCGTCACGGTCCACGTCGCGCCGCTGTCCTGTGAGATGTCAATCTCGACGAGGAGTCCGCTCGCGGTGTTGTCCGTGAGATCGTACGTGATCGCGACGTTCGTCGAGCCCGCGCTCTGCGATGCGGCAACGTTGGCGACCACCGGCACTGCGCCATCCACCGCAAACGCAGCGGAGGTCGCGTACGCGCCGTTCCCGACGCCGTCGTTCGCACGCAAACGCACGTACACCGTCCCTTGGTACACCGCACCGAGATCCGCGACCGCATTCCACACGAACGTGTGCGCGGTCCCCGCAGTGGAACTCGTGAGTGAGGAGATGCCGCTATGCGCGGGATCGCTCGTCGCGGCGGTCATCGTCGCTTGTTCGCCCGCGAACGCGCCGGTGAGCGAGTACTCGTATGTGGCAAGCGACGCGGGATCGCTGTCGTCATCCTGCATGCTGTACGTGGCGTTCACGTACCCATCGTCGGTTTGCTGGCTAGCGGCGAGCGTGAGGATGTCCGGGAGGTCATTGTCCGTGTACCCAATCGTGACGGTGTCGAGGATGACTTGCTGCGTTCCGTCGCTCGAGGGGAACGCCTTCCACATGATTCGATTCGCTGCGGTCGGGAACGACGCAATGTTCGTATTCACGACGGTTGCGATATTGAAGTCCGCCGCGGTCGCGCTCGCCCACGCCGTCCCGTTCCAGTACTTCCACGTCGCGCCATCATCCGAGGAGAGCTGGTAGTACACTTCCCCGCCGTTCTTCGTCGCGACTTCCGTGAACGAATTCCAGGAACGCACGAACGTCGGAACGAGTGATACGGTCGGATTGATCGTCGGCTTCGTGGTGTCGTAACTCACGGTCGCCTTCGACCAGTTCACGATGACGTTGTCGAAGCCCGCCGTGTACGCGTAGCTGCCGGTCGTGTTCGGCGTCGTCGCGTACGCGGCGATTTTCAGGTAGTACGTTCCCGCAGTTGGCACGCTCGCCGCAATGTTCACCGCCGTGATGCTCGCCCAGTTCGTCGCCGCCGTGATCTCACCACTCGACCACACCTGCGTTCCGAGCGACGGCGTGCCGCTCGCTGCGTCCACGAACGCGTACAGTTGGTACGTCGTTGGTACGGCGGGAGAGGTGAACGTGATGGCCTTCCAGTCGAAGTTGAGCGTCGCGGTATCCGGACTGCTCACCGTCGTCGTGAATGACTGCGACCAGTACCCCGCGAGCGTTTTGTTCTTCCCCATCGAGAGCGCGACATCCACGTATCCTCCCGTATTCCCGCCGCTCGCTTGGTAGGTCCCGCTCGCAGTCGTCCCGCCCGGCTGGAGCCAGTCCGCGTACGCCCATCCCGTCGCATCGGTCGTGAAGGCGCTGTTCGTCGTCGCGCCGGACGTGACGCTCCCGAGATTCTTCAACCGTGCGACGCCGCCGGTCACTTCGATCTTCGCGGTGTCGTATGTGTAGTCGCCAGCAGTGTCGAACGTCCAATCCTGTACCGCCGCGAGGAGCGGCTGCACGCCGATTACGAACGAGAGGACGGCGACGCCGATGATCTTCGCAACGAACACCCCAATCGCGCCGATCGTCGTCGTGAGCGTGAACTTCCGACGGAGGAGGTAGTTGTGGAGTCGGTGATCCGGTGTCGCGGACGTCGGGAACACGAACCCGCGCTCGAGCACCTTCGCGGGCGAAACGAGAATGTAGAACGGAATGGAGACGACCGCGAGGACGAGCTCGAGGACGATCGCGCAGAGCGCGGTCGGAAGAACAACCCACCACCGCTCTGCGCGTGCGAGCCGTTGCCGGCAACCGAACGCAGCGGAGGAGAGCCGGAGGTACGCATTGAGTATGTTCGTCGTCATGGACGTTGGGGCTGGGACGACGTCGGCACCGTCAGGATCGTGAAGAAGACGCCGAGGAGAATGATCGTGACGACCGTCCAGTTCGTGATCGCGTCCGCGCGTTCGAGGAGAGCGTCGGCGAACCCGCGGACGATCTTCACGTACTGCGGCGACGAGAGAGCGCTCCGTGTTCGCGTGCCCGCATCGTAGTGGTACGCGGCGAGCTCGTGGTTCCCGGGCTCGAGTCGGACATCACGCTGCGCATGCGTCATCTCCCACGTTCCGTCTGCGGCCACGGTGTCCGTGAGCATGAACGTCTGCGGGCTCGCAACGAGGAGGACGACCGTCGCATTCGGCGTCCCCGTCCCATGGAAGGTGTACGAATCGCCGCGCCCGCGTGCGACCGCCGTCACCGACGGGACGACGAGCGAGCGATCCACGCGCGCGGTCTCCGCATCCGCTGCGGCCGCGAGCGTGCGCTGCGTCTGGAGATCTGCCGGCGCGAGCGGCGACACGGTGTAGAGCTGGAGCGGCCCGAGCCACGCGGGGATGACGATGATGGCCGCGAGCTTCGCGACCCACACGAGCAGCGCAACGCTCACCCCGGTGAGGGTGAGCACGCGACGGACGCGGTAGTCCGCCTCGATTTCTCCGAATGCCCCGCGCTCCGTGAAGAACGCAGTTGCCGTCGCCGGTCGCATCCCAACGTAGAGCGGGATCGAGAACACCGCGAGCGTCGCCTCGAGGAGGACGAGCGCGAGGACGTCAAACGCGGCCCGGGTTCCGGACCGAATAACCACACGTTGCTTCCGCGCGTAGACGAGGTTCGTCAGGCGCAGGACGACGTTGAGCCACCACGTTCGCATAGGCGCATCGGTACATCGCCCAGCCGCACCCGAGCGCTACCCATCAGCGTGATGCGCGTATCCGCTTCAGTTGCTCCGCGAGGACGGAGAGGTCCGTTCGCGCCTTCACGAAGTAGTCCGCCGCCCCGAGATCCTTCGCACGATCAATGTCCGTCCGATCTCCAAGGTTCGAGAGAACGACGACAGGAATGTCTTTTATCTTCGGATCCGCCTTTACGTCGCGGAGCACGTCGAACCCGTGCATCTTCGGGAGGATGAGGTCGAGGAGGATGAGGTCCGGGACGATCCGCCGCGCCATGCTGAGCGCGGTCTCCCCGTCCGTCGCTGACGCGATCGCGTACCCCTCTCCTTGCAGGAGGAGGTAGAGCGCGCGCAGGAGGACCTCGTCATCCTCGACGACGAGGATCGTCACGGGTTGCTTCGACTTCTCTGCCATAGCCATAGCGCTACGGACACCTTGAAAGACCTGTCGCCAAATAGGTTCCGTCACGAAACGCGCAGCGTTGGAGCGGATCGGCGTGAACAAAACGGAGCGATATCCGCAGGATCTCGCGAGTATTTGTGAACACCGAGCCGCCCAACGATGCGCGTTGCAGTAGGAATCCTATTTGAGCGACAGGTCTAATATACCACGGCGCCCGTTGGAGTAATGCACAGTCCGACCATCATCGCGTTGTACGACCGCTCCGTATTCGAGCATGTAGCGGGAGCGAGCATGAGAACGTCGTTCCGATGTTCTCCGTTGACGTGAACCACACCCTCCCGCCATGCCCTTCAACGATCGCCTTCACGATGAACAACCCGAGGCCGGTCCCGTCCGCATGCGCGACGCGCGCGTTCTCCGCGCGGAAGAATTTTTCAAATATTCGACGCTGGTCCGCGGCGGGGATACCGATCCCGCGGTCTTCGACGGAGAACACGTGTGCCGTTGGCCGTCGCGCGTACCGCACGCGGATGACGCCCCGATCCCGTGAGTACTTCACGGCGTTCCCGATGAGATTCAGGAATACCTGCCGAATCTTCTCGCCGTCAACGGCGAGCACGAGCGGCTTCGCGAACCGTGCGCCGATGCGGATCGCAATGCGACGCTTCCTCGCGAGCGGCTGCTGCTCCGCCGCGACGCCGCGCACAATGGCCGCGACGTCCGTCGGCTGAGGGAGAATCCCGAACTTCCGTCCCGCTTCGATGCGCGAGACATTGAGGAGGTCGTCAATGAGCCGTGCCATGCGAGCGGTGCCTTCCCGTATCCGCCGAAGGCACTGCCGCTGCGCTGCGGTGTGCGTCCCTACGGATTCCTTCGCGGCGAGCTCCGCGAACCACTTGATGCCGGTGAGCGGCGTCCGGAGCTGGTGCGAGGCGAGCGCGATGAACTCGGTCTTCGCTCGATCAATCTCGCGCTCGCGCGTGACGTCGCGCTCGATGCCGATGTAGGAACGAATGCGCCCGCGCGCGTCGAGGACCGGCGCGATGCGAACCTCCGCGGTGTAGTCCTCGCCGTTTTTCCGGCGGTTGTGGATCTCGCCGACGAACACGCGGCGTCGGTCGTGGATGCGTCGCCACATCTTCACGTAGAACGCCTTCGGCATGTGTCCGCCCCACACCTCGCCCGGCCTCTTCCCGAGCACCTCGGTCGGCGAGTACCCGGTCACCCGCGCGACCGCCTTGTTCGCGTACGTGATGATCCCTTTCGTGTCGGTGATGATGATGTGGTCCGATGCCTCATCAACGGCCATCCTGAAGTAGTTGGCGTTCATGGGATGCGTGTGTAGATGCTCAGGTGCCTCAATGCCGGAGGAGGGAGTCGGCCTCGACTCGCCTCGCCTTCCGGCTCGGCGGTCTGGCCACGCCCTCGCGGTTTGGCTCGCCCGCATGCTCACCAAACAACGCTCCGGGCTTCGACTCCCTCGCGCGAGCCAAGCAGTTGGCTCGCTCCCCGTCATTCGCTCGCGTTGTTCGCTCATGCCGGAGGAGGGAGTCGGCCTCGACTCGCCTCGCCTTCCGG
>Ga0265296_1002788_pt1 | contig 17092 bp, 16 predicted proteins | sample MunlanPumphouse1_FD_189073 | JGI IMG/M metagenome (GOLD analysis project Ga0265296, IMG submission 189073) | Groundwater microbial communities from a municipal landfill in Southern Ontario, Canada - Pumphouse #1 | ecosystem: Environmental > Aquatic > Deep subsurface > Groundwater | place...
TTTCTATAATTTCAGGACGCGCATTCCAAACAAATCCTACAACCGCGGCGGTAACAAGCCCTTCCACTACCCCGATGGCCAGGTGGATGGGCTGCATCAGCAGCACAAATGTGTTGAAAGGCAATTCGGTTTTCCCGGAAAACAGGGTTTCAAGGACCACCCCGAACGCGCCAAGCTGAAGTCCGATAATAGCGGACAGCATGGCCGCGCCAAACATGCGGGCAGGGGTGTAACCTCTGCGCATAATCATTTTGTAAATAAGCGGGTAAGCGATAAAGCAGGTGAAAAAACCGAGGTTAAAAACGTTGCAGCCATAGGCCAACAGGCCGCCGTCGGCAAAGAACAATGCCTGTATGGCCAAAATAGACGCCATTGTGAGGAACCCCGCGTAAGGCCCGAGAAGAATGGAAAGCAGCATCCCTCCTCCTAAATGCCCGCTGGAACCGGTGGCGGGTATGGCAAAGTTAATCATTTGGGCGGCAAAAATAAACGCACCCATAACTCCCATTAACGGTATTTTCTTTTGGTCCAGGTCGCTTTGAATCTTCTTGATGGAATAAGCCGCAACCCCCGCTGAGGCCGCCCACATGGTTCCACCCACGATGGGTGAAATCAAGGCATCTGCCATATGCACAACTATCAACTCCTCATAAATTATAAACTCAGAGCAGATTATGTATTTGTCTTTTGTGAATATGCCAATACGATAGTTACCAAATAAAAACAAACAACCCACATAGGGATTGAAACACCAGTTCAGTCCCTCCATGGGTCTGTTCTACAAGCGAAAATCTCTTGCCGGATAAGCCTTCATGGCTTACATTCCGATTCGAATATATCATATATGAATAACTGCGTCAATTATGTTTGTACTCGGTATTTTAAGTTGCCTAAAAAACATTGTTCTGGTATAAGTAATTATAACTAGCAAATAAGAATATTACTATTTAGGGGTCATGACAATAGATGGACATAAATGCTTTTCTTGGACAATAGCAGCAAGCTGCCTTTGAGTGCTGAAGAGTTCGTAATTTGCTTTTTTATTGCTGATTGATATATGAAAGGAAGGAGCTAAAAAAATGCGTAAACCAGTACCCCTTTTTTTTATAACCGCTCTATTGCTAAGCACGGTCATTCTTCTATCATCATGTGGGGGACAATCTCCTGCAGCGCCGGAGAAAAAAGCAGACGGTAAAACCTTCACCATCGTTACGTCGTTTTACCCGATATACATATCGGCCATGAATGTTGCCAAAGACGTGCCAGGTGTAAAAGTTGTCAATATGACTCAGAAGACAACGGGGTGTCTGCATGACTACCAGTTAATACCCGATGACTTGAAAACACTCAGTGAGGCCCAGGTATTTATAATAAACGGCGCCGGGATGGAGGCGTTTGTGGACAAGGTGGTCAGTCAACTGCCTAACTTAAAAATTATTGAAGCGAGTAAGGGCATACCGCTCATAAAAGGTGAAGGTGAAGAAGGAGACAACCCCCATGTCTGGGTGAGCATATCTAATGACATTCAGCAGACGAAAAACATCGGGCTGCAACTGGCCGCGCTTGACCCGGACCATGCCGCCCAGTACAGCGCCAATACTACAGTTTACGCTGCTAAACTGGAAGAACTTCAGGCTAGGATGCACCAGACCCTGGACGGTATTAAAAACAGGGACATCATTACTTTTCATGAGGCGTTCCCCTATTTTGCCCAGGAGTTTAAACTCAACATCGCCACTGTGATTGAAAGGGAACCGGGCTCTGAGCCAAGCGCAGCGGAACTTGCGGAGACAATCGAAACCGTGCGGGAAGCAAAAATTAAAGCTCTCTTCGCTGAGCCTCAGTATCCGACGAAAGCTGCCGAGACCATAGCCAATGAGACCGGGGCAAAAGTGTTCATCCTGGATCCCGTAGTAACCGGACCTATGGAGCCGGACGCGTATATAAAAATCATGGAAGCCAATCTGAGAACTTTGGAAGAGGCCTTGAAGTAGGCATAGAGTATTGTTCTGAAAAAAACATTAGTAGTGCGGTTATTTATGTTTAAAAAAAGAAGGCTGCCTTTACTGGCAGCCTTCTAAGGTAAATTATTTGGCAAGTTTGTAATGAACTCCGGGTTTCGACCGGATGTTTTTGTGTTTCTGAGGAGTAAGGCCTGGCAAATTTAAATAAGTATTTACACTTCTTTAAAGTGCTGGTAGTATATGATTATAATTTATGATATTTTAAAGCTATTTAATTCGTATAGTAAAACCGCCGTTTGAGGCGGCTTTAAAGTAATTAGCGTCAGAACGTAAAGAAATAGATATATATTATTGATAAACAACATTCAGGATGGTGTTACGTAGTTATGTATGTGGAACAGAATCTTCCCCATTATTTAGAAATAGTGGAATTTCTTCCCGATGCCACGTTTGTCAAAGATAAGGCCCGCAGGGTAATCGCCTGGAACCTTGCTTTGGAGGAAATGACGGGAGTAAACAAGAAAGATATCATCGGCAAGGGGGATTATGCGCACGCGATTCCCTTTTATGGCACGCCAAGACCGACCCTGATTGATTTCGTTTTTGGAGAAGATAGAAAGAATGAAATTCTATATAAATATGTGGAAAAGAAAGGTAATCGTATTTTTGCTGAAACTTTTTGCCCTCTCTTATACGATAAGAAAGGGGCTTACCTGTGGAGCACAGCTTCACCACTTTTTGACGAAAAAGGCAACCTGATTGGAGCAATTGAATCCATTCGAGATATAACCAAGCACAAGCAAACGGAGAAGGAACTGCGCTTGTCAGAGGAACGTTTTTCTATAGCTTTTCGCGCCAGTCCTTATCCAATGTCTATTACTTCACTCGCTGACGGTGTAATCATTGATGTAAATGATGTTCTATTGCATACTGTTGGCCGCACCAGGACAAATGTTATAGGCCAGAAGATATCAGATGTCGGTTTTTGGTTAAATCCGGGTGACCGAGAAAAATTATTATTACAGCTTGGTGAAAACAATGGTATTCGCAACAAGGAAATTATCTTCAAAAAGGAATCAGGTGAGCTTCGTAATGGTTTATTCTCAGCTGAAATTATTGAAATTAACGGTATGCAGTGCCTCCTTGGTATTGTAAACGATATTACAGAACGCAAAAGATTTGACAGAGAGATGGCCCGCCTGGATCGGTTGAATCTAGTGGGTGAAATGGCAGCTACCATTGCTCACGAGATCCGGAACCCGATGACAAATATCCTTGGTTTTACAGAAATCTTGAAAAATGAAACGATAGCTACGCCAAATAGTATTTATTTTGATTATATACTTGAAGAACTGCATCGTGCCAACTCTATCGTTGAAGAATTTCTTTTCCTGGCCAGAAGCAAGCCCTTGATATTAAAGAAACAGGGGTTAAATACCATCATAAAAGCAATTACCCATTTGATTCAGGCAAGCGCCATCCATGAAAGAAAAAGTGTTGATTTTGAACTGAATGAAGTCACTGAGATTCATCTAGACGAAAAAGAGATACGTCAATTGGTTTTGAACCTGGTTCACAACGGTCTGGAAGCTATGGATATTGGCGGAAAACTGATCATAAGAACATTTATGAACCAAGATGACGTAGTCTTAGCAGTGCACGATCATGGTTGCGGGATTGCGTCCGATGTGCTCGAAAAAATTGGTACACCTTTCTTTACAACTAGAGAGAACGGAACAGGTTTGGGTCTTGCGGTTTGTTACAGTATTGCCGCCAGGCATAACGCTGATATTAAAGTCAAAACCAGCCCCAAGGGAACAACTTTTTTTGTTATATTCAACAGAACGTCCAAGGTTGAACAGGTTTAACCCACTTAAGTGATTAGCAAAGACTAGCCGTATTATAGAAGGCTGCCGTTACTGGTAGCCTTCTAAGGTAAATTCCTTGGCTAACTTGCTTATCGCTCTCTTTTCTATGCGTGAGACGTAGGAGCGGGATATGCCGAGGCTCCGGGCTATCTCCCGCTGGGTTTTACGGTCCCCATCCTGCAGGCCGAACCTCAGTTCCAGCACCTTCTTTTCACGGCGTGTCAGATGGCATACTTTTTCCTGAAGACGTTTCTGTTCAAAGCTGTTTTCCACCATCTCAGACACTACCTCAGGATGGGTTCCTAAAACATCAATCAAGGTTATCTCGTTGCCTTCCTTGTCAACTCCGATAGGGTCGTAAAGTGATACCTCCGCCCTTACTTTTTTCATGAACCGTAAATGCATTAAAATCTCATTCTCGATGCACCTTGCGGCATAGGTGGCCAGCCGGGTTCCCTTACCAGGATTGAAGGTGTTGATGGCCTTGATCAGGCCGATGGCGCCTATGGAAATAAGGTCATCCGGATCTTCACCAGTGCTGTCAAATTTCTTGACGATATGCGCTACCAGACGCAGGTTTCGCTCGGTCAGGACGTTGCGCGCCCTTTCATCGCCCCCTTTTAAAAGTCTTAAGTACTTTGCTTCTTCCTCCTCGGACAGCGGCTGCGGGAATGTGTTGTTTGCGATATAAGAGACAAGCAAAAGGAGGCCGTTCACCAGTGATACCACGGTCAAAGTCCAGAGACCTGGCAGCATCAATCTATCCCCCCTAAATTTTGCATGCTATTAATAATATGCGCAGGGGGTATTTTGGTGCGTGTCCTAATTAGAATGTTTTTGAAGGATTTTTTAGCCTTCCGGAGAAGATAATTCTTTTAAGCTTATTTGGGCAAATTTTAGATAGTAACAAAGCGAACTAGAAGCGGCATGTATTAGTTGAAAAAGGCGCCTTCAGGAAGGGGAAAAGGTGATGATTCAGGCAACTGGAGTTATCCTGGCAGGAGGGAAAAGCAGGCGAATGGGCACAGATAAAGCTTTTCTGACTGTTGGCCGGGATGCGATGATTGAGCGTGCTGCTGTGGAGATGAGTAAAGTATTTAAAGAGATCCTGATCAGCGGGGGAGATGAGGAAACTGGAACGCGCCTGGGCTTAAAAGTAGTTCCGGACTTGATCGAAGGAGGAGGGCCTCTTAGCGGCATCCACGCTACGCTGATTAGGTCGCAGAGTCAGAGGTGCCTGGTTGTGCCATGTGATATGCCCTTTTTAAACGCTGACCTGGCCAGAATCATGGTAGAGCATTCAGAAGGTTATGATGTTACTGTGCCTCAGCACGGGGATTACCTCCAGCCCCTTTTTGCGGTTTACAGCAAAAGTTGTATACCTGCTATTGAAGAAGCGCTGAATAACGATAGGCATAAGGTTGTTGATTTTTACCCCCGTGTAAGGGTAAATTATGTTAGTGAAACAATATTAAAAGCTGTTGCTGATATTGACACGGTGTTTTTTAATGTCAACACACCTTTGGATCTGGAAAAAGCGAGAATGATTGAAAAAAAGAAGAATAAGGTTAGGATGGCCAATTGCTAAAGATTTTTTACCCCAAAATGTATGTTTCATCAATACTGGAGATCAAGACCGGTTTACTTAAGGAACTGGGCCTAAAAGGTGTAATTTTTGATTTGGACAACACCATAGTGCGTAGGGATTCGGTTGTTTTCACCAAGGAGATTTTGAAGTTTCTCTCAGAGTTGCGGGAGGAAGGATTTAAACTGGGCATAGTCTCAAATAATTCCCGGAAGAGGGTTGAGGCTGTAGCCGGACAAATGTCTCTGCCGGCTGTGTACCGGGCGGTTAAGCCGCTGGTAAGGCCTTTTCGCCGGGCACTGAAGATGCTGGGCACCAAACCGGATGAGACTGCCCTGGTAGGCGACCAGATTTTCACTGATATTCTGGGGGGCAACCTGACCGGTTTGTATACTATCCTGGTGGTGCCGATGGAAGGAAAAGATTTCTGGGGAACCAGGTTGATTGGTCGTCCCCTGGAGAAGATAGTGCTGGCCAGGATAAAAAAATCAGCGGGGGTTCTTCATGGCAAGTGGGATTAACGGGAAGACAAAAATCTGTGGCATAATGGGTTGCCCGGTAGGACATTCTTTTTCACCTGAAATGCAAAACGCGGCCTTTAGCGCGGCCGGTCTTGACTATGCTTATGTGCCGTTCCAGGTGGAGCCGGGCCATGTGGAGGCCGCGGTGAAAGCTATAAAAGCGCTCGGGCTGGTTGGGGTGAATGTGACCATTCCCCATAAAGAGGCGGTACTGCCTCTGCTGGATCAGCTTTCTGACGAAGCCAGGCTCACTGGCGCGGTCAATACCATTGTTAATCACTCAGGGCGCCTGTATGGTCATAATACTGATGGAAAAGGGTTTTGGCGCTCTCTTGGGGAAGCAGGGTTTGTTCCTGCCGGCAAGCATGTCCTGATCCTGGGAGCCGGCGGGGCGGCCAGGGCTGTGGCAGTTGATGCGGCTCTAGCCGGAATAAAGAGGCTGACGCTGGCCAATCGAACTGAAAAGCGGGCCGGGGAACTGGCTCGCTTCATTACTGAAAAAACCGGGCTGCCGGTGGAAGTGATACCTTGGCCTGACAAAGAAGGCAGCGCTTTGCTGAGAGAAGCGCTGTCAGGAGCGGATCTTGTAGTGCAGGCCACGCGTCTGGGGATGTACCCAAACGAATCTGAAGCTATTCCTCTGCCCTACGACCTGTTTAAGCCGGGCCAGATAGCTTGTGATCTGGTATATAATCCACTGGAAACAATGTTTTTAAGGAAAGCCGGCCAGGCTGGGGCTGCTGCTGTCAGTGGGTTGGGGATGCTCTTGCACCAGGGGGCGCTTTCTTTTGAGCTGTGGACCGGCGTTGCTGCTCCTCTGGAAGTGATGAGGGAAATACTGATTAAGAATACAGAATTCAGGAGACAGAATATAAATAACAGGAGACAGAATTCAGGAGACAGAAGACAGAATATTAATTCCTGATTCTTAATCTTCGTTTTTAATTCTTTTATTCTGAATTCTGGATTCTGACTTCTGTATTCTTTAACAATAATTATTTATTTATCTATCTGTACCTAATACTGAAACCAATAACATATGGAGGAATAAGAGTTTGCTAAGATACCTTACAGCGGGTGAATCACACGGTCCCGCCCTTATTGCCATCGTTGAAGGCTTACCGTCCGGTCTTGTCCTGACCGCGGACTATGTCAACAGGCAGCTTAAAAGGCGCCAGGGTGGTTATGGCCGCGGCGCCAGGATGAATATAGAAAGCGATAAAGTAAAATTCTTGTCCGGGGTGCGGGGTGGCATAACTCTAGGCAGCCCGCTAACCTTGTACATAGGAAATAAAGACTGGTCCAACTGGTCTCAGATCATGGCGCCAGACCAGGAAGCCCTGATGGAAGAAAAAGTGGTTACCCGGCCCCGGCCCGGACACGCTGATCTGGCGGGCGCGTTGAAATACCGGCACAAAGATATCCGCAACGTTCTGGAACGTTCCAGCGCGCGTGAGACTGCTGCGAGAGTTGCGGTAGGCAGTACAGCCAGGAAACTTTTAGAGGAGCTGGGCATAGAAATAACCGGACAAGTGCTTCAGATTGGCGGTATAAACGCTGACGCCGGCAAAAATGATCCGGAGGAATTAAAAAAACATCTTGCATCTTCTCAGGTTCTCTGCGCCGATCCTGCGGCAGAGCGCCAGATTATTGATAGAATTGAACAAGCGAGACAAAACGGGGACACCCTGGGCGGTGTTTTCGAGGTCAGAGTCCAGGGCGTGCCGGCGGGGCTGGGGAGCTATGTGCACTGGGACCGGAAAATCGACGGCAGCCTGGCAGCGGCGCTGATGAGCATCCAGACCGTAAAGGGTGTTGAAGTGGGCATGGGGTTTAATGGCGCGGCGCTGATGGGCTCCCAATTTCAGGACGAAATATTTTACCAGAAGGACAGGGGCTTTTACCGGGCGACTAACCGGGCAGGCGGTATTGAGGGCGGTATGACCAATGGGGAGGTAATTGTGCTGCGTGCTGCTGTGAAGCCTATTCCAACATTATACCAACCGCTGCAGAGTGTGGATCTGATTGATAAAACAGTTTCCAGGGCGGCTATAGAGCGATCAGACGTGTGCGCGGTTCCCGCAGCCTGCGTCATCGGCGAGGCGGTTGTGGCCTGGGAGATAGCCCGGGCCTGCCTGGAAAAATGCCGCGGCGACAGTCTGGCTGAATTAAAGGAAAACTGGAGTCATTATCTTACCTATTTGAGGCAGGTGTAGGCGTCGTGAAAAATATTGTTTTGATCGGTTTTATGGGAACTGGCAAGACATCCATCGGGCGCCGGCTGGCTCAGCGTCTCGGGCGTGCCTTTATCGATACAGACGCGGAAATTGAAGCTGTCACCGGTAAAACTATATCCCAGCTATTCGCCAAGTTCGGGGTGGTAAGGTTTCGCTCTGAGGAAGACCTGCTGGTGAAAAGACTTGCCGGCAGGGAGGACCTGGTGATTTCCACGGGCGGAGGAATGGTCTTGAATCCGGAAAATGTCCGGTTGCTCAAAGAAAAAGGTGTGTTGATCACTTTAACCGCTTCTCCTGAAGTAATTCACAGCAGGGTGAAGTATAAGAGAAACCGCCCTATGCTCTTAAAAGGGGAACTAAAACAAAGAATAAGAGAACTTTTAGAAGAGCGGGATGGCGTCTACGACATGGCGGATTGTTTTGTGGATACAGGGATTTACAGTGTAGATGAAACAGTGGAGCAAATCCTCCTGCACCTGTCGGAAAGGAAAGAGATTTGATGATCACGGTACCGGTCAATCTAGGTCCGCGCAGTTATCCCATCTATATTGGCAGCGGGATTTTAGGCGGCCTGGGAGGCTTATTGAAAGAATACGGTTATGGTAAAAAAGCGCTGCTGGTTTCCAACCCGGCGGTTTATCAGAGATATGGCGAACTTGTTAAGAACAGCCTGGTGAGAAACGGGTTTGAAGTTATTACCGGAGAAATTGGGGATGGCGAGGAATACAAGACTCTGGACGAAGCTGCAGGGCTTTACGACCTGGCCTTGACCGGTGAACTGGACCGGCGGTGCCCGGTTATCGCCCTTGGCGGCGGAGTGGTGGGTGACCTGGCCGGTTTTATAGCCGCCACCTATATGCGGGGCGTCCCTTTCATTCAGGTCCCTACCACTTTGTTGGCTCAGGTGGACAGCAGCGTGGGGGGCAAGGTGGCTGTAAACCACCCTAGAGGCAAGAACATTATCGGTGCTTTTTACCAGCCGGGACTGGTGCTGGCTGATGTGGACACCTTGCAGACTCTGCCTGCCCGCCAGATCAGGTCCGGCCTGTCCGAGGTGATTAAATACGGGGTTATCTGGGATGAAAGCTTTTTAGCCTGGCTGGAAGACAACATGGCGAAGCTGCTGAGCGGGGACAGCGAAGCTATGGCGCAGGCAGTCTGGGAGTCCTGCCGGATTAAAGCCAGGGTGGTGGAGGAAGACGAAACTGAACTTGGCCTCCGGGCCATATTGAATTTCGGGCACACCATAGGCCACGCCGTGGAAGCCCTAACCGGGTACAAAACCTTTACCCACGGGGAAGCCGTTGCTATCGGCATGGCCTCGGCCGCACACCTGGCCCAACTAGTGGGTATGCTTGCCCCCGCTGACTGCCGGCAGATCGTCAGCTTAATCCTGGCGGCTGGCCTACCGGTGGAAATACCCGCCGGCCTTGCCGTTGAACGGATCATGGAGAACCTGCGGCACGACAAAAAGGTCAGAGCTGGTAGGCTAACCTTTGTGCTACCGGAAAAAATCGGCCGGGTTTGTGTAAGAAGGGACATCCCGGAAAAGGTGATCAAAGAAGTTATCACGGCCCATGCTAAAGGGCCAACAATGTAGGTTCGAATTCATTCGAACCTACATTTTCGTTCTCTGGCAGCCCATTGTCAGCGGCATGAGGTGCTCTTTATATATCAGGATGCGAGGTGAAGTATGGAACTCTTTTGGCCAATATTTGTATTCTGGGCCGGGCTCTGCCTGGGCAGTTTCCTCAACGTGTGTATCTATAGATTGCCGGAGGGAGGCTCGGTCGCTTATCCGCCTTCCAACTGCCCCTCGTGTGGGCGCCAGCTTCATACGGTCGACCTGATCCCTGTGCTCAGCTACCTGTTTTTGCGGGGCAGGTGCCGCTACTGCAGCAGCAAAATATCCGCGCAGTACCCCATTGTAGAGTTGGCCGTAGGTATACTGTTCCTCCTGGCCTACCTCAAGTACGGCCTAACTCTGGCAGCGCTGCGGACAGCAGTGCTTTTTGCGGTACTTACGGCGATCACCGTGATCGATTTGCGCTACCGGATAATCCCTGACAAACTTAACCTGGCCGGGTTTATTCTGGGCGTCGCCCTGCTCTTTGAGTCCCGTGAAGTGTTTACAGCCAACGCTATCGGGTTTCTGGCCGGGGGCGGCATCCTGTACCTGGTCGCGGTTGTTTCGCGGGGCGGCATGGGCGGGGGCGATATCAAGCTGGCTGCGGTGATGGGGCTGCTCCTCGGTTGGAAATACCTGCTGTTGGCCTTGTTCCTGTCTTTCGCCGCCGGAGCCTTGGTGGGGATCCTTTTAGTTCTATTTAAGATTAAAAAGATGAAAGAGGCCCTGCCTTTCGGCCCGTACCTGGCCCTGGGCTCCGTGATTGCAGCGCTGGCCGGGGACTGGCTGGTGGCCTGGTATCTTCAGCTGTTTTAGAATAGACGCAGCTGCGCCAGACCAACCTGATTGTGATTGATCGGGTTTTTGTATAGAAACCAGTATTCAACAAAATTGATTAGTTTTAAAGGGGAAATAACAGGTATTCACGAAATGAAGGATAATACTGTCAGAAATGTTCGTATCAGCATAGAGGTGACTTAGTCGTGACAGATGTCCCCAAAAAAACAAAAAAAACCTTGGGGGAGCTTCTGATTGAGAGAGGTTTTATTACCAATGCGCAACTATGGGAAGCCCTGCGGGTGCAGTCGCGAACCGGTGAACTCCTGGGCGAAATTTTAATCAAACTTGGCATGGTTTCAACAGATATTATTCATGAAATTTTGGGGGTTCAGAAAATAAATCTGGACGATCTGAACCCAGAACTTTTTAAACTAGTACCTGAGCACATGATCCGTAAGTACAAGCTGTTGCCCTATCAAAAAGAAGGGAATCTTCTTACCGTGGTTATGGCAGACTCTGCCAACGTCCTGGCTATCGATGACCTGCGCCTTGTGACCGGGTGTAAGATCGAACCTGTCTGGCTGGAGCAGCATGCTGTAGAAGAGGCCATCCGCAAACATTTTAGTATCCCTGAAGTTGACAAAATCTTTGACGATTTTGAACTTACCACCGACCAGCAGGAGTCAGAAACGATTATCCTGGAGGATGAGGTGTTTGACGAGGCGCCCGTGGTGCGCCTGATCAACTCCATTTTCACCCAGGCCATTGAACAGAAGGCCAGCGACATTCACATTGAGCCGGCAGAGAACCATGTCCGGATCAGGTACCGGATAGACGGGATGCTGCAGGAAATCATGACGCTGCCCAAAAAAATTCGCTCGGCGGTAATCTCCAGGGTCAAGATCATGGCCAACATGGACATCGCCGAAAAGCGGGCGCCGCAGGACGGCAGGATTATGCTCAAGCTGGGCAGTCAGGAATTTGACCTGAGGGTGTCCTCGCTGCCCACCGTCTACGGGGAAAAAATAGTTACCAGGCTTCTGGATAAGGGCAGCATGAAGTCCTATAAGCTGGAAAACGTCGGCTTTGACCCCCAAAGCCTCAACATATTTAGAAATGCGCTGAAAAGTTCTTACGGGCTGCTCCTGATTACCGGCCCCACTGGCAGCGGTAAAACCACGACCCTTTATGCGGCGCTCAATGAAATTAATACCATTGAAAAGAATATCGTTACCGTGGAAGATCCCGTTGAGTATATGCTGGAAGGGATCAACCAGACCCAGGTCAACGCCAAAGCGCGGATGACCTTCGCGGCTGGTTTGCGGGCCATCCTGCGGCAGGACCCTGACGTGATCCTGGTCGGGGAAATCCGTGACGGTGAAACTGCGGAGATTGCCGTCAAGGCTGCCACCACCGGACACCTGGTGCTTTCCACCCTGCACACCAACGATGCCGCTGGCGCCTTCACCCGCCTGGTGGATATGGATATAGAGCCATTCCTGGTGGCCTCATCGGTGCTGGGAGCGGTGGCCCAGCGGTTGGTCAGGCTGATCTGCCCGAAGTGCCGCCAGAGCTATGTCCCCCCACCAGATTCGCCGGAACGGCTGTTTGTAGGTATCGGACCAGAGCAGCCGTTAACCCTTTACCGGGGCGCAGGCTGCAACGAGTGCCGGAACAGTGGTTACCGGGGGCGTATGGCCATTCTCGAGGTGCTGCCCATGACCGCCGGGCTGCGCGCGCTCATTATACAAAAAGCTTCTGCCGATGAGGTCAAGCAAAAAGCCCTGGCTGAGGGTATGGTCACCCTGAGGACGGACGGTATCCAAAAGGCTCTCAGAGGGCTGACCACCATCGGGGAAGTGATGAGAGTTGCGTACGCCGAGGACAACTAAGTTTGACCTGATGGTTTGGGAGGTTGATAACGATGACCTGTGATGAGATCCTTTCCTTCGCCTTCAAGGTTGGCGCTTCTGATGTCCACCTGGTTACCAAAAGCGCCCCGGCCCTGCGTCTGCACGGGGACCTTTTGCCGCTGGATGCGCCGGAGTGGAAGGGGAAATTAGACACCGGAGACATTGCATCTGCCGGTCCACTGTCTCCGGAGGATACAGACAGGATGGCCCGCGAGATTATGACGCCGGGGCAGTACCAAAAATTCCAGCAGGTGGGAGAGTTGGACTTCTCTTACTTTATACCGGATGTATGCCGCTTCCGGGTCAATGTCTTCAAGCAGCGGGGCAGCGTCAGCATTGCCATCCGTCTGATCAACTCGACCATCCTATCGTTTCAGCAATTGGGTCTGCCGGATGTGCTGGCCACCCTATCCCGCAAACCAAGGGGACTGGTGCTGGTAACCGGTCCCACCGGCAGCGGCAAATCAACCACCCTGGCGGCCATGATTGACTTGATTAACAGGGAAAGCCGGCACCACATCCTGACCCTGGAAGACCCGATTGAATTTGTGCATGAGCACAAGAAATGCATCGTCAGCCAGCGTGAAGTTGGACAGGACACCGGCTCCTTCGCCAACGCGCTGCGGGCGGCATTGCGGGAGGACCCGGACGTAATCCTGGTAGGCGAGATGCGGGATCCGGAAACGATCGGTATTGCCATTACCGCCGCCGAGACAGGACACCTGGTATTTGGTACGCTGCACACTTCCAGCGCGTCCCAAACCATTGACCGGATTATTGACGTCTTCCCGTCGCACCAGCAGCAGCAAATCAGAGTCCAACTTAGCAGCACCATCCAGGGCGTGGTGGCCCAGACGCTGATACCCCGTATAGACAGGGTGGGTAGGGTGGTCGCGGTGGAAATAATGGTCGCCAACCACGCCATCCGCAACCTGATCCGGGAGGGCAAGACCTACCAGATAATCAGCCAGTTGCAGACGTGTTCAAGACAGGGAATGCAGTCCCTTGATACAGCCCTGCGCCTGCTTTGCCAGAAAAAAATAATCAGCATTGAGGAGGCATTGACACGGGCGGCGGATCCCGAGGCACTCTCAAAAATGCTAAACTAATAGGAAATTTTTTGTCATATAAGAAAATATATTGCATTCTTATATTAGAACATGTATTATAAACATATCTCAACAAAATAGTATAATATTCCAGAGAAATTATTATAAACCTTCATCCGATAATAGCAAACCCGTCGAAAGGCGCGGACGCAAAGCTATGGGTCTAAAGCTGCAAGGCTACGACTGCCAGGCTGCCGAAGAAGAGAAGGACGCTTAAAAGCGGGTGCTCCTTCGGTGATAAAAGGTCTTTTTAGACCTAAAGCCAAAAGGGGGATCTTTAATTTTGTTTGGGGCCGGTTAACGGTTGCAGGCTTGTCAGTTAGTTAGAAGACTAAAACAAAACGGTGGATTAAATGGCCCAAAATTTTGCTTATAGAGCCCGTAACCCGGCCGGCAAGCTGGTTGCCGGCAAGATCGAGGCCGAAAACCGCAACAAGGCCATCGCCCAGCTTAGAGAACGCAGGTTTTTCGTGGTGGAGTTGAAAGAAGCCCCCGCGACAGGGCCCAGCATCAAGCTGGACAAGCTCTTTCAAAAGAAGGTCGGCGGCAGGGACCTGGCCGTGATGTGCCGGCAGTTTGCCACCATGGTTCAGGCGGGTGTCCCCCTCCTGCAGACCATAAGCATTATCAGCCAGCAGTGCGAAAACAAGACGCTCCAGCAAACGATGAAAAAGGTCGGCGGCAACCTGGAAAGCGGCATGTCTCTGACCGAGTCGCTGAAACCCTATCCCCAGGTGTTCCCCAGTATTTTCACCAGCATGGTCGAGGCCGGGGAAGTCGGCGGCGACCTGGAGCACGTGCTGGAAAGGCTGGCCCTGAACTTTGAAAAAGACCACGACATGAGGGAGAAGGTCAAGTCGGCCATGACCTATCCGACGGTGGTGCTGGTGGTAGCGGTGCTGGCGGTAGTGTGTCTTTTAATATTTGTGTTGCCCAGCATGACCAAAATGCTGATAGACATGAAGGTACCCTTGCCGGTCACTACTAAAATGATCATGGGTTTAAGCGATTTCCTTAGAAACTACTGGTATGTTGCACTGACTTTGGTGGTTGGCCTGTCTTTCGGTTACAAGACCGGGAGCAAGACCGAGCGGGGTAAGAAAATGAAAGACGCAGTTGTCCTGAAACTGCCGGTGATGGGTCCGATGGTTCAAAAAATCATCATCTCCCGTTTTTGCCGGTCGCTGAGTACCCTGTTGAAAAGCGGCGTGCCGGTCCTGCAAGCGTTGGAAGTGGTCAAGAACATCGTGGACAACCACTCGGTGAATACAAGTATTGAGGAGGCTGAAAGAAGCATCAAGGAGGGCAAGAGCTTTGCCGAGCCGCTCCAGAAGAGCCGGATATTTCCACCGATGGTCGGTACGATGATGTCGATCGGGGAGGAAACAGGTTCAGTAGACACACTGCTGGAGAAGGTCGCCGACTTTTACGAAAGTGAAGTGGACGACATGGTGGCCCGCCTGTCCTCCATGATCGAGCCAATTTTACTGGTGGGTATGGGCGTTGTGGTAGGATTCATTTTAATCTCGATTATGGTGCCGATGTTCAGCGTAATGGATAACATCAAATAAAAGCTACATAGTAACTTAATTATTTTGGGAGGTGAATAAATGGTACGAAGGCGAAATGTAGCTTCACCCTGATTGAACTAGAGGAGTGCTGTTTGTTATCATGATATTGGCGACTATCGCTATAACGAAGTAAGCAGACTTGCAGTGTAGGTTAAGAGAGCAGTTGTAACTTAGGACTACATAGTATTCAAAAATTAAAAGGGAGTGAAAAGAATGAAACTGACAAGGAACGAACGTGGTTTTACCCTGATTGAACTGATGGTGGTGCTGATTATTATCGGCATCCTGGCCGCCATCGCCATCCCCGTGATGAGCAAGCAAACTGACAAAGCTAAGGTCAAGAGGGCGGTTGGTGAGTTAAAATCAATGAAGACAATCGTCGATATTTACATGAATGACACAGGTGTTAATATAACTGGTGTTGCACCCCTTGCCACTGCTGATGCAACTAACGGTATAAAAGCAGTGCTTCAGATTAATGGTGTAACCGATGCAGGGTTAATTGATCCCTGGGGCAACGGATACGTTTATGCCAGAGGTGTTTCCCCATTTAAAACTTATACTTTGTTTTCCACGGGTTCTGATGCAACTGTTACCGAGGATGAAATTAAAGTTACAGAAACTTTAAATCCCACGGAGAAATCAACTGTTGCTAGAGCAGCAGGTGACATTACCATTTCAACAAATGCAATAACACCATAGGTTTTAAGGATTTTAGCAAGGCAGAATTGGCAACAATCCTGCCTTGCTAAACATTATTTTAGTAGAATGACATATTGAAGGGATGGATATGCCCGACGCTAAAAAGCAAAAACTTGAGGTTCTTAATAATTTCGGATTCACATTAATTGAAATTGCAATTGTGCTTGTTATAATCAGCATTACAATTGCTTTGGCTGTACCCAATTTTAATAAAATCCTTGGCAACTATCAACTTGACATCTCGGCCAGAGAAATGGCTTCAGATATACGCGACTTGCAGCAGGCAGCAGTCAAGTCTCAAACCTCCACTTATTTAATCATGTGGAACATCAACACGGACACCTATTACCTTTGCAACCCTGGGACAACGGCCTACAAAACCGTCAACCTGCCCTCTAGTGTGGATTTGGTGAATGCCCCCATGACTGGTTACTTTTATCAATTAGGCTTTGCCACTAGTGGACGACCGATCGGCGGCTTTGGCGGGACTGTTACCCTTAGGGACAAGGCTACCGGAAAAAATAAATACGTGGTTGTCGACACGTTGGGGCGGGTGAGAGTCAGTGAAACCTATCCATAGTAGGGATGCATACTGGAAAACGTCAAATTTGCTTAATAACGAGCGGGGCATGACCCTGCTTGAAGTGCTTGTGGCGCTTCTGATCCTCTCCCTGGTGCTGGTAACCATGCTCGACAGGTTTGCCCAAGCCGGCCGCCTGAACTCCGGCACCTACCGCTACAACGAGGCCCTGTCCCTGGCCCAGAGTAAAATTGAGGAAATCAAAAAAAAGGACTTTAACAGCGTGGCCAGCGTTGCCTTGACTAGTTTTTCCTCCGAAAGCGACTACGCCCAATTTCAGGGGCTGACCTACACGGTTACAGTGCTAGATAGCGGTCTCAATACCAAGACGGTTACCGTTGCCGTGTCTTACACCGATGAGGGAATAGCCAAACAACTGGACCTGACGGCGGAGGTCGCGAGGCGGTGAGGAATTTGGTCAGCCTGCGGGACGAACGTGGCTTTACCTTAATAGAGCTGATGCTGTCGCTGCTGCTGATGAGCATCCTCTTTCTGGCGGTGTGGGGGATCTTTACCCGCAGTGTTACCTTTTGGAGGCAGGCGGAATATAAGGTCGACATGTACGACAGCATGCGCATCACTTTCGACCGTATGGGAAGGGAACTAATGTTCGCCAGACAGCCGGACAGCAGCTA
>Ga0265296_1002791_pt1 | contig 17074 bp, 18 predicted proteins | sample MunlanPumphouse1_FD_189073 | JGI IMG/M metagenome (GOLD analysis project Ga0265296, IMG submission 189073) | Groundwater microbial communities from a municipal landfill in Southern Ontario, Canada - Pumphouse #1 | ecosystem: Environmental > Aquatic > Deep subsurface > Groundwater | place...
CAAAAAATTCATGTAAGTTTGTAAAAAAAATGGAGATTTATGGATTTAAAAGACATCATGTCAATTTCAGGGAAGGGCGGTTTGTTCAGGTCTATTGCGCAGACCAAAAACGGGCTGATCGTTGAATCATTAGTTGATAAAAAAAGATTTCCCGTTTATGTTTCAGATAAAGTAAGCGCACTGGAAGACGTCAGCATTTTTACAAAAGACAATAATATCCAGCTAAAAGATGTGATGGACCTGATTTTTAAAAAAGAATCCGGCGGTAATTGCATCGACCCGAAATCAGACGATGTAAAATTGAAAAAATATTTTGAAGAAGTACTTCCTGATTATGACAAGGAAAGAGTATATATGTCGGACATACGTAAATTATTTTTATGGTACAATTTGCTGCAATCTTTGGGGCTTCTGAAACTTGAAGAAGAAGAGAAAAAAGAAGAAACACCTGAAAAAGAGTAACTACTCAGGCAATGGAATAGAACGCTGATGACGCAGATTGCTTAAGATTAAATATGATTTTTATCTTGTTCATCATAAAATTTATGATTAAATAAGATTTTATTTTATCTGTGTTCATCATAATCATCAGCGTCATCAGCGTTCTATTTATTTGTTCATCGGCTGTGTAGTTACAAAAGAAATTTTATAATGAAAAAAATAATTCAAGACTTTGAAGTTGCTGAAAATACAGGCTTGAACAATGCTCACTTTATATTGAAGCTGAATTCACCTTCGGACTTGCCGGATATTATGCCCGGGCAGTTTGCCGAAGTGCTGGTGCCCGATTTAAGAACTACATTTCTGAGAAGACCATTTTCCATTCACGATGCTGATCACAAGAAAAAAACCATCAGTTTTTTTATCAAATGCGTTGGCGAAGGAACAGCAAAATTACGGATGCTAAAGAAGGGCGATATACTGAATGTGATGTTGCCATTAGGTAATTCGTTCGGTATTGATGCAAAAGGAAAATCGCTGCTTGTAGGCGGTGGATGTGGTGTTGCACCCCTGTTTTATCTTGCAAAATGTTTGCATAAGGGGAAAAAAGATTTGGACATCCTGATGGGCGCTGGAAGCAAAAATGATATTGCTCTTGCCAATGAATTGAAAAATTTCGGGAACGTATATATTACCACCGAAGACGGCACTGAAGGAGAGAAAGGATTAGTGACAGATCACTCCATCTTTCATGAACTTTCATCAATATATTCTAAAATATTTTGTTGCGGTCCGGAATCTATGATGAAAAAAGTGGCATCTCTTGCAAAAAAGAATTCTGTAAATTGCGAAGTGTCGCTGGAAAATACAATGGCATGCGGCATTGGCGCTTGCCTGTGTTGTGTAACCGAAACAACGGATGGTAATAAATGTGTGTGTACTGATGGACCTGTGTTTAATATTAAATCGTTGAAATGGCAGATCTGAAAGTTTTCATAAAAGACCTTGTATTTAAAAACCCTGTGCTCACGGCATCGGGAACATTCGGCTATGGTACTGAATTCGAAGATTTTCTTAATATTGGTCACCTTGGCGGTATCATTGTTAAGGGCACTACGCTTGAACCATGTGAAGGCAACCCATATCCGCGCATGGCAGAAACATCTTCGGGAATGTTGAATGCAGTAGGTTTGCAGAACAAAGGAGTGGATTATTTTATTCAGAATATTTATCCGCAGATAAGAAATTACGATACAAATATTATCGTTAATGTTGCTGGTTCCAAGATCGAAGATTATGTGGCTGTAGCGGAAAAACTTAATGATCTCGATAAAATTCCTGCAATAGAACTTAACATTTCCTGCCCCAATGTAAAGTCTGGCGGTATGGCTTTCGGCACATCCTGTGAATTGGCTTCGGAGGTAACTAAGGCTGTGAGGAAAGCTTATAATAAAATTTTAATTGTTAAACTCTCTCCTAATGTTACCGACATAGCGGGTATAGCTAAAGCAGTGGAAGACGGAGGAGCTGATGCTGTTTCGCTGATCAATACCTTGCTTGGAATGGCTATCAATTCTGAAACACGCAAACCCATCTTGTCAACTGTTACCGGCGGATTATCGGGGCCTGCTGTGAAACCCATTGCCCTGCGCATGGTGTGGCAGGTTGCGAAGGCTGTGAAAATTCCGGTTATTGGTTTAGGCGGTATTATGAGCGCTACAGATGCAGTAGAATTTATGCTTGCAGGCGCCACTGCTATCCAGGTTGGCACAGCCAACTTCATAGACCCGCAAATCTCCATAAAAATTATGCAGGGAATTGAAGATTATCTTATAAGGCATAATATTTCTTCTGTTAGTGAATTGGTAGGCGCTTTAGAAGTTTGAATCAGGAGTTCTTTTTAACAAATCTCCTGATTATAACAAGGTATGTGGTTGTTGGTAAAATTTGCATTTATTAGTTGAACTTACGCGCATCAAAAAAAACTTTTTCTCAAGCTATAAGATTTTTTTTTAACTTTGCATATATGATACCGGTAAAAACCAAACAAGAACTCATTGAAATAATACAATCCCATAAGGATATTATCAAAACTTATGGGGTGATCAAATTGGGTATTTTCGGATCATTTGTTAGAAACGAAGCAGACGATAACAGCGATATTGATTTTTTGATAGAATTTGATCCGGAATATAAAACACTAAAAAATTTTGTGCACCTGGCGTATTTTCTCCAGAACATCTCAGGCAGAAAAGTTGAGATAATTACTCCGCAGTCGTTAAATAAATTTATCGGTAAATATATTACACAGGAAGTAGAATATGTCACCATCGCTGCTTGATTTTTTACAACATATATTACATGAGTGCGCCTATATACAGCATGTAAAAGAGGGTAAATCGCGCACGGAATTATTAGACGATGAAACTCTTAGCAGAGCTATTGTCAGAAGCTTAGAGATAATTGGCGAAGCCACGAAGAAAATACCGCAGGAATTAAAAACCAAATATCCCCGGATAAGTTGGGTGGAAATATCAGGAATGAGGGATGTATTGATACATGATTATTTTGGAATTGATTATGATGTTGTTTGGAACACCATTAATCAGGATATCCCTGAGTTGAACCACGAACTTAGTAGAATCATTGAAATAGAAAGCAAACAATAATCCGATTTTTTTTGCAAATCCACAGAAGTATAAATATCCACTAGTAATTTTCTTCCCTGATCTGCATGTAAGATTTAGGATGCAGGCAGGCAGGGCAATTTTCCAAAGCTTTGGCCGATTCGTAAACATATCCGCAGTTAAGGCATTTCCACCAGACTTTGTTGTCCTTAATAAAAACTTTATCTTCGGAAATGTTTTGAAGGAGTTTTAAATACCTGCGTTCATGCTCTGCTTCTACTTTTGTTATCATTTTAAAAGCTGTAGCTATTTCGAGGAACCCTTCTTCTTCCGCCACTTCCGAAAAATGAGGGTATAACTTCGTCCATTCTTCGTTTTCGCCTTCGGCTGCCGCTTTAAGATTTTCCATAGTTGTACCGATAATTCCCGCGGGATAACTTGCTGTAATTTCCGTTATTCCGCCTTCAAGAAATTTAAAAAATCTTTTTGCATGTTCTTTTTCCTGTCCCGCTGTTTCAAGGAAAATGGCGGCAATTTGCTCATAGCCTTCTTTTTTTGCAACACTTGCAAAAAAGTCATAACGATTTCTTGCCTGCGATTCACCGGCAAATGATTTTAACAGATTCTGTTCTGTTTTTGTTCCTTTTATCGATTTTGTCATATTATCGTTTTTAAATATAATTGAAATTTTCAACAAAGATAAAAACTAACGGTAGTATTCATACGTAAATTGTATATACTTTTTCAGTGCATGATCGTGATCAAAACTTTATATTCAGTAATAATTTTTACAACCAAATGAACATACGTTCATTAAAAAATCAGCAAATTAGTTTTAATGAGAGTTAGGAATCCGAACCGATGACCACTTTAAACTACTGATGGACGGGCAGAATTTCGTTAGAAAGCATTAAACAATGTGCTGTTCATATCTTATGAACGAACTTTAGTTTTTGTTAAAAAGAATAATTATATTTGCTAAACGAACTTATGTTCAAAACCTTAATTATGGCAAGACCGAAATCACTACGGAAAATAGTTACTCCGCCAAAAGTTAAAGGGTTTAAACCTTATGGTACTCATATTGCCGAACAGGAACCGCTTACTATGCTTTTTGAGGAATACGAAGCGATACGCCTTTGCGATTACGAACTGTTAAATCATCTGGAAGCTGCAAAACACATGGAGGTTTCCCGTCCCACGCTTACACGCATTTATGAAAGCGCAAGGCGAAAAGTAGCCGCCGCTTTTACAGAGGTAAGAGCAATAAATATTGAAGGAGGCAAAGTTTATTTTGATGAAGAAAATTCCGATAACGTCAATTTCGGAAGATATTTAAACAACCAAAATCCAAATAAAGAAAAGGAATTAAAGAAAAGCCAAGGACATTATTCAAAACAAATATCAGATTTGAATATAGATATGTGTGAAGATTAAAAAACCTAATAAATATTAACTCCATATTTCAGGTTTTGCCATTATCTTTGCGCTCATGACACAGCAAGCGATAAAAACCAAACGTTTTAATTTTACGTTCCTTTCTTTTATATTTTTATTTGTCATTTCCTTTGCTATTACTTCATATTTTGCATTGCGGAGCCATATTAAGTTTAAAGAAACTCTTGTCAAACAATGGAATCAGCAGTTAGAATCCACGCTTGAGATTTCCGCTATCAATCTGCAGAATTATTTTACCAAATTTTCGCAAAACCTTAATTTCCTTACACACGATACCACGGTTCAGAAATGGGCATATACGGGTGTAATGAGCAATTGCAATAGAATCGACTGTCCTCTCAGTAATTTATACAATCTCCATCATAAGGAAGCTGACGCTCTTCTTTTGCTTGATACAACAGGAAAAATCGTTGTCCGTTATTCGTCTGATGACGCCCAGGAAGTAGTAATGGAAAAATGCTGCAACAATCAAATTTTTATAAATGATACTGTAAGTACAAAAGCCTGTATAAGCAATGTATTTATTAACAGGTCGGGAAAGACGGCAGTAACAATATCCTATCCGTTGCATTATAAAAATCATTTTGCGGGTGCATTGCGCTGGATGACAACGATTGAAAATATTTCAGGGCAATTTATTACTCCCGTAAAGGTTGGCAAAGACGGATATATGTTTGTTATGGACAGGAACAAAAATATCGTTGCTCATCCGGATAGAAAATTGATTGGGAAATCCATAAACCTGATTCTTGATTCAATTTCGCTGCATCGGAACAATTCATATAATCCGGCATATCTTCATGAATCGGGAAATTTATTTGATAGCATAGAGATAAAATCGGAAGGAAGCGGTAAATACATTGATTTTGCATACAAAGAATATTGCATTGCCGCATTTAAAAAAATAACGATTGGAGATAATGAATGGACACTAATCGTTTCCATGCCGGATCATGAAATTTCAAACCCCTTGCGGTTCAATGCTCTCACAACATATTCTTTAGCGGGGGCAATTATGCTGATCATCTGTATTATCGGTATCGGATTACATAGGATACAGAAAAAGAAAACCATGCTTGAAGTTGAAACAAAATATCTTTCGGAAATAGCAAAAACCGCCGGGGAATTAAAAATTGAACGGAGTAAACGTCTTACAGCCATGATAGACGGACAGGAGAATGAAAGGCAGCGGTTTTCGCGCGAAGTTCATGACGGACTGGGGCAATATTTGCTGGCGATGAAAGTGAAACTTGAAAATGAAATCAACAGCCGGAAGAATGAAAATACGGAATCATTAAATGAACTGAGGTCTCTTTTCGTCAATACTATTGAAGAAGTCAAAAGAATTTCCGATAACCTGATACCTGTTATTCTTGATGAATTTGGTATTTCCACAGCCCTTAAAAATCTTTGCAATGAAATATCAAAAAATAATACGATTAAAATTGAATATGTAAATTACGGAATCCCTGTAAACATTGACAGTAAGATACAAACATACATTTACCGTATTGCACAGGAAGGATTGAGCAATATTATTAAACATTCGAAAGCAGAAGAAGCGAACGTACAGCTGCTCGGAAATGAAGAACAGGTCAACCTCGTTATACAAGATAACGGAGTCGGATTTCAGACAGAAGAAGCTAATAAAGGCAACGGGCTTAATAATATGCGGGAACGTGTAGCTATTTTAAATGGCATCATTGATATTCAAAGCAAACCGAATGAAGGAACAACAATATCTGTTAAAATTCCATTGAAATGAGCAATAAAATAAAAGTTCTGATCATTGACGACCATCAGATATTCCGTGATGGCATCTTGTCAATGTTCAGTGAAGTGGATGATATTGAAATTACCGGCGTTGCTTCCGATGGAGAAGAAGCATTGGAAAAGATGGAGTTGCTTATGCCGGATGTGCTTCTTCTTGATATATCCATGCCTAAACTCGGCGGTTTGGAATTGCTTACCATATTGAATAAAAAATATCCCGATAGTAAAGTGATCGTTCTTTCCATGCACACCAAAGATGAATATATTTACAAAGCCGTAAATGCCGGAGCTTACGGATACCTTCCTAAACAAAACACCTCAAAAGATGAATTACTTAATGCCATACGAACCGTTCATAAAGGAGAAGAATACCTTAATGAAGCAGTAATACAGGTAATGCAAAAAAGCCATATTCTGAAGAATACAACAGGTATTGATTTTCATAAAAAATACAATACTCTTACAAAACGTGAACGTGAAATTGTTCGTCTGGTAGCAGAAGGGCTCTCCAATCAGGAAATTGCCGGTAAATTATTTGTGAATATTCGTACGGTTGAAACACATAAAACCAATATCCTTCAAAAACTAAACCTCAAAAATTCCGTTGATCTGGTAAAATTTGCCATTAAAAACAACCTCCTCGAATTGTAAAATTTAGTGTTTCACTAAGAAAACAATAATCCTGTTCTGATAATTTTGTTTCAGTTGAAATCATCTTTGTTAAAAAAATGAAACAAAAGAAACGTTTATTAACCAATAAAATTTGGAGACTATGTTAAATTTCAGAAAAAGTATTATTCCGGTTTTTATCTTATTGATAATATCTGTAAACGCATCTGCACAATATAAAATCACAGGCAAAGTAATTGACTCGCAAACACACGAAGGGCTAATAGGTGTTAACATAATTATACCAAACACTAATCAGGGAACAACAACAGACGCAAATAGTCAGTTTATCCTTGAATCAGATAAAAAAATTGATTCCATAATAATTTCTTTCGTGGGTTATAAAACAAAAAAAATCAAAGCAGAGAAAGATAACCTGATTATCAAACTTGAGCCATTAGTAATAAAACTTCAGGATGTGGTTATTACGGCTACAAAAACCGAGAGATTAGCAATAGAAGTTCCTGCAAAAGTTTCTGTAATTAAAAGTGAAGAAATTGAAAATAGTCCGATTGTTTATGCAGACGAAGCGCTAAAGAACGTATCCGGATTATATTTGAGCCGAAGCAATTTTTCTGATGTTCTTTCTAAAATAACCATAAGAGGTTTCTCGGGTAAAGAAAGAACGCTTGTGCTTTTGGACGGGCAACCCTTAAACGATGGCTATACTCACGGTTTAGTATGGTCTGTTATTCCTACGAATATTATAGACAGGATTGAAGTAATAAGAGGTCCTTTTTCTTGTCTGTATGGCGGAAATGCAATGGGAGGAGTAATAAATGTTATTACAAAAAATCCTGAAAAGGAAGCAATTTATTTCAGAACCGGATATGGCACATATAATACCTTTACTTCTCATTTAGGATATAGTAATAAATTAACCAAAAAGAAAAATATAGGAGTTTACTTAAGCTGGGATAAAAAATATTCTGAGGGCTATGCGTCCCAACTTATAGTAAAAACAGCCAGCGCCGGCACAGGAAGTATTGTAGTTACAGGATGGGAGAAAACAAAAGATATTACAGGAAAAGATTGCTATCTGATAGGCGATAAAGGAAACGGTTATTGGAATCAGGACCAGTATTTCGGAAAAATTACATGGGATATATCTCCAAAGACCAATCTCAATTTTACATGTAATTCATCCGTAAATGGATATGAATATAAAAATCCTCAAACTTATTTAGTTGACTCTGCCGGGAATTCTGTGTATAACGGAACCGTCACAATAATTGATAACGGTGTTAATAAAAAAATATCTATAACACCTTATTTATTTCTTCAAGGTCCTTATAAAAATTTCTCAAACTCATATAAACTTAAATTTAATACCTTAATAAATAAAATAAAACTTACTTCTTATGTTGGATTAATTGATAATAAAAATAATTATATCACACCTGCATCCGGCGCTAATGAATATGGTGGTCCCGCAAAAATTAATATAACTTCCCCCAATAGATATTATACTTTTAATCTGCAGGCAGATATTCCGGTAAAGAAACATGTTTTAACCATAGGTACAGACTATCGGTTAAATGATGTTAAATGCGAAGAATGGAATATATCTGATTGGCAGGATAAAGAAAGTAAAACGGTAATATCCACATCAATGCAGGGGAAGCAGTACATCACGGCAGGATTTGCACAATTAGAATTAAATTTGCATAAAAAATTTAAAGCATATCTCGGAACAAGGTTTGATTACTGGAAAAATTATGAAGGTGAGAACTTTGATGCAGTCAAAGATACACTGATCAAATATAATGAATCCTCAAAATCTTATTTATCTCCTAAAATAGGATTGGTTTATATGCCAAAGATAAAAGCCGGTTTCTGGGAATTATCCAATATTCGTGTTTCAGCAGGTAATGCATTTCGACCGCCTACCTTGTATAATATGTATAAAACAATATATTATTCTACCAAATTATACGAATCCAATCCTGACCTTAAACCGGAAATTACAAAATCGTGGGACGCAGGCGTTGAACAATTACTCTTTAATGGAAAAACAAAAATCAATGTGGACTATTACGAAAACTATATTGAAAATCTGATTTATAACAAACTGATTGAAGTAGATCATTTGCGTGCCGAAAATGCAGGGAAAGGTGAAGTAAAAGGCATTGAAATAGAGATCAAACAATATTTTACTTCATGGTTAGACGGATATTTTAATATTACTGATCAGAAAACAAAAATCACGGAAAATGCAGCAGACACAACTTCTATCGGAAAACAATTTCTCTATGTGCCAAACTTAATTTATAATACAGGTATTTCGTTTCATAAAGGACCGATGAATATAAGTTTAGGTTATCATTTTTCAGAAAAACCATTTTCTAAAGGAGATAATTCCGACACAGAAAAATGCGTTTATGGCGCTTATGACGAAGTAAAACTACTTGATGGGAAAATATCTTATAATATTAATAAAAACATGAACATAGCTCTAAGTGTAAATAATATCTTAGATACTGAATATTTTGTTTATTATATGACTCCGGGTCGCACATTTACGATAAATTTGTCAGCTAAGTTTTAATGAATGTGAAATTTACAAAAAATAATTAAATCACTGATGTTACGCAAACATAAAATAATTACTAAATTTAGAGGTCAGTCAGAGCAGATTATCCTGAAACGCAGTGAAAGGAAAATCTTGTCGAAGACGACCAATACATAGCCACTCTTCGACACGGACGCTAACCCGCAAATCCATATTATGTCCGGCTCTGAGTGACACTAACAAATAAATACATATGCGTAACATCAGTTAAATTATATTAAATGGAAAAAAATAAATTCATTTTAAAATCATGCCTTTCAATAATAGTAGTTGTTTTATTATTTATTACAAAGAGCATGTATACTTCTCCTAGCTTTTCGCATGTTGGAGGAGTTATCACAAAAAATGGCGGAACTGCAAAATATCCTGCATTACTTGGTCTTGATGAAGATAAATATGTAATATATGCTTCAGGAAAAGTAGAATCGGCATTTGAAGGTATTAAAATAGTTTTGGAAGGCGAACCGGAAATTGATTATAATATCAAATCTTATTATCCACCTGCAATTGATTTGGGTTACCATAAGTTTTATGAATTTGAAAATAATACTATAAAAAATATTTCTGCGAGGGAGAGATTCACTTTAATAGTAAGTATAAACCCGAAAGTTAGGATAGATAAAGAATCAAAGTATTATTTAAAGTTTTACGATTTAGATTCGGATAGCACAGTATTAACAATACCGATTTTATTTAAAGAATTAATTAATTTTCATATTTCGAAAAAGGTAAGAAGACCAGAGGTTGAAACTCGCGGTTCAAAGAATAAAATTATCAATTCAAAACATTCAAAAAATCAAACTAATAGTTCAAAAAACTGTTGTGAAAAATAAAAAATTAATAAATGAAACTTTCTGTTCAAAATAAAAGATATTTATTCATAATTGCAGGAATACTTTTATTCTTACCTCCCATCGCTATCGTTCCAAGGTTTTTTGGAGCAATGAGTATGTGCAGCGCTCCTATGTGTATGCGAATGCTATTTAGTATAAAAAGCTTTGTTGCTATGAGTAACCTGTTATATATGGGATTGATCATGCTCATTGCTATTTTATTGATTTCATTTTTTGCAGGCAGATACTGGTGTTCTTATTTATGCCCGTTTGGAGGTATAACAGAAATTATCAGTAAAATAGTTCCCCAAAAAATAAAAATTAATTATAGTTGGATTCCTTCACCTGCCGTGAGATATGGTTATTTTGCCGCCGCTTTAATGCTTCCTGCTTTTGGAATAGGTAATATCTGTGGCACTTTTTGTAATGTTACTGTCATTTCAAATCTATTCGGTTCCACTACAAATTCTGCTTACCTTATTATGATACAAACCTTTTCAGGTCTTGTAAATTTAGGAATGATAATTTTACTTGGATTTTTAGCTGTCGGCGGCAGGGCATACTGTAATTTTCTTTGCCCGATTGGCGCTGTTGATGGTTTTTTAAACTGGATGGGTTCAAAAGTAAAAGTTTTTAAAAGGATAAAAGTAGATGATAATAAATGTAATGGTTGCGATAAATGTATTAAGGAATGTCCTGTATGGGCAATAGAAAAAAAAGAAAATAATACAGTTAAAATAAATCAGATTTCATGTATTCCCTGTAAAATATGTATGGAAAAATGCCCGGAAAAAGCAATTTCTTTCCGAAAGGATTAGGTTATATCAAAAAAGGATATAATAAAATTAAGTTCGGTTTATTTGGGACTTCTTTAGCGCTGCCTGCTTTATTATTTAATAATTGTAAAGGGTCGTGTAGTAGTTGTTTTGGATGTTTAGTTTCAGGAACTCCAATAGCAATTCTGATAATACTGTTGATTTACAGAAAATTCTCTCCTCTCAGATATTTAAAACAAAAATTGCATATATAAGGGAATCTCTAAAAACCTAATTTTGACAGCTCGAAAAGCAAAAAAGTTTGAGGCAGACAAAGTTTTGTAAACCGCAGTGTACGTGTGGTACATGAGGATTTACAAAACGAAGTCGAACGAAGAAATTTAAAGTTTTTCGAGCTGCCCATAATTTATTATTTTTGTCTGTGAATCAAACAATACCAATATGAAAAATAATATTTTATTTCTTACCTTTTTTTTCCTTGTTGTGGCTTTTTCTGCCTGCAAAAAAGATAAAACACAACCATCTGATGAAGCAAATTCCCAACCTCTTGTTTATACCAGTTTAATAGCACAGGATACATCAATATTAGTCGGAGTATTTGTTACTATTTCAGCTACTGCAACAGGTGATGAATTGACTTACACATGGTCTTCGGATTATGGTTCTTTTTTAGGCTCCGGAGCTTCTGTTCAATGGGTCGCTTGTCATGCGGCGGATCATGTGATTAACTGTGAAGTGAAAGATAAATATAATAATTCTGCCACAAAATCTGTAGTTATTCATGTTTATTAAATACATTCCGTTTCTGTTTTTTGTTTTCCTTTTTTCGGGAGAGCATGCTTTTTCTCAGTGTTGCTCTGCCGGTTCACCTATCGGCGTGGGGACTTATGCAGGGTTGGTTGCAAAAAACAATCTCAGGGTGAATACTTTTTCCCGCTATACTTTTTCCAGAGATTATTATGAGGGTACTGAGAAATTACCTAACCCAATTCTTGTTGATAAATCAGAATTCCTTTTTCAGGGAGTGATGTTATCTTATGGTATTATAAAACGCACGGCAATAGATGCGGAATTCGGATATTTTTACAAAAAATCGCAGAAATATATTAACGGTGCATCACTTGAAGGCAATGGGCTTTCGAATGGAGTAGTGATGTTAAAATATGGGATTTTTCATTCCGATTCGGCACGAATGGATATTTCGCTGGGTGCCGGGATTAAATATCCTTTTGCCAAAGAACCGATGTATGTCAACCATGTTAAACTACCCATAGATATTCAACCATCAACAAACGCGATGGGGTATACAGCTCAATTATTTGTGAAAAAAGTTACAGCACCTTTTAAATCGTCTTTTTACCTGGTAAGCCGTTATGAATATAATGAACCTAATCAGGATGAATATCAATACGGACAGAGGCTTAGTACTTCATTGATATATGAATATAGTTTTACACGGAAATTCGTTGCTATGATGCAGGCGCGTTTTGAGTATACCGGGAAAGATATCAATAAAGACAAAGAGTTTTCACACTCCGGAAGCAAAATTCTTTTTATTTCTCCACTTGTTCTTTACTCCATCAATTGCAAATGGCATCTCTCTTTAACGGGTGACATACCTGTTTATAAATACTATAATGGAACTCAGCTTGGAAATAAGTTTTCGGTAGCTGTGAATCTTACCAGAGATTTTGCTTTGAAAAAGGAATAATATTATTATTCATCAATCACAGCAAGAGTAAACAATATTTTCAAGAGTTCTTATTATGAGCATTTGAACAGAAAAATAATTGGGTCAACAGAAAAGCTTTATGAACCAGGAGGAATATTTTTTGTAAATTTGTATGTTAATATTTGATGAATATCCGTTTATATGCCTAATTGCTTCAATTGATTTTCTTCATTTACCCCGTCCCTAAAGGGTGTGAAGAAAATCAATTTGCTCCCTTTAGGGTTAGGGGTAAACAAATTGATTTTCATATTTTAATTAATTTTTAGGTACAAAGTACGGATAATTATATAACATTTGATTTATGAAAAATCACAACCTCATTCTGTTCACCTTTCTGTGCATTGGTCTTATATTTATTTCATGCAAAAAAAAACCACCCGAAGAAACTCCTCCGGCTGAGGCCGGTCATATTACATTTAAATTTACCCATGTTGTTGATGGACAGCCTTTGCAAAAAGACAGCATGATGTATGTTAACACAGCAGGGAATCCTTATGAAGTAAGCCAGCTGATGTATTTCATTTCAGATGTTAGGTTACATAAATCCGATGGCACAATAAAACTTATTGAGGATTCGATAGACATTAATTATGTGGATATTGATATACCATCTACACTTACATGGAACGTATATGATGACATTCCGGCAGGAACTTATGATTCTATAACATTTGTATTTGGCATTACGGCAGAAAAAAACAAATCATATATGTTTGTCAACTATCCTGAAGTGAATATGATGTGGCCCGATCCTCTGGGCGGAGGATACCATTATATGATGCTAAATGGCAAATGGCTTGATACCTTAAATAATATTGAAAATTTTAATTTCCATCTTGGAATAGGACAACTCTATAAAAGCAATGCAACAAATTGCGTAGATTCTATTTACGCTTTTGTTCAGAATTTTTTTAACGTAAAGCTTCCTAACTCCTCATTTACTCTGGAGAAAAATACCATTAAAGATATCGAAATCATTATGAATATTGACAGTTGGTTCAAAACGCCGCACGACTTTGATTTTAACTACTGGGGTGGTAATATCATGCAAATTCAGCCTGCCATGCAAATGGCAAAGGAAAACGGGGTTGATGTATTTACAACAGGAACTATTCAATAAATTCTTTAACAACTACAAAGAAATCAATAAACCTATTTTGTAAACAGCAAAAGCCACAAGCCAAGCGATTATTGTTGTATATGCAATAACGAAAAATGTCCATTTGCTGCTTTTTGTCGTTTTTCTGATTGAAGTAATTGTGGCAATACAAGGAGTATATATTGAAACAAAAAAGATAAACGACAATGCGACTAAGGGCGTAAAGATATTTTGACCTTTCTTTGCTCCTGACGTATATACTTGTGATTTTAAATTTCGAATTAAACCGGCTTTATCATTATTACCGGGTTTAGCGGTTTGATATAATTCACTTAATGTTCCCGTGATGGTTTCTTTGGCGGCTATTCCTGAAATAAGACTTATTCCCATTCGCCAGTCAAAACCCAAAGGAGAAATAACAGGTTCAATAAATTTACCAAGCATCCCGATATAGGAGTTCTCAATATTTTTGCTTTCTAAATTTCTTTCAGGTAAATACATTAACAACCATATTATTACAGAAGCTATTAAAATAGCGCCGGTTATTTTCTTTAAAAATAAAACTGAATTTTGCCAGATACTCAGGAAAATTCTTCTTATAGAAGGTATTTGTAATAATGGTAAATCTTTATTGTAAGTTTCATAAGCCATCTTAAACACAAATTTTTTCAATATCAGTGCAAGTAAAATAGCAATGATGACCGAAAATAAATAAAGAAAAAACAGGATTGTTCCGGAATTATCAGGGAAAAATGCGGAAATAAACAAAACATAAACGGTAAATCTTGCTCCGCACGACATAAGCGGATTTATTAAAATAGTGATTAACCGGGAATTTTTATTTTCAATGCTTTGAGCCGCCATTATAGCAGGAACATTACAACCAAATCCCATAATCAAAGAAATAAATGATTTCCCGCTTAATCCGATATGTTTCATTATTTTGTCCATTACCAATGTAACCCTTGCCATATAACCTGTTTCCTCCATCAATGAAAGTAATAAAAACAGAATTACTATATTAGGAAGAAATATTACCACCCCGCCAACTCCTTTCAAAATCCCGTAAAGAAGAAGACTTTTAAAGACGCTTTCGGGGAAATAAGCGGATATTGCATTTTCGGAAATAAAAACAAGTTTTTCAATCCAGAGCATCGGATAATACCCGATACCGAATGTGGCTTGAAAAATAATCCAGATTACAACTAAGAACAATACAACCCCCATGAATTTATGAGTCATCAGGGCATCCAATATATTCAGGAAATTTCTTTTAAATTTATTGTGCTTTTGAATTAACATTTAACAGTATTTATAAATGGCAAAGATATTATTATTAAGATTAGTTCTATATAATAATAAACTACATGTGATAATTTCCTATATTTGCTCATGCTATAAATATAGTATTTTTAGGCATAGCCATTTAAACATGACCACGCCCAAAGGACGTGGTTTTTCGAGTTAATATAAATTCAAAAGCGCTAATGATCAAAAACATATTGATTGACATATATAAAACAAAAGATTTATATTCGGGCTTAGGTGAATTTTCATTCAATTTTGCAAAAGAAATTTCAAGTTTAGCATCAAAAGATTATAATTTGAATTTTCTTGTTCCTGGAAATATTGATATCCAAACTAACGATCATATTCATTTGAAGAAGTCTGATTTTCAAAAAAGGTATTTACCTTGTTTAAATGAAAAATACGACATCTGGCATTGTCTTCACCAGTTTCCCGCGCACCTGCCTAATAAAAATTCAAAACTGATTCTAACAGTACACGACCTGAACTTTCTCCTGGAAAAAAGAAAATCAAAAGCATCGGGATATCTGAAAAGATTACAGGAAAACATTAACAGGGCTTCAATAATTACAGTAATATCAGACTATACAAAAAAAGTTGTATTAGAAAACCTCGACATAAAAGACAAACCTATATATAGGATATATAATGGAGTTAAATTAGAATGCTATAATAACGTACCTAAACCGGATTATATTAAAAGCAATAAGTTTTTCTTTACAATAGGGATCATTTCTCCCAAAAAGAACTTCCATACATTATTACCTTTAATGAAATATTTCAAAGATTATCAGCTTATAATTGCCGGAAATAAAGATTCAAAATATGCAAAAGAAATTGAACGCCAAATTTGTTCACTTGGCTTAGAAGGGAATGTGCACTTGCCGGGCAAAATCAGTAATCAGGAAAAATACTGGCTTTACTCAAATTGTACAGCTTTTTTACTCCCATCGTTAGCCGAAGGTTTTGGTATGCCAATTATTGAAGCATTACTTATTGGCAAACCGGTATTTGCAAGCAAACACACAAGTTTGCAGGAAATTGGCGGTGATTTTGCATTCTACTGGGATAATTTCAGTCCTGATTATATGGCTGAAGTAATAGAAAAAAAACTTTCATATTTTCATCAAAATCATTCTCAATTATCTAAAGGAAATATGAACTATGCCCAAAAATTCAATTGGCAAAATTGTATCGAAAATTATCTCGACGTATACAATGAATTACTGAAAAATTGTTGATTTGAATTAAAGGAACCTCTAAAAACTAATTTTCAGATGTTTTTTACCCCGCCCCTAAAGGGTGAAACATCTGAAAATCAGCCTCCCTTTAGGGTTAGGGGTAAAGCTGATTTTCAGTTTTTAGAGATGCCTTTAATTGTTATTCGATTTCTTCAACCAATCATACCATTTATCCATCCCCTCCCCTGTTTTCACTGATAATTCAATGAATTCGAGATGATGGTTTACTCTCCCTGCATATTCTTTTGCCTTTTCAACATTGAAATCAACATAAGGCAAAAGATCGGTTTTATTGATGATGCAAAGGTGAGACGACATAAACATGTTTGGATATTTTATTGGTTTGTCATCTCCTTCTGTTACACTGATGATCACCACTCTCCTGGATTCTCCAAGGTCAAACAAAGAAGGACAAATAAGATTACCTACATTTTCAATTATCAGCACTGATTTCCCGGCAACATTAAGCTTTTTCACAGCCTTGGCAATCATATCGGCATCAAGGTGGCAACCATTGCCTGTATTGATCTGTACTACGGGGGCGC
>Ga0265296_1002792_pt1 | contig 17064 bp, 16 predicted proteins | sample MunlanPumphouse1_FD_189073 | JGI IMG/M metagenome (GOLD analysis project Ga0265296, IMG submission 189073) | Groundwater microbial communities from a municipal landfill in Southern Ontario, Canada - Pumphouse #1 | ecosystem: Environmental > Aquatic > Deep subsurface > Groundwater | place...
CTTTTCCTTGCTCTCGGAAAAATATTCGGCGAAAATCGGCAAAAAAGCGACCAGAACCCCGCCCAAAATCAAAATGCGGTAGATCAAATCGGGAATCCGGAAAGCGGCAAAATAAATGCCTGTTTCCGGGCCGGCCCCGAAATACCCGGCCAATAATCTGTCCCGAAAAAGCCCCAAAATGGCGCTGACTAAAGCCGAAAGCGCCAGAATAAAAGTGGCCCCTCTGATAGTTTTAGTTTGAAAATTAAAAATACCGTTAAGCATACCTTTTTATCTTAGTATTTTTACACTCATTTTACAATGAACTTGACAATGTCTTTTAAGAGCAGTAAAATATAAGTGTCCTAGTAAGTCGGGTGATCGCTCTCTTGAATAAAATCGAGAGGGAGGAAAGTCCGAACTTCCACCCGCCAAAAATGGCGAGGTTAAAAAAGTAGCGGCTAACAGCCGTCGACCGCAAGGTTAGAGGTGCGACCAGTGACGCTGAGGTTCGAAAGAACCAAGGCGCCCCGAACATAATTTTTACGTGAGGGGCGAATCCTGATAGTAATATCGGGGGTGAAACGGCTAAATCCTTACTGGATGCAAGAGTAAAGCCCGCCAAAATTCTTATTTCATGAACTTTGGACGGGTTAAAAGTAACTCGCAAGATCCCGAGCGCAAGCGAGGGACCAGACAGATGATCACACAAATACAGAATTCGGCTTACAGACTTGCTGGGACATAAAAAAGCCGCCTTTCTAAGGCGGCTTTGCTATAGAAGCTTTTGGGTGCTGGCCTCGCCGTCTAGGGCCTCATTGACTAACCTATCGGCTTCTTCGTTCTTTTTCCTAGGAATAAGGGTAAATTTAATTTTTTTAAAATCGGTTTTTAGATTCCAGACGTCAATGAACAAATCCTTTATCCTGGGCTCTAAAATTTTATATTCGCCGTTCAACTGCCTCACTAAAAGCTCTGAATCGGAACGGATTTCTATTTCCGAGGTCTCGGCTATTTTCTTGCCGAAAAGGGCCTTGAATTTTTTCAAAGCGAAAATTGCACCCTGGTATTCGGCTTCGTTGTTTGTGCCCTCGCCTAAACATTCGGAATATTCTTTGAACATCTGGCCGTTTTCGTTGCAAAAAACCACTCCGATTGCCGAAGGCCCCGGATTCCCCCTGGATCCCCCATCAATGTAAATAGTTATCTTTTTCATCGCCTTTGATAATTTTTTATCAGACACTTTTTAAACTCTTCCAAGTTTTCGTTTTTTATCCTGAATCCCGCGGCCGCAGGATGCCCCCCGTAAGTCAAAAGCAGTTTCTGGCATTTTTTCATCAACAATACGGCATTGGTGTCTTTTGGCATTCTCACCGTTCCCTGGCTCTCTTTTTCTAATTTTTTAAAAATAAAAGTCGGCTTTTGATGTTTCTTAACCAAAAGGGAAGCAACAATAGAAATTAAAGAATAATCCCAGTCAGAATCGCCTTCGAAGATAATCTTTTCTTCTTTATTTAAAAGCCGCGATTCAGCTTCCTCAAGAACTACTTCAACTCTTTCTTTTTTTTCTTCGGATTTTTCAATTAACTTTTCCAGCAGTTTTTTTGTTTCTTCTGGGGATGATAAGGTGAGTAGCCGGAAAGAAGCCGGAAAATTATTTTCCACATCCCGAGCATTTAAAACAGAAATCAATTTTTGTATCTTTTGGTCTAATTCCAAATTATCCCCCAGAGAATCCAAAAATATTTTTATTCCCGGCCGCCAGGAATTTTCCAAAGATTTTAAACCCTCCAAAATAATAATTTTATTATCGTCTGTTCTTGGCATCATATCGGCGATTGTGCCTATAGCTGCCAATTCTAAAAAATTCCTTCTTAAGCTTTCCGTCATTTTCTTTGCCAATAGCGCTTCGGAAAACTTAAAAGACAGCCCGCAAGCGGCAAATCCTTTGAAAGGGTATTCGTCTCCTTTTTGCTTAGGGTCGACAATGATAGTCGCAACGGGTAATTTATCCGGCACTTCGTGGTGGTCGATAACAATCACCTCGAGCCCCAGTTTTTTTGCCAATTTTATTTCTTTAACGTTTCCGATGCCGCAGTCAAAGGCCACCAACAAGGCGGGGGAAAACTTTTTTAAGACGCTCAACCCGGTTTCCGAAATGCCGTAACCTTCGGTTTCCCTGTCTGGAAAATAAATCGCTTGAATCTTGCCGCCCAAATCCCTGATTGCTTCTTTAAAAATAATCACCGAAGTTACGCCGTCCAAATCCGCATCGCCGTAAACGATGATTTTTTCTTTGTTTTTGACGGCTTTAATCACTCTTTCCGCCGCTTTTTTAAGATTTTTTATCTCCATAAAAATATAGGAAGGATAAACTCTAGATTTTTCTGAGACGCGTAGGGCCCCTTTGGGGTAAAGCGCGAAGAAAAAACAGAGTTTTGCCTTAATTTAAAGCTTCTATGCCTGGTAATTTTTCGCCTGCCAAAAAAGCCATCATTGCCCCTCCGCCTGTGGAAACATAAGAAAATTTATCAATTAAACCGAGCTTGTTGATAAATTCCACCGTCTCCCCTCCTCCCGCAACCGAAAACGCAGAACTTTTAATAATGGATTCCGCCACTTCTTTTGTACCCTTAGAAAATCGCTCATCTTCTATTTTACCCAGAGGACCGTTCCAAAAAATAGTTTTAGCTTGAACTATCTTCTCTTTAAAAATTTCGAGGTCCGGTTCCGGAATATCCAGACCCTCCCCTGCCCCGATTATTTTTCCCTTGCCCTCAAATTGAATATTCTTTTCTTTGATTTCTTTATTTAATAATCCCCCGACTAAAACAAAGTCAGCGATTTTTAAAAGATTTTCAATAATCCTTGCTTTGGTTTCCACTTTGGCTCCACCTATGATGACGACCAGAGGTTTTTGCGGATTTTTTATGAGCTGGCTTAATGTTTTGATCTCCTTTTCTAATAATAATCCAGCTCCCGAAGGCAGATATTTTGGCACCCCAACAATTGAAGCATGCTCTCTATGGCAAGCGCCAAAAGCATCGTTAATATAAATGTCGCCTAATTTTGCCAGTTCTTTGGCAAAATTATCATCATTTTCTTCCTCCCCCTTGTTAAACCTCAGGTTCTCAAATAAAGTCACTTGCCCCGGCTCTATAAATTTAACTTCTCTCCCTAATAGCTCTTCCAGTCTTTTGGCAACCGGCTTTAAGCTGAATTTTTGAGTAAGGTGGCTAATTAAAACAATCTCAGCGCCTGCCCCGATTAAATATTCAATCGTTGGCAGGGTTTGCCTTATTCTGAGATCATGTAAAATTTCCCCTCGGGGGCCGAGGGGAACATTGAAATCGCAGCGGACTAAGACCTTTTTATCCTTAAAATTAAAATCTCTTAAATTTTTCACCTATTCTTGTTTTTTTATTTTTCCTAACGCCTCTTGTAAGACATTTTTTAGTTTTTCAACGTTCACCGGCTTGCGAATGGATTTTTGCGCCATATTTAAATCCGCTTCCTTTCTGGAGGGAGAAAAAGGAGTGGACTGGATTTTTTCTATATTATTTAAAGAGACGGAAGGCGCTGGAGACGGAGGAGGCGGACTTTGTCTCGCCGAAGCCGAGCCAAGGTCTGGCCGGAGCCCGCCTACGTCCTGCGTAACAGGACTTTGGCGAGGCGAAGGCGGAGGCGGCGCTGCTGGCAGGGGCGATGGTAATGGCGGTTTTCTCTCTTCTTCTACTTTTTTAAAACAGGACTTGCAGTAAACCGGCCTTTTGCCATCCGGCGGGAAAACCACTTTTGTCCATTTTTTACAAAGAGCGCATTGGACATCATATAAAACAGGAGAATTCGATCCTTGCGGTTGAGGCGCGCTTTCAATATCCCCGCTCCACTTTTGAATTTTTTCTTCGATAGATTCTCTAGTCGCCGCATATTTTTCCTGAGAAACGCGTATGATTTTTTCCCGACTGCATTCCGCAGGATGCGGCGGAGGAACCAGAGTTATGGCGGAAAACGGCCTGGACGACATTCCGTTTACCATTAGCTTTAGATAAATATTATATTTCGTCAGACCTACCAAATCGGTAGCCATAAATTCCGGCAAAAATTCCTTTTCCAAAAATTCAGCGTCTTCAGCCCCTATCCTAAAGGTTACGATCGTTCCCACATTGCCGAAAACCGCATCTCTTACTCTTGTGCTTTTTCCCCCTGCCGTCATTTCTTCCAACTGACCGATGTATTGATTTCCCAAAATCAAAGCCAAGCGGTATTTTCTGGCTTCAGACAGAATGGTACAGAAAGCATCTGTGGCAAAGTTTTGGAACTCGTCGACATACAGAAAAAAGTCCTCTCTTTTTTCTTCCGGCACATCAACCCTGGACATAGCCGCCAACTGAAGCTTTGTAATAACAAGAGCCCCGAGCAATCTTGAATTATCTTCGCCTATTCTGCCCTTGGAAATATTGGCGATTAAAATTTTCTTTTCATCCATTATTTTTCTCATATCAATCTTGGATTTTACCTGCCCGATAATATTTCTGACCAAGGGGTTGGAAATAAACTGGCCGATTTTATTCTGGATGGCGGCCGTGGCTTCGGTTTCGTATTTTTGGGCATATTTAGCAAACTCTTTCACCCAGAATGCCTTGACTACGGGATCGGAAATTTTATCCACCACTTTTGCCCTAAATTCAGCATCAGCCAGCATTCTGTTCACTCCCAAAAGCGTAGAATTGGGATATTCCAAAAGAGCCAAAATGGCATTATTCAAAATATACTCCATTCTGGCTGACCAGACATCGGGCCAGATTTTTTTGAAGACACCCATTAAACCCGAAGCCACCAGATGCCGGTGCTCGGAAGACACCTTGTCCATTACATTGAAAGCAATGGGATAATCCAAGTCGGCCGGATTAAAATAAACCACGTCGTTAATTCTGCTCTGCGGCACAAAATCCAAAAGTTTTTCCGCAGCTTCTCCGTGCGGATCAACAAAACCAACTCCTCTCCCCTCCTGAATATCCTGGATTGCCATATTCTCCATCATGGCAGTTTTTCCCATACCGGTTTTCCCGATAATATAAACGTGCCGGCGACGGTCGTCGGTTTTAATGCCAAACTTCTTTTTCTCGTTGCGGAAAGTTGTTTCCGCAAAAAAATTTATTTCATCCGGCATAATTTTAATTCTTCGCTATATTTATTCTTCCGTGGGCAATTCAGGAGGAGGCCCTTTTCTGGAATCCAGCCGTTGAACTCCGGGAACCGGAGAAATCTCCCAAGACGGAAAATGATAAAGCGAAGCCAGTTCTTCGGTATTTAATTTAAAAGTTCCGCCATGTTCCGGGAAAAAAGGAGACAATCTGTTGATATAATTTCTAAAAAGTTTCCGGCATCTCAAATACATCCTTCTTTCTCTGATAGGGGTCGCATTAAGGGGCCTAAGGAGAAAATATTTCTTAATTTTTGTTAAAGTTCTCCCTAAGGGAACCATAGCGTTGAGATTATTGGTCGTATATTGGCTAGAATAAGCCATAGCCAACCGCCAATTGGGTTTGAACCAGACATCTCTTCTCCCAAGATAAATAAACCTTGCCGCACATTCAAAGACCGGCTTTGACATTTTCATTTCTATCGCGCCTAAAACCTCCCGCTCTCCTGGAGTAAGTTTCATTTCCGGCGGAATAATTGATTTTTCTTTTTTTACCTCTTCGACCTGATCGAAAACTATAATATCAACCGCCCGTCCGAGCATTGATTTCGGTTTTTCATCTTCATCTCTTCTGGCTAATTCATCCCTCAATGCTGCTCCTTTTTTACGCCATACCCCTAAAGATCCTTTTGTCGTAACTCGATTTAAAAATTTTATTTCATCTATTTCTCCGACCGGCGCAATTGAAAATTGTATCCAGAGCTGTTCTCCTTCTTTAATTTTCGCCATTGCCTCCATAAGCCCGGCAACCGGATCGATTCTTTTTTTCTCTAAGGCCTCTTTTTCGGTTTCGAACTGAAGATAGGTCTTAATGGGATAATAATCCGGCATTACCAATTTATAATCGGCGCCGAACATATCCCAGTCCTTGTTCGGCAAATCCTGGGGCACGTATTTTGTATAATCATCAACTTCTTTAAGTTCAATTTCCGGATACTGGGCATACAAACTGGATTCCACCCCGTCCCGGAAGCCCTTTGGAGTCCTGATAAAAAAATGGGGCTCACCGTTGATTGAAGCGATTTCCAATTGCACCGAAAGCTGAACCTGGCCGTCTATCCATTTTTCCCATAAATCAGGGGGCTGATAAATGGTAGCATGAATACTCGAAAAAACTACTTCCATTGCTCTGATGGGCTTTAAGAGTTCTTTGGGCAATTTGATCTCCAATGTTACCCATGATTGATGGGACAGGAAAATATCAACCCGCCACCACAGCCAAAGAAATTTAAAAGGCCTCCACAAAAGAAAAGGCAGAGGCACCCACCACCAGGTATTGATAAGCTGTAGAATAGTCGAGAAGAGAAAAATTAAATTTTCCCTTGAAATGCCGAAGCTGGAAAGGTCAATAAAGGACATTAGTTTTTAAATGTTAGGCCTCTTGAATTTGATATTTCCCTTGAGGAGTGCGGGAAAAATATTTTTTGTTATTCAGGTTAAGGAAAACGGTATTTTCCTTAACCATTCTCTGTTCCAAAACCTTATTTAGAACCTCTTCTTTGGTTAATGGCCCTTTCCCTTCTTTTAAAATCCTTGAAATCACGTCTTTAACCTGGCCGGGCTCGTATCCCCACTCTCTTAAAGCATACATTCCCCTGCCAACTAGAATAAATCTCGGGTCGCGGATGAGCTCGTTATGCACGGTTTGGACCAAACTTCCCTCTATCATATCGGCTACTTTGGTGAAATGAAGAGGTTCTTGCGTTTTTTTGAAAAGCAAATAGGCCTTGTCTTTTACCCCTCGCGGGTTGATTTCGGGCCAATCCTTTAAGCCGAAAACTCCTTCGGAATTCTTTTGGATTTTTTTGGAAACCTTAAGATACGACTCTAAAACAGAAGTATTTTGGGAAGCAAGCCTGGCAAGATCTTTCAAATTAAAGGGCTTTTTTTGTTCTTCCAGTTTCCGGTAAAGCAAAGAAATAATTTTTTGAGCTTTTTGAAGGGAAGCTTGACCTGCGGCCCACAGGGGATGAAAATCTCGGTTTGCGCCAAAGCGCAAAAATCCGTCATCTAAAGCAAGTAAAAAATAAACTTGGTTCTGCCATTTTCCTTCTCCCAGCTCTTTGAGCATAGTATCTTCTTTCCTTAAATCGCCAACGTTTTGAAAATATTTTTTGAATGACTGGAAAACCGCCTTATAACCGTTGGTTTTGGATTTTATCTCTCCTAGGGCGCCATCTTGGATCTGGCGGATTCTTTCTCTTGTTACTCCAAATTTTTCGCCCACCGCTTCAAGGGTTTGCCTTTGGCCGCCATTTAATCCGAAACGCTCTAGAATAATATCTTTCTGTCTGGGCGATAAATCGGAAATCAAATCCTGGCAAATTTTTTGATAATTGAATGTCATAGATTCTTTTATTTAAGCATTTTTCAACGGATGTGTCAATCTCGTTTTCTTAATTTCAGCCAAGCCAGCAAAAGCGGGCTGACCAAAAATAAAGAAGAATAAGTTCCGACAACGATTCCGGCGATCAAAGTCAAAGAAAAATATTTTAAGGTTTCTCCGCCAAAGAAAAATAAAGCCATTAAAACTAAAAGAGTGCAAGACCCGGTGCTAATAGACCTGAAAATAACCTGATTTAAACTTTTTTCCAAGAGCTCTCTTGAATTTAAGTGCCTTTGAGTTAAAGCATTCTCTCTGATCCTGTCTAAAACAATGACTTTGTCGTTTATGGTATAGCCCAAAATTGTCAAAAGGGCGGTAACAATCGGAATATTGAATTGGAAATTGAAAAATCTTCCCAAATAAGCTAAAAGGCCAACCGTTATTAAAACGTCAAAAAAGAGGGTAAAAATAGAAACCAATCCATACTGCCAGCTGGAAAAAGGAAAAGCCACCTTTCTAAAAGAAATGGCAATATAAATCAGCAAAGCCAGCATGGAAACAACAACTAAAATTAAGATTTTTTGGCGGAGTTCTTGGCCAATGGCGGGCCCGATTGCTTCAAAACGCAGCTCTTTTAATTTAGAAAGTTCATTTAACTTTAAAATTATTTTTTGGTGCATATCTTCCTCAACATCTTTTAGACGCAAAATCGCGCCTGTTTGTCCGGCGGGCTGAACGATAACTTCTCCCAAATTAAATTCTTCTAATTGGTTTAAAATTACTGAATTTTCCGGCCTCTTTTCAAATTCAACCTCTAAAATGCTGCCACCTAAAAAGTCCGGGCCGAAACTAAGGCCGTAAAAAACAATAGAAAGAACGGCTGAAAAAAAGAGGAAGCCCGATAAAAGATAATAAATTTTTGAGTATTTAAGAAAGGGAATATTCATATTAATTTCTTCAATTTGCCAGGAATAAGTCCCCTCAAAAGGTTATTGGTGATAAAAATAGCCGAGAACATGCTAATTATGTTTCCAATAATCAAAGTGAAGGCAAAGCCCTTAACAAAACTGGTGCCCAGCCAGAAAAGAATGAGGCCGATCAAAATAGTGGTAAAGTTTCCGTCCCTGATAGCCGGCCAAGCCCTTTTTGAGCCGTCGTTCAAAGCGTCAATAAAATTTTTCCCCTGCTTTAATTCCTCCCGCATTCTGGAAAAAATTAAAATATTGGCGTCAATTGCCATGCCCACCGAAAGCAAAAACCCGGCGATACCGGCTAAAGTCAAAGTAATTGGGATAATCTTTATTAGAGAAAGCATGAAAGAAATATAGATTAACAAAGACAAAGCGGCAAAAAATCCGGGCAAGCGGTAAAAAACAATTAAAAATAAAAGTATGGCCAAAAACCCGAAAATGCCGGCATTTAGAGATTTTTCCATAGAAACTTTGCCCAAAGTCGGGCCAACCGATTGCTGGGAAATCAGTTTTATGGGAACCGGTAAGGCGCCGGCATTTAAATTTTGGGCTAATTTTTTTGCTTCGTTAATGGAAAAACTACCCGAAATCTGGGCTTTTCCGCCCGATATCTTTTCCTGGACAACGGGAGCCGAAAGCGGAATTCCGTCAACATAAATCGCCAGTTCCTTGCCCACGTTCTTTTCGGTCAAATCCGCAAAAAGTTTCGCCCCTTCGTCGTTAAATTCCAGAAGCACCAACGGCTGATAGGTTTGCTCGCCAAAGCTTACTTCGGCTTTTTTAAGATATCTGCCGGTTAAAGGAGTGGACTGGAAGGGGTCTTCTACTTCTCCTTGCTTTGATTCAATTATTTTTTTATTATTATCAATGATTTCAGTAAAATTAGCTTTTTGCTCTTTAAATTCCAAAAACGGAGTTTTTCCGATTTGTTTGATGGCTTCAGCCTGGTCAATAACGCCCGCTAGCTCCACCACCAATCTTTCTTTTTGAACCTGGACAACCGGCTCGCTCACCCCGAAAAGATTAACCCTTCGCTCGATCACATCTCTTAAGCCGTCCATTACCGGACCCTTATCTTGCTTGGCAATGCCGGAAAGGTCGGCTTCGTAAATTAAATGCATGCCGCCCTGCAAATCCAGACCTAATTTAAACGGGATATTGAAAAAATGAGGAGCTCCGATGCCAAATTCCGAATTCAAAAAATCGGCTCCTTTGTTCCAAGCCGTGGGATAAATAAAAAACCCGGTAAAAATTGCCAGAAAAAAAATAATGCCTAAAGTGATATAAGTTCTTCTTTTTGACATCAAAAAATCTTTAAGTTTTATTTCCCCGATTATAGCTCATTCCCCTCAAAAAAACAAGTTCCCACTTAGAAACTCAGTTTCTAAGTAAGTTATTCTAATAATAATTTCTCTAATTCCTTTCTTTCCCGAATATTGCCTAACGATTCCTCGGCAAAATTTTTATACCTATCGATATTCTTAAATTGTCCTATAATAATCTCTTTTTCGCAAAATCTCCCATCTGCTTTTTCCGCACCCTTAAGATATTCTTCCCAGCTTGATTTATAAAATGTACCGCTAGGCCCGTGAACTTTATTATTTAAATTTATATAAGCACTTAAATGAAGCAAGTATTCATCGGAATTGATGTGGACTGCCTTAAATGGTCCCTGGAACAAAGAACCGTTACGTTCGTATTTTTTATTGAAATATTTAGAATATCCAAGCCCCAATCGATGCATAAATTTTTCTATGCCTCGATCTGCTATCTGCTTGATCATAAAATGAAAATGATTAGGATTTAAACAATAACAAATAAAATCCACTAATTTCTCCGACTTAGAAACTGAGTTTCTAAGTGGATTATTTTTATGGAAAGAAGCGGCATAAATGCCACCAGTTGGAGTAAGCGTATTAAATTCAGACATACTCTGGAAAAATCTGGCCAAATCTTTTTGATCCGCGAATATCTCTCTTTTATCCACTCCGCGATTAAAGATATGGTAATATTCTTCGTTTGTAAAACGAATCTTCCTCATAGTTTAAATAATTATAGCACTTAGAAACGGAGTTTCTAAGTGTTTGCCAGATCCTACTTCCCGTGGCACTTTTTACACTTTAAATACTGTCACGCAGGAGTTTTCCTTATTTTAAGCCACTTTTTCGGATGTATCTCTCTGAAATTGGTCAAAATATAGAAAATGCCACGCGGATTTTTTTCTTGACATAATATGGATTCCATGCTAACATTCTACCAGTCCGACAAACCTGACATAGGAGGTAAGAAATGTGCAAGAGAAGTTCCAAGTGGACCACCCTAGATGACCTGCGCCCCGGTGCCGTATTCGTCACTCTCGATGGAGTCAAAGCGGTAAAATCAAAGTACAAATACACGAATGGCCAATCGCAGTGGGAATGCATTCTTCTCGCCAGTGGCGAATTCGCTCATTTCCCTGAGGAAAACCAGACCAAGGTACGCCAGATCATCGTCAGATAGTACACTTCCTGCCCCCGGGACCTGCTAAGCGGGTCCCATTTCATTTCCCATGGCATTTTTTATACTTCTTGCCCGAACCGCACGGGCAGGGGTCGTTTCTGCCGACTCTATTGGGATCTGCCACAGAGGGGCTAGAAACCGGCTGAGAGGCCGCCTGTGGCTTCACAGAAACCTTTAAAATAGCATCGGCAACCATTGTTTCAAACGTCTCAAGTAATCTCTGAAACATTTTATGACCCTCATTTTTATATTCCACCAAGGGGTCTTGCTGGCCGTAGGCCCTTAACCTGACCGAATCCCTTAAGTGCTCCATATTTTCCAAGTGTTCCACCCAAAGCATATCCAAAATCCTTAGACAAACAAATTTTGCCGCCGAATTAAAATTTTCTCCCAGCTCTTTTACTTTTTCTTCAAACGCCTTTTTCTCTTCTTCTGTTTTTAATCGGCTTTCAATTTGCAATTTTAAATCTGCAACTTCCAATAATCCTCTTCTTTTCCTGTAAAACGTTTCCCGGTGCTTGTTTAAAACATCATCATAATCCAGAACATGTTTTCTTAAATCAAAATTCATTCCCTCGATTTTCGACTGGGCGTCTTCAATGGCGCGGGATATAAGACCCGACTCAATAGGCTGATCTTCGGGAATTTTTAAAAATGACATCATTGACTTTATCTTTTCTCCGCCAAAAATCCTCATTAAATCGTCTTCCAAAGAAGTAAAAAACTGGGAAGAACCCGGGTCCCCCTGCCTACCCGCCCTTCCCCGAAGCTGATTGTCTATGCGCCTGGCTTCGTGCCTTTCAGTCCCGATAATATGCAAACCGCCCAAAGCCACAACCTTTTTCGCTTCTTCAATATTTTGGGGGTTACCCCCTAAAATAATGTCCACTCCCCTGCCCGCCATATTTGTCGCAATGGTTACCGCCCCGAGTTTTCCGGCCTGAGCGATAATCTCTCCTTCTTTTTCATGGTGTTTGGCATTTAAAATCTGGTGGGAAATTCCTTCCCTTTCTAATAATTTTCCCAGATACTCATTTTTTTCAATTGAAGTTGTGCCCACTAACACGGGCCGGCTTAATTGGTGCCTTTCTTTTATTTCCCTGGCTAACGCCTGAAATTTTCCTTCCCAGGTTTTAAAAACTTTATCCGGCAATTCTTTTCTAACCATCGGCTTATTGGTTGGCACGGCTATTACCTCTAACCTGTAAACCTTATCAAATTCTTCGGCTGAAGTTATGGCAGTCCCCGTCATTCCGGCTAATTTTTTATACATTCGGAAATAATTTTGAAAAGTAATTGAGGCCAAGGTTAAGGATTCGGGCAGAACCCGCACGCCCTCTTTTGCCTCAATTGCCTGGTGCAGCCCGCCCGACCATCTTCTGCCCGGCATCAACCTGCCCGTAAATTCATCAACAATAAGAACCTCGCCGTCTTTTACCACGTAATCCTTGTCTTTTTTAAATAAAACCTCGGCTTTTAAGGATTGCTCCAGGTGGTGCAGATATTTTATCCCTTTTTCTTCATATATATTGCTCATGCCCAAGATTTTCTCAATTTTATTGATGCCTGATTCGGTTAAGGTTGCCGCTCGCATTTTTTCATCAATTTCGTAATCGGTTTTTGAGTCCAATTTGGGAATAATCCTGGCAAAGTCCTGATACCATTTTGAACTTTCCATATCGGGAGCGGAAATAATCAACGGGGTTCTGGCTTCATCAATTAAAATAGAATCAACCTCGTCAACAATGGCATAATTAAACCCCCGTTGGGACTGCTGATTTATTTCATAAACCATATTATCTTTCAGGTAATCAAAGCCGAATTCATTGTTGGTGCCGTAAGTAATATCCGCAGCGTAGGCCTCTTTTCTTTCGCAGGGCCTCAAAAAATTTTCAATCACCTTAAACCCTCCCTTAACATCGCGCTCTTCGTCTAATTTTTCATTTTGATAGTTCGGATCATATATGTATGCCTGCTCATGGACAATGCACCCCACCGACAATCCGAGGGTATTGTAAATTTGTCCCATCCAGACCATATCTCTTTTCGCCAAATAATCATTGACCGTCACCAAGTGGCATCCCTTCCCCTCTAAGGCGTTTAAATAAAGAGGCAGGGTAGAAGTTAAAGTTTTTCCTTCTCCGGTTTTCATTTCCGCGATCTTTCCCTCGTGTAAGACAATTCCGCCGATCAGCTGAACGTCAAAATGCCGCTGGTTTAGGGTTCTTCTGGAGGCCTCCCTGACTAAAGCAAAAGCTTCTGGCAGTAAATTATCGGAGGTCTGTCCTCCGTTTAATCTCTCTTTTAAATCCTTGGTCTTATCTTTCAATTGTTCATTTGAAAAACCTTCGAATTCTTTTTCGAAGTTGTTTATCTTATCAACAATCGGCCGGAGCTTCTTTATATATTTCTCGTTGGCATCGCCAAAAACCTTAGTTAAAAAAGCCATTTTACCTCTTAATCATACAATAAAAAAAACAGCTCCTCAAGGAGTCGTCTAATTTCAATATTCTTATAATTTCTTAAAAACTAATACGTCTCCGCCGTTTTCGCCGTAAAACTTTTTAATGAATTTGGCTCCGTATTTGGAAAAAATACCAATGTATTCTTTCTTTGACAGAGTGGCGCGCCTTAAGGGGTCGGGATTTATTTTTTGAGAAGCTTCGTTTGAGTGGCGATAAATAGAACTAAAAAAAATATAACCCCGGGAAACATCTATTAAATTTTTAATAGCTTTGACTGTTTCTTCTGGAGTAAGATAACAAACCACATCAAAACAAACCACGGCATCAAAAGAATTCCCTTTCTTAAAGGGCAGTTTCAAAATACTGCCCTCTTTGATTTTTATTTTCACCGAAGGTTGAGCTCTCTGAATAGCATAGGAAGAATATTCGAGCCCCGTAACCAAAAAATGATATTTATCTTGTAGTTCAGCTAATAAATTACCGAAACTGCAGCCAACGTCCAAAATTTTAGCTGAGGGCTTATCTTTGAGAATTTGATAGATTCTTCTTGCTATCGGTCTTACCCAGCCGTCAAGGATTTTTTTATAATCTTCGTAAGAACCGGTAGCAAAATATTTTTTGTCAAATTTTTTGCCTGAAATCATTAATAAACGCTTAAAATATGGTTTATTATCTTATAAGTTAATTTTGCTGCTAAAATATTTGGCGCAATTAATCCAGGAATAGGACAAAGCTCAACTATATCCGCTCCGACGATATTTTTATTTTTTGCCAGCGTCTCAATTAAATCTAAAACCTCATACCATCCTAATCCTCCCGGTACCGGCGTACTAACCGAAGGCATGATAGACGGATCAAATACGTCCAAATCAATTGTTAAATAAACATTTTTAGTTAATCCGTTTAAAATTTTCTTTTTGGGAATTTCTGGCGCCGTAAAGATATTTTTAATTCTTTCTTTTTTAAGGTAATTTTTAGTTTCCGGATCAATGCTTCTGATCCCAACTTGAACAGTTGGAATTTTAAAATCTTTAATCCGTCGCATCGTGCAGGCGTGATTGTATTGAGTCCCTGCGTAATTATCCAAAAGATCGGGATGGGCATCAAGCTGTAAAACAGATAGATTGGAATATTTATTTTTCGCCGCCTTAACCCCTCCCACGCTTATTGAATGTTCTCCTCCGAGCAAAAGAGGAAATTTATTTTTTTGTAAAATATTTTTTACGATCTCCTCTACTCCTAAAATTGCCTCTTCTTTCACTTGGCTTAATTCCACTTCGTCAAAAGTAAAAATAGGAAAAGGATTTTCTCCTTCGTAAAATAATTCATCTAATTGACGGGAGGCTTGAATAATAGCGTAGGGCCCTTCCCTTACTCCTCCCTTCCAGCTCCAACTGGCAGTTAGATCACAAGGGAGGGGGACAATAATTATTTTCGCCCGCTCAAAATTTTGGTTTTCTATTGCTCCAAAATTAAAAGGCCAGGTCCGAAAATAAGGTTTTTCCATTTTAATTTAATAATTCTTTTAAAAATTTCGGGAGAATACCGGAACTTTGATGAAATTCCGGATAATAATATTTTGTCTTGAAGGGAAGCCTCTTAAACCTTTCTTTCATTTCAACTAAATTTATTTTATCTAAATTAAACTCCGAAGCCAAGGTAAAGCTATATTCTCCGGCTTGATAAAGAGGAACACAGGCAAGATGAACCTGCACTGAAGGAAAAATCTTTTTTAATCTTTTATTGATAGTTGCCACTAATTCCGGCTGAACAGTTATCGAACCGCTTTGAACAGATACCATTCCATTTTTCCTTAAAGCTTTTTTTATGTTTTTGTAAAAATTTAAAGAAATGAGTTTTTTAGCCGGACCCCAAGGATCAGATAAATCAAGGATAATTACGTCAAAGAAGTTTTTATAGCCTTGAATAAATTTTGTTCCGTCGCCGATAACCAATTTTAATCTTTTGTCTTTGAACGCTCCCTTAGAAATTGAAGGCAGGTATTTTTCAGAAACCTCAATTACTTTTTTATCAATTTCTACCATCCATACTTTCTCTATCGGATATTTTAGAACCTCCTCTAATGCTCCTCCGTCTCCTCCTCCGACAATTAAAACTTTTTTAGGATTTGGGTAGAAAAACATCGGGAAATGGCAAAGCATTTCATGATATATGAATTCATCATTCTCTGAAGTTTGGGAGATTCCATCTAAAACCAGAATCTTGCCAAAACTAAAAGTATCAAAAACCTCAATTTTTTGATAGGAAGATTTGCCCGAATAAAGTTTCTTTTTTATTTTTAAGCCGTTCTTTATCTCAAGCGCCTTATAGGGTATAACCGAAGACTCAAAAAACCAATTATATTTTTGGGCTCTTTCCGACATAAACCGATAGGGAGAATAAAAATTTACCCCCGTTTTATTTCTCTAAATTTAACCTTTCTTGGTTGAAATTCTTTCTTTAAATAATCCAAACCCTTATAGGGCTGGCTATTTTTTCCGCAGGAAAAGATATCAATCGCCACATAATCCAATTCCGGCCAGGTATGAATAGAGATATGGGACTCCGCCAGTAAAACAAAGCCGGTTAAGCCGTGAGGATTAAACTTGTGGATTTTTACTCCAACCGGCGTATTGTTGGATTCTTTAGCGGTTTCCAATAAAATTCTTTTGATTTCCGAAGCGGATTCAATAATCTTTCCGCCCCAAAATTCAATAATCAGATGGGTACCGGCGTGTTTCGTATTTGTAGAAAGGGCGGAGGATCCCTTCTTCACCTTATTTTCCATAAATTAACGAATAAGTATTCTGTTTTTTATTTTTTTTGCTTTGAAAAAATTTTTTGTGAACTCTCTGGCTTTTCTTGTGTTAAAACGTTCGCAGGAAAAAATATTAATGTAAGCCGAATTAATGGGTTCTTCTAATAAATGGCCCACGATAGAGCTTGTCTCAATAAATTGCATAAAAGAAAAACCCTCTCCCCAGGATGTTTTTTCCCCAAATCGTTCAATCAACAAAGGACCGTATTTCTTCATCTTCATTAAATTACAAAGTTTTATTACGTAATTCCGTAATCGTTCCTTTGATGAAATTATTTTTGGGTCGCAATCATGCAAATCAATAATTAATTCCGTGCCGTAGTTTTGTTTTTTATTTTTCATCGAGATAAATTTAATATTTATCGAAGATCACTAAATTATATTATTATACAATAATCAAAAAATAAATAAACTGTGGATAACTCTAAGAATCACAAATATCCCCAGGTTTGGAGCTTATCTCTTTCTTGATACCATCTTGTGCCGATATCCACCCGGTAAAACATATTCTGTAAACGGATATTCTCAACCCGGTTATATGTTTGCCTTCTTGCTTCTTCAACCGTTTGGCCGGAACCCGTAACAATTAGAATGTAGCCCGAACCGCCGGCCACTCTTAACTGATTGTCAACCAACTTTACGTCACCCAAATGAATTCCCTCTAGATTAGGATTGGGTCGGCGGAAAAGAATAGAAAGGTTGCGATAGGTTTCAATATCCTGAAGGGAACCGGAAATATAAGAAGCCAGGGCAACGACGACCCCAATCTGAAATTCTTTTTTTGTCCTAAGTTCAAATTT
>Ga0265296_1002793_pt1 | contig 17062 bp, 16 predicted proteins | sample MunlanPumphouse1_FD_189073 | JGI IMG/M metagenome (GOLD analysis project Ga0265296, IMG submission 189073) | Groundwater microbial communities from a municipal landfill in Southern Ontario, Canada - Pumphouse #1 | ecosystem: Environmental > Aquatic > Deep subsurface > Groundwater | place...
TCACCACGGCGGCTTGATACCTTGATCTTCTCATTTTCCTTGATGCCGAGTTTCTTTGCATCAATGGTGTTGATCTGGATATAGGACGCTGGTACCTCGTAATGCAGTTGTTTGGCACGGTCGGTCTGGGTCCTGGTATGGTAGTGGAAGATCACACGCCCGGTCATGAGCGTGAACGGATACTCTGCATCCGCTACTTCTGCAGGTGGGCGGTACTCGAGACCGAACATGGTGCCCTTACCATCCGCTGCGGAGAACTTCCCCACGTGGAGGATTGGAGTTCCCGGGTGGTCGATGGCCGGGCAGGGCCAGTGGACAGATTCGGGCTTTTCCATCTTCTCATAAGTCACTCCGAACTGGCCAGGTGTGACTGAACGCATGTCGTCCCAGACATCCTTTGCTGTCTTCCAGTCAAAGCCCTTGAGACCCATCTTCTTGGCAACCAAGCCGATGATCTCCCAGTCGTATTTCGACTCGCCGGGGCCGTCGACAGCCTTCCGGACACGGTTGACACGGCGCTCACCGCTGGTGAACGTCCCGTCCTTCTCGGCAAAGCAGGTGCCGGGCAGGACAACGTCTGCATACTCGCAGCTCTCGGTCCAGAAGATATCCTGGATGACGAGGAAGTCGAGTTTATCAAACGACTTCATCACATGGTTCGAGTCCGGGTAGGAGACCACCGGGTTCAGGCCCAGGACCCACATTGCCTTGACAACATCGCCGCAGTCATTGATCTGCTCGGTCAGGGTTGAACCATACCAGTCGGGCAGCGAACCTTCCTTCATTCCCCATGCCTTCTCCATCTTGGCACGGTTGTCAGCAACTGCAACAGCCTGGTAACCGGAGAAAACGTTCGGGTATGCACCCATGTCGCAGGCGCCCTGGACATTGTTCTGGCCACGGAGCGGGTTGACACCGACGCCGGGGCGGCCGACATTGCCGGTGAGCAGCGCGAGGTTGCCCATCGAACGGACGTTGTCGGTACCGGTGGTTAACTCGGTGATGCCGAGGCAGTAGATGATGACCGCGTTCTTTGCCTTCGCGTACTGGCGGGCTAACGATTTGACGGTCTCGAGCGGGACACCGTGGATCTCCTCGACATCGGCATACTTCTCAACAGTCTTCTTGAGGTCTTCGAAACCTTTCGTACGTTCGTTGATGAATGCCGTGTTCTGGAGTCCTTCCTTGATGATCCAGTACATCATGGAGTTGGCAAGCGCAATGTGGGTTGATGGGGTGAACCGGATCCATTCATCGGCAATCCGTGCCGTTGCGCTGAATCGCGGGTCAACAACAATAACCTTGATTCCTTTTTTCTTGGCCTGCATGACGCGGCGCCCGGCTAACGGGTGAGCCTCGATTGCGTTGGTACCCCACATGACGATCAGGTCGGAGTTCAGGACATCCTCGAACGTGTTGGTTGCGGCACCTGACCCAAAGGACAGGGAGAGACCTGCAACAGAAGGTCCGTGGCAGATACGTGCACAGTTGTCGACGTTGTTGGTCTGGAATCCCACGCGTGCTAACTTCTGCAGGGCATAACAGTCCTCGTTGACCGTACGGCAAGAGGTCTGGAAACCAAGGGACTTGGGGCCATTCTTGTCGGAGATCTCCTTAAACTTTTTTGCAATCAGGTCAATAGCTTCGGTCCAGGTAGCGTCCACGAACTTACCGTTCTTCTTGATCTTGGGCTTAGTCAGCCGGTCGGGACTGCCGACATGTTCCCAGCAGGTCATCCCCTTCGGGCAGAGCTTGCCTTCGTTCACCGGACTTCGCTTATAGGGTTCTACACCGACAAGCTTCCCATCGTTGACCACGAGGTTCAGGCCGCAGCCAACCCCGCAGTACGGACAGGTCGTCGGTACATACTTAAGAGTACTTGAACTATCACTCATTCTATCACCAAACTTCACAGGAACTACAAATGCCCTAAAAATGGCCGTAGCCCCATGCACACACCAATGATTTTACTGAGCGCAAAACTGGTTAATCAATTTTGCTTAATTAATGATCTTGATAAACATATTATATATCAGTTATGATACGATACGTAATTACGGGGATTATTTTGGGGCATGTACCACTTCACGGTAAAGGAGCGTGACTCTCATAAACGGACAACACGACGTCAACGGTAGAATGAATCACTTCCGGGTTGAAGCAATCTCATGAGAGCGCATAGTATCCATCCTATACTTACCGGCATTGTCCAGACCGCGCTCAAAGCCTGTGAAGGAATCAGGTTTCATCCCGGCATGATCTGCAGTACCTGTGGCAGCCCGCTGTCCGGGTATGACGAACGAAAAAAACGTTTTGCTGTCCTGCTTGAGAATGATAACCCGTACCCGGTATATGTGATCATTCAACGTTCATACTGCCGTGAATGCAGGAAAATCTTCAGCCCGCTGGAACCATTCTACGTAGGTACACGGGTAGGATCACCTGTTGTCGATCTCTGCCGGTCCCTATCAACGGTAATGCCGTACTCCCGGGTCTCGATGTATGCCAACCGGATGGGTGTGCAGGTCGATCGCTGGAGTGTCCGTCACTATGCCCAAATACAATTTCGGGAAGTGCCGGCCGAGGAATTATTTGGTATACAGATCCCGGTCTCAATCATAGCCCTTTCTCTGATTGGCGGGTCTGTCCAGGAGCCGGGACATCCTGATATGGATGACATTCTTGCTGCATGCCGTTATCCGTCCCTTCCAGATAATACTCTCATCCCATTTTTGGAGGATGCTGATACAACCATCAATAAGGAGGAACTTCAGAAAATTACCGACAGGCTCGCATCCGGTTTTTCCCGGTCCCTTGGGATTATCATCATCTGTTCATGCATCCTCACGAACACGTTTTTCTCCAGTATAATGTATTTTCCAAACGGGCTCATCAATTCCATGGCGCTGGACTTGGATGTAATGTCAATGAATTTTTTTTAAGGACTCTGATTTTTTTATGATAGATAATACCCGTCAATAACAGCGCTATGAGTAAAAAAAACAGACCGCAGTCTTTTTAGGGTGAACAACATAGAGAAAAGTGATCAAATTTTAAAAGGTGACTGACATGGATTATGGAAACATGGTTGGAGAGGCCTTTGGCTATGCCAAGGAAGGTCTCGTTGGAAAATGGATGAAATGGATTCTGCTTCTCATCGCAACAATTCTTCTCACGCTGCCCCTCATGGGGTATTCCTTAAAGATCCTCCGTGGGGAAAAACCATCTCCCGAAGTTGAGGGATGGGGAACACTGTTTATAGACGGCATAAAGTATCTTATTATCTGTCTTATCTATGCAATCCCGGTCTTCATCATTCTCGCTGTGACTATGGCCCCTGTGCTCGCAGCCGCAATGACCGGAGACTCCAATGCGGTTATGGCCGGATTAGGCGGGTTCCTTCTGGGCCTCGTGCTCCTTGTTATCGTTGCAATTATCATCGGCCTGTTTGAGTTCATCGGGATTGTCCGGTTTGCCCGAACCGGCAGCATGGGAGAAGCGTTCAACTTTTCAGCCATCCTTGCCACCATCGGTAAAATCGGCTGGGTTAACTACATTCTCGCTCTCATCATCATGGGGATCATCCTCGTAATCATCGAAACGATCTGCAGCTTAATCCCGGTTGTCGGCATGCTTCTCTTGTTCATCCTGATGCCGTTCTTAACGATATTCCAGGCACGCTATACCTGCATGGTTTATGACAGTGCGGGATCGGCATAATCTTTTTTTTTTGATTTTTTTATCCGGACGGGCCGAAGGTGTAAGGTTCATCGTCGGTTTTAATGAATTCTGTAGTGGAGGTCGCCTCTACCGTACAGGCAAAATATTCTGATATTACCTGAAGAGAAAATATCTCCAGGTGTTTTTCTCTTAAGGGAAATATTTGGGAACCTGAAAGTAACTCCGATCAGGATCGAACAGGCGCTCAAGACCATCATGAACGATTATAACGATGCTTAGGAGTGGGCGGCGCTTGAAGCAAAGGCAAAATATCCAGTCACCTTCAGAATATAAGGCATGGCAGGCGCTCAATACAAAATACGATAAGAGTTATTACACCAGAAATTGGTAGAAAATTTAAAGAAAATATCTCATTCAGCCAGCAATTTCAGAATAAACTGCTGGCATGTCAGCAGGTGAAGACGATCTGCCGGCGCATTATTCCATGCAACACTGAAAAGCAGGAGCAAAGCATTGTCAAATGTTGTATCAAATTTCCGATCTTCGCTGTATTCCAGGTGCTGGGGGTTTGCCAGCAGGTATTCATCTTCCGGTAAAAAAGTCTGGTACGTTTCCGGCCGGGGTAGTGACTGTTCAAGAATTATTGCATGCTCATGAACAATTTCAAATGCACGGGTCAGGTAGGGAAAAGCCGTGGGTATTTCCTGTTGTCCCGTAATTGCTGTCACAACCCGGGCTGCTTCGCCATATTCACCGGTAGAAAACAAGCTGATTACCATTGCAGCCCGGTGCGCAGCATCAGGAGAAATGCCGGTAAACGCATCAGGGTTTTGTTCCACGTAAGCTTTCAAGGGGGTTGCAAGTTCTTTTCCTAAGGATACCGCGGTATGAGACATACCAAACCGGTGTTTCAGGCGAATGAGTAACAGGGTGAGACTTATCGCATACAGCAGCTGTAGAGTAAGGCCGGACATATAGTCAGTCGGAACAACAAAGAAAATGAAGGCATATATCGGTGTTGATAATGCCACAATATCCTTTTTAGGCCGGATCCAGGCAAGGTACGCAAGGAGACAGGAACCAATTACACAACCAAGAGAAAAGAACTGGAAGTTGATCTCAAAGCCCATCTGCCATATCAGGACACCGATAAGGGTAGCGCCAAAGGAGCTGATGGGGATGGCGAATTCAAGGTATCGCTGGTTGTTACTGCCTGACTGAATAGTACCTTCTGAACGAGTCATGTCTACCTGATCCATTTTATCAATTGTTTCTTCTCTATGCGATCTAAGATTGCTGACAAGAAAAATAGTTTTTAGTCATCATTCGACACAGGTGCCCGTTTCTTTCGGATCGATACACAGTTAACGACCGGTTCACCCGTCACGATATACCGGCGGATAACCTGTCCGAGCACCTCAACCACATCATTCACTTTAATATCTTCATCCGGGCTGGTGAACATCTTGACCGATATTGCGCCGGAACGGTCAGCAACAGAATATTGAGGACGGTTCAGGAACTGGAAATGGACGCGTTCAACCACACCATCGATCCGCACAATCTTTCCAATCATATTTTCATTGATAAGCTTTACCCGCACCGTCTTTGCCTGGCGTTCATACTCCGGTTCAAGCTCTGCATACTGGCTGCGGCTCATATAGTTAAGCGCAACAGGAATAACGAGAAGCATGAACAGGACAGGGATCAGCCAGATGAGGTTTGATCGTACTTCAGGACTATACAGGGAAGCAACAATAAGAAAAAGGGTGAAGAACACAAACACCCCGATTGAGATGATTGAGACCTTCACTTCGACATTTCCGATCTTCATCGGAAAAAATATTGGCTGTTAATCTACTTCAGTGCTGCGATCTCTTTGCGGAACGCAACCCAGTAGATGACACCGACGAAGAAGATACCTCCGACAATGTTACCAAGAGTTACTGGTATGATGTTTGCTGTCCACATCGTAACCCAGTTGATGCTGGCATTGATCTTCGTTGGGTCTGTAATGAATCCCTGGGTGAAGATACCTGCCGGGATAAAGTACATGTTAGCGATCGAGTGTTCGAATCCGCTGGAAACGAAGGCCATGATCGGAAACCAGATACCAAAGAACTTACCAACTGCGTCATCTGCACAGATTCCGAGCAGGATAGCGAGGTTGACTAACCAGTTGCAGGCGATGGCTTTGAGGAATGCAGAGTAGAATCCCATTATTCCAACATAACCAACCTTGGCTCCGGCAATTGCAATGGCACGAGAACCAAATGCAGTCACAGTACCTACACCCGCTGCATCAAAGGACACGAACGGACCGTATGCACAGATATATGCAAACACAACAGATCCGATGAAGTTTCCGATATAGACGAAAACCCACAGGTTTGCGACCTGGGCCCAGCTGACCTTGTGAATGAATGCAGCCATGGGGGCGAGCATTGCGTCACCAGTGAAGAGCTCAGCACCCGTAAGAACGGTGATGATAAGCCCAACCGGGAAGACGGCTCCCAGAATTAACTGGGCAAAACCTGGACTGGCAGTACCGTAGCGCATTGCTGCGTCAGTTGCCATTATTCCTGTTGAACAAACAGTTGCAAGAGCGGCACCCATAGCGATGTATGCGCCTGACATGAATCCACGAAGGACCATGTTCCAGGCCGGCAAGCCGACTTTGTACTTACCGGCATCTCCTGCCTTTGCAGTAATTGCTACCGGAGGATGAAACACCATTTTTTAACACACCTCAATTGTCCACCTATACCAGCAACGTATTAAATCAGTTTTCTGTATAGGGCAATTTACAGTCTCTTGTGTGGATATTAATAATTTTCGAATTGTTTGTCAAACAAACACGTGTACAGCAATGAATAGGAAAAAATCTTTTCTCTTAGGTCAATGAATTCTACTATACCCCGCTATATAATTAATAAATTTTTTGATTACTATCAAAAAAGACAGGACCATTAAAAAAAAGATAGCAAGATAAAAAATAGATTTTTTATAACGCGCAGTAAGGTGAAAAAATAACATTGTATAACGTTCTGTTTCTCAGGAGATTTTATAGGATTATTCCAATGTATAATGGATCAAATCAATATAATTGATAATACGAAAGCTAAATATTTTTTGCGCGTTTTTTTTCACAAGGGCTTCCTTATTTTGAGATATAAACCGTTAAACAAAAAAGGTGGGATGAACAACTATCACTATGGATAAAAAATCTCAAATCGTTCTGGTCTTAGGCCTTGTCATAACCATCATACTCCTTCTGTTCAATATTTATCTTGCAGGAATTGTCCTTATCCTGGTAATCACCGTTTTTATTTCATTGCTGATTATGCAGGACAGCGTGTGCCATCCCAATGTGGAGGTAAGCCTTTCTGAAGATGCCAAATCAGTTATCTTAAAAAATTCAGGTAATGCCCCGGCCCTGCATATCCATGTGGCCCTTGTGCCCATCAATATCGAGTATGATGTGCCAACTCTTGCCATTGACGAAACCCATTCCCGTCTGCTTGATTCGATGATTCCGGAAGTCAAGGTCATAATAACATTTGAAAATGAAGAAAAAAATCTCTTTTCCAAAACATACCCCTTGTCTGCATTAGGTGCGTATGACCCACTCAAACCAATGATTCCGATGTTCAAATGGAAATGAACGAACAATAACAATAACAAAAAATATATTTTATACACTATTGCAAAACACGGTAATATCCGGATATTTTTTTAATTCATGCTGAGATCGATCAAATAAATCGACTTTTTTGCCATGCAAATCTTGATTAATAACCGTGGGTATTAATATCAATATCGATAAGTAACCATAAAACAGCGCACCAATTCGCGGCATTTGAGTGCACTGCATTTATTTTCTGCACAGGAACAATCCGCATGAGAAAACCCCGGTTTCCCCCGATGGTGATTGATATTGTCCAGACTGCACTTTTAGCCTGCGACGGGATTGAATTCTCTGATCTGGCAACCTGCCCGGTATGCGGGGGGGAAGTCTCGGGATACGATACCCGTAAAAAACAATTTGCCGTGATCCGGGAAAATGAAAAAGAACGTGTCATTCACGTCAGGGTCAAACGGTTTTACTGTAAAACCTGTAAGAGACTTTGTTACGCAGATGATCCATTTTATCCGGATACCCGTGTCGGATCGCCGCTCATTGATCTCTGCAAAACATTTGCAGCAACAATACCATTCAGCCGTACAGCCACTTACCTCTCACTGATGGGAATTGCAATCGATCGAGGCAGTGTCCGTAACTATGCGAGGAGGGATTTTGGAGAGATTCAATCCGCAGATATGTTCGGTATGCGCCTTCCGTTCTCAATCCTCTCCCTTTCTTCGCTCGCTGCCAATGCTGGAGAGGGGAGTGGCATCAAAGGGGCAGAAGTTCTCGCGGCCTGTGGTTTCCCATCCGCACACCGGGCAGTGCCTCACATGAGATTTGTGGGAGAAGAAATGGAGCAGCGGTAGGAAAAGAAAGAGGAAAAAGAACGGGAGACCAATTATCCATAATATTACCGTGATTACCAGTGAACCGGCAAAAAGAATAAGGCTCAGTATCCACGGTTTCATACATCACTTCTTTTTTATGGAAGTCGGGGAGAGCAGATTCCCGGATTGAAGGGCAAGTTCCCGTACAGCATAAGCAGGGAGTGCATCTGCCACAGATCCGAGCTTCTTATTTAAGTCAGTCGCGTTCAATTCCCTTCCAAATATCGAAGCCCCGATACCTGCGACGATAATCTGCCGGGCATGAGATGCAGCTGCCACACTCTTTACCTGGTCGCAGATAAGGTTCCGCTGTACTTCCCAGAATTGTTCTGCTATCTGCATTGCTCCCGCTTCGCTAATTTCTTCAAGATCGGCACAGACAACGCGGGCGAGCCTGCGCAGCGATGCGGCTTGTGTCTTTTCTTTTTTATCAGGAGTATCGCAGGAATACTCATCTGCGTTGATATGATTAAGAACCAGGTGAGCATCGGCACTTGCGGCGAAATATTCTGAACTGACGGGTGTTTTCACACCGTTAAGGCAAACCGAATGGAGCAGGGTTGCCACATTTCCCCGGAGCATGCCGGTATAAACAAGATAACCCTTCTGGAGCCGGTGGAGATCGGTAAGGCCAGTAAGCGATTCAAAACGGGTAAGCGGTATGATATCAGCAGTAGTGCTGCCAATATCGAGAAGAACTGCATCGGGATATTCCTCCTGCAGGTATGCTGCTGACGCAAGCCAGTTGGCAGCGGCAAGCTGGGGCACGGCCCGGGTATGGAATAGTCCATCCATGCCATAAAAACTGGCGCGGGGAAATGCTCTCTTCACGGCATCCACAATAAATGAGATGCCCTCCATCTTGTTTGAAAAACTGTCTGCCAGCTCGCCGCTCATTACAACGGCTGCCTGATCATCGGGGGAAGTAACGTACGGGTCGAGCAGGGATGTGATCGGTGCATGCTCCCAAAGAGGACAATAATGGATGTGAACTCCACTCTCATTGATAACTTTAAGATTTGCCCCGCCCACATCAATCCCGATCATAGTGAAGAGACCTTGCCGTGCGTATCAAAACGGGCGCTTCCTGCAAGGTGCACCTGTTCAGGGCCACCTCCTTTTGAAGCATCAACGAGAATCTCTGCGATCTCTTCTTTCATGCAGGCTGCAATACCAACGAGACTAGTGGTGATTCGCGGGTTTACATCCACAACATAGACCTTATCGGCAACAACAACATCCACACCACAATACCCCTGTCCTCCGAGCACAATGATAGTCTTTTTGGCAATTTCGATGATCTCTGCTTCCCTTGCTGGATGGACCGGGGTCTCACCCCCGAGATAATGAATCGCACCATCCGCTCCCTGGTCGATATGCTGCCGGTTCACCGCAAGGACAAGCGGGGGTTTGCCGGTATAATACGCGCAGGCATCCCCGATTACCCGGCTTGCCACGAGGCTCACCGAAAAATGTTCGCCATCAATGTACTGCTGGGCAAATTCACCGCCCCCTACTGGTCCGTCAGAAACCCTTACTCCCTGCGCGCCGCAACCTTTTACCGGTTTTACCATCCGCTTGCCTGTGGTAACTTCTGATGGTACGGGCACACCATGTGAACGCAGGATCTTTCCTGTCTGCACTTTGTTGGCACAGAGAGCAACGGTCATAAAACCACACCCGAGATTGTGGGTATGCTGCTCAAGAATCTGCGTATATCGCGCAAGCAGGTTGTCAGGAGCGATCACAAGCCCCATTTCACACTGTGGCGCCAGGCGTTCAATCTCTGCGGCAAAATCCCCACAGCCGGGCTGAACGACTTCGTACCCGCAGCGCTCAAAACTCTGCTTTATCGTGTTGAACATTGCTGCACCCTCGGGAGCAAGGGAGGGGTCGTGACAAGTGGCATATTCTGCGAGCAGGACTTTCATCTTTTTTATGTAAGCTCTGAAAGAAAATTACCCTATCCGATCGGTGAACTATTTGTGGGGCGGCATCAATAGACTTCATGAACATGAGACCTTCGATCCTGCTCACGAATGATGACGGTGTAAGTTCAGTCGGACTCTGGGCTGCATATGAAGCGCTCACTCCCATTGCCGATGTAACGGTTGTTGCCCCGGCAACCCAGCAGAGTGCTGTTGGCAGGTCAATTTCGATCTTTGAACCCCTGCGGGCAAGCAGGATTACCATCAACGGGATTCCGGCGTGGTCGGTTGCCGGCAAACCTACGGACGCGGTGATCATCGGCCTGTATGCACTCAAACTCGCTCCGACGATGATTGTCAGCGGGATTAATATTGGTGAGAACCTTTCGACGGAGTCGATTATGACTTCCGGAACAGCAGGAGCGGCTCTCGAAGGTTCTAACCAAGGGACAAAAGGGATTGCATTCTCCCTGCAGGTTGAGGACCAGGGAGAAAAATTCGATGATCCGCGCAACCATGGGCACAGTTTCGATGCGGCAAAAAAAGTTGTGCGCGATGTAGTCTCCCGTGTACTCAAACATGGATTCTCTCCCCATACGGACATCATCAATGTGAACATTCCTTCGGTAGTAAAAGGCGGGTACGAGATTACCCGGCTTGCCCCCAAACTTTTCCACACCGGTGTGGAAAAACGACTGGATCCCCGGGGGCGTCCATATTTCTGGATCAATGGCCCGCTCTATGATGATGCCGAAGAAGGTACCGATGTGCATGCAATCAGGAAGGGAAATGTATCAATCACACCCATAACCCTTGACTGCACCTCATATGCAGCAGTGGAAGATACAAAAAAAGTGTTTAAGAATTAATTGTTCTGGCAACCAGATACAACCCCTGCAACTCATCCACTCTTTTTATCAATTATTTACACGGAATACACCAGCGGTTGTCATTGTCCGCATGTAATAACGTCCGAACTTTAAAAAATCTGCATACATTTTTCTTTCCTGTCCTGCATACACTAGACCATGAAGTGGGCATTGCTTTCTGTGTGGGATAAAACGGGTATCGTTAAACTCGCACAAGATCTCATCGGTGAAAAATACAGTATAATGAGCTCCGGGGGTACCGGAAAAACGCTGGCAGAAGCCGGCATAAAATTTACTGAAGTATCAAGTTACACGGGCTTTCCAGAGATGATGGACGGGCGGGTCAAGACACTGCACCCGAAAGTTCACGGGGGTCTGCTCGGGCGAAGACAGGTTGACGATGCCGTTATGGCAAAACACGGGATCAACCGGATAGATCTTCTGGTTGTCAATCTCTATCCGTTCGAAAAGATGTCGGCAAAAAAGATGGGACTCGAAGAGCTCATTGAATATATCGATGTTGGCGGTCCGGCCATGATCCGGGCAGCGGCAAAAAATTATCGGGATGTTGCGGTTGTAGTTGATCCGGCGGATTATCCGTCAATCATAAAATCCATCCAGGGAAACGGCATAAGTCCTGACGAGCGCCTGAAGCTTGCAAAGAAGGCATTTGCCCGCACTGCTGCCTACGATGCATCGATCAGTAATTACCTCTATCGACTCGATGCGGATTTTCCTTCAACATTTACCGTCCAGTATACCCAGGGCCGGACATTACGGTACGGCGAGAACCCTCACCAGAAAGCTGCAGTATATGGGACGTCTGGCATTGCCGGCATCGAACCCATCCAGGGAAAACAGATGTCATACAATAATTACCTTGACGTCAATGCCGGTGTTGGACTCTTACGGGAATTCGATGAACCCGCAGCAGTCATTGTAAAGCACAACAATCCCTGTGGTGTTGCGGTTGATTCTGAAATTTTCCCGGCCTATGAAACTGCCCGCGAGGTTGATCCGGTATCAGCCTATGGATCGGTGGTCTCGTTCAACCGTGAAGTGGATGTAAAGCTGGCTGAAGAGATCTGTAAAACATTTGTTGAAGTGATTGTTGCCCCGTCGTTTTCCAAAGATGCTCTGTCTGTCATGAAAAAGAAAGACACCATGCGGGTTTTAGTGCTCCCCGAAAAAACTGAAGCCGATGAGATCAGGACTATTGACGGGGGTGTTTTAGTACAACATACTCCGGCATACCAGGAGCACTGGGAAGTTATCACCGACCGTGACCCCACACCTGCTGAGATGAAAGCCCTTCAACTGGCTTGGAAAGTCTGCAAACATACCAAGAGCAATACCATCATTTTTGCGGACCAGAAACGCACGCTCGGAATCGGTGCCGGCCAGATGAGTCGTGTTGATTCGGCAAAGATCGCCATCGAAAAAGCCTGTGCTTCTCTAAAAGGCTCATCGGTTGCATCGGATGCGTTTCTCCCGTTCCCGGACACCCTCGAAGTAGCTGCACAGGCTGGTGCAACAGCACTGGTTCAGCCGGGTGGATCCATCCGGGACAAAGAAGTTATTGAAGCCGCAAACCGGTTACAGATGGCGATGGTTTTTACCGGTGTACGATACTTCAGGCACTAAATCTTTCAATTATTTTCTTAATCCGGCCCAGAATTTTAAATATATTTATATTCTGCGAAGTTACTATGTAATTTAAATTGTTTGTGGCTGGAGATGCCATGAATGATTTTGGAGTTTGATGAATTTATGGCAACTACAGCGTATTTAGTTAAGAAATTGGGCATAATGAGTGTCGCAAAGTTCGGAGCAATTCTTGGTTTGATTTATGGAATTATTATGGGGATTGTTCTGGCCTTTGTGAACGGCGCAATGGCAGGTTCAATGGCCGGAGCTATCGCTATTGGTGTTGGTTCACTCATTGCTGCGGCTATCGCGGGTGTAATTGGTGGATTCATCACCGGTGCAATTGTCTCGTTCATTTACAATGTCGTACTCGGTTCAATGGGTGGAATCGAAGTCGATCTTGAAGTAAAACAATAATCTTTTTTCTCGATCCTTTTTTAGGGAGAATTGACATACTTCATGCTGTCTTGAAAGATTTAATAATAAAATTGTGGTGAATACAATGAATTACCGAAGTATGGTTGGCGAATCCTTTGAGTATGCTAAGGAAGCAGTTGTTGGAAAATGGAATAAGTGGTTAATGCTCATCATTGCAACTATTCTTCTGGGAATCCCGCTTGCAGGATATATCTTGAATGTTCTCCGGGGAGAAAAACCAGCACCGGATGTTAATGACTGGCGAACCCTGTTCGTCGATGGTATCAGGTATCTCATTATCATGTTCATCTACATGATACCTGCAATGATTGTCTTGTTTGTTGTTGTGGGTGTATCAACATTCGGCACTATGAGTACCAATCCCACAGCAGCAATGGCAGCAACAGCGAGTATGCTGTTCGGAATGCTGCTTTTTGTAGTGATTGCTTTCATTACTTCGCTTTTTGCGATCATTGGAACGGTCCGCTTTGCACGAACCGGTATTATGCGAGAGGCTTTTAGTTTCAAAGCAATCCTTGCCTTTATCGGCAGGCTTGGCTGGGTACCATATATCATCGCAATCCTGGTCATGGCGGGTATTGAAATAATTTTTGGGATAATTGTTACAATTCTTACGATGATCCCGATCATTGGATTCCTGATCTATCTGTGTCTCATTGCACCTATCACGCTCCTGTTTGCACGATATGTCTGTCTTCTTTACGATAGTGCCGGTGCAGCATAACCATACAATCCATTTTTCTGATTTTTGCCAGAAACGTAAAATTTAACATGATTAATGTGACCTGAAAAAAAGGATGCCAGATATCCAAATATGAAAATTTCTCACGCTAAATAAATCCACAAAGTACGTTAAACCGGTTGATCAAAATACTTTGAATTGCAAGAAACTTTTAAAAAAAGGGTTTTGTTCGTCCCCGCCGAAGAGATTATCTCTGGACTGCGCCGAGGTTTGCCTGTTCAACCGTTTTTGCGTATCGTGCCAGAACACCCGTCAGTTTCTTTGTATGAGGTTTGAGAACCTTTCGCCGCTTTGCAAGCGTTGGTGCATCAACAAGGATGTCAATTTTCTTGGTAAAGAGATCGATAGCGATCTGATCTCCTTCTTTGACGAGGGCGATCGGTCCACCGACTGCTGCCTCCGGCGCCACATGGCCTATACAGGGACCTCGAGTTCCACCAGAAAACCGACCGTCAGTGATAAGCACTACCTTTGAGTACCCAAGTCCCATGAGGGCTGAAGTGGGAGAAAGCATCTCGGGCATTCCGGGTGCACCCCGTGGCCCTTCGTACCTGATGACAATCACATCTTCTTCTTTGATTTTACGGGCAAGGATCGCTTTCATTGCCGGTCCTTCACCGTCAAAAACCCGGGCGGGCCCTACATGTTTCCACATTTGCTTTGGTACAGCCGCGCTTTTTACAACAGCTCCATCAGGTGCAAGGGAACCTGACAAAATTTTGAGTCCTCCTTCCTTGGTTATGGGATTTTTGATACTGCGGATAACTTCTTCATTCCTGATGTTCGCATCTTTTGCAATCTTGAGGACTTTTTTACCCGAAACGGTTATACTATCATCAAGATACGATTCAAGTCGTTTCAGCACTGCCGGGATGCCTCCGGAGCGATGAAGAGTTTGCATCGAATGGGGACCGGATGGCTGCATATAACAAAGGTGGGGGATTTCATCGGCAAGTGTTTTAAAATCGTCAAGTGTTAGAGGAATTTCTGCCTCAACAGCGATTGCCATCAGGTGAAGGACGGTGTTTGTAGATCCGCCAAGCGCCATATCCACCCGGATCGCATTCCGGAGACTCTTTTTTGTAATAATGTCCCGGGGTTTGATCCCTTTTTTCACCAGCGGTAAAATAGCTTCTCCGGTTTCTCGTGCCAGCCGCAGTTTCCCGGCATCTACAGCCGGGGTCGCAGCACACCCGGGAAGCGACATTCCCATTGCCTCGGTCATGCAGGCCATCGTGTTTGCCGTGTAAAGGCCCTGGCAGCTGCCACAACCGGGCATGGCACATCCTTCAAGTTCGCAGAGTGCGTCCTCGCTCATCGTGCCCGCTGCTACTTTTCCAACTGCCTCGAAAACATCGATAAGAGAGCGATCTTTTCCTTCCTGGAACCCGGAGAGCATCGGCCCTCCCGTGAGAATTATTGTAGGAATATTTGTCCGGGCAGCCGCCATCAGCATACCCGGCACGATCTTATCGCAGGTACCGACACAGACAAGTCCGTCAAACCGGTGGGCTTCCGCCATCAGTTCAATAGAGTCGGCAATATTCTCCCGCGATGGCAATGAGTAACGCATACCTTCGTGACCCATTGCAATCCCGTCACATATACCAATGACACCAAACTCAAACGGTACGCCTCCCGCTGCAGCAATTCCTTCACGGACTTTTTCCGTAAGCTGCCTGAGGTGGATATGTCCCGGGACAATTGTATTAAAGGCATTAGCAATTCCTATGAACGGCAGTCCCATCTCCCGTTCAGTGACCCCGAGGGATCGCAGGAGCGAACGGTTGGGAGCCCGCTGGTATCCGGTTTTAACTTCGTCGCTGCGCATGTATTCTCACCAGCATTGTGGTGATGATAGGTTCGCGGTATGACAATTATATCCCTTGTGGAAAAACGACCTTGTTTTTCTGATGATTCACGGATTACTGTCGCGAAAACTGTAAAGCCGATTGAATCAGGGCATCTGCAAATGTTGGAGTGAAGTATACGTGTGTATAACAACCAAGAACATTTTGCGAGATCAACCCGTCTTTTCCGCCATCTATACCTTTCCCGCGCGACAACCGGAGTGCGTACCGGGCATCACCGGAGGGATGTACCTGCGAATAATGGAACTCGTGACCAGCTAGTGATTGGCCAGAGCAAAGGAAGGAATGACTGGCAATGGTCTCTCCTTTTACATAACCAAGCGCCTGAATGCGACTCGTCATCTCTGCACTGGCAGGAAGAATGCCGCACATCCGGTAAGTTTTATCCGATCGGATCTCTTCGGTCAGATACATCAGCCCGCCACATTCCCCATACACCGGCATACCGGAATCAGTTGCTGTTTTTAGTTCCTGCCTGCAACGGGATGATTCGAGCGCAGGAAGATGCAGTTCCGGGTAGCCCCCGCCAAGATACACAGCATCGACATCGGGAAGCGAATCAGAAAGGGGACTGAAAAAAACAAGTTCTGCACCCAGCCTTTTAAGATTATCAAGATTGTCCTGGTAATAAAAACAGAACGCTTCATCAAGAGCAACACCGATTTTTGTGTGAGCCTGCTTTTTATTGTCAATAGGTTTAATCGAATCTTTCAAGGGAGGTACCTGGTGTGCTGCACTTAAGAGTGCATCCAGGTTACAGTTCTCTTCGATAATTTTCCCGAACTCCCCCATACTCGCTGATTCGTGAGCCATCTTGAGACCGAGATGCCGGCTTTCCACCGCAAGTTCTTCCTTACGGGGAATATACCCAAATGAAGGAAGGGTTAGAGAGGGTTCAATCATCGATCTGTGCCGTGGACTCCCGATACGGTTGAGGATAACTCCGCTGAAGAATACGGTTGGATCATATCGCCGGTATCCATCGATCAGTGCATGGACGCTGCGGGACATACCTTTAGCATCGACAACAAGTATGACGGGAGCCTTTAAGATCCGTGCGACATGAGCAGTGCTTGCTATATCCGAACCATCCACACCATCATACATTCCCATGACACCTTCAATCACGGCAATGTCTGCACCTTCAGTTGCCCGGATAAACGTGTCGACACAACCCTCCTCACCCATCATGAATGGATCAAGGTTCCGTGAAATGCGTCCGCAGATCCGGGTATGATGGGAAGGATCGATAAAGTCCGGCCCGACTTTGAATGGCTGGACTTTTAATCCCCTTTGGGTAAGTGCAGCCATAATGCCGCTCGCAATCGTTGTCTTACCGCACCCGCTGTGCGTGCCTGCAATAACAATACG
>Ga0265296_1002794_pt1 | contig 17056 bp, 17 predicted proteins | sample MunlanPumphouse1_FD_189073 | JGI IMG/M metagenome (GOLD analysis project Ga0265296, IMG submission 189073) | Groundwater microbial communities from a municipal landfill in Southern Ontario, Canada - Pumphouse #1 | ecosystem: Environmental > Aquatic > Deep subsurface > Groundwater | place...
CAGCGCGAGCGGCAGATATTCGGGATCCTCGACCGTGCCATATTTGGTGCGGTTGTGGTGCAGGCTGTGGATGCCCTCATACATATAGGACGGGATCAGCAGCGGCACGCCGACGAGCAGGTTCCAGACGAAGCGAAAGCCCGGCAGCGCATTTTTGCGGATATGGGTGAGCTCATGGATGAAGCTGCCCGCGCGATACAGCGCCAGGATCGCGACCAGCGCGGCGGCGAGCGACCAAGCAAGCGTTGGCGCAAAAATAGCGCCCGCGACGCCCGCGTAACCGATAAATGCCGACGCCAGAAAGTCGGTCCAATAGATGCGCGGGCTGGGCGTGACGAGGTCGCGCGTCACTTCCGACGCAGCGCGGATCATCGCCATATCGTCGGCAATCGCCGACTTCGGCGTTTTGACGGCCGATGGCGCGAAAGGCGTCGCGACCCGGTCGGCGGGGGGATTGATCGTCGTCATAACGCTTCCAACACCATAGTTTCATGGCAGCAAAATGGCCAAATGCGGGTCGCGTCGGCCACCGCAATGCCGTAATGCCTCGTCACAAATATAGGTCAGCCAATTCAGGAAACCAGTATGAGCGGACAATCGGACGGCCCGATCACCATCCACCCGGTCAAGGACAAGAACGATAAACGCGAGTTTGTCGAGCTGGCCTTTCGCCTCAATCGCGGCGACCCGGCATGGGTGCCGCCGCTGAAGGGCGAGGTTTACAGCCTGCTGACCCCGGGCAAGAATCCCTGGTTCGAACATGGCAAGGCGCAGCTGTTTCTGGCGCGCCGCAAGGGCCGTACCGTCGGGCGCATTTCGGCGCATATCGACGAACTCGCGCTCGCCCAGCCCGCCGAGCAGGGCATGGGTCCGGGCACCGGTAACTGGGGTCTGCTCGAAGCCGAAGACGAAGAAACCACCCGCGCGCTGCTCGTCGCCGCCGAGGACTGGCTGCGGACACAAGGCATGCACCGGTCGCTCGGTCCGCTGTCTATTTCGGTGTGGGACGAGCCCGGGCTGCTGATCGAAGGGTTCGACAACCGCCCGACGGTGATGATGGGGCACAACAGCCCACTCTATCGCGGCTGGATCGAAGGCACCGGCTATCGCCCGATCAAGCAGCTGATCAACTATGATGTCTATGTCAAAGAGGGCTTTTCGCCGCTCGTGAACCGCATCGTCGCGGCGGGCGAAAAGAATGCGCGCATCCGGGTGCGGAAGGTCGACAAGAAGAATTTCGACGCCGAAGCGGCGCTGATCATGGGGCTGCTCAACGACGCCTGGTCGGACAATTGGGGGTTTGTCCCGCTCACCGACAGCGAGATCGCCTTTGTCGGCAAAAAGCTGAAGACGATCGTTTTCGAAGATCTGGTGCGCGTCGCCGAACTCGACGGGGAGGCGGTGGCGTTCATCATCGTGCTGCCGAACATCAACGAGTTGCTGATCGACATGGACGGATCGCTGCTCCCGTTCAATTGGGCGCGATTGCTGTGGTGGCTGCGCAAGCCCAAAAGCCGCACCCTGCGCGTGCCGCTGATGGGGGTCGCCAAAAAGCTGCAAAATAGCCGCATGGCGAGCACCCTCGCCTTCATGATGATCGAACTCATCCGCCGCGATGCGGTGCGCGATTACGCGACCGAGCGCGGCGACATCGGCTGGGTGCTCGACGACAATCAGGGAATGAAGGCGGTCGCCGAGGCGATCGATGCCAAGGTCAACCGCGTGTATCAGATTTACGACAAGCCCTTGGGCTGAAGGCTAGGCGAGCACCGCCCAGGTCGGCGCGTGGTCGCTCGCCTTTTCGCGGCCGCGATGGTCCTTGTCGACTCCGGCGTCGAGCAAGCGGTCGGCGAGCGCCGGGCTGAGCAGCAGGTGGTCGATGCGAAAGCCATGGTCGCGCTGCCAGCCGCCCGCCTGATAGTCCCAGAAGGTCCAGACATGCCCGCCGGGATGGCGGCTGCGGATCGCGTCGGTCCAGCCGTCACCGAGCAGGCGGAACCACGCATCGCGCGATTCGGGCTGCATCAGCGCGTCGGTTGCCATGACGCGCGGATCCCACACGTCGTCGTCGTGCGGGATGACGTTGTAATCGCCGGTCAGGATGGTCGGAATTTCCGAGGCAAGGAGCACCTTCGCGCGCTCGCGCAGCCGCGCCATCCAGCGCAGCTTGTATTCGAATTTCGGCCCCGGCTGCGGGTTGCCGTTGGGCAGATAGATCGACGCGACGCGGATGCCGTGAACATCGGCCTCGAGATAGCGCGACTGCTCGTCCTCATCATCGCCCGCGAGCCCGCGTTGGGTTTCGACCGGCTGCGTGCCCTTGGCGAGAATCGCGACGCCGTTGAAGCCCTTTTGCCCGTGGTAGAGAAAGCCATAACCCGCCGCCTCGATCTCCTTGGTCGGCATGGTTTCGTCGCTCGATTTCAGTTCCTGCAAACAGGCGACGTCGGGCTGCGTTTCTTCCAGCCATTCGATCAGGCGCGGCAGGCGGGCCTTGATCCCGTTGATATTGAAGGTCGCGATTTTCAGGGTCACAGGCGGACTTCTCTTTCCGTTCGCCCTGAGCTTGTCGAAGGGCTGTTCTTTCCTTCTGCGTAAAAGAAGGACGGTGCTTCGACAAGCTCAGCACGGACGGAAAAGGGTGTCGGACCTAAATCGAGAAGCTGGACCCGCAGCCGCAGCCCGAGGCTGCGTTCGGATTTTCGACCTTGAACGACGATCCGCCCAGCGAATCGACGAAATCGACGATGCAGCCGCGCACGAGATCGATACTCACCGGATCGACGACCAGCTTTACCCCGTCGGTCTCGGTGATGATGTCGTCGGCGTCGATGTCTTCGGCCAAGCCGAAGCGATAGGTGAAGCCCGAACAGCCGCCGCCATCGACCGCGAGGCGCAGCGCCGCGTCAGCCTCGCCCTTGCGGTCGGCGATCCAGCGGACGCGCGCCGCGGCGGCGGGCGACAGGGTGATATCGGAAAGCTGCGTGGCCATGATCGCTAGATAGGCGCTTTAAACCAAATGAAAAGGGCGCCGCGACGGTTACCCCGCCTGGCGCCCCTCCTCTCCGACCCAGGAAAGCTCGTCATGATTTCTTATTCGGGACCGCCCATCGCGACATTTTTGCCAGTGATGGCGGCGATTGCCATCTGATCCGACCGCACGAACGGCATCGGATTGACCGGCGCGCCTTCGATGCGGACTTCATAATGCAGGTGGTTGCCGGTCGAACGGCCAGTCGAACCGACGTAACCGAGCACATCGCCCTTTTTCACCGACTGGCCGGGAACGACGACATAGGAAGACATATGGCCGTAGCGCGTCTGGATCGCGTTGCCATGTTCGACTTCGACATAATTGCCGTAGCCGCCAAGGCGCTGGGCGCGGCCGACGATGCCGTCGGCGGTCGCGTAGATCGGGGTGCCGTGCGGCGCCGGAATGTCGATGCCGTTGTGGCGGGCGACCTTGCCGGTGACGGGGTGAACGCGCATGCCGTAGGAGGACGACAGCGACATCTGGTCGATCGGGCGGCGCGAGGGCACCGCAACGCCGATCGAGGCGGTCAGGCCGGTATCGAGGCGTTTCCAAGCCTGAAAAATCGCGCGGGCTTCGCTGTCTTCGCCGGCGGAGGGAACGCCAGCGGTGAAGCTATCGTCATCGGGCTCGTCGGGAGCGATAATGCCAGCGTCGGCGCTGGTTTCAGCGGCTTGGACGGCCGGAGTGGCCAGAGCGAAACATGCTGCGGCGCAGATTGCGACTTGATGCAACTTCTGCGTCAGAAGAGTGTTTATCAAAATACGACCCCGCGTGTGCCATGTCGCCAAAGTCATCAAAAGGCTTTGGCGCCGGTGTTTGTTGGTTTGGATGATTGCTCATCCCCCGCGACGCTTGTCTGCTATCCCAATGGTTAAGACGCAATAACACCATAGTATTCTTGCGTTAGACCGGCGTCGTGGCGCGCCGAGTCGTTGAACGGAGCCTTCAGCGCCCCGCGAAAGCGCGCTTTTACGAGGGCGTGCCACGTTTCAACGGCGTTGAATCCCCGTTCGTCGCACATCCAGCCGAACCAGACTGTGCCCGCGCGCACATGGCGGATTTCATCGTTGTAAATCCGCGATAAAATCCGCGCCGATGGCTCATCGCCCGCTTCGCGGAAGCGCGCGATCGTCGGCTGCGTCACGTCGAGACCGCGCGCTTCGAGCACCATCGGCACGATCGCCAAGCGCGCCAGCACGTCGTCGGCGGTGACCTGCGCCGCTTCCCATAATCCCGCATGCGCCGGCAATGCGCCATAATGACTACCGAGCGAACGCAGGCGGCGGTCGAGCAGCGCGAAGTGCATCGCTTCGTCGGCGGCGACACCGATCCAGTCGTCGACAAACTGGCGCGGAAATTCGTCGCCGAACCGGCCAACAAGGTCGATCGCAAGGTCGATCGCGACAAATTCGATATGCGCCAGCGCGTGCAGCAGCGCGATCCGCCCGCGTTCGGAACCGCCCTTGCCGCGGCGCGGCATCCGGCTGGGTTCGAGCAGTTCGGGTTCGGTAGGCCAAGCGGGCTGGTCGGGCATCGCGGTGTCGCAACGATGCGCAAGCTGCCCCTTCCGCCAGGCGCGCGCCAGACTGCGCGCCGCGCGGCGCTTGTCGTGCGGGTCCGGCGTCAGCAGGACCGCGCGCGCAGCTTCACCCAATGTCGGCATTTACAGCGCCTTGGCTGCCTCTAGAACCGCTTCGGCGTGACCCTTGACGCGCACTTTGCGCCACTCCTTGGCCAGCTTGCCATCGCCGCCGAACAAGAAGGTCGAGCGTTCGATCCCCATATAGCTGCGCCCGTAATTCTGCTTCTCGACCCAGGTGCCGAATGCCTCGCACACCGCGCCGTCTTCATCGGACGCGAGGCGGACGGTCAGGCCATATTTGTCGCGGAACTTGCACAGTTTTGCCGGGGCGTCGCGCGACACCGCGAGTACCTGCGCGTTCAAATGGGCGAATTCGGGCGCGAGGCGGGTGAAGTCCTGCGCCTCGACCGTGCAGCCGGGCGTGTCGGCCTTGGGGTAGAAATAGACCACCAGCGGCGCACCCGCCATCGCAGCGAGATCGATCGCTGCGCCGTCGGCGTCGAGAAGTTTCACTGCAGGAATGGCATCGCCCAGTTTCAGACCGCTCATTTTTCATTCTCCTGCTGCGGGCGAATCGACGCCCACCAGTCGGCTATCTCCTGCCGCGCCGCATCATGCGCGGCAAGCAGTTGCGGCCAGCCGGGCTCGCCGCACTGGCTGGCGACGAGTTGCCGCGCCGCCGCGGTCGGCGGCTCGCCCTCGGGCGCGGTCAGCCGCAGCATCACAAGCATGCGCGCGAGCAGGCTATGCGCTTCGCACACCCCCTCGGGTGCCAGCCCAGCGGCCTTCAAACAGCCGAGCGCCGCGGCGATATTGGGGTCGTGGCACTGGCCGCTGGCGAGCTGGGTCACCTGCATCGCGAATTCCAGATCGACGAGCCCGCCGGGGCCGCCCTTGATGTCGAGCGCGCCGCTCGCGGGCTTGTGCGCCGCGATTTTGCCGCGCATCTCGGCAGCGTCGGCGGTCAGCTTTGCCCGGTCCCGCGGGGTCGCGAGCAGTTCGGCGATGATCCGCTCGACCTCGGCGCGTGCCGCGTCCGACCCATAGACCGGTCGCGCGCGGAGCAGCGCCATATGCTCCCACGTCCAGGCTTCCTCGCGCTGATAGCGTTCGAAGCTGTCGAGCGTGACCACCAGCGGCCCCTGCGCGCCCTGCGGCCGCAGCCGCGTATCGACATCGTACAGCTTGCCCGCTGCGGTCGGCACCGACATCGCCGCAGTAACCCGCTGCGCGAGGCGATTGTAGTAGGTCGTGGCGCCGAGCGGTCGCGGTCCGTCGGATTCGGCGAGATGATCGCCAGTGAACAGATAGATGAGGTCGAGGTCGGAGGCGTGGGTCAGCGCCCTTCCCCCGAGCCGCCCGAGCGCGAGCACGACCAGCTCGCTGTCGGCGATTATTCCGTGCGCGGCGACAAACTCGGTCACCGCCGCATCGGCGAGTACACAGAGCGCAGCTTCGGCCAGTTCGGAATAGCCGTGCGCGATCGCGAGCGGATCGGTCGCCCCCGCCACGAGCTGCACGCCATAAGCAAAGCGTCGTTCGCCAACATGATCGCGGACGCGGTCGAGCAACCGCTCATAGTCAAGCGGCGCCAACCCGGGCGCCCATTCCTCCAGCAGCTGTGTCTTGTCCGCGGGCGCATCGAACGCACGCTGGTCGATGAGCCCCTCGATCAGCTGCGCCCGCACCCCAAGCGCATCGGCGAGCGTCGGCGCCAGCGCCAAAATGCGCGTCGCGATCCGCGCCAAGGCCGGTTGCGCGGCAAGCAGGTGGAAGAAGTTGATCGCGCTCGGCAGCCCTGCGACGAGTTTGTCGAAGCGCGTCAGCGTCGCGTCGGGATCTGGCGCGGCGCCCAATGCCTTGATCAGTTCGGGTAGCACCGTCTCGAGCGCGTCGAGCGCCGCCGGGCTACGCAGCGCGCGCAATTTGCCGCCGCGCCATTCGGCGATTGTGCGCAAGGCGGCATTGGGCGGATCGAACCCCGCCGCCAGCAGCGCCACGGCGAGGCTGTCGTCGTCGCGCGGCAAGCCGGTGGTCACCGCGCGTTCGGCGACGAGCCGGTCGTAGCAGGCGCCGACATCGGCGGTGACGGGTTCGAGCATCGCGAGCAGCGCAGCACCATTGGTTTTGCCATCGAGCCGCGCAACGCCATCGAGCGCGGCGGGCTGCGTAGGCAGGCCATGCGTCTGCTGATCCTCGACCATCTGCAAGCGATGTTCGATGCGGCGCAGCGTCGCATAATGGCCTGACAGACGTGTCGCCACCTCAGGCTCGACCCGCCCTGCCGCGGCAAGCGCCGCGAGCGCATCGACCGTTGCGGGAACGCGCAGCGACGGATCGCGCCCGCCATAGATCAGCTGATGGACCTGCGCGAAAAATTCGATCTCGCGGATGCCGCCGCGCCCGCGCTTCAGGTCATAGCCCGGCCCGAACGCCTGCCCCTGCGCAAAGTGATCGCGAATCCGGTCGCTCATCGCGCCGATTTCCTTGAGCTGGCGGAAATCGAGGCTGCGGCGCCAGATGAACGGCTGGATGGCCGACAGGAACTGTCCGCCGAGCGCGCGGTCGCCCGCCGAGGCGCGCGAGCGGATGAACGCCGCCTGCTCCCACGCCAAGGCTTCGGATTCATAATAGGAAATGGCCGCGTCCACCGGCAGCACGATCGGGGTGACCTCGGGATGCGGCCGCAACCGCAAATCGACGCGCAGGACATGGCCGTCGCCGGTGCGCGCCGACAGGATTTCGGTCATGCGCCGCGCGATCCGCACCGCCGCCTCCGTCGGATCGTCGCGCGAGCGGCGCGGCAGCGTGTCGGGGTCGAAAATCAGGATCGGGTCGATGTCCGACGAATAGTTCAGCTCGTGACTGCCGAGCTTGCCGAGCGCGATCACCGACAGCCCGCGCGGTTCCTCGCCCGGAACGCGCTCGGCAAAGGCGGCGGCGAGCGCGGCGTCGCACGCCTGATCGGCAAAATCGGACAGCAGCCGGGTGGTTGTCGCGACATCATGCTCGCCCGACAGGTCGCCGAGCGCGAGCAGCAGCGCCATGCGGCCGCGCCATTGGCGGAGTGCACGCATGATATCGTCGGCGACGGGAGGCGGCACGACTTGCGCGAGCGCGGCGTCGGTGCCGTCGGCGAGGAAGCGCGTGACATCGTCCGGGTTGAGTTCGGCGAGCCGCGCCAGAAATGGCGCGTTGGCGGTGAGCCGGTCGAGCGCCGATTGGCGGTGGGAAGCGTCGAGGATGGTCATCGGCGGTGGCTATCGCCCGCGATGGCATTTCACGCAAGGCGGCTCCAAGAATCGTCGCCCCCGCGCAGGCGGGGGCCGTCACCGGTTTACGCAGCAAAGCCGAGGAAGACATGCCAGCGGCCCCCGCCTACGCGGGGGCGACGGATTGGTATCAGGCCGGAACCGTACTCTCGTCGAAGAACAGCACCTGCGAAATCGCCGCGCGCAGCGTCGCCGGCTGATACGGCTTGGTCAGCAGGAACGCCGGCTCCGGCCGGTCGCCGGTGAGCAGTCGTTCGGGGAAAGCGGTGATGAAGATGACCGGCACGCTGAGGCCAGTCAGGATTTCCTGCACCGCCTCGATCCCCGAACTGTTGTCGGCGAGCTGGATATCGGCGAGCACCAATCCCGGCTGATGCTTCTGCGCTTCGGCTACGGCCTCGCGGTGCGTCGTCGCAACCGCGACGACGTCATGACCCAGGTCGCGAACGATCATTTCGATATCCATCGCGATGATCGGCTCATCCTCGATGATCAGGATGCGCGCGCGGGTCTGGCGGTCGATTTCGTCGGTCGCTTCGGCGATCAGCGTTTTCACTTCGTCGGCATCGCGGCCGATGATGCGGCCGGTATCCTCCGCATTGAATCCCTCGACCGCGGTCAGCAACAGCGCCTGCCGCGCCAGCGACGGAATACGTCGCAGCCGCGCATCGGCGATCGCGATGTCGGTCAGGTCGGCAGCGTCGCCTGCCGCGGCGCCATTTGCCATCAGTCCGAAATTGTCGTGGACCATGCGGTACAGCTGAATGCGCAGGTCGTTGCCGGTATCAACCGCAGCGGGATCGGCGACCAATGTTTCGAGCAAACGCGCGACCAGCGCGTCGCCGTTCTGCTGGCTTCCCGAAATCGCCCGACCATAGCGTCGCAGATACGGAAGATGCGGCGCGATCGCCTGACCCAATGACATAAATTTCCCTCCAGAAACGAGACTTAACCCGCCGAAAAACCAGCAAACGCGGCCCAAAGCTGCGCTCGCCGACATAATTTCACCCCATGGGAACGATTTAGCCGCAAATTAGTTTCATGGGGAAGAACAAACGCGCCATTGCGGTTTGATAAATGCGCGGTTAGCAACAGGCCCCATGGTAAGCGGATGCCCCGATAATGTCGCCTAAAACCGGTTCGCCCAGCGGCGAGACTTCGGGGAAGGATACGGCGAGAAAACCCCCCGCCAAGACGCAGGACGTCAATGGAGCCCTGCGTCGTGCCTATGAATCCACTGTGGATGAGACGATTCCCCAGTCGTTGCTGGATCTCTTAAGCAAGCTCGACTGACATCAGCGCTGGTAGCGCGCTTCAAAATCACGCCGAAACGCCGCAAACGCTCTTGCCGCGATGGCATCGCGCATCGCCTGCATCAGGTCCTGATAAAAATGCAGATTATGCTGCGTCATCAGCATCGCGCCGAGCATCTCGCCCGATCGGACGAGGTGATGCAGATAGGCACGCGACCAAGTCGTACACACCGGACAGGCGCATGACGCATCGAGCGGCGACTGATCCTCGGCGAACTTTGCGTTGCGAATGTTGATCGGCCCATCCCAGGTAAAGGCCTGCCCGTTGCGCCCCGACCGTGTCGGCAGCACGCAATCGAACATATCGACCCCGCGCGCGACCGCGCCGACCAGATCGTCGGGCTTGCCCACCCCCATCAAATAACGCGGGCGATCGGCGGGCAATTGCGCGGGCGCATAATCGAGCACGCCGAACATGGCTTCCTGCCCCTCGCCCACCGCGAGGCCGCCGATCGCATAACCGTCGAAGCCGATGTCGGTCAGCGCCGCCGCCGAGCGCGCGCGCAGCTTTTCATCGAGCGAGCCCTGCTGGATGCCGAATAAGGCCGATTGTTCCGCATGTTCCCCGCCCGCGTCAAACCCCGCGCGGCTGCGCGCCGCCCAGCGCATCGAGCGGTCCATGCTGGCCTCGGCGCGCTTGGCATCGACGCCGTTCGGCGGGCATTCGTCGAACGCCATGACGATATCGCTGCCGAGCAGGCGCTGGATTTCCATCGAGCGTTCGGGGGTGAGCATATGCTTAGAGCCGTCGAGGTGGCTCTTGAACGCGACCCCATCTTCGCTCTGCTTGGTGAGCGCCGACAGGCTCATCACCTGATAGCCGCCGCTGTCGGTCAGGATCGGCCGGTCCCAGCCCATGAACTTGTGCAGCCCGCCGAGCCGCGCCATACGCTCGGCGGTCGGGCGCAGCATCAGATGATAGGTGTTGCCGAGGATGATGTCGGCGCCGGTCGCGCGCACCTCGGCGGGGCGCATCGCCTTCACCGTCGCCGCGGTTCCGACTGGCATGAAGGCGGGCGTGCGGATTTCACCGCGCAGCATGGCAATCGTTCCGGTGCGCGCGGCGCCGTCGGTCGCGGCGATCGAAAAGGTGAATCTGTCGGTCATCGGGCGCGCCTATGGCGGGATAGGTCGGCAAAGTCGAGCTACAGGCCAATCCTCCCTGTCGCGCAGTCATGGGGAGGTGGCAGTCCGCAGGACTGACGGAGGGGCAATCGCGCTACCGTCGATGCCCCTCCACCATCCGCTTCGCGGACGGTCCCCCTCCCCATGACTTCGTCAGGGAGGATTTCGTAGCACCTAATCCTTGTCGTCCTCGCTCGAAGGTTCATCGGCAGCCGCCTTCGCCTTTTCCTTCGGCTTTTCCTTCTCGAAGATCGCCAGAAGTTCCTTTTTCTTCGCCTCCGACAATCCCTCTTCGGCTTCAGGGAACATCTCCTCTTCCTCCTCCTCGATATGGTGGAGGTAGCGGTGCTTCATCGTGCGAAAGCGGGTGAGCCAGCCGGTCGAGGCGAAGTCCATCTCGTACAGCTCAGTGAGCAAATCGTCGATTTCCTTATGCTCGGACACGCTGTGCTGCGCATCTTCGCGCAGGTCGGGCTTGCCCAGCATCGTCGCATAGAGTGACATTTCTTCGGATGCGGCGTGCGCCGTGACCTCGACGCGAAACGCCTCGAACAGCTTTTCGCGCTCGGGGCTGTCGCCCTTGGTTTCGTCGATCTGGTCGAGCAATTTGCGGTGGCGGTCGTGATCGGCCTTCAGCCGCGCAAAGATTTTGGTTTCAGCCATGGTCTTCTCCTGTTCGGGAGCAGAACGGGCGATTGCGCGGACGGTTCCAAACCTGCGATCAGGCGGCTTTCCAGTCGCTCGTGGTCGTAAACATCGGCAGCGCCATCGCGGCGGTCGATTGCGTCGCGGCAGCGATCAGATAGGGCGACACGCGGTGCCGCGTACACAGCCCGCCATTGCCGTCGCTGACCATCGTCTGTTCAAATTCGACGCCCTGCTGATGCTTCATCGACCGGCGGACGGTCGCGGTGACGAGCTGGCCTTCGCCGAAATCGATAACAAATTGGGTACCGAGCGGGACATTCAAAATACCCTCGATAAAGGCGCCGGTCGACGACAGGTTACGGATCACGACGTTATAACGGTGGTTATCGTGGATAGCCCCGACGGTGCGGAACAGCGAGAAACGATCGTTACGCTGGCGCGCCGGCCCCGCCGGCTTGATCATCCACGATCCCGCCTCGGCATGTTCGAGCAGCTCATCATGCGGCACCGGCTTGCTATAGACATAACCCTGCACATGGCTGACGTTGAGTTTGCGGATCAGCTCGAGCTGGTCGAGCGATTCGATGCCCTCCGCGGTCGTTTCCATCTCCAGCGCTTCGGCGAGCGCGACGATCGCGGCGATGATCGCGCCGTTGCGTGACCCCGGCACCGTCGCGTCGCGCACAAAACTCTGGTCGATCTTGATCTTGTCGAACGGCGCCGTCTGCAAATAGCTGAGCGACGAATAGCCGGTGCCGAAATCGTCGAGCGCCAGGCGGACGCCCAACCCTTTGAGTGCCTTGAACATTTTCGCCGTGTCCGCAGAATCGCCCAGAAACACGCTTTCGGTAATTTCCAGTTCAAGCCGATCGGGTGCGAGCCCCGTCGTCGCGAGCGCATTGGCGATGACCTTGGGCAAATCCTCGTTGGCAAACTGAATCGGCGAAACATTGACCGCGACGCGCATGTCGCCCGGCCACTTGACGGCGTCCTCGCACGCCTTGCGCAGCACCCATTCGCCGAGCGGCCAGATCAGATTGGCTTCCTCGGCGATCGGAATAAAAACGGCGGGCGAAATCACGCCGCGATCCGGGTGCGTCCAGCGCACGAGCGCCTCGACCCCGGTCACCATGTTCGACTTGGCGTTGACGACGGGCTGGTACCGCAGATCCATCTCGCCGCGCACCAGCGCGTCGCGCAGATCATCCTCCAGGGCGCGGCGAATCTCGGCCGCCTGGTGCAAATCGCTCGAATAAAAGCTAAACCGACCGCGCCCATTGCCCTTCGCCGCGTAGAGCGCGAGGTCGGCGTTGCGGACCAGATCGTCACTGCTCAGCCCGTCGAACGGCGCGATCGCGACCCCGACCGAGGCGCCAATGATACAGCGGCTGCCCTCGACCGAATAGGGTTGCGACAGGCTGGCGATGATGTCCGCGGCGATGTCGCCCAGCTTGCCGCGGTCGTCGACGTCGGGAAGAATGATCTGGAATTCGTCGCCGCCGAGACGGCTGACCATTTCCTTGTCGCCAACGATCTTGAGCAGCCGCTGGGCAACCTGTTTGAGCAGCGCGTCACCCGCCGGATGCCCCAGCGTGTCGTTGACCTGTTTAAAGCGGTCGAGATCGAGCAGCATGATCGCGCACACGCGCTGCTGCTGCGCAAAGGCGGCGAGCGTGGTGTCCAGCTTTTTCGAGATGTTGAAGCGGTTGGCGAGCCCGGTCAGCGAATCATAGAGCGCGAGGCGCGAGGCATCTTCGGCCGATCGCCGCTGCGCGGTAACGTCGGTGCCGCTGCCGCGATAGCCGGTGAACTTGCCGCTGCCATCGAACTGCGGCCGCCCCGAAATCGCCCACCAGCGATCGTCGCCTTCGAACGCGCTGCGGAGCGGCAGCTCGTCGAACTTCGATTGCTTGGTGAGCAGGAAGGGCAAAGTGCGCTGGCGTTCGCCGTGGCTGTCGACGGGCAGGAACAGCTCGGTAAAGCCGGTGCCGAGCAACTGACCGCTGGTCCGCCCCATAAGCCGCGCGACCGAATCGGTGATATAGGTCAGCCGCCCCTTGGCATCGGTCGACCAGAACCAGCCTTGCCCGCTTTCTTCGTAATTCTGGAGCAGGAGCAGCGCTTCGCGGGTGTGCAGGTTCGGCGCCGCCTCGCCGCGTGGTTTGCCAATGCGCGATCCGATCAGGCCGAAAAAGCCACGCTGGCCTTCATCGACACCCTCATCCCCTCGCTCGCCGGATTCGATCCGCGATGGCATTTCCATCAAATCAAACTCTTGCTGATCCCCACACTGCCTCCGCTATGGGCACAATGCCTTGCGATAATGTAAATAAAGCAGGAACCAAGCCGATAGCGCGAGCGCAAATCGCGGCGTCGCTAACGATCTTTTAATCCGCTGCGTCGACGAAAGAGGCCATGGCTATCCCGGCATATCTCGACACATCGGCGCAATCGGTCACCAGACGCAGCAGCGCAAGACGGTCTATGCGCCTGCAACTTCAAAGCACGCAGGTGAGCGGGGTCGAAGTAGCGGTACTGGTGCACAATATTTCCTCGACCGGGCTGCTGCTCGAGGGCGCGGTCATGCTTGCGACGGGCGACGTGTTCGAAATTGATCTACCACAGGCCGGAGTAACGGCGGCGACGGTGGTCTGGACCAGCGGCGCCCTTTATGGCTGCCAGTTCGACACGCCGATCTCGCCCGCCACCCTCAGCGCTGCCCAGCTCCGCGCCGTGGTCGGGGCCGATCGAGAGGAGGATGTCGCCTTGGACACTGCCGCCGTCGAGAGCTTCGGCGACCGGCTGCACCGACTGCGCACCGCCAGACGGCTGACACAAGTACAGATCGCCAACGAGCTGGGGGTAAGCGAGCAGTCGATATCGGCCTGGGAACAGGACAAGGCGCGGCCCAAGGCGGTGCGGATAAACGCGCTGGCGGTCCTGTTAGAGGTTGAAATGACCGAATTGCTGGGAATCGATGAGGCCAACAGCCTGAGCGACGTCGTTGCGCGCGCGAAGGCTCAGGTGGCCGAAGCTGCCGCCGTCAGCACCGACAATATCAAGATTATCATCGAGATTTAGCCGGGCCGCGCGCCGACGGCGACGACAGGCCTATGCCGCGCGGGCGGGCAGCAGCAAGCTCGCATCGCCATAGCTGTAAAAGCGGTAGTTGCTGGCGATCGCATGGGCGTAAGCGGCCTGCATCGTCTTCAGCCCCATCAGCGCGCTGACCAGCATGAACAACGTCGAACGCGGCAGGTGGAAGTTGGTCATCAGCCCGTCGATCGCCTTGAACCGGTAACCGGGGGTGATGAAGATCGCGGTGTCACCCGTGAACGCCGCGATCGTGCCGTCGTCCTGCGCCGCGCTTTCGAGCAGACGCAGGCTGGTGGTACCGACGGCGATGATACGGCCGCCCGCGGCGCGCACGGCGTTGAGCCGCGCCGCGGTGTCGGCTTCGATCCGTCCCCATTCCGCGTGCATCACATGGTCTTCGGTGTCGTCGGCCTTCACCGGCAGGAACGTTCCGGCGCCGACGTGCAGCGTCAGTGTTTCGGACGCGACGCCTGCTGCGGCGAGCGCATCGAGCAGCTTCGGCGTGAAGTGCAGCGCCGCGGTGGGCGCAGCGACAGCACCGTCTTCGCGCGCGAACATTGTCTGGTAATCCGCGCGGTCCTCCTCATCGGTGGCGCGCTTGCCCGCTATATACGGCGGCAGCGGCATCGTTCCCGCGCGTTCGAGGAGGACTTCGACCGGCTCGTCGCCCGCAAAGGCGAGGATAAAGCTCCCATCGGGAAGCCGCTCTTCGGCCAGCGCAGACACCTCCGCTCCAAAATCGATGGTCTCGCCGACGCGCAGACGTTTCGCGTTTCGCACAAACGCCTGCCAGCGCCGCAGGTCGATGCGCTTGTGCAAAGTTGCGCCGATCCTGGCGTCACCCCGCCGCCCCTCCAACTGTGCCGGGATCACGCGCGTGTCGTTGAACACCAGACAATCGCCGGGGCGCAGCCATGCGGGGAGGTCACCCACCCCCGCATCGACGATCCGGTCGCCGTCGACCACGAGCATCCGCGCCGCATCGCGCGGCCGCGCCGGGCGCAGCGCGATCCGTTCGTTCGGCAGGTCAAAATCAAAGGCGTCGACGCGCATGGATCCTCGCGCCGATGGTCGGCTTAGCGGATCGGCGCGTTGAGCTGGTCGGCGGTGATTTCGCCGGCGGGCGCCGGAGCGGGAACCGCTTCGACCAATGCCGACACCGGCGGCATCGGTTTATTGTCGGCGGCGACCGATACCTGAACCATGCGCGACATCACCGCGGGCGGCTCGCCCTTCTGGACCGCATCGACATATTGCATCCCCGACACGACCCGGCCGAACGCGGTGTAGCGGTTATCGAGCGCGAACCGCGGCTGAAGCATGATGAAGAACTGGCTGTTGGCGCTATCTTCGCTTTCGGCACGCGCCATCGACAATGTGCCGCGCAGGTGCGGGGTCACGTTGAATTCGGCCTTGAGATCGGGGAGCTGCGAGCCGCCCTGCCCGGTCGCGCTGGGATCGCCGGTCTGCGCCATGAAGCCGTCGATCACGCGGTGGAATTTGATCCCGTCATAAAAGCCGGCGCGCGCCAGCAGCTTCAGCCGCTCGACATGGTTCGGCGCGACATTGGGATAAAGCTGGATCACAACCCGGCCACCGGTCGAAAGGTCGAGGTTGAGCATATATTCGGGGTTATTGATGTACTGATCCGGCGTCATCGTCGGCACCACCGGGGTTGCCGCGGCGGCGGGAGCAGCGTCGGTCGCCGCAGGCGCTTCGGCGGCGGGCGGGGTTTCGACCGGCGGCGCGGGCGCTTCCATCGGCGGCGCAGGCTGGGCCGTTTCGGGCATCGGGTTCGGCGCGGGCGGCGCTTCCTGTGCAACGGCCGAAGCCGCGAGACCGAACGCCATCGCCGAAAGAATCATGGGGCGGAAAGAAAATTTCATGCTGGATCGGCCTCTAAAAAGTAGACTGGATTTGCGCCCCGACTGGCGCGCCCTAGCGGGAAAAAGCTGAACGCTCAATGATCGGTATCAGCGCTCGCCCTGGAGCAGCCCTCGTTCGGCGATCCGCGCTACGACAGCATCGCGCACCGAAGGCGTCACGAATTTCTGGATGTCGCCGCCAAAGATCGCGATTTCCTTGACCAGCCGCGATGCGATCGGTTGCAGACCGACGTCGGCCATCAGGAACACCGTCTCGATGCGGTCGTTCAATTGCTGGTTCATCCCCGCCATCTGATACTCATATTCGAAGTCGGCGACGGCGCGGAGCCCGCGCACGATCATCCCCGCGCCTTCGCGCTCGGCAAAATCCATCAGCAGCGAGTTGAAACCGACGACGCGAATATCGCCGCCCAGCCCGGCGACTTCGCTGCGAACCATCTCGATCCGCTCATCATCGTCGAACAAAGGCGATTTCGTGATGTTGGTCGTCACCCCGATCACCAGCCGATCGACCAATTTCGCGCCGCGGCGGATGATGTCCATATGCCCCAGCGTGATCGGGTCAAAGGTTCCGGGATAAACCCCAATGCGCATCAACGGTCCCTTTCCACCACATAGCGGGCGATGGCCCGCAGCAGCGTCGCTTCGTCACCAAAACTCGCCAGATGCCCGATCGCCTGATCGACCAGCGCGGTCGCCTGGCCGCGCGCGCGTTCGAGTCCCATCAGCGTGACAAAGGTACCCTTGCCCGCAGCTTCATCCTTGTGCAGCGCCTTGCCCGCCAGCGCTTCGTCGCCCTCGACATCCATGATGTCATCGGCAATCTGGAACGCGAGGCCGATGTCGCGCGCATAAGCGCGCAGCGCGGTGCGCCCCTCGGGCGGGATCCGCGCCAGGATTGCGCCGGCCTCCACGGAAAAAGCGATCAGCGCGCCGGTCTTGAGCTGTTGCAGCCGCGTCACCGTCTGCAAGTCGAAGTTTGCGGTTTCGGCGGCGAGGTCCATCATCTGGCCGCCGGCCATGCCCGCCGGACCCGCTGCACGCGAAAGTTCGCAGCATAGTTCGCCGCGCACGAACGGATCGCTGCTCGTCGCCGGATC
>Ga0265296_1002795_pt1 | contig 17050 bp, 17 predicted proteins | sample MunlanPumphouse1_FD_189073 | JGI IMG/M metagenome (GOLD analysis project Ga0265296, IMG submission 189073) | Groundwater microbial communities from a municipal landfill in Southern Ontario, Canada - Pumphouse #1 | ecosystem: Environmental > Aquatic > Deep subsurface > Groundwater | place...
TTTTGGAGGCTGAATGATTTGTTATCTTCACGGATTTGCAAGTTCGGGAAATGCCATGAAGGCACAGTTGCTGAAGAAATATCTGCCCGAAATCGAAATACTCTCGCCCGATTTGCCGATCGAGCCGATGAAAGTCATCGCGGTAATCGATTCTATTCTCAAGAAACGTGACGGTGAAAAAATACTCATGGTCGGCAGTAGTCTGGGCGGATTTTATGCGCATTATTTTCATACGAGATGCGATATTCCTGCCGTGCTGTTGAATCCGACAGCCGATCCGGTCAGCGATATGAAAAATGCCGTCGGAACGCACCGCTATTTTGGTAATGGTGAATCATTCGAGTGGAAAGTAAAATATCTCCGCCAATTAGAAAGAATTTCCCCGACTCCCGTCATACCGACGAAAAGCGCACTTACGGTTTATTTAGCCGAAGACGATACTGTGCTGGATTACCGAAAAGCGGAACGGTATTTTCAGTCTTCTGATTGTACGATGAGAATATTGAAAACCGGCGGACATACGCTGACGAATTTTACGGAGATCGTTCCGGAGATTCGCGCTTTTTATGAGCAAATAGAAATCGGAAGAGTGGAAAACACGAAAACGGTCATTGGGCATTAGGTCATTGGGCATTACCCGCGCCGTTGGCGAAGTTCGGCATTGGATCTTTTAACATTCCTAATCGAACTTAAGAATCTGCCAGATGCGGATAGAAACTAATCAACTGAATCAGACAGAATCCAACATAATCGACATATTCTGCCATAATCGACCAAATCCTGTTGCTTAGTCTTTAATAAGCGTTTTTAGTTTTTCCCAGTATTCCGTGCCGACCATTTTTTCCGCGACCTGAAGGATTTCCTGAACGGCATCCGTCAACATGCCGGAACCTTTCCAATATTTCTCGTAGATTTTCGGGTTGATGGCGGATGAAACGGAATCGAGTACATAAGCCGCTAAGGCGATATCATCTACAAATCCGAAGGCGCCCCAGAACGTTTCGGGGATCAAATCCATCGGGGAAACAAAATAGGTGATTGCGGTCGTGATTTTGGCTTTTTCGGTGATCGGCACTTCATTGTCAGCGGACAACTTTACCAATACGCGAAAGATGTCCGGGGCTTTTCTGATATATTCACCCCATCGGTTGGTTTGCCCGATTTCGGTCTTGAGCCAGTTTTCGATCTTTTCCTGCAGAGTTCTGATGAAATTTTTATGTTGTTCGACCATTTTCTACTCCTATTCAACTCTTTTTCAACTGGAAACGGTTCAATATAAAATCGTCAGCGAAAAATTCAAAACGTATTCTTTCTCATGTTAACCTCAGTACGTTTTTCCGTTTGGGCGCGTCATCGGGACAAAGCGAACCGGAATGACGGATTTCGCATTCAAACCGTTTCTCGTTTTAACCAACAAAATGAGTTCCTGCTTTCTCGATTCGCCGACCGGAATGATCATTTTTCCATTTTCTTTCAGTTGACGAATCAGTTCGGGCGGTATGTGCGTCGGTGCGCAGGTGACGATGATGGCGTCGTAGGGCGCATGTTCTTCCCAGCCTTGATACCCGTCGCCGATTTTCACCCGAACATTTTTATATCCGAGTCGCTTCAACGTCATATCGGCGTTTTCGCCGAGTTCGTCGAGTATTTCGACCGTAAAGACGCTGTGACAAATCTCTGCGAGAATCGCCGCCTGATAACCGGAGCCGGTTCCGATTTCCAGGATTTTTTCGTTTCCTTTCAATCCCAACGTTTCAGTCATCAACGCGACGATATATGGCTGTGAAATCGTTTGATCGAAACCGATCGGCAGAGGATAATCTTCGTAGGCTTCGATTCGGTATTTTTCCGGGACGAATTGATGGCGTTCGACTTTTTTCATCGCGCGAATGACCGCCGGATCGCTGATCCCACGACGAATGAGTTGATTCGCGACCATAGCGTTCCGTTTGGAAGCGAAATCTTCGGCGTTAGTTTTTGTCGGCGGGCAGGATTGCAGAAAAAGGACGAGTAAAATCAGAAGCATAAAAGGGGGTTTGATTCTCGTCCTGAGATTTTGAAATATCATCGGAACTCAGAGTTTTTGAATGACAGTCCAGACGATCGTTCCGAGCGCTGAAAAGAAGGCGAGCGGAAGGAGAACGTCGAAGTTGATGTGTTCCATTTGTTTGAAGGAAAGATTCGCGAAGTTATACCGAAAAAGAAGAATCGCGAAATAGATCAGCGCGATTTTCACTATTAACCAGAACGCTTCCCAGCCGCTCGAAATCATCACATGCATATCCTGAAAAGGAGAAAGCCATCCGCCGAGGAAGAAAATGACGCCGACGATGAAAATGGAAAACAGCGCGGTCGTCTTGGCGGCGATGATCAGTTGATATTGAAGCGGCAAAAGAGTGTTTTTTTCCGAGGGCAGATCCAGCCCGTTATTTTTTTGAAGGATTTGCATCGCAATGACTGTCGTGATAAAGTAACAAAAGAAACCGATGAATGCGAACAGCGATCGAAACATGTACCATGCCGGAAATGCACCTTCCGTGAATACCGACTGCGATTCCACGATGACGAGAAAATCCGTTTTGCCGACGAGCGGGAGTACGGTCAGTGCCGACAGAAAAAGAACGATGCAGGAAATGAGAAACTGGAATCCGGTTTTGGTCGAATAATAGACGGAATCGATGCGCCGGTCTTGTTTTCCGATAATGAAGAAAACCATCGCGTCGATAAACAAGATGAAGAGGATGATGTACAGATTGATATTCGACGAAATGCCGAAGATTTTTCCGCTGAACGGGATGATCAGAAACGGAACGAAATTCAGCGTGAAGAGAAATGTCGAGGCGACGGCGATTTTCTTATCTTTTTTTGTCGCCAGGAGGAATTTTGATCCGAAAAAGGATTTTATCCGGTTGATGATTCGTTCGACGATGTTGGTTTCCGGATTTTCCGGCGCGAAGATTTTCAGCGTGATCTCGCCGAAAAGACGTTTTTCCATCTGGTATGACATGAGAAACAATGCGATGGCGAGGAGAAACAACGGAATGGCATACTGGAAAAAAGCAACGATGATTAAAATGATGTCCGGAACCCAGGATAACCATGAAATCGTCTGATAATATTCAAAAGTCGATGTAATCATAGGATGGCTTCTCCGTTCGTGAAGATATTCAGGCTGGCGAGGACCATGTCGATATCTGAAATGGATTGGCCGGTAACAATATCGTTGACGGCGGAGACGGCGAGACAGGGTTGGTTGAAAGTTGCCGAATTATTTGTGTCGATCCGGCAGACTAATTCGCCGCCCGGAGATTCGACGGCAATATCAATTGGACAATTTAAAGATTCAACCTCCGACTTTTCGGTGACGTGGGATTGATCGCGCGAGATTTGCATAATCGCTTGCGAGACAATGCGGCAACTTTCGTGGATTTCCTTTAAGCGAACGTAACAACGATCCCACGAATCGCCCACCGAACCTTTCAAGCCTTTGCCGATTGGAACATCGAAGTCGAGCGACCGGTAAGCAGAATAAGGATTCGCTTTCCGAACGTCGTTCGAGATGCCGCTGGCTCTTAAATTCGCACCGGTAAGATCGAGCGTTTTGACCGATTCGGGAGAAATGGTTCCTACATTGGCGCTTCGATGGATGAAAATCGGATCGGTGTTCAATACGTTTTCGTAGTATCGGATTTTTTGGGAAAATTGTCTGATAAAAACGTTGATCGTTTCGATAGCGCGCGTCGGGAAGTCGTGTCGGATTCCGCCAATTTGAATGAAATCGTATAATTGGGGATCGATTAGGTGAAATAAATCGTGTAATGTGTCAATGTCCCGAAAAGATGCGTGGTATAGACGTGGAATGCCGACGTTGTAGGCGAGCGTGGCGAAAAAATAGAGATGTGCGACGATCCGCTGAAATTCAACGACGACGACTCGAGCAAGATCTTCGACGAGTGGCGTCTGAATTTGATTGGTTTTCTCAATAGCGAGGGCGCGGCAGAAATGTCTATCGGAAGAAGAAAAAATATGTTGAGAGAAATAGTCGTTTGAATCGTCAGTAATCTCAATAGTCGGTTTTAAGTACGAACTGTCTGAATCATTTCCGGCTGATAAGCCGACGATTTTGTCCTTTTCAATCTGAACCGTGTAGTGAATTTTATAGTGAGAACTGGGGAAATTGAGCGTTCGGTCGAGAATTTTCATAAAAACTTTGATTTCAGGCGGCCGGAATACGGTGCGCGATCCTTATTTCGTTTATACTTATCACAAAAAGCCAAAGCGAATTTACCAGCAATCGGTAGGAATGTCAAGAAAGCGCGCTTGGTTCCCCAAAGAAAATCTGTCAGCATGGTTGTTGTCTTTTATTTTCCAGCGACGTAAGTTTCTCCCGCATGAACAATAAGATTAACGGATGGTGAATGATGAAGATTAGCAAAACGATTCAAGATACATTAAAACTCCAGGATTATTCCAAGAAACCGGCAATCGACGGCGTAAAAATCCTTCAGTTACGGCGATTTAATGATGACGGCGGTTCGTTTACCGAACTGGGACGTCTCACAAACGGAACTCTGAACGATTTACCGGAAGTATCAGTCGCTCAGATCAATTACAGCGAAATGAATCCGGGCGCAATCAAGGCTTTCCATGTTCATCTTCAACAGACGGATGTCTGGTACGTTCCGCCCAGCGATAAAGTCGTCCTGATCCTCGTCGATGTCCGGGAAGAATCTGCAACGAAAGACGCGATGATGAAGCTCGTTTTAGGCGACGGAAATTCCAAACTCGTGATGATCCCGCCGGGCGTCGCGCACGGTTGCCGTAATATTTCCGGGAAAACTTCCCGAATCGTCTATTTCATGGATAAAAATTTTACGGATGATCCGAAACAGTGCGACGAATATCGCCTACCGTGGGATCATTTCGGCGCGGAAATTTGGGAAGTGCAAAAAGGATAACCACGAAGACTCGAAGACACGAAGAAAAGGCAAAGGTAAGGGAATAGGTAAAGAAGACAACGGACGCAGATAGACTCTGATTTATTATGAAATGGCTTCTTATTTGCGTTTATTCCCCGCCTTTGGCGGGGTTTCGTGTTAATTTGTAGTTAATATTTATGTCTTATCTGTGTTCATCCGTGTTAATCTGCGGTTGAAATAATTCCTTGCAATTACGAAATCACTCTTTAAACTAAACCGCAATTGATTTAGAGGCTTTCAAAAAATTGACAATCGAATCGCTTTTCCGTTCTTTGACATTGCGGGTGAATGCTTAGAATTGTCCGGGAGAAGAGAAACAGGCAAAATTGCCTTGTTTGCATCCATCAAAAACAAAACACAATCCAAATTACTATTACGGCAAAAACTACTTCAATAACTGATTATCTATTTTAAACTGAATACCAATCGGATGAAAAATCTTCCCACCGGCAAAGGAAATCCATTTTACGGAGAAATATTTTCTGTTCGGGTTTAGATATTTGATTCCCGGTACAAACGATTTCCCTATTCAACCGAATTAATAACATAATCTACCGAATCACTGACCGACTCAACCGAATCATTAACCTTCACAACAAAAATATTTCTTCCCAAAGCCGAATTATTTCTTCCCAAAAGATTTTTTTGTTCCCAAAAAGAAACAACGACTTCCCAAAGGAAAAAATGAAGTTCTCAAGAGCAATATTTTACTTTCCTATACGAATAATTTGTCCCCATATCAGACAAGATTATTGTAAAAAAATCCTTGACAATTTCATTGGGAGGGGGTAACATAATAACAAATTCAATATTAAACCTGTTGAAATTAAGATGTTTGTAGAATTTATTGTAGGAGTTGAGATATGTATGTTTTTAAAACTTAAGCCCGAAGCAGATGAATGGGCATTTGCTTTGGGCAGGATTAAAAGTAATTTCAAAAGGGATTACACAAGTCCCAAACAATTGTAATGAAAAATTCTTTGAAATCAAAATTTTATGAGTTAAAAATGAAGAAGAATTTTATATTGATCTTATCAATAATATTGTTAGTTTCAAACTGTAGTGATACGTCGGTGAACGTTCCAAATGAAGTTGTAGAAAATGAGGTTATATCTGGATCAGTTACCTTCCATGAAAAAGATGAAAATGAGATTATTGCTGATGCTGCATTTGATCAGCAACCAAATTATTTTTCATCACATACCATATTATGTATCTTAGACAGTGCGCGTGAAGAATTTGAATGTCTTATTTCATATATTGATATTAGTCAAATAGAAACATTTAAGTTTTCTAAGCAATCTGATCAATGGGTAATAGGAACACAAATCAACAGTATTGAAAATGATAGAAACCTTTCCAAGACAGCTTCCTATACAAAGAATATCGCGGACATTTACAAATATACATGGTACTCTACTCTAATTCATAGTTGGCAATCTATCACTGTGACTGAACCAGGAGATTATTGGACTCCTTACCGTTATTACAGTACTGATAAGCCTAAATCTTTCAAATTTTTAGAGGGGACTGATGAGAATAATGGAAAGGAATGGCGTGTAGAATGGAACAAATGGCAAGGAGGTGTTTACGAAGATCCGGATCCAGAATATACAGGCGCTTTAGTATGGTATTACGAACCACCAAATTATAGTAAAGATGTTTGGAGTTCATTATTTATTTATAAATATTGGAATAATAACATAAATAAATGGGTTGAAGTAGAGTTATGGCCTGATTTTTTACGTGTAAACTTTCATTTATATGTAGTAACTCCATTATCAGTATCCATTTCCGGGCCTACTTCAATACCAAGCAACCAATCATATACATTTCTTGCGCACGTTTCCGGTGGAAGTGGGACTATTACCAATTATAAATGGTGGAAACGAAACGATGAAGTATACGAGGAGCCGGAGCCGTTACTCGGAAAAATAAGCCCATTGGCTCCCAACGTAGGTATATGGTATGAAATGACCGATTGGGAAGGGCAAAATGAAATTCTAACTAGGGCTGGATATGACTTTTCGTTGAAATGTAGAGTATATAAAGGCGGCAGTACTGCCGAAGATATACATTCTGTGAATGTCTATTAGTTGAAAAAGGTATAAGTGGCGGGGGAGTTTTGCTCCCTCGCTGTCACCGAATGGGTTAAAAAAAGAAAGGGAAATTTCATGAAGAAACTTATCGTTGGAATATCTATAGTATTATTTTTCGGATGTTCTCTTTATGCGGATAATAATCTATTTGGAATCAGCTATGAGTTCAATTCCGGCTTAAATATTGTTCAAGATGATAAATTCCAGATAGACAAGCGTATTACTTACAAAGATTACGGATGGATTGGGCAAGCAGTTGGTGCAGTTTCTTCCGATTTTAAAATCCTTATAAAACTTCCTTTTGGATTTCAACCGTATTTTTCAATAAGTAATAATTCCTTTAAAGATGCAATCAGTAATCCATTATTCTGGGAAACCCTCTATCCTGCAGTGATTGAGAGGTATGATTTTAATAAAGACGATTTTACTACTAAATATTCTATCATCGGACATTCCTTCGGATTACGATATAGTCCCGGATTTCTTAATCTTCCTATCAGGTTCCATGCAAATTTTGAAAAATTATATCATGTTTTTAAAGCCAGCACTTACTTGAATGGTCAATACATTAATTTACCGCTCGACGCACCGAGTGAAACCGCGAATTTTTGGGGTTATTCAAAGCTGAAGACAAAATTTAACTCAGGATACTCAATTGGCTTGGGAATAGAATACCCCATTTCCAATTTGTCTCTATTGTTTTCTACGAGTTATATTAATTCAAAAGCAAATGTTGAAGCCTACACCTCTGCAAGTCAATTTATATATCCGGAAGGCGCTATTCCTTCAGATGGTCTTTTCTTTTTGGCGGATATTCCGGAAGAATCAGATATTGATCTAAGCCATTTTGAAATGAAATTGGGATTCCAATACAACGTCCCGGTCAGTCTGGAAAAATATAAGAGAATTAGGAGTTCCAACCATTTTACTGTTTCTGTGGGTTTACGAACAGGATACAGCATACTAAATCCGGAAGCGCTTGATCCGTATATACAGAAAGAGCCTGGATTTGTTGACCACTGGCTTACTGAGATGAGGGGAGGTCAGGGAATCGATTTTTCGGTCGAGATTGGCAGATTATACGGTTTTTTCTTAATATTAGGTTATTATTCAGATAGTTTTAATCAAAGTGATCGGCAACCTTATTATTTTTGGTCGATCATATTTCCAAATTACTATACAGATTTCATAACTGAGTTTAAAGAAAGAGAAAAGAAACATAAGTATAATGGATATAGTATAGGCTTTATTCATGAATTTAAGAGTAGCTTGAAAAATGTGAAGCCCTATTTCAGTTATGCAGTAAATTATGGTAAATTCCGGTCGTCAACCCAGCTTGTTGCCAATACAGATAGAATGCCAAATGATTACTTTGAAGAGCCTGATCCTATTTTTTACGGAAAATCATTAATTGAAACAGATTATAGTTTGGGAAGCAAATTCGGAATAGGTTTCAGATATAAAATAGGACCTATTTTAATATCTCCTGAAATTAAATATATCGTTTCAACACCAAAGATATCCAAACGGTATGCTCAAGTGAATTACGAGTATTCCGATGGGAGTAACATCCTGAAATATAAGAGAATTGACTATGAAGATCAGTATATTCATTTGAAATATATTGTATTTAATATTGGAGTTGCATTTGTAATCTTTTAAGGTTCATCACGGTTAAGTGTGGGTAAGGCATAAATGATTAGGAAAATAGACATCCTTTTCTCCCCGCCTGCGTCGGGCAGGCAATTTTAAATTGAGATTGTTCTTTAAAATAGAAGGAGAAAAAGATGTCATTGGATATTATCGAGCAGATTTTAGAAATGCTCCCGAATAGTCGGAACTGTTGAAAAAATATCAATCACTGATGTAGCTATTCGGATTCATTGCGAGAAAAGGGAACAGACATATTGTTGCCCGAAATGTAAACAACATACGCTATCCGGTTACGATTCAAACCGGCGAGTTGTCGAAGATTTTCCGATGTCAGGCAAACAGGTTTTTATTGAACTTCCGGTTTACCGGTTATATTGTTCCTCCTGCCGAAAGATACTGACTGAATACTTGAGCTTCCCCCCAAAAACTGGAAAGGGTGCATAAGTGGAAAATGCATAACTTAACAGCAGAAAGGGAGAGCGATGAACAAGCGACGATTTAGCAAAGAATTCAAATCCAAAGTAGCAGTAGAAGCGCTTAAAGGGATTCAGACGATCATATTTGCGTTGTCGCGGCTCAATGTCGAAGTCCTGACGAAATATCTGAAAGACGATTTCGAGTCCGGAAGATCGGCGATGAGTCAACCGGAAAAGATCGCCGGTTATCCGGGCAGCATTTCCAGCACGTGGCAACAGTTCGGACGCGCCGGAAGACGCGGGAAGTCGGCGATTGGAATTTTCGTCGCGCGTTCGACGCCGATCGACCAGTATTTGATGCAACATCCGGAGTACTTTTTTTCAAAATCGCCGGAGCATGCGCGCATTAATCCGGACAATCTGATGATATTGGTCGATCATATCAAGTGTGCCGCTTTTGAATTGCCGTTTGAAGATAGAAGCCGGTTCGGAAACGTCGAGTGGAAGGATTTGAAAGAGATTTTGAAGTTTCTGCAGGACGGCGGAATTCTTCATCAAAGCGGGAATCGCTGGTACTGGTCGGAAGACGTTTACCCGGCGATCGCCGTCAATCTGCGTCGAATCCCGGAGGGAAATTTCGTCGTGGTCGATACGGACAATCATCACAAAGTCATTGCGGAAGTCGATTACAGTTCGGCGGCGATGACGATCTATCCCGACGCGATTTACATGACGGACGGCGCTCAGCATGTAGTCGATCAACTGGATTGGGACGGGCGAAAAGCGTATGTTCGGAAGACCGATTCGGATTATTATACGGACTCGATCGATTACACGAATGTGAAAGTTCTCGTCGAAGATGAAAAACGGTCGTCCGGCGGATTGAGTGTTTTTCAGGGCGAAGTGCAGGTCGTGACGCGCGTCGTCGGATACAAAAAGATCAAATTCTATACGCTGGAAAACGTTGGTTACGGGAAGATCAACCTGCCCGATCTGGAAATGGCGACGACGGCGTATTGGTTCACGATTCCGCAGGCGCTTTTGGATGCGATGAACTATTCGCGGGCGGACGTTGTCGATGGAATTCTCGGCGTCAGCAAGGCGCTTCATTCGTTGGCGACGCTGAAAATCATTAGCGAACCGTATGACATTCATCGCAGTGTCGGTGATAAATCGTCCGAATGGTTTGCGATGAATACGATCACCGAACGCGGGATTTACACGCCGGCGACCAATTCCGAGCCGTCGATAAAACTCGATCCGGACGACCTTTCGCATTTTCAACCGACGATATTTATTTACGATAATTATCCGGGCGGGATCGGATTCAGTTCGCGTCTTTTCGACTCGCATGAAGAATTGCTGACTGGCGCACTGGAATTGATCATGAACTGTCCCTGCAAGGACGGTTGCCCGTCGTGCGTTGGTCCGTCGAAAGAGGTTGGCGAAAAGAGTAAAGAGATCGCGATCGACATCCTTAAACATTTGACTGGAAAGAAAGGTTAAAAATTTCGGTTGATTCGAGAATGCAACCGTGTTTAACTTACAACCATGAAGAATGGATTATTCATCACATTTGAAGGCATTGACGGATCGGGAAAAACGACCCAGATCGCCGCGTTCATCGACTGCCTGAACCGCGCGTCCGTTTCCAACGTTTTGTTTCGCGAACCGGGCGGAACGGCAATCGGCGAGAAAATCCGAGACATTCTGCTCGATAAAAAAAATACGCGGATGAGCACAATCGCGGAACTTCTGCTTTATTCCGCCAGCCGCCACCAACTGTCACGAGAATCGATCATTCCGGCGCTGGAATCCGGAAAAGTCGTCATCTGCGACCGTTTTTACGATTCGACGACCGCCTATCAGGGATTCGGACGCGGCATCGATCTGTCATTCATTCAGCGGCTGAATTCGGTCGCGACGGACTGGCTTGTTCCCGATTTGACATTCATTTTGGATATTGATTTATCGGAACGAACGAACCGGATCGGTGCGAAGGAACTGGATCGGTTGGAAAGCGAAGACGCCGATTTTCAAAGGCGCGTCCGCGACGGTTTTTTACAAATTGCCAAAGATACTCCCGACCGGTTTGTCGTTTTGAACGGTTCACGGGCGGTTGACATCATCTCGGCTGAAATCTGGACTCACTTTTTAAATCTCTGCAAAAGGAAAGAATATGCGGTTTCTGAATAAAAGGTTTTATACAATTTGCATTCTCCTATTGGTCGCCGGAACGATCGTTTTCGCCGTAACGACGAGCGATGTTTATCGCGACATCTCGACTTCCATGCGCCTTTTCAACGAAGTCTATCGGCATGTGATCCTGAACTACGCCGATGCGGTGAAAACGGACGAATTTACCGAACTCAGCATCCGGAACATGGTCAACGAACTCGATCCGTATTCCGTTTTTCTAACGGGTGATGAGAAAGATCCGCTCGAAACGATGGCGCGCGGCGAATACGGCGGTGTCGGATTGCGGATCAGCCTGCGAAACGACACACTGACAGTGATTTCCCCGATGGAAGGTTCGCCCGCCAAACGCGCCAATATTTTGCCGGGCGATCAGGTTCTCAAAGTCGATTCCGTCTCGACGATTGGTATGAAAATTGACCGGAGCACGAAACTGATTCGCGGAAAACCGGGCACGAAAGTACAGTTGACGATACGCAGACCCGGAATCGGTGGAGAAATGGTTTATTCGCTGGTACGCGAGAATATCGACGTCGCGGACGTGACTTATACCGGAATGGTTGATGACGGCGTCGGCTATATCAAACTAACCGGCTTTTCCAATGGCGCTTCGGATGAAGTGAAGAAGGCGGTGACGAATTTGACCGACTCCGGCGATTTGAACGCCATTATTCTCGATTTGCGCGGCAATCCCGGCGGCCTTCTGGAAGAAGCGTTGAAAATCTCGGAATTTTTCTGCTCGCAGGGCGATACTTTGCTGTTTACTAAAGGCCGGGCGGCGATGACCAATAAAACATTCGTTTCCAAGCGAAAACCGTTGGTCGATTCATCCATTCATCTTGCCGTTTTAATCGACGGCGGAAGCGCTTCGGCAAGCGAAATCGTCGCAGGGATTATTCAAGATCTGGACCGCGGCGTCGTTATCGGAACGACCAGTTTCGGGAAAGGATTGGTCCAGACGGTTTATACGCTGGATTCCAAACACGCCATCAAAATGACGACGGCCAAATATTTTACGCCCAGCGGACGATTGATCCAGAAGCCCGATTATCTGAACAATCCGAAAATCATCGAAGGAATGACAGCCGGAGATTCCGTTTTTCATTCGAAGAATGGGCGGCTGTTGAAAGGCGGCGGCGGAATTGCGCCGGACGTTCTCGTTTCACTCACGGATGTTCCGCTTTTGGTGCGGGAACTCTGGCGGCAAAATATGTTTTACTCCTTCGCTATTCACTATCATACCGAACATGGAAAAGTAGAGGAAGTCGATGGAAAGATTCTCTTGGAATTCCGGCAATATCTCAAGAATACCGGATTCGCGTATGCAACGAAAAGCGAAAAGCAAATGCGCGACCTTGAAAAGATGTTGAAATCCGATCAGGAATTCAAGACGAGCGACATTGATTTTAACCGCTACTACACCGTTTTCGATGCGGCGAAAGAAAAGGATTTCGAGAAAAACCGCGATCTGATCGTCAAAGGGCTGACCAGCGAATTTGCGACGCTGGAAGGCGGTCTGACCGGTCGTGCGAAGTCCGAACTGAATACCGACAACGTCGTTAAACAGGCGCTGATGATCCTGAACGATCAGGTGGCGTATCGATCGACGTTGGGTTTTTCCATGAAATAAGAGGAGAGTGAGATGAAGAGCAAATTTTTACCGATCATGATCTTGACCGTTTTATTCATCGCGAGTTGCGGTTCGTCGGGGCGAATCGGCAGAACCATCAACAATATTTCGCAAAGCGTAAAAGCCGAATATTGTCCCGATAAACGCATTTCCATCTGGAATATTTCCGTCAAACGCGACCGCGGCGATTTTATCGTTTCCGGCGAAACCGATCATTCGACAGCGCGGGAAGTCTTCCAGAAAAAGGTGAAAGAAGCGTTGCCGAAGAAGACGATCACATTCGCGATCAAACTTCTTCCCGACGATACGGTCGGGCAATTGCATTTCGGAATTCTGCGAACCTCGACAGCAAAAATGCGAAGTGGCTCATCGATTTTCAAAGACGTCGTCAGCGAGACGCTCATGGGCTTGCCGCTGGAAATCCTTAAAGAAGAGGACGATTGTTTTCTCGTTCGAAGCGACGACGGATATTTGGGCTGGATCGATAAAGACCAGATCATTCAGGGAAGTGATTCGCTCAAACTTCTCTGGGATAATTCTGAAAAAGTCGTTTTCACGGATGTCGAAGGAGTCGTTCATTCGGAGCCATCTTTCGAATCCGATCCGGTGAGCGATTGCGTGATGGGGAACTGGTTCATCAATATCGGAAAGTCCGGATCGTGGACAAAGGTCGCTTATCTCGACGATCGAATCGGATTTATCCCGACCAAACAGTTGGTAGCGGCCGATGTCTATCTTGCAAGAAAATTAGAACCCGGAAAAATCATGAAAACGGCAAAAAGTCTGCTGGGTCGTCCGTATCTCTGGGGCACCGCTTCGACGAAGGAAATGGACTGTAGCGGATTTGTCCAAACGGTTTTCCGCAACAACGGCTGCATTTTACCGCGCGACGCCAACATGCAGGCGAACGAAGGAACCGAAGTTGATACGTCCGGCTTTTTTAAAAATCTCCAACCGAGCGATCTGCTTTTCTTTGGACGTAGCAATGAAAAAATTACGCATGTCGGATTGTATCTCGGCGGGTATGAATTCATTCACTGTTCGGGGCGGGTCCGAATCGATAGTTTCGATCCCAACGCAAAGAACTACAGTGATTACCGTAAAAATGGTCTCCAAAAGGTCAAACGCATTGTGAACTGACCTTCGTCGAATCGCTCGACGACCGTTTTTTGATATTTTTCCAAATCTTTATTTTGCCATTTCGTATATTGATTATGACGACATGAAGAATCCGACGATACTGATCATCAAAACCGGCTCGACGTACCGCGACGTGCGGACTACGACAGGCGATTTTGATGTCTGGATTCAGAACGCAACCAATCATCCGGAAGTTGTCTGGAAAGTGAAACCGGTTGAAAAAGTCGAACCGGACAAGATTCATTCGTACGACGGCGTGATCTTGACGGGCGCTCATTTGTCGCTGACGCAACCTTATCCGTATCTGGAAGGAATGAAGCGGCTTGTCGATAACATTCTCAAGAATCAGGTTCCGACGCTCGGCATCTGCTTCGGACATCAGTTGATCAATAAAATCCTCGGCGGAGAAGTAATTACCAATCCGCTGGGAATCGAGATGGGAATTACCAAACTCCAGTTCACGCTTCACGGACTGACCGATCCGCTATTCGAGGGACTTTTACCGGCGAAAACCGAAGTCTATTCGTCTCACAACGATATCGTCTCCAAAATTGCCGACGGCGTCGTTCCGCTTGCCAAAAGCGACCGCACGCAATATCAGGCGACGCGGTACGGACGGTGCATTTTTACCGTTCAGTTCCATCCCGAATATAACCGGGAAATCATGGAAATGTACATCCGGCGCGAATTCAACCGGATCAAAGCGGATCATTTACGGAATCCGCTTAATAGTCTGCCGCCGCAGGAAATCCTCAACCGAAACCGCGACCTGCAAAAGAGCCGAAAAATTTTGGACAATTTCATCACTATCGTCAGCGAGTCGAAATGAAAATCGTTGCCGGACGCGATCATCGCTGGGATGTGACAATACCGGAAGCGCGGGAAATTCAGCAATCACTAAGGAAACAGGTCGTTCTCCAACCTTTTTCCCGGCCGGTTCGGCGTGTCGTAGCGGTCGATGTTTCGTATTCCCGATTTGACAAACTCGGTTTTGCGGTTCTGGGTGAGTTTATGTGCGCCTATGACAACGCAACCGGTTCGTACATTATCCAAGACGCGCTATTTCTCAAAAGAACCGGAACGGTTGGGTTTCCGTATATTCCCGGCTATCTGAGTTTTCGGGAAATCCCGATGCTGATCCCATTGTTTGAACAAGTTGAAAATCCTCCGGATTTGATTTTAGTGGACGGTGCGGGCATCGCGCATCCGCGGGAATTGGGCCTGGCTTCGCACATCGGCGTTATTTTCGATATTCCGGCGATCGGTTGCGCCAAGTCCCGGCTCATCGGCGAGTTTCAGGAACCGTCTTATCGAAAAGGAACCTTTGCCACGCTGAATGTGAAAGGAAAACAGGTTGGTGCCGTTCTGCGAAGCAAGGACAAAGTTCGTCCATTGTTTGTTTCACCGGGTCATTTGACCGACATCCGAACATCATCGGAGATCATCCTTCGATTCTGTTCGAAATACCGGATTCCGGAACCGCTTCGTCAGGTGGATGCGATATCGAAAGAATTGCGGCGCCAAACGTCAAAGCAATCAGCAGAATGAAATTAAAATGAATGAAAAAGGAGTGTAAAAAATGAAGAAATTATATCGTAGTGAACGTGACCGTAAAATCGCCGGCGTTTGCGGCGGCATCGGTGAGTATTTTGATGTTGATTCGTCTCTTCTCCGTTTGTTGTGGCTGATTTTGGTTCTTCTCGGCGGTGTCGGAGTGGTCGCTTATATCATAGCGATGATCATCATTCCGAGGAATCCGAACGATTCCATCGAAACGGCTGAAGTGAAAAAAGAGGAAGAAACTGTCAAGCCGCGTTCGGGAAATAACGCGCGGATTTTCTGGGGAATCCTGCTCATTTTATTGGGCGTATTCTTTGGAATGAAACAAATCTGGTACTTCGATCGTGTTTTTGATGAAATCCGGTATTTTATGAAGGACTTTTTCATTCCGGCGGCGCTGGTCGTTATAGGTATTTACATCATCGTTCAGAACGATAAAAAGAACCGAAAGCCGGGAGAATGAATAATTCGGTTAAATTATTTTAATTAACATAATTCCGAAGATCACGGTGAATTGGAAGATAATATTTTATTATTCCTTTGATGAATAATTGAAATATTGACAAATGCCAAGATAGATTGATTCAGAAATGTGAGTGAAGAGGAAAGAACTTTAAAAAATATATTCACGAATGTTTAAAATATTTATTAAGTTTTGGCCGTGAATTTGACCGTTGTTTGAAGTGGAATAAAGAGGTACGATGCATAGGTCTTTTTTATCGGTTTCGAAACAATTGCTAAATATATCATGGAATCAACACAATAAACATATCTGGAGGTAATCATGAGTTACGTTCAAACCGTTCTTGAGAATTTACGCGCCAAATACCCGTGGGAAAAAGAATTCCTGCAGGCGGCGACCGAGGTGCTCGAATCTCTCGAAGAGGTTGTCGATAAAAATCCGAAATACAAACGTGCGAAAATACTCGAACGCATCGTAGAGCCCGAACGCGTCATCATTTTTCGCGTTCCATGGGTAGACGATCGTGGCGAAGTTCAGGTCAATGTCGGCTATCGCGTTCAATTCAACAGCGCGATCGGTCCGTATAAAGGCGGTCTGCGGTTTCATCCGGCAGTAACGTTGAGCATGTTGAAGTTTTTAAGCTTCGAGCAGACGTTTAAAAATTCTCTGACGACTCTGCCGATGGGCGGCGGAAAAGGCGGTTCCGATTTCAATCCGACCGGCAAATCCGAAAACGAGATCATGAAGTTCTGCCAGAGTTTCATGACGGAACTGTATCGCCACATTGGACCGCATCTTGATGTTCCGGCCGGCGACGTGGGCGTCGGCGGAAGAGAAGTCGGCTATCTTTTCGGTCAGTACAAACGCATCGTCAATCAGTTCGATGCGGCGACGTTAACCGGAAAAGGCATGAC
>Ga0265296_1002799_pt1 | contig 16996 bp, 12 predicted proteins | sample MunlanPumphouse1_FD_189073 | JGI IMG/M metagenome (GOLD analysis project Ga0265296, IMG submission 189073) | Groundwater microbial communities from a municipal landfill in Southern Ontario, Canada - Pumphouse #1 | ecosystem: Environmental > Aquatic > Deep subsurface > Groundwater | place...
CTCGTCGTGGCGCCACCGGTTTTGTTGAAGCTGATTTTGACGAAACAAAAAGAATCCTTTATCTGACAGGGTTCACTTCTGTTTATAAAATTGATATGGATACCGACAAACTAATTGGCATTATAGATTTAATAGATCTCTATGAACCGCAAAACATCCGCGGTTGGTCTCCTACCGGGCTTAGCGGCGTGGCGCTTTCTCCCACCAAAGATAAACTTTTTATTGTTTCGGGAGACGCGCATTCAATGTATACCTACGATCTCGCTCGGTCTGCGTGGATAACAAAAACCACTAATCTTAAAGGATATTTTATCACTGACGCTATTGCCTCGCCGGATCGGCGTTACCTTTACACTGTCAACCAAGAAAGCGATAGTATAACCATGGTTGATTTAATTTCGGGCGAGATTGTGAAAATAATTGAACTGAAAAATAAATAGAAATATGAAAACTAAAATTTTAATTGGTTTAATAATTCTAATTGTTCTGGGAGTAGTTGGAGGAATGTTTTGGTATCAAAAAGACAAAACAGGATGGGTTGCGATACCGACGCCAACCCCAACAACAGAAAAATATTTTCCAGGCTGGCTGCCCGCTCAATCTGGATTAACAATTTCTTCGGACGGAAAAACAGCCTATATTCCCTTTGAGCTTGACGATGCGTTATCGGTAGTGGATCTATCCACATTCACTGTTACCGATTCAATAGATGTTTCTCCAGCCGGCATTATGCTTTCTTCAAGCGCTGCTGTCTTGAGCCTGGATGGGAAAAAGCTATATGTTTCTAACGAAGGAACCAAGAATGTAATGGTGATAAATACGGAAACCAAACGGGTTGAGAAAGTGCTTCCAATAAAGCCCTTACACGCCACCGCCATCACCATATCAAAAGACGGAAGCAAAGTTTATTTGCCGTCCTCTGAGGATGGAGCATTATATGTCATTAATACTTCGGATAATTCATACCGCCGCATTTTTATACCGGGCGTGATTTTTGGTCCAGTAGTGCCTTCTTCCAGTAATCCTGATTTACTCTATGTTGCAGGAATGTTTGTAAAACCTCCAGGGATTTTCCAATCATATTTCTATATCTTTAATGTCTCTAACAACACTATTGTGCGTTCTGTAAGGTTGGCAAACGAAGTCCTGCCACCCCATACATATGCACGCCGACTTATTGTCAATCCAAATGAAACAATGGCCTATTTTGGTTGGATGGAAGTGACAGGTGATTTAAGGGGGGCCGGGAACTTCGTTGTTTTTGACTTGAATACTTTTAAAGTTTTAGCTTCTGTGCCGATAGAGAATGGAGTTAGCGATTTTGCGGTTAATGAGAAGACAAGTAAAACATACATCATAGGATTTTGGTCTGGTGGCGGCGCCCCTCAAAAATTATCTATCCAAGAATATGATATAGCAACTAGCAAGGTTGTTCGCAGTATTCCGGTATCGCCATCAAGTGACCAGCGGGCAATAGTCATTGATCCCGCGGATGCCAATTATTTGTACATGACCGAAGCCGACTTTAATCTCATCCGAAAAGTGGATATTCCAACCGGAAAAGAGGTCGCGAAATTGCAATTCAATAAAGCAGATATTCAACCCTATGCCATTATTCGTGGTGACGACATGGGCTATGTAATCAGTCGTCTCGCTCAACGCGTATACAAACTGGATTTGAATTCCGGCCAGTTAATAGCCAGCATTAAATCACCTTTCCAGGGCGGTGGATGGGGGTTCTATCAAGGCAATCTTTACGCCGGCGCAGGAAACACCATTTACGCCATTAGGGCTTCAACCGGTAAAGTAATTAAAAAATATTCTATTGCCACGGAGTTCTCGCCAATCACCCTCTCCTTTTTTGGTGACAAAATGGCGGCTATTGATTACGAAACTGCCCAGATTGCCAGACGACTCCTCATTTTTGATGCCAGAAATATGACCCTTTTAAAATCTATTGAGTTGCCACGCGAACCTCACGGCGATAAAGTAATCGTTTCTCCTGACAGTTCAAAGTTTTATATCTCCCGTGGTTCGATGGTGGGAACAACCGTCATTACGGTGTTTGACGCCTCTACTCTTAAAATCATCAATACCATAGAAATCCCTTATCTTCAACTGCGTCACGGTGCGAGCTATTTCCCTGAAGCCAATTTTGATGAAGTAAATCGAATCCTCTATCTAACCGGAGGCGCCTCGGTTTATAAAATTGATATGGATACTGATAAATTGATCGGCGCCCTCAATCTAATAGATGCTTACGGAGGACTATCAGGTATTCGTTGGAGTCCCACTGCGATTTGCGGCGTGGCGTTTTCTCCGTCCAAAGAAAAACTTTTTGCTTTTGGTGCAGATGCCCATTCTTTGTTTATTTACGACCTCATTAAATCTTTCTGGTCCACAAAAATCATTAATCTCGGAGGATATTCCAGGGATTGTGATGCTGTTATATCACCGAATCGGCAATATTTCTATACCGCGAATAGCCAATCGGATAATATAACCATGGTTGATTTAACTTCAGGCGAGATTGTAAAAATAATTGAGTTACAAAAATAGAATGAAAATATGAAAACAAAAATTTTAATCATTTTAATAATTACTACCCTTTTTCTTTTTAATTCCGTGGAAGCTGCGGAAACTACGGTTTTTTATGATAATTTTGAGGGGAACCTTGAGAACTGGGATTCAAGAGAAGGATGGTCAGTGGTTTCAGAGAATGGAAATAAGGTTTTACAAGGTACTCAACATTCATTTGCCACCGCTTTTTTGGAAGGCGCCGTCAATAAACTCGAATTGAAACTCAAACTAATTAAAGGAAGTATCCACCTTAATGTAAGGAGTAAATTCGTAACAGGAGACGCACTGGGAGGGGGAGGGGGGCAAAATCGCTATTTTATTGGTTTGAATCCGGGAGACAGCCGCATATCAAAAGAGGTTGGCAATAATTTTTTGACCCTTCAAGGCGGAGGAAAAGGAATTTCTTTCGGCGTATGGCATAAAATAAAAATAGAAATAGTTGGAAAAAGAATAAATGTGTACTCGGACGGCAAGTTAATTATTTGGGCTGAAGATGAAAATATTTTAGAGGAAGGTGGCATCAGCATTGAAACCTTTGAAGACTCAATTGCTTATATTGACGATGTAAAAGTTGAGGCATTGGTGCCAGAAGCCAGAGAATTGAAAGCCAAGGATTTATTTCCAAATGGTGAACATAAAGGAGATTTAACTATAACTGGAAGAGATTTTTTGATTTTGGAAAACGGCAAATTTACTCAGTTTGGCAATATTTTCTTAAAAGATGGGGCAAAATTAATTATTAAGAACTCCGAATTAAAAATTTCCCGTTACGAACGACTTTTAAATCACTGGGGAATTGAATTAGAATATCAGGCCTCTTTAGAAATAGAAAATTCAAAAATAATTCCAGAAGGTCCAACTACTTTAGTAGTGGTTAAGGCCAGAGACAGGGCAAGGATAAAAATGCTCAATTCTCCAACCCAGATCCATCTTTTTATTGTTGATGATTCTGCCAAGGCGCTGGTTGAAAATTCAGAGATTATTGGTGAGTTTGGCGGATTGATTATTGCTTCAGGAAGGGGGGAGGCAAAGATTGTAAATTCTAAAATTGGGGCAGTAAATTTATTCATCCCGGAAAAAGCCACTTTTGAGGCAGAGGGATTAAGAACCGGATTCTTTGAAGATTGGAACTTGCAACGCGACACAAAAGTTGAAAACATTGATTACAATATTATTTTGCAGAATACCGAAATTATCCCTGATAGAATCGGGCCGGGTCCTTTTGAAAGAGGATGGCCGGTTTTTATTGACTCTCGAGCCAAGGTTAAAATTAAAAATAGCGAATTAAGAAAAGTGGTTATCAACCTTTTTGATGAGAAAGCTGAATTCTCCAATTTTGCTTTAGGGAAACCAACCAATTTTAATTATCGAGATATTTTGTTAGAAAATGTAATTGTTAAGGGTCAGTGGGGAATATTTCCACACGGTTCTTCGGATGTTACCATCAGAGATTCCGAAGCTTTTTGGACATTTATTTATGATGATTCAAAATTGAAGCTTATAAACACCCACATGAACGAGTTTGATCCCAGAAATTTCCGAGGCGAAATGGTATTTGAAAACGTCATATGGGATACGGCGGCTGAAATTATTGAGAACAACGACTTTACTATAAAAGGAAGCTTGGAGATAGGAAATATCGGTGGTTTTTCTTGGGAGAATTCTAAAGTTACTAGAATCTATGATGTTATTGGGAAACCAGAAACAAAACTTACTTTAACAAAAGATAATGAGATTGTCTGGTCGGAAATAATGGATAAAGAAGGGAGGGCTAGTTTTAGTTTAAAATTTGATGACACCACCTTCAATGACTCATGGATATTAAAAGATAATTTGGATCATACCCAAGAAGTGACCTTTTTTTCCAAGACGCCAATTGATATGGAGCAAGGCCTCATTTCTAAATTTATTTCAAAAATCAAAAATAAAATGTCCTCCGGTCCTCCTCCCCCCACGTTTAAATTGGTTTTCCCGTTAATTCTTATTTTACTTTTTGTAATTTTATTTTTTTATTTAAAGAAAAAACGCAGACAAAAAATGAATTAATGAATTTTAGCATACATAATTAAAAGGCGGCGCGCCCCGATGTGACATCGGGGCGCGAAGTTCGGCGGCGGCGGAAGAGCCCTCCTTCGTCAATGTTTCAGTGGACAGGCGAGGGCGGGCAAAAAATTTTACCCCGTAGGGTCGCAATTCGATCAGTGTTCGCTTTTGCCTTTTTCGCCCGTTGGCGAATCGGCACAAGCTCACAAATTAAATCATAAACTTCCGCCTCATCCTCGCCCCGATGGCCATCGGGGCGAGGTATTCGGCGGAATCTTAAAATAAAAAAGCCGCTCATCGGAAATCGTAATACTTAACGATTCGATGAGCGGCACGGCTACGAGAGTTGCCACTGGAGTTTCGTACCGGCTCGAAACGGTACGACGCTTCCAATCTGCTCTGGTACTACCCATTCTTTTTTGACGAGGGTAATGCTCTCTTCATTGAGGGGAAGGCCATAGAACTCCGCGCCGAAACGCGAGGTGAAGTCTTCGATTTGGTCGAGGCGTCCAACTTTCTCGAAAATCTCCGCGAGAAGTTGAGGGAGTACTGGCGCTGTGTAGACGCCACAGGCTCCTTTGGCGCACTCTTTCTTCTCTCGCACATGGGGCGCGGTGTCCGATCCCAGAAAAAACTTTGGATTGCCACTTGTCGCCGCTTCAATGAGCGCGTCGCGATCATCGAAATTTTTCGGCATTGGCATACAGCCATGATGTGGTTGTATCCCGTAGCCGATGACGTCGTTTAGCGTCAAGCAGAGGTGATGAGCGGTGATTGTCGCCGCGACATTCTCTCCAAGTTGCTCCACCGTCTTAATTGCTACTCTTGTGGAGACATGTTCGAGAACAACCTTCAAATTTGGAAACGTTTCGGCAAATTTCAGAAGTGTCGGGAGAAAAACCTCCTCTCGTTTCGTGACAAGCGTTCGTTCCAGATCCAACTCGCCATGAATAAGAAGAAGCATGCCGACATCTCGCATTGCTTGAAAAGTTTCCGAAATTTCATCGCTGAAAAAATCACGAAGCCCCTCATCGGAGTTTGTGGTAACTCCGAGGGGATACACTTTTCCGGCAACCGCTCCCGCACTCCATGCTTCCACGATCATTTCCGGCGTCGTACTGTCTCTTATCTCAACAGTCATAAGTGGTTCGAAGGACGGCCGATTTGACAATCCATCGAGTACTCGCATGATTCCGTCGCGGTACCACACAACATCGTTTCCGGTAAGGATTGCTCGCGGCCGGGTGTTTGGCATCGCGATTCCGCGACCCGCATACTGCGCCGTGAACGGCAACACTTCAGCAAGGAGCGAATCAATCCTAAAGTGGCAGTGCATATCGTCAAATCGTCGCAGAGTGATTCTGTCGCTCATACTTTACCTCCAGTTCAGGTTGTTTGCTTGGTTGATGATTTTTTTTACTCTCCACGGACGCAGAACCGCGACTGACCCCAAAAAGATCGAGGAAGCACCTGCGTCGTGGTAGCGTTTTACGTCCTCGGAGCAGAGAATACCACCACCACCGTTTATCGGTTTAGTGAATCCGGCATCGCGCAAGCGCGTGATCCATTCACATACCAGCGGCTGAAGTGTCTTCCCGGACAATCCGCCGCCGCCTAATTTTGCAAGAGGTGATGTCTTACTGCCCCAAACCCGTTCCCAATCAACTCCCGTCCACCCAAACGGCAATGTGTTGGACACACAGATCGCGTCGCAATTGGGGTGGTCATTCAGTTGCAGGACTGCTTGGATCGATGCCGAAGCAATACTATATTTAGGCATTAGTGGCACGCCGAGCGCGCTTGCGATTTCGAGCACCTTTGCGGACTCGCCGATCAATTCATGGGGGTCGTGTTCGGTATTTGGACAAGAAAGATTAATCTGTAAACCAAACGGCGCGGAAAAACTCTCTTTACAGAATCCGATCATCTCCACCATAATACGCAGTTCTTCCAATCGTCGCTGCGGCGTATCCGCGAGCGACATTATTGAAAGCAAAAACGGCTTTGTGCGTTTTTGCCATTTGCCGGCGCCGAGCAATGCGCCAATACCGGGATTACTCAAACCGATAGAGTTCAACATCACGCCCCGCCATAGTTGTGTCTTCACACATCCCGGAAACGGACTTCTGGGTGTGTAGTGACGCGTAAGCGACATATTACCCTTGCGAGACAGAAGCGTTGCCGTTTTTGCGACGAATGTCATACCCGCAAAATTCAGACCGAATAGATTCCACACCCTATGGAACCAGTATCCTTCTCCGAAAAATCCCTGCACGCCCGAAGCGCCAAGAACATTTCCAAAATCAATTCCGTGTAATTTCATCTCTCATTCCTCCTGTATTTGACTATTAAAGAGCTGTTTTCTAAAAAGGAAATTACCACATATTACGTTATTTTACAAGGGTTTGTTTTGTCTCGCCAAAAAATAAAATCTGACATCTCAATTTATCAGGATAATTGCGATACCATTATTTAAATGATAAAATAGAGGTATTAATTTTATAATGAGATAATATGATTATATTAATCGGTTTGGCCACAGTCATCTCTACTTTTTTTGGTGGTTTATTCGCCTTAAGATTCAAGGACAAACTCCATTTGATATTGGGTTTTAGCGCGGGTGCGGTGATCGGCGTGGCGCTTTTTGATTTATTGCCTGAGTCAATAGAACTAAGCAGAAATAATTTTGAAATCGGCCTCATCGTTTCATTTGTCGCCATCGGTTTTTTTGCTTATATGTTGCTTGATCGCCTTATTAATTTTCATTGCCCTGAACAAGATTGTGAAAATCAGCGCCATCGTGGCAAGCTGGGCGCGGCCAGCTTATCGGTTCATAGTTTTTTAGACGGTTTGGCGATTGGCCTGGCCTTTCAGGTTTCCCCCGCCGTTGGCTTTATTGTGGCGACCGCGGTTTTGGTTCATAATTTTTGCGACGGCATAAACACAGTGAGTGTCATTTTAAAAAATAAGGGCTCGGTCAAAGAAGCCCTAAGGTGGCTGGCGGCCGATGCTTTGGCGCCCGCGCTCGGCATCTTTGCCACTTTATTCTTTTCTTTGCCCTTGGCTATTCTTGGGATTATTTTGGCTGTATTTTGCGGTTTTTTCCTATACATCGGCGCCAGCGATTTATTGCCCGAGAGCCATCACGGCCACTCAACTAAATTGACAACCCTAATGACAATTATCGGCGCGATTATTATTTATTTTGCGATTAGATTAATGGGTTGAAATTATAACTAATTAAGATGAAATTAAGTGGCGCTTTTGGCTCCTCTGGAAAAAATTAATAAATTCAGCTATAATAATTTAGCTTTAAGGGCCCATGGTGGGCTCGTAGCTCATCTGGTAGAGCGCTACATTTTTACCCCGCCAAATATCTGGGCTCATAGTACAGCGGTAGTACGCCGCATTCGCATTGCGGAGACGCGAGTTCGATTCTCGCTGAGTCCAAACCAATTTGGCGGGGCGGGTTGTAGAGGTAAGGGGTCCGAGTCCCCTCGAGTCCAATAATTAGCTTAAAATTTTAATTTTGGACATTTAGCTCAGTTGGGTCGAGGCGGAGCCGAGACGGGTTGGAAGCGAAGCAAGCCGAGCACCAAGCGAGGCGTAGATGAGCGTCGACAAATCTGCCGGTGACAGATTTGACGCCAACCCAGGATAGAGCGTTCGATTCACCCCGTTAAATTTTATGGACACATAGCTCAGTCGGTTAGAGCGCGCCGTTCACATCGGCGAGGTCGTAGGTTCGAATCCTATTGTGTCCAATTAGTATTTAACAGGGTGAACATTCGAAAGGTCACAGGTTCAAATCCTGTAATGTCCACATCCAAGTATTTTAAAATTGACAAGATATAAAATATTTGATACGATTTTAATTCGCACATTTAATTCGCTCATTCTAAAAATAAAGGAGAGAATGCCCATGCCGATAAAAGGGATTATATTTGATTGGGATGGCGTTATGCTGGACAGCATCAAGATTGTTTATTCGGGTATGCGCGCTGTTTTTAACCACTTCGGCGTTAAGCCCCCGTCACTGACTAATTTTCATAAGAATTATCGCCAGCCCTTTAGTCATTATTATAAAAAATTCGGGATTAATGCCGATGATGCCGAATTAAGGAGAATTTATTTTTTGGCGGCTGATACCGGCCGGGCGGAAATCTTTCCTGAATTCAAGGAGATTTTGTCGGCGCTTAAATTCTTAAATCTGCCGGTCGCGATTATCAGTTCGCATCCCCGAGATTTGATAATTAAAAGATTAGAGCGGGATAATTTAGAAAAAGAATTCGCAGTTATCGTGGGCCTGGCTTTTGACAAGGTTGAACCCATTCTGGATGTCTGTTCATGTTTTGGCGCGAAGCCGGAAGAGGTAATTTTTGTCGGCGACATGCTTTCCGATATGCGCGACGGCAAAAATGCCGAAGTGTGCGCGGTTGGCTTTGACGGCGGCTATGGCCACTATCGCGCGCTTATTAAAGCGGGCGCGGAGCATTGTATTTGCCGCCACGCGCAAATCTTATCAATAATATTAAAAAAATAATGAGGCGCTTTGATGGGCCTCATTTTTTATTTACCTGTTTGTTGGCTTGATTCAATATCGGAAGGATCTTATTTTATGCCAAAGCGCGACATTCATAATTCTAATTTATTAACCCAATCAGGTATCTTTGCATTTTCCACCTTATCATACTGCGGCCAATACGGTTTGATGTCGATTATTGGCGTGCCGTCTAAAATATCCAAACCCTTCACTTTTATTTTATTTCCTTCGCGCCCGATTAGCTTCACGGTCGTAATCGCAATCGGGTTTGGTCTTCGCGGACAACGGCAAGCAAAAATTCCGACAATCGGCACATCGGGATTGCCTTGCGGTCGATGTTTTATCACATAATCTTTGACCTCGTCCATCCAATACACGATAATCACATGAGAATAATCATCTAGGCCATCTAAGGCCTCGGTAAATTTTTCGTCAACTATTATTTCCGAAATTTCATCGGCAAAATTCCCGAATCTCGGTTCTTTGATATTATTTTTTACGAATCCTATCGGTTTTAAGTGGATTTTTTCCATGGTAATGGTAATTATTTAACTAGATAAATTTATGCTTTCCATAAACCATGAAGATTACAGTATTCTCTCGCTTCAATCCGCTCCGCCTCAATAGAAAATTCCGCTTCCGGCTTATCGCCTGGTTGCAAAAACTTTCTATAGGATTTTCCGTCGGCGATTATTTCTATCCATTCAATATAATGTTCTTCTTCCATTGGATGGGGGACGGTTCCAATCTTAACCAAAATTCCTTTTTCGGTTTTTTCAATCACGGGCAGGTGTTTTTCTTTACTGGCGTCAACCGTGTTTTCTTTCAGCCACGCCATTGGTTGGCCACAGCAAACAAGTTGCCCTGCTCCGGCATGTAGAATTTCAACTATATTGCCGCAAACATTACATTTGTAGATTTGTTTTTTCTCGGTCATATATTTCTGGTAATTTGTTATTGTTTATTCCTCTGACGCATCTTTTGATTCTATTTCTATTATTTCACCAGTTGGAGACAATTTTTGTTGTATAATTCCGATTTGCGGTTCATTAAATCGTTTTTTATTTAAATCATCCAACTCTTTTGAAGTGAGTTCTCGCAAACTTTGTTTGGAGAATTGTTGATCTATTAAATTACCCTCGAACCCCACACTCCCTCGGCCATAATAATTGTCTTGATCTTCCTTATAAATAATCACAAGTTCACCTTCCTTATAATTTACATTAGTAAATTTGTGTGACGATGTTGTCTCGCCAGTAGTCATCATAAATTTTGGATGAGGTAATTCCGTTTTAGAATCTTCTTGTTCGGGCGAGTATCCGCCCATTTCTGGATTGCTCATAGTTTTTTTATGTTAATAAATTAATTATCAAGTTATGTTTGAGCATACAATAACAAATTACCATAAATATCAAAATTTCATGAAATTTGTGACTTTTCGCTATTTATGGATAACAAGTTATATGCGGACAGGTTGAATTAGTATTTAAAATTATATATAATTCTTTTATTATCTTTATTATATCAGAGATTTCATTAAATTTGCAAATAAGGGCCCAAGATCAATTACCGGCGATCAAATCCGCGGTTATTTAGAAGAAAAATTATTTGGATTGAGAACAAATTAAAACATGTTTGGAGAAAATAAATCTGAAGAAATAATTAATATTTTAAAAAATGGTGGTATTGGTATTCTGCCGACTGATACGATTTATGGCTTGGTGGGGCGCGCTTTATTGCCAAGAACCGTGGAGAAAATTTATAAAGTCAGGAGAAGGCAACCCGATAAGCCGTTTATTATTTTAATAAACTCAATTGCTGATTTGAAATTATTTAACATTAAAATCAATAAAAAAACCAGAACAATTTTAAAAAAATATTGGCCGGGACCGGTGAGTATAATTCTGCCCTGCCCGGAAAAAGGGTTTGAATATTTGCATCGGGGGACAAAAACCTTGGCTTTCCGCCTGTCGGATAAAAATGACTTAATAAAAATTTTAAAACAAACCGGGCCGCTGGTCGCGCCCAGCGCCAATCCAGAGGGATTAGAACCGGCCAAGACCATAAAACAAGCAAAAAAATATTTTAATAACCAAGTTGATTTTTATTTTGATGCGGGCGCGATGGAATCCGAGCCGTCCACGCTGATAAGAATTGAAAACGGAAAAATTGAGATTTTAAGGCAGGGGGCGATCAAGATTTAATTATAATAATCTTGACAATTCGGCTGGTTTTGTTAGAATGTAGCTAGTTTAGCAATATTGCTAAAAGTACCATTTACAAGGAGGAAAGGCATGAAACAGACAAGAAGGTTGCAAGAGTTGCAGATGAACGAGCCACGTAACCAACTAGTCGGCCAGATGCCCAAGATTGGCATTCGCCCGACGATTGACGGCCGACGCAAGGGCGTCCGCGAGTCGCTCGAGGGACCGACGATGGCGATGGCCAAAGCTGCCGCCAAACTGATTTCGGAGAAGCTGCGCCACGCCAACGGCCTGCCGGTGGAATGCGTCATTGCCGATACCTGTATCGGCGGAGCGACTGAAGCGGCGATGTGCGCCGAGAAATTTCGCAAGGAAGGCGTTGGTGCCATGCTGACCGTTACTCCGTGCTGGTGCTACGGCTCCGAGACCATGGACATGACCGTGGGTATTCCGCAGGCGGTTTGGGGATTTAATGGCACCGACCGGCCCGGCGCGGTCTACTTGGCCGCCGTCAATGCCGCACACAGCCAGAAGGGCCTGCCGGTGTTCACAATTTACGGGCGCGACGTCCAGGACATGGGCGACATTGAAAAGATCCCGGGCGATGTCCAGGAGAAATTACTGCAGTTTGCCAAGGCTGGCCTGGTGGTGGCCACAATGAAGAATAAGTCGTACCTGTCACTGGGCGGCACCTCCATGGGGATCGCCGGTTCGGTGGTCAACCCCGATTTTTTTGAGGATTACTTGGGCATGCGCGTCGTAACGGTGGACATGAGCGAGCTCGTCCGACGGATCAATGAATGTATCTACGACCAGAAAGAGTTCATGCGCGCCATCGCCTGGGTCCGCGTCAACTGTAAGGAAGGCAAGGACTACAACAGCGAGGAACAGCAGAAGAGCTGCGAGCGCAAGGACTGGGAATGGGGGTTCGTGGTCAGGATGACCATGATTGCCCGCGACCTGATGGTGGGCAATCCGCGCTTGAACGAACTCGGCTATAGTGAGGAGGCCCTCGGCCACAATGCGATTCTGGCTGGATTCCAGGGTCAGCGCCATTGGACCGATCACTTCCCCAATGGCGATTTCATGGAGGCGATGCTCTGCTCTTCGTTCGACTGGAATGGCATCCGGGAATCCTACCTGATGGCTACCGAGAACGACTGCTTTAACGGCGTTTGCATGCTCTTCGGCCATCTGCTCACCAACACGGCGCAGATTTTCGCTGACGTGCGCACCTACTGGAGTCCCGAGGCGATCAAGCGTGTTACTGGCACCTGGCCGATTGGCAAGATGAACGGCGGCATGATTCATCTGATCAACTCCGGCGCGGCCACCTTGGACGCCTGCGGCAAGCAGGAGAGGGACGGCGAGCCGGTGATGAAGCCGTTCTGGGAAATCAACCCGGAAGAGGCCCAATCCTGCTTGAATGTCACCAAGTGGTCGCCGGCGGTCTATGAGTACTTCCGCGGCGGCGGCTTCTCCTCGACCTTCGGCACTCGTGCCGACATGCCGGCGACAATGTTCCGGGTGAACATGGTCAAAGGCCTGGGACCGGTGCTTCAGATTGCCGAGGGTGAGTTCGTCGACGTCCCACCCGTGATTTATCAGAAGCTTGAAGAGCGGACTAACCCGACCTGGCCGACGCACTGGTTCGCGCCGCGCCTGACGGGCAGGGGTCCGTTTGTCGACGTTTACTCGGTGATGAACGCTTGGGGCGCTAATCACGGGGCGATCAGCTACGGCCACATCGGCTTGGAATTGATCACTTTGGCGGCGATGCTGCGTATCCCGGTCTTTATGCACAACGTGGACGAGAGGAAGATCTTCCGTCCGGCGGCATGGGCCTCCTTCGGGACGAGCGACCCGGGGGTGGCCGATCAAATGGCCTGCACCAATTTCGGCCCATTATATACCAAGTGTGGCAGATAAGTTTGGTCGACGCTTCTAAACAGCCGCTTCTCAATAAAAATTGAATCTTAACTATTTCAATCAGACCCGTGTATTTTAGCGGGTCTTTTAAATTTCCTGATAAATTATTTTTTAGACGCTTTATGGTGTTATAATTATTTCTTGTTTTTTAAATTTCTGCTATAATTAATACATGCAGAATCAAAATAAAAAATCAAAATTTGACGTAATAACGATTGGCGGGGCGACCCGCGATATTATGTTTTATTCGGGCGACGGCAAATTGATTACCACCAACAACATTACGCGGCAGAAATTTCTCGCTTTTGAATATGGCGCCAAAATAACGGCCGACAAGCTTTATTTTTCTTTTGGCGGCGGCGCGGCCAATACGGCCGTCACCTTTTCCAAGCTGGGCCTGAAAACCGCCGCCATTTGCCGCCTCGGTGATGATGACAATGGCCGGGAAATTTTAAAGAATTTTAAAAATCAGGGCATTGACGCTTCATTTATTAAAATCAATAAAAAAGAAACTACCGGCTTTTCTGTAATCTTGGCGGTCAGGGGCGAATCACACGAGCATGTGGTTTTTGGTTATCGCGGCGCCAATAATTCACTTAGTGGCGTTGATTTGCCCCTTTCGCAAATAGAGACAAATTGGTTTTATGTGTCGGCTTTGCCCAAAGACAGCTGGGAGGAAATAATGAAGAAGCTCATGGCCACAGGCAAGAATATTATTTGGAATCCGGGTGGCTACCAATTAAAACAACCGTCTAGATTAAAAAACTATCTGCCCAAAATAAAATTATTTATTTTAAATCACGACGAGGCGCTGGAATTTAAAAAACTAAAAGATATCAGGGGCTTGTTAAGATATATCAAGGGCCTGGGCCCGCAAATAGTCGTCATCACCGACGGCGCCAAAGGGGCCTATGTCTATGACGGCAAAAAATATTATTATATGAAAGCGATGGATAGTAAAAGCGTGGATACGGTGGGCGTGGGCGATGCTTTTGCCGCCGCCTTTACGGGCGCCTTGATTTATGGTAAGAATATTAAGACCGCCTTGGCGTGGGGGATAAAAAATTCGGCTTCGGTCGTTTCTAAAATCGGTGCCCAGAACGGTATTTTAACGAAAAGGCAAATTGCCAGTTAGTTTTAATCAAAAAGGAAGGTGATAGGTCTAATTTGGCCTGTCATTTTTTTGCGGGAAATTGGGCGGTTTAAAAAATTAATAATAAATAATTATGTCCGACAAAAAATATGTCTATTCCTTTGAGGAGGGGAATAAAGAAATGAAAGCGCTTTTGGGCGGCAAGGGCGCAAATTTAGCCGAGATGAGCGGTTTGGGCATTAATGTTCCGCCCGGCTTCACCATCACCACCGAGGTCTGCGATGTTTATTATAAAAATAATAAGTCATATCCGGCCGAGGTTACCCAGCAGATAGAAGAAAAACTGCATGAATTAGAAAATAAAATCGGTAAAAAGCTCGGCGATGCCCAAGACCCATTATTAGTTTCCGTGCGTTCGGGCGCGGCTGCTTCCATGCCGGGCATGATGGATACGATTTTAAATCTGGGTTTAAACGACCAATCGGTTGTTGGCTTGGCGCAGAAAACCAATAATCCGAGATTTGCTTTGGATTCATACCGCCGATTAATCCAAATGTTCGGCGAGGTGGTCATGGGCGTGGAGTCGGCGGCATTTGATGAAATTTTAGAAAATGTCAAAGACACGGCGGGCGCCGAATACGATCTGGATTTGACGGCCGAGGATTTGCAGGAAATAGTCAGAAGATATAAAACAAAAATTAAAGAGATTAAAGGCGTTGATTTTCCTCAAGACGCGAAGGAGCAGTTGCGACTGGCCATTGAGGCGGTATTTAATTCTTGGCATAATCATCGCGCCATCAGATATCGCGAAATTAATAATATCAGGGGCTTGATCGGCACGGCGGTTAGTATTCAAGCCATGGTCTTCGGCAATTTGGGCGAGACCTCGGGCACGGGCGTCTGCTTTACCAGAAATCCGTCTACCGGTGAAAATAAATTTTATGGCGAATATTTAATGAACGCGCAGGGCGAAGATGTGGTGGCGGGTATTAGAACGCCCCAGCCCGTGGAAAAATTAAAAGACCAGATGCCCGAAGTTTATGACCAGTTGGTTAAAATTTGCAAAAAAGTGGAGGAGCATTATAAGGATATGCAGGATATGGAATTTACGATTCAGGACGGCAAATTATTTATTTTACAAAATAGAAACGGCAAGAGAACGGCCCAAGCCGCGGTTAATATTGCCGTTGACTTGGTAAGTGAGGGCTTGCTTACCAGAGAAGAGGCGATTATGAAAGTGGAGCCTGACCGATTAAATCAATTATTACATAAACAATTGGACCCGATTGCCAAGCAGTCCGCCGCGCTGGTAGCGCAGGGTTTGCCCGCTTCTCCGGGCGCGGCCGTTGGTGAAGTGGTTTTTACCGCTCAAGAGGCGTTTGAAAAAACCCAACAGGGCTTGCCGGTTATTTTAGTTAGAACGGAAACTTCTCCCGAAGATATTGACGGCATGCACTCGGCCAAGGGCATTTTAACGGCTCGTGGCGGCATGACTTCCCATGCGGCTGTGGTGGCTCGCGGTATGGGCACTTGCTGTGTGGCCGGCTGCGCTGATTTGTTTATTAATGAAAAAGAAAAAAAACTTGTCATCAATAGCCGGGGCATCACCATAAAAGAAGGCGATTTTATCACCTTAGACGGTTCTGATGGCACGGTTTATTTAGGCAAATTGGCGACCAAGGACCCGGAATTGAGTGACAATTTTGTGGTTTTAATGGGTTGGGCCGATGAGGTTAAGAAATTGGGCGTTAGAACCAACGCCGACACCCCGCATGATGCGAAAATCGCCAGGGGGTTTGGCGCCGAGGGCATTGGCCTTTGCCGAACCGAACATATGTTTTTTGAAGGCGACCGGATTAAGGCGGTCAGAGAAATGATTTTGGCCTCGGACGAGGCAGGCAGAAAAAAGGCCTTGGCTAAATTATTGCCCTATCAAAAGCAGGATTTTATCGGGCTCTTTCACGCCATGGATGGCTTTCCGGTTACCATTCGCTTGCTTGACCCGCCGCTGCATGAATTTTTGCCCACCGAAGAAAAAGATATTTATGAATTAGCCCGAGAAATGCAAGTAGATGTCGGCACAATTAAAGCCAAAATTTCCGAGCTTCACGAATTCAATCCCATGCTCGGCCATCGTGGTTGCCGCTTGGCCATCACTTATCCGGAAATTTATGATATGCAAGTGACGGCGATTATTGAAGCGGCTATATTAGTGGCCAAGTCCTGCCCGCAATGCGGCCGAGCCACCGAGGTTGAGCCGGAAATTATGATTCCCTTGGTCGGCGCCGCCAAAGAATTTGAAATATTAAAAAAGCGGATTATTGATATTGTTGAGCAAAAATTAAAAGAAGCGGGCATTAAAATTTCATATAAAATCGGCACCATGATCGAAGTGCCCAGAGCGGCCGTGGTGGCCGACAAAATCGCCAAGGAGGCCGAATTTTTTTCCTTTGGCACCAATGATTTGACCCAAATGGGCGCTGGCTTTAGCCGTGATGACGCCGGAAAATTTTTGAAGGAATATGTGGCGCAGGGAATTTATGAGAGAGACCCGTTTGAGGTTTTAGACCAGGAAGGCATTGGCGAATTAATCAGGATTGCCAT
>Ga0265296_1002800_pt1 | contig 16991 bp, 15 predicted proteins | sample MunlanPumphouse1_FD_189073 | JGI IMG/M metagenome (GOLD analysis project Ga0265296, IMG submission 189073) | Groundwater microbial communities from a municipal landfill in Southern Ontario, Canada - Pumphouse #1 | ecosystem: Environmental > Aquatic > Deep subsurface > Groundwater | place...
GGAAGAAGATAGCAAGGGGACCGATTTAACCCGGGATGCCCATGTTGTTTTAAAAAATAGTTTTATTAACTATATAGGTTATGTAGAGGGTATGAATGTTTATGATGGAAGTGTCGATGTGGTAGTATGTGACGGATTTGTGGGGAATATAACCTTAAAGATAAGTGAAGGGTTAGTTTACGCATTAGGTAATATATTTAAAACAGAGATGGGCAACGGTCTCCGTTCAAAATTGGCTTACATTTTAGCTAAGAAGCCATTAAATAATATAAAAAAGAGATTCGATTATTCAGAATACGGAGGTGCCCCTCTTTTGGGTATAGACGGCATAGGTATAATCAGCCACGGCAATTCGTCGGCCAGGGCCATCAAAAATGCCGTCCAGATGGCTACTCGCTTTGTTTCCAGTAGGGTTAATCCTCATATTATAGAAGACCTTAAAAGGAACCAGGAGTTGCAGAAATCAGCCAAAATATCCCCTATCAAGATTTGGGAACAGATTAAAGAGAAGATAATTCACGCTGAAGAAAAATGGAAGGATAAATAAGGTAATTAGGAGTTATTTATGGATTATTTTTTGACAGAAAACCAGATGATGATAAAAGAACTGGCCAGGCAGATCGCAGACCAAAGGATTATGCCTGTTAGGGCAGAGCTCGATGAGAAGGAGGAGTTTCCATGGGAGATTATCAAAGTTCTGGCAGACTCTGATCTAATGGGGCTGTGTTACCCTGAGGAATATGGAGGGCTTGGAGGGGGGACATTTGAGAACTGTTTGGCTGTGGAGGAGATAAGCAGGGCTTGTATTGGTGTCTCTGTATGCTATGCCGGCAGTGGACTTGGGGCATATCCTATCCTTCTATTTGGCTCGGAAGAGCAGAAAAAGAGATACATACCGGATGTAGCCGGTGGAAGAAAACTGGCGGCTTTCGGTTTAACTGAGGCTAATGCAGGAAGCGATGCTTCTGGAATTCAAACCACGGCCGTATTGGATGGAAATGAATATATTATAAATGGTACAAAGCAATGGATCACCGGTGGAGGCGAAGCTGAAATATATACAGTAATAGTTATGACCGACAAGACTAGAGGAAGTCGGGGGGCAAGTGCCCTTATCGTAGAAAAAGGGACTCCTGGGTTCTCTTTTGGTAAGAAGGAAAAGAAGATGGGTATCAGGGCATCTGCTACAACAGAATTGATCTTCTCAAACTGTCGGGTACCTAAAGAGAATTTGATTGGAAGAGAAGGGATGGGCTTTGTTGTAGCCATGAGGGTTCTGGATAGAACAAGGCCGGGAATCGGAGCTCAAGCCATCGGACTCTGTCAAGGAGCCTTGGATGAAGCAGTGAACTATGCCCGAGAAAGGAGACAGTTTGGGAAACCGATTATCTCTTTTCAGGCTGTTCAGCATATTTTGGCTGATATGGCTACCCAGACAGAGGCTGCCAGGGCGCTGGTTTATTCTGCTTGTAGATTTATTGACAGCGGCGCAAAGGATATATCTAAGGTGTCTGCCATGGCGAAGGTCTTTTCCAGCGATGTTGCTATGAAGGTTACCGTAGATGCTGTTCAGGTTTTAGGTGGATATGGTTATATGCGGGATTATCCAGTGGAAAAGATGATGCGGGATGCAAAGATCCTTCAGATATATGAAGGAACCAACCAGATTCAACGGAATGTGATAGGTCAGGAATTGATCAAGGAATATGCAGGGAAGAAAGAAAAAAAATAAGAGAGCTTACAGTGAATATAGTTGTATGCATAAAGCAGGTCCCAGAAACAACAAGCGTCAAGATCAGTAAAGATACTAACACGCTTATGAGAGAAGGAGTGAAGAGTATTATTAACCCTTTTGACATGTATGCGATTGAAGAGGGGTTAAGGATAAAAGAAAGGTTTGGTGGAAGAATTAGTGCTGTTAGTATGGGACCTCCTCAGGCAGAGGAGGCTTTGAGAGAGGCAGTTTCTTATGGAGTTGATGATGCTTTCTTGCTAAGTGATCGGGCATTTGCCGGAGCTGATACCCTGGCTACCTCTCGTACGTTGGCTAAGGGCATAAAGAAGATTGGGAGTTTTGATCTTATTATTTGTGGTAAACAGGCTATTGATGGAGATACTGCCCAGGTAGGACCTGGTATTGCTGAGAAGCTGGATATACCTTTTGTTGCTTTTGTCAGGAAGATAAGGGAGATCGGTAATCACTCTATCAAAGTCGAGAGGATGATGGATGATGGATATGATGTCATGGAAATAACTCTCCCATCCCTGATAACGGTGGTAAAGGAGATTAATGAGCCGAGAATGCCTTCTTTAAGAGGGAAAATGAAGGCAAAGAGCATTGATATACCTACCTGGGGGCTAGCGGATTTAGAGATTGGGGAGGATAAGGTTGGGCTTAAAGGGTCTGCTACTCAAGTAATAAAGGTATTTACTCCAAAACGGGGTGGCAGGAGAGAGATGTTGGAAGGCTCAGTAGAAACTCAGGTAGGCTTGTTGATTAACAGGCTGAATGATTTAAAGGTGGTATAGATATTGGTTAAAGTCGATATTGAGTTATGTACAGGATGTGGAGTTTGCGAAGAGGCATGTCCTTTTGGGGCTATTAAGATTCAAGATGATGTGGCATCTATAGATGAGAGGTGTAATCTATGTGGTGCCTGCGTTGATGTTTGCAGTTTTGAAGCTATTTCGACACAAGGGTTAAGAAAAACAGGCGGAGAGGGTAACGACCATAAAGGGATATGGGTATTTGCCGAGCAAAGAAATGGCAAGATAGCCAGTGTTGTTTTAGAGCTTCTGGGAGAGGGGAGAAAGCTGGCTGATAAATTGGGAGTCGACCTTTCTGCTGTCTTCTTTGGTGACAGTGTGGAAATGCAGACCAATGAACTGATATCCTATGGTGCCGATAAGGTATATGTTGCAGATGCCCCAATCCTTCGGGACTTTAATGATGAGATTTACAGTAAGGTTTTAGTTGATTTGATTAATGAGTACAAACCGGAGATCGTACTCTCCGGGGCTACTGCTGTTGGGAGGTCTTTCATCCCTGAGGTCTCTGCCAGGCTGGAAACCGGTCTGACGGCAGATTGTACTGCTCTGGATATAGATACTGAAAGGAGAATTCTGCTCCAAACCCGTCCTGCCTTTGGAGGAAATATAATGGCTACCATCATTTGTCCTGATGAACGCCCTCAAATGGCTACTGTTCGCCACAAGGTGATGAAAAAGGCGATATATGACACGAATCGAAAAGGAGAGGTGATTAAAAAGAATATCAATGGTTATGGCGTGAATCTCCGCACAAAGGTTCTTGAGGTGGTGGAAGAGATTGGAGAAACGGTAAATATAGCTGAGGCAGATGTAATTGTCTCCGGGGGGAGAGGGCTTCAAGAGCCAAAGAATTTTAAACTCATTGAAGAATTGGCAAAAATTCTGGGCGGTGCTGTAGGTGCATCTAGAGGTGCTGTTGATGCCGGTTGGATACCCTACTCACACCAGGTTGGCCAAACCGGAAAGACGGTTTGCCCCAAGCTGTATATTGCATGCGGAATATCAGGAGCGGTTCAGCATTTAGTCGGTATGCAGTCATCAGATGTTATTGTTGCTATTAATATAGATAAAGATGCCCCCATTTTTGATGTGGCTACTTTTGGTATTGCTGGGGACGTATTTGAGGTTGTCCCCGCACTCATTAAAAGATTTAACGAAATAAGAGGATAGGAGTTGCCCATGGTTAAATCGGCATTTATATTTCCTGGGCAGGGTTCCCAGTATCTTGGTATGGGAAAGGAACTCTATGACAATTTCACTGTCGCAAGGGAGACCTTTGAAGAGGCAAATGATTCTTTAGGCATGGACATAAAAAAAATCTGTTTCGAAGATCCCAATGGTGAAATAGGGTTGACAGTTAATACTCAACCTGCTGTATTGACAGCTAGTATTGCTGCGCTCCGGGTCTTGAACCAGGAAACGGATATACAGCCATCCCTTGTTGCCGGTCATAGTTTAGGAGAGTACAGTTCTTTGGTTGCGGCTAAATCATTGAGTTTTTCTGATGCCGTGAAGATAGTTCAACAAAGGGGAAGATTTATGCAAGAGGCAGTACCGCTAGGTACCGGAACTATGGCAGCTATTATAGGGATGCAGGAAGAAGTTGTGGAAAAGATTTGTGCTGAGATAACGAAGGATGGAAATCTGGTCTCGCCGGCCAACTACAACAGTCCGGATCAAATTGTTGTCTCTGGAGAATCTACAGCGGTTCAAAAGGCCATTGATTTAGCGAAAGAAAGAGGCGCCAAAAGAGCCGTGGTTTTGAATGTCAGTGCCCCTTTTCACTGTAGTCTTATGGAGCCGGCTATGGAGAGGCTAGCATCTGAGCTAGAGAAGTTTTCTTTCAAAGACATACAAACCCCTGTAATTTCAAATGTTGAGGCGGACATAAATACTTTTAAAGAAAGGGTTAAAGAGCTCTTAACAAAGCAGGTATGTAGTCCGGTGAAATGGGCGCAGTCTATGGAAAGGATGATTAAAGAAGACGTAAATATGGTTATTGAAGTTGGGCCCGGTAAGGTTCTGTCAGGATTAATGAGGAAGATTAGCGACAAGGTAAGGATACGAAATGTGGAAGATATTAAAAGCTTAAAGAGGGTTCAAGAAGACTAGTAGAGCGTTTCGTAATTAAGATGTCATATCGACCCGAAGGGAGATATCTTCTAATAATGCATATTCATTAAGATTTCTCGCTTTGCTCGAAATGACAGTATTGCATATGTATTTATGAAACGATGTACTAGAGACTAGAGAGGGGACAAGGGGGTTAATAGATGGATTTAAAAGGCAAAGCGGCAGTAATAACCGGATCTGCTCAGGGTATTGGTAGGGCAATTGCTATCCTATTGGCAAAGAAGGGAGCGGACATTGTCGTCTCTGATCTGAATTCTGAAAAGGCCCAGGAGGTCGCAAGAGAGATTGAAAAGATGGGAAGGAGATGTCTGGTTACCATAACCAATGTGGCTGATTTTAAAGAGGCCGAGCAGATGATAAACAAAACAATCGAGGGACTAGGCCGTATTGATATCCTGGTGAATAATGCCGGTATAGTTAGAGACAGCCTTCTTTTGAGAATGAAAGAAGAGAGCTGGGATCAGGTTTTGAGTGTGAACCTGAAAGGTACCTTTAACTGTACAAAGGCAGCAATCAAGTTTATGGTAAAACAGAGAAGCGGGAAGATTGTAAATATTGCATCCATTTCAGGGGAAATGGGGAATATTGGTCAGGCAAACTATTCCGCTTCCAAGGCAGGGGTAATTGGTTTTACAAAAACTGCAGCAAGAGAGCTTGCCTCAAGAGGGATAAACGTTAATGCTGTTGCCCCTGGTTTTATTGATACACTTATGACCCAGTCTTTGCCTGAGGATATTAGAGAAAACCTGAAAAAACAGATTCCTGTTGAGAGGTTAGGGACGCCTGAAGATATAGCTGAAGCTGTTTACTTTCTTGTCTCCGATGCATCAAGTTATATTACCGGTCAAGTAATCAATGTTAATGGGGGTTTGTATATGTAGGACTGTAGTAATTTCCTATGTTAAGTAAAGAATAATTTTATAGGAGGTATAAAGTTAATGGGGAAAGAATCTGTTGAGGCAAAAATTAGGGCTATAATAGCCGAACAACTTGGTATAGATGAAGATGAGATTGTTAACGAGGCGTCTTTTGTTGACGATTTGGGTGCGGATTCATTGGATTTGGTTGAGTTAATAATGGCTCTTGAGGAGGAGTTTGGTCAAGAGATATCCGATGAAGAAGCAGAAAACATTCAAACTGTTCAAGAGGCTATTGATTATATTTCCGAGCATCTATAGTTAAATAGTGTCAGTTATCCGTTGTCAGCCTGCCTGTCGGCAGACAGGTGGTCGGTTGTAAATTCCGAACGAAGTCAGGAGACAAAAGATCGTCGGATTGTCGCAAAGCAGCTAACTTGATAGTATAGGAATTTCCTTTTTAAATAACTTTAGGCACTTTAAACTTTAGCTCACTTTAGGCACTTAACTTGAGGACTATAATTAGTTCTGTCTTGTAGAAACTCTTTCAACTTTTTGGAGGTGCTACCTTGAAGAGGAGGGTTGTAGTAACGGGGTTGGGGGCAGTGACTCCTTTAGGGATTGGGGCAGAAAAAACATGGAAAGCCCTATGTGCAGGAAAGTCAGGGATTGGCAGGATTTCCCGTTTTGATACAACTAATTTTCAAACAAAGATCGCCGGTGAAGTAAAGGATTTTGATCCGGAAGACTTCTTAGATAAGAAACAAGTAAGAAGGATGGACTCGTTCGTCCATTATTGCATGGCATCAACTATTATGGCCATGGATGATTCAAAACTTGAAGTTGCAAACCAAGATGCTGAAAGAATTGGGGTTCTTATAGGGACAGGACTGGGTGGTTTACCAACCTTAGAGAAAAATCATACCCTGTTACTGGAAGGGGGACCTAAAAAGATATCACCTTTCTTTATACCCATGATGATTGCCAATATGGCGCCAGGACAGGTAGCTATTCATTTTGGGATTAAGGGCCCTAATACCTGTGTTGTTACAGCCTGTGCAGCCGGTTCTCACGCTATTGGGGATTCATATAAAGTAATACAGCGAGGTGACGCAGACATTATGGTTACCGGGGGGACAGAGGCAACCATAACCCCTTTAAATATCGGTGGCTTTAATGCGATGAAGGCTATTTCCACGAATAACGATGAACCCGAAAAAGCCAGTCGCCCTTTTGATAAAAATAGAGACGGTTTTGTTCCGGCGGAAGGTGCAGGGACAATTATTTTAGAAGAGCTGGAACTGGCGCTTAAGAGGGGGGCCAATATCTATGCTGAAATTGTTGGTTACGGACTAACCGGTGATGCCTTTCATATAACCGCCCCTGACCCCCAAGGAAGCGGGGCAGCCAGATGTATGAAGATGGCATTGAATGATGCCAATATATTACCCTCTGAAGTGGATTATATCAATGCCCATGGTACCTCTACACCAATGAACGATACGATAGAAACCATTGCCATAAAGACCGTCTTTAATGAATACAGCAAAAAGGTTCCTGTAAGTTCCACTAAGTCTATGACCGGCCACTTACTTGGTGCGGCAGGGGGGGTTGAGGCGGTCTTTACAATTCTGACAATTCGTGATGGGATTATTCCGCCTACTATAAACTATGAGACTCCCGACCCCGATTGCGATCTGGATTATGTCCCGAATGTAGCGAGAAAGGCTGATGTTAAGATAGCTATTTCTAATTCCTTTGGTTTTGGCGGGACCAATGCTACGCTGGTCTTTAAGAGGTTTGAAGGTTAAAAAAGATGAGAATCATTATTGGCTCTGACCATGGAGGTTTTGAATTAAAGGAGTCTATAAAACAATCTTTATCTAAAGATATGAAGATAGACTTTTATGATGTTGGTACATTCAACAGCGAATCTGTGGATTACCCCGCCTTTGGCAGTATGGTTGCGGAAAAGGTACAAAAGGGAGAATTCGAAAGGGGGATTCTTGTCTGTGGAACCGGGATTGGTATGTCCATAGTTGCCAATAGGTTTCCTAAGATACGGGCTGCCCTGTGTCATGATACATATACTGCAAGAATGAGCAGAGAGCATAATGACTCCAATATCCTTATTATTGGCGGAAGAGTTACAGGTAAAGATGTTGCCATGGAAATAGTTAAAGTATGGTTCACCAGTGAATTTCAAGGAGGAAGACACCAGCGAAGACTGGAAAAGATAGCCGATATAGAGAAAGCCATTTGTGATTCTCAATCTACCAGGCCTGCGGAGAAATAGATGTCGATTTTAAGAGAGACGGACCCAGAGATTGCAGATGTCATTCAACTAGAGACGAAAAGACAGGCATATAGGCTGGAGTTAATCGCTTCTGAAAACTTTGTAAGTGAAGCAGTATTAGAAGCCCAGGGCAGTATTCTGACCAACAAATATGCGGAGGGGTATCCTAAAAAGAGATACTATGGAGGATGTGAATTTGTAGATAGTGTTGAAAGCCTGGCTATAACCAGAGCTAAAGAGTTATTTGGGGCTGATCATGTTAATGTTCAGCCTCACTCCGGGACACAGGCTAACATGGCCGTTTATTTCTCTGTACTGAGCCCAGGAGATACCATCATGGGGATGAGCATGACCCATGGCGGACATCTCACCCATGGTAGTCCTGTTAGTTTTTCCGGTAAACTGTATAATGTAATTGCCTACGGGGTGACCAGAGATACCCAGAGGATCGACTTTGATGCAGTAGAAAGGTTAGCCAGAGATAATAGACCGAAGTTGATTGTGGTAGGGGCCAGCGCCTATCCCAGGATCATCGATTTCCCCCGCTTCCGAAGGATTGCCGATGATGTAGGGGCATACCTTATGGTGGATATGGCTCATATCGCGGGATTAATTGCATCTGGCTTACATCCTGACCCTGTGCCCCATGCTGAGTTTGTTACTTCTACCACTCACAAAACACTAAGGGGACCTAGAGGAGGGTTGGTTTTATGCAAGAAGGAATTTGCCAGGGTTATAGATAGCCTTGTATTCCCCGGAATACAGGGTGGCCCCCTTATGCACATCATTGCTGCAAAAGCAGTTGCATTTAAAGAGGCGCTTTCACCAGGATTCAAGGATTATCAGAGGCAGATACTCAGCAATGCTTCCACCTTAGCTGAGGAACTCCAAAAAAGAGGATATGAGCTGGTAGCAGGTGGGACGGATACCCATCTTGTACTTATGGATCTGACCAAGACCGATCTTACGGGTAGAGTTGCAGAAGAGGCATTAGACGAGGCCGGTATTACAGTAAACAAGAATGAGATCCCCTTCGATAGCAGGGGGCCGGTTATTACCAGTGGTATAAGGATTGGGGCATCGGCGGTAACCACCAGGGGCATGAAAGAATCTGAGATGAAGGTGATTGCCGATTTTATATCACAGGTTCTCAGTGATGTGAGCAATATATCTAACCTAAAAAGGATTAGAGACATGGTTTTTGATCTGTGTAAGAAATTCCCTCTATACCAGGGTAGACTAAAAGAGTAAACAAATACGCTGGAGTTTTTCTGGATGTCAAGACCAAGCTGGGAAGAATATTTTATGGATATAACCTTTTTGGTAGCAAAACGGGCCACATGCCGTAGGCGCCAGGTAGGGGCTGTTTTAGTTAAAGACAAAAGGATGCTGTCAACCGGGTATAATGGGGCGCCCATGGGGCTTGCCCACTGTTTGGATACTGGGTGTTTGAGAGAGCAAAACAATATTCCTTCTGGTGAAAGGCATGAGTTATGCAGAGGTTTGCATGCAGAGCAGAATGCTATAATTCAAGCGGCTTACCATGGTGTCAGTGTCAATGATTCAATATTGTTTTGTACCAATCTTCCATGTATTATCTGTCTTAAGATGATAATCAATGCGGGAATCAAGAAGATTGTCTACAAGGATGGTTATGCTGACGAGTTATCTTATGATATGATAAGAGAATCCGGGATTGAATTAGCAGAATACAGAGTTGAAGAAAAGATTTGAGATTTTTATGCCTCTAAGAACCCCTTTGTTTTTTGTATTATCCTTGAATAGTCATAGGGGTATCCATACCAGTTTATCTCTGGATCAGCCCTAAACCAGGTCATCTGGCGTTTAGCATACCTCTTTGTGTCTTGTTTCACTTGCAGAATAGCCTCATCTAAAGAAAATTCCCCCAAGAGATAACCGGCAATCTGTTTATATCCTAATCCTTGCATCGAGTTTAAATCCCTTGTATATCCCATATCCAAAAGGCATTTTACCTCATCCACAAGACCGATGGCAATCATCCTGTCAACCCTTTTTTCTATCCTTGAGTAGATATCTTGACGGTCTATATAGAGTCCAATCTTGAAAGTATCAAAGGGAGAGTCTTTGAAGCTATGTTTCTCATGGTATTCAGATAATGGTTTTTTGGTTAACCGACAAACCTCTATCGCCCGTATTATCCTGGAAGAGTCATTTGGGTGAAGTCTTGCAGCGGTAACCGGATCTAGTTCTGATAATTCTTTATAGAGATAGTCATTACCTGCAAGTACTGCCTTTTTTTTGAGCACTCGTCGGAGTTCTTGATCAGCCCCCGGACCTTTGAACAAACCTCTAGTCAGTGCCTTGATGTAGAGCCCTGTACCCCCTGCTACAATAGCAACTTTGCCCTGTCCATCAACGTTGGAGATTGCCTCTCCTGCTTCTTGTCTGAACAAGGCTGCACTGAACTCCTCATCAGGATACAGAATATCTATCAGATGATGCTTTACTTTCTTCTGTTCATCAGGTGTTGGCTTTGCCGTTCCAATGTCCAGGTACCTGTAGACCTGCATAGAATCGGCACTTATGATCTCTGCGTTAATTCTTGTAGCCAATTCTAAAGCCAATTGCGATTTACCAACAGCCGTGGGACCAACAATTGCTACTATCCTGGTTTTATTCATTTATGCTAGACCTTTGCACAACCTGCCGAGAGCTTTGAAGAAGTACCCCTGAGAGCGAATTCATAGATTTTTTGGGGAACCCTTCTTAGCGAGCGTAATGTAGAAAATTCACATGTTTGAGCCCGAAGGGTGAGTTTGTGAATTTTCCATGGAGCGAGCTTAGATGGGTCAAAAAATGTATGCTGAAGCGAAAAGGGGTACTTTTTCAAAGCTCTCTATACAACTTTGTTCAAAGGATACTCTATAATCCCTTCTGCACCGACTTCTTGCAGCTTTGGGATCAACTCACGGACTACATTTTTGTCTACTATGGTTTCAACTGAGTACCATTCCTGCTTATAGAGCTTTGCTATGGTGGGGGCCTTTAAGCTTGGAAGTATTTTAGTAATCTTCTCAATGTCTTCCTCGGCAATGTTCATCTTTAAACCAACCCTACTCTCCGCCTGTAAGGCACCATTTAGCAAAATCCTAATCTGTTCGATCTTCTTCTTTTTCCATGTGTCTTTCATGGAGTTCTTATCGGCTATCAGTTGAGTATTGGATTCCATCAATTCATGGACAATGCGAAGACCATGAGCCCTAATAGTACTCCCTGTTTCGGTAACCTCTACTATTGCATCAACCAACCCCTCTACTACCTTAGCCTCAGTAGCTCCCCATGAAAACTCCACTTCTACATTTATGTTTCTGTCTGAAAAGAATTTTTTGGTGAAACTCACAAGTTCTGTTGATATCCTTTTCCCTTCTAAATCCTCTAATCTTTTAATCGGTGAATCCTCCGGCACAACTAAGACCCATTTTGTAGGTCTTTGCGTTACTTTTGAATATATCAAATCCTGAACAACGACTACATCAGATCCATTTTCGAGAATCCAATCCTTCCCCGTCAACCCCACATCCAGGGTTCCCTTTTCTACATACCGAGACATCTCCTGAGCCCTAATAAGAGCGCATTTAATCTCTTTGTCGTTGATTTCGGGAAAATAATTCCGAGAATCAACCAGTATTTTCCAACCGGCCTTTCTAAACAAATCAATTGTAGCCTTTTCTAAGCTTCCTTTAGGTATCCCTAATTTTAAAATACTCATACTAATCGCTCCTCCAGCCTTCATAATATCTCAGCAATTCTACAACTCCCTCCCTTTTTCTTCTCTCCGGGACATCTCGAGGATTTCTCTGATAAAAGGAAGGAGATAAATATTTTCTGTATTGAAAAAAGAGAGTGCCCGAGCCAGGATTTTTATTTGGCTGTCCACTGGTTCAGATCGGGTCATAAAAATCTTATAGGTTTTTTGGACTTTGCAAAGACCTCCCCTGACAGAAAACTCTTCATCTCCCAGTTTTTCATAGACGATCTCAACACCGAGCTTCTCAGCGAGATACTCAAGAGATTCCAAAACCTTTCTAGGTTGCATGTTCATTAATTTATCAAAAATATTCCATACTCGTCTTCTTGAACTCCTCAGTGCTAAAGAGAAGTTTGTAATCTTTGATTCCTGTTTTATCTGATATCCTCTTCACTATCTTGAGACACCCTTCTCTTGTTTTCGCATGAATCATGGTAAAAAGGTTGCCATTCCATTCTGGTATCGTGTGTCTTTCATAACAATGGGTTACCTCCTTAAAGGATGCCATTATCTTTCCCACTCTTTCCACATCCTTGTCCGGAACTGCCCAGACTGTCATGGCATTAGCGTTAATGCCTACTCTTCTGTGCCTAAGGGTGGCACCAAAGCGTCTTATATAGCCTTTATCTATTAACTCTTGGACCTTTTTTAACAGGTTTTCTTCTGATATGCCAAGTTTCTCAGCAATATCCAGGTAAGGGCAGGGAGTTATGGGTAAGTCCTGTTGAATCTCCCTAATTATCTTTTTGTCCAGATCGGTTAAGGACATATTTTTCATAACAGTTCACGGGCTTCAGTTAACAGGGGCCAGGAAAGCTTACAGGGATCAAGAAAAAGAAACACTGATCGCTGACAACTGGCAACCGACAAAGGGCTGACCGCTGATCTCTGCCCCCTGTAAACTATTTATTTTCCATCTGTTCCTGATACTGGCGAACCTGGTACATGAATGCCTCCAGTCTTGTCTGGGTACTGGTATTTTCTTGCCCATCATATGCCATATTGAGGACAGGGATATAGTTTTGGTCATCTCGATACCGCTTCAGTATAGCGTTAACGATGGTACCAGGCATGCAGGTGAAGGGCATTACATTTACAATACCACTTACCCCCTTTTTATAAAAGTCCACTGCCTTTCCTATACTTAAGACTGCTTCCCCTTCAAAAGAGGAATCAATATAAGGTTTTGCCCATTTTAGAATTTGCTTGGTACTCGGCTCCCGGAGGTTCTTTATTGATCCATCAAATGCCGCTTCCAGTCTATGTTCGTCCCGTTTTTGAAAGAGTTCTGTCAGGCAGGTACTAAGGAAACCCCTATAGTTCTTATTACTGATACTCCTCCTCTTTGAGGTAAAGTTAGTATAGAATATCCATTCGGAGATGGTGGGAAGCCATACTTCTCCACCAAGACTTTCAATCTTTAAGGCGATATTTTCATTACTGAAATTGTTTGAACGGATATAAATCTCTCCCACTATCCCAATAACAGGTCTTTTTTCTGAATTATTTAACTCTATACTGTCAAACTCTGCCCGTGCCTCCTTCAGGGCATCAAAGAGGCCCCCTTCTTTCCTTATAACATCAGAGATTTTTTGTATGAAATACCGGTAGACCCTTTCGGTTTCTCCCGGAATTTTTTCGTAGGGTCTTGTACCCCTGAGTCTTTTCTCGAGAATATCGACAGCTATTATACCCTGCCATGCCAGTCGAATAAGCCTCTTTCCGATAGTCTGCAATTCCTGATAAATAGTTTCGTCTTGATTGAGGGCATAGATGGGCACATCTTCATATCCCAGCTCGTCTAGGATCAGGCGGTGAAAACGGTGATACTGACCAAAGCGGCACGGCCCATTGGCAGAGGGCATAAAGAAAGCAGAGCTTTGACGATTAAAATCAGGGTCTTTTAATAGCCTTACCATGTTGCCTGTAGTCAGTACACAGGGATAACATTCTTTACCAGAGGTCAATTTTCTTCCCAGTTCCAGGGTCTCCTCGTCGGATTCCGGTATTACCACTGAAGGCACACCGCATGCTTCAAAGGCAGCAGAGAGGACAAGGGCATGATCAGACATATAAGGGATGTAAATCTTTCTTTTCTTGTTTTCCTTCCTTTGGGTAAGGGTGGTCTTTCCCTTTTTTCCAACTTCTGTTTGCTCAGTAACGTTCTTCAGGGTATCAAGGAAGGCCTCTAAACGGGTAATAGCCCCAACATCTGCACTGTGCTCGTCTACCTCTATCTGAAGGTATGGTTTTCCCTTTAATTTATCCCTGAAGAAATGTAATATAAAGGAGTCTGGCCCACAGGCAAAATTGGTGAGATAAAGGGCGTATAGATTTGGATTGTTCCTTATTATATGGGCGGCGGTTAAAAACCTCTGTCCATACTCCCAGTACATATGCCCTGCTGTCTTTGGCAGATCACTATCTTCTAAGGACAGGAAGTCCAGGGGGATTGCCAGAACGCCTAAATCTCTCAGTTTCTTGGGTAAGTCCATGTTGATGCCGGAATCACATCCATTGTATGGCCGACTTACAATGACGATTGCCTTCTGTTCTTCTTTGAGATTGGCGAGAATCTCAGTTCCTCTGGCCTGCAGGGCAGAGGAAAAATTCTCCTGAACATCCAATGCCTTAGAGATAGCCATCTTGACCTTCTTCGATGGTATCTTTAGCTCCTTTGCCATCTTTACCAGAGGCCTCTCTAATCCAACCCTTCCTACCCCAAGGTCAATTACGGGTTGGAGAACCTGCACCCCGTGTTTTTCAAAGTTGATAGCGGATTTCACAGTATAGGGAAATGCCTGTACATAAGGGCAGTTGTAACTTTGTTCTATATCCGGATGCATTCGTTTCATATTAATAATGCTCGGCAAGAATATTCTCTTTACGCCCTTCTCTATTAACTCCAGTATATGTCCATGGGAAACCTTGATTGGGAAACATGTTTCGGCTACAACACTTTCAACCCCTTGATGGATGATTTTTTTATTGCTCTTTTCAGTAAATACTACCCGAAATCCCAACTCATTAAAGAAGGTCTTCCATAGAGGAAGCAGCTCATGGAAGAATAGTATCCTGGGTATCCCTATTACTCCCGCGTTATCATCCAATCTGTCATCCTTTTTGTTTATATTGAGAAGCAGATCTTCCCTCTCGGCAAAGAGATCCGGCAGGTCAGTCCCCTTTTTCTTTTCTTTGTTCACTTCATATTTTTCACACCTGCTCCCGTAAAAAAGAGGGTTCTCTCCTTTAACAGTGAGCTTTCTTATCTCGCACATGTTGGGGCACCCCTGACATTCGAAGGAAGAGAGGTTATAACTCTTCTCACTTAGATCAAAACCCTTGAATTTACTCTCCCTGTCCTTAGTCTCCTCCATAGCCAGAATGGCAACACCTATGGCCCCTGTAACCTCGTTGTTCATAGGAACCTTAATGGGTTTGCCAAGTATCTTTTCAAAGGCGGCCACTACCCCCCGGTTAAATGCCGTTGCTCCCTGGAAGAAGATTTTTCCTCCAATCTTTCTATCCCCTACTACCTTATTCAGATAGTTTATAGCTATTGAATAACTTAGCCCTGCAACCAAGTTCTCCTTACTGGCACCTCTCTGTTGATGATGAACAAGGTCGGACTCCATAAATACAGTACACCTCTCACCAAGGGAAACAGGAGATGGGGCGCTTAAAGCCAGGTTCCCAAACTCCTCTTTGATGGAGATTCCCAACTTTTCTGCCTGTTCCTCCAAAAAGGATCCTGTCCCAGCTGCACAGACTTTATTCATTTCAAAATCAACTATGGTACTGTTTTCTATGCTAATATACTTTGAATCCTGGCCACCAATCTCGAATATGGTATCAACATCCGGATCAATGTTAATAGCCGCTGTAGCTTGAGCGGTTATCTCATTCTTCACGATATCAGCCCCAACGAAATCCCCTGTCAAGTACCTTCCTGAACCTGTAGTCCCCACACCTTGTATAGTTACATAATCACCTATTTCTTCTCCAACTTCCATTAGCCCCTGTCTTATTGCCTCTATAGGCCTACCCGCGGTCATCAGGTATCTCTTGGAAAGAAGATTCTTGTTTCTGTCTATAACCACCACGTTTGTGCTGATGGATCCTACGTCTATGCCCAGAAAGGCATCGACCTTATCCTCTTTTTTCGAGGCGCAAGGGTTGGTTGTAACCTCTGCCATTCTCTTTTTACTTTCTTCTGAAAGGGTAAGAGGACTTAATCCGACACTTTTTTCCTTATGGGTTTCAAGGTAGTTCTGAAGCCTTTCTGGACCCAGAAATGGGATTTGCTTAGCCGGGTCTTCCATAGTAGCAATCACAGAACCTATGGCACCCATTGATGCAAAATGCCCTGGAATGATAAACTCCGCTTCCTCTAATTCTAAGACGTGGAGGAATGCCTTTCTCATGCCCACATTGGCTGCTACCCCCCCCTGAAATGAGACAGGGCCGATGAAGTTTTTGCCTTTTCCGATATTGCTTTTGAAGTTCCTCGCCATGGCATAACATAGGCCCGCAACAATATCGAAATCTGAGGTAGCTCCTTGCTGTAAGTGAATCATGTCGGTTTTAGCGAACACACTGCACCTTCCGGCAATCCTGGGAGGGTTCTCTGATTTCAGGGCTAATTTACTAAACTCTTCGATACTTAAACCTAATCTATGTGCCTGTTGGTCCAGAAAGGATCCAGTGCCTGCGGCACATATGGTATTCATGGCGAAATCTGTGATCTTTATACTCTTTTGGTACTTATCGTAGTCAAGTAGGATGAGTTTAGAATCTTCTCCTCCAATCTCAATAACTGTCTTTACCTGGGGATAAAGGTACTCTACAGATTTACTCTGGGCAATAATCTCATTGACGAAGTTTGCCCCTATGAGTTCGGCTACCAGTTTACCTGCTGTGCCTGTGAGGGAGGCAGTCATTATTTGACCCTTTTCGATGCAGGAAAGAACTTCTGTAAGAACCTTTCTCACTGTTTTTAAAGGTTGCCCCATCGTTCTGGTGTAGTGTTCCTCCAGAATATCCCTGTTTTGATTCATCACCACGGTATTGACACTCACTGAACCCACATCGATACCTAAAAAGAGAGGTTTCGATTTAGCCATAGCGCTACTTCCTTACTATTAATTCTATTCAGACATTTATTTGCATATACATGAAATCATTGCTGATTTTTCAATATCGGTTAAGGGGACTTCCTAGTTGATACTGCAGTGACGACGACCAAGTTCACCGGTAGTAATGGTCGAGTAGCCCCAAGGAACCTCCCCTTAAGGCTCTCACAGAACCGGACGTGAAACTCTCGCCTCATCCGGCTCTTATCATTCAACATTTTGCACATACCCCA
>Ga0265296_1002801_pt1 | contig 16963 bp, 20 predicted proteins | sample MunlanPumphouse1_FD_189073 | JGI IMG/M metagenome (GOLD analysis project Ga0265296, IMG submission 189073) | Groundwater microbial communities from a municipal landfill in Southern Ontario, Canada - Pumphouse #1 | ecosystem: Environmental > Aquatic > Deep subsurface > Groundwater | place...
CGCGAAAGAGGGGGAATCAAACAGCGTCTTGCCCATGACAGGCCTTTCCTGGGGTATTTTTTATTGCGCGAGGAGATACGCCGCGCCCGCCTAAACGGCAAGCATGACGGTTTCGCGTCAGGAAAAGACTCAGCGCGCCTTCGGGTCAGCCCGCAGCGCCGGCAGCACCGGAGCGGCCCCGGACGGCAGGGGGGCGGCGGCGTCGCGCAGCCAGGCCTCGACGTCGCGATAGACGACCTCGCCTTGCAGGTCGCGGTTCAGGATGTGCCAGCCGTTCGGATAATAGGCGGTGCGCAGGTTGGGCCGCTCGCCCGCCCGCTCCAGCGCCAGGCGCATCGGCCCCTTGCGCACGATCTGGTCGTGGGCGCCGTAGAGCAGCAGGGTCGGCTTCTCGATCGCGCCGAGACGCATCGAGGCCGCCTCCATCAGATCTACCAGGCCGTGCATGGAATCGAAGCGGGTGGAGAGGATGCTCTGCGGATCGCGCCCGTTGCGGATCAGCTCCAGCGTATTGTCCGAGGCGCGGATGTTGCGGACGGCGAAGGCGGGGGGCTCGACCGTCTTGGGGCCCATCAGTCGGGCGGCGGCCCAGAGGCCCGCCCTGTTGAACGGGCTCTGGCTGGACCAGCCCCAGACGCCGGGGGCCAGCAGGACGACCCGGTCGGCGTCGGGCGGGGTCTCGCCTCCAAAGGCGGCGATGGTCGAGGAGCCGCCCATGCTTTCGCCCGCCACCACGATCAGGGCGTTCGGGCGCTCGGCGCGGACAAGCGAAACGATGGTGCGCAGGTCGGCGCTGGTCAGGCTTTCCGGCGCGAACTCGCCGCGATGGGGCGACAGGCCAAAGCCGCGCTGGTCATAGGCCCAGGTCTCGATGCCCCGCGTCGCCCACCACGGCCCGGCCAGCCGGAAGGAGGCGTAGTGGTCGTTGAAGCCATGCAGGGCGACGATGACGGCCCAGGGCTGCTGGCCGCTCTCGGGGCTCCAGCGCAGATAGGGCAGCCGGGCTCCGTCCTGCACGACGAAGGCGCCGCGGCCGAGGGTTCCGGCCTCGATGCGCGGGCCGTTGAAGCCGTTGGGCGGGGTCTGGGGTGTCTGAAGATGGGGCGTGGCGCAGGCGGACAGGGCGAGAGAAAGGGCCAGAAGGCCTGCTGTCAGTCCGCTACGCCAAAGGGTCACGCCAAGATCTCCGCTGTCCTCTGGCGAAGGTAGGGCAGAACCTCGGCCTCGAACCAAGGGTTTTTCCGCAGCCAGGCGGTATTGCGCCAGGACGGGTGCGGCAGGGGCAGGATGGCGGGGGCGTAGTCGCGCCAGGCGCGGACCGTCTCGGTCATGTTGGACTTGGCCCGGTCGCCGAGCGCCCAAGTCTGGGCGTAGCCTCCGACCAGCAGGGTCAGCTCGACGTTCGGCAGTTCGGCCAGCAGCCGGGGCCGCCACAGCTCGGCGCAGCGACGCGGCGGCGGGTAGTCGCCGCCCTTAGGGTTCGTGCCGGGAAAACAGAAGGCCTGGGCGGCGACGCCGAGGCGGGCATCGCCGTAGAAGGTCGCCTCATCGACGCCCATCCAGTCGCGCAGGCGGACGCCGGATGGGTCGGTGAAGGGCAGACCGCTCTGATGCACCCGCCGTCCCGGCGCCTGGCCGCAGATCAGCAGGCGCGTCTCGGGCGCGACCATGACCACCGGGCGTGGCGTGTGGGGCAGATGACCCAGGCAGGCCCGGCAGGCGCGGATGTCGGCCAAGACGTCGGCCAGGCCGTTCTCCGGGCCGGTGTCCGGTTCAGTCGAAATCGTCATCCGATTTTTCGACCGGCGGCAGGGCCACCAGGGCTGCGGCCGTCTCGGCCTCGGTCGGCAGGCGCAGACGAATCACGCCCTTGAAGGCGTTGGGGTCGACCGCCTTGCCCTTCTTGGTGATGGTCAGCTTGCCCTGACGCATCAGGCCCAGGGCCGTGGCGCGTACCTTGGGCAGCATCCGCTGCCACTGCTCGGGCTGCAGCTCTTTGGCCACGTCCGAGGGTTCAATGCTCTTGCCGCCGACGTTCTTGGGGTCGGCCTTGGCCAGTTTTTCAAAAATGGCCGCTTCGATTGGATCGCTCATTGCGCCTATATGCTGCACTGCAGGACCGGAAAGAAGGCGAAACCGACATGGTCGAGAAAATCACAGTCACCGAAGGCGAGTTCGCCGGCTGGACGACCTATGAAATCTCCAACACCACCTTCGACTCCACCGTCGGCCCCTTCTACCGCAAGCCCGACCCCGACGGGTCGATGCGCTGCGCCTTCCGGGCCGAGCAGAAGCACATGAATTTCGGCGGTCGGATGCACGGCGGCTGCCTGATGACCTTCGCCGACATCGCCATGTTCCAGATCGCCTATCAGGAGATGGAGGGCGCATCCGGCGTGACGGTGCAGCTGGATTCCACCTTCATCGACGGCGCCTATGTCGGCGAACTGATCGAAGCGACTGGCCAGGTGACGAAGGCCGGCAAGAGCCTGATCTTCGTGCGCGGCCAGATCAACACGGGCGAGCGGCTGCTGATGACCTTCTCGGGCGTGATTCGGAAGTTCACGCCGCGCGACTGAGGCCGCCTACTTCGCAGGCGCGGCGTAAACCACGCGGCATTCGCCGTCGACGGTGGTGTAGCGACCGTTGGCGGCGTCCACGAAGGCGATGCGGCCGCCATCGTTGTATTCGACCTTGCCGGTCGAGCGGCCCTTGAAGGTCTCGACGCCATAGGTCCAGCAGGTGATGTCCGCCGGGCGGTCGCTGAAGGTCGCGTCATTTCGCGCGCGTCGGCTTTCGGTGCAGGCGGCGGCGGAGACGGCGAGACCGAGGGCGAGGGTGATCGTGAAAGCTCTGTTCATGCCGCCCAGCTTGGCATGACGAACATCGTCCGAAAAGCGCCTAGACGCCAGCCTTGGCCGCCGGGCGCGCGCGGCAGTCCTCCATCCAGCGCGCCAGATGGGTGAACTCTTCCGGCGGGCGGTATTTGACCAGACGGGCGAAGTCGAGGCCCACGGCGGCGACGATGTCGGCGATGGTGAAGCGGTCGGCGGCGATGAAGGCGTGCTCGGCCAGTTGGCGGTCCAGCAGGCGCATGAACTTCTCGGCGCCGACGCGGCTGTATTCCGCCACCTGCGGCTGAGGGGCTTCCAGAGCGGCCAGGGCCGGGTGGCTGAAGCGGACGTTCAGCATCATCGGATTGGCCAGGTAGATCTCGCAGCGGCGGGTCCACATCTCGATCAGCGCCTGTTCCCTGGCGTCATGACCGAACAGGTTGGGCTCTGGATACAGGGCCTCCAGATAGCGGCAGATGGCGATGGATTCCGAGATGCAGGTCCCGTCGTCCAGTTCCAGCGCCGGGACGTGGGGCACGCCGACCTTGGCGCGGTAGTCCGCTGTGCGGTGCTGACCGGACAGCAGGTCGATCTCGACGAAGTCGACGTTGTCGACGCCCTTCTCGGCCATGACCCAGCGGACCCGGCGCGGATTGGGCGCGCGATGCGAGGTGTAGAGTTTCATCCGACGATACCCCCTCAGTTTCTGGAAAACGCTTTACTGGCCGAACACCGAGGCCGGCATGGCCCCGACGATGCAGGCGGTCATCAGGGTGGCCAGGAAGCCGGCGAACAGGGCCTTCCACACCAGACCCAGAACCTCCTCGCGGCGCTCGGGCATCAGCACCGACAGGCCGGTGACGGTGATGCCGACCGAGCCGATGTTGGCGAAGCCGCACAGGGCGTAGGTCATCAACATCCGCGTGCGCTCGCTCATGTCGCCGGCGGGGACCTCGCCCAGTTTGATGAAGGCGACGAACTCGGTCAGCGTCAGCTTGACGCCCAGAAGCCAGCCGGCGGTATGGGCGTCGGCCCATTCCACCCCGATCAGCCAGGCGACCGGCGAGAAGAGCACGCCGAGGATGCGCTCGACGCTCAGTTGCTCGCCGCCGATCCAGAAGGCGCCCAGCATGACATTGGCCAGAGCCACCAGGGCCACGAAGACGATCAGCACCGCCGAGATGTTCAGCACCACCATCAGGCCGTCCGAGGTGCCCTTGACGATGGCGTCCACGGCCCCGTCGTATTTCAGCGCCGAGTTGTAGTCGGCGACCGCCCCGCCCTGCCCCGGCTTCTCGGGGATGATGATGCGGGCCAGAAGGATGCCCGCCGGGGCCGAGACGATGGAGGCGACCAGGACGTGGCCCGCCGCATTGGTCAGGACCGGGCCGAGGATGGTGGCGTAGGCCACCATGGTCGAGCCGGCGACGGTGGCCAGACCGACCACCATCATCAGGAAGACTTCCGACCGGGTCAGCTTGTCCAGATAAGCGCGGATGACGATGGGGCTTTCGATCATGCCCAGGAAGACGTTGGCCGCGACCGCCAGGGCCGAGGCGCCGCCCAGACCCATGGTCTTCTGGAACAGGAAGCCGAAGCCCAGGGTGATCCACTTCAGGATCTTCCAGTGCCACAGCAGGGCCGACAGGGCCGAGATCACCAGGATCAGCGGCAGGACCTTGAAGGCGAAGGTGAACAGGGCGCCCTCGTTGGCGACGGCATAGGGCTGAGCCCCGCCGGCCAGATAGCCGAAGACGAACTTCGTTCCCTCCTCGGTCGCCAGTTCCAGCCCCTTCACCGCATTGTTGATGCCGTCCAGCACCACCTGGGAACCCGGAATAGCAAAGGTCGCCAGCACCAGGGCCGCCTGAACCGCCACAGCGCCGATCGCCAACCGCCAGGGGAAGACCTTGCGGTTCTCGGACACCGCCCAGCAGAGGGCGATGATGACGACCAGGCCGAACAGGCTCTGGAGGTTCAGGAGGGTGAACATGGGAAAGGCGGCTCCGGGAGCGACCGACGGCCGAGAGCCGCCTTTAAAATCTGCTTGAACGCTACCGCGCGGCTTCTGGTCAAGTGCGCATGCGGCGTCCTGCCGCGCCGAAGCCTCGCTGCAGTCTAAACTTCGCCGTTATGCAGGCGGCCAATCACCGTTACGTCATCAACGGGGAGAGGTCGGATGCGCAAGGAACTGATCTGGGCGGCGGCGGCGAGCGCCCTGCTCGCGGGGTGTCAGGAGGGGTCGCGCCAGTACGCCGACGAAGCGGTGGACGTGACCCTGATAGAGGCGGCGCCGCCAGCCGATGCGGCGGCTTCGGCGCCGACGGCGGCGACCAGCAGCGCTGCGCCGGTTGTGGCGCCCAGCATCGCCTACGCCTATCGCTTCGGGTTGGAACTTCCGGCCGAAGCGGCGACGCGCCTCATGGCGAAGCACGAACAGGCCTGCACAGCCGCCGGCGCGTCGGCCTGTCAGGTGATCGGTTCGAACTCCAGCCGGGTCGGTCGCGATTCCGTTGAGGCCCGCCTCGAGATGCGCGCCACGCCCGCCTACGTCGCCCGTTTCCGCGCCGCGCTGGACGGCGAGGCCAAGGGGGTCGGCGGCCGGGTGGCCGAACAGGCCGTCGAGAGCGAGGACCTGACCCGGCAACTGGTCGACACCGAGGCGCGGATGCGGGCGATGGAGACCCTGCGCGACCGGCTGCAGCAGCTGCTGGCCACCCGAAGCGGCCCGCTGGAGCAACTGCTGCAGGTCGAGCGTGAACTGGCGCGGGTGCAGGGCGAGCTGGACGCGACGCGCTCGGCTTTGGCGGTCATGCGGACTCGGGTGCAGACCTCGAAGCTGGACGTGACCTATCGCGCGGCGGGGCAGTTGGCGCCCGACAGCGCCCTGAGGCCTGTCACCGACGCCCTGGGCCAGGCGGCCTATCTGTTCATGTCGACGTTGGGCGCCCTGATCATGCTGCTGGCCGGGGCCCTGCCGCTGTTGCTGGTGTTCGCGCCCCTGGCGTGGCTGGGGTGGCGCTGGCGTCAGAAACGGGCAGCGCAGCGCCGGGCCGCCGAGGCGGCGCGCAAGAAAAAGGCGGAGGGTGAGCCCTCCGCCTGATTGCAGTTTTCTTTCCTCCCCATTCCATGAGGAGGTGGATCGACCGCAAGGCGGTCGAGACGGAGGGGGCGGCGCCGTCGCTAGCTGATCAGGCGCTTCGACCATCAGATGTCGAGTCGCCCCCTCCACCGCTACGCGGTCCCCCTCCCCAAGCGTGGGGAGGAAGGGCTATCAGTCCTACAGCTGGCCGCGGACCAGCTTGCCGTAGTCGTCCATCAGGGTCAGCGACAGGTCGCCGGGCGTGAAGCGGTAGTCGCCGATCTCGCTGACGGGCGTGACCTCGGCGGCCGAGCCGGTGAGGAAGCATTCCGAGAAGTTGGACAGTTCTTCCGGCAGGATGTCGCGGACCACGACCTCGATGCCCTTGGCCTGGGCCATCTCGATGATGGTCTGGCGGGTGATGCCGTCCAGGATGTGGTCGACGCGCGGCGTGTGCAGGACGCCGTTCTGGACGAAGAAGACGTTGGCGCCGGTGGCCTCGGCGACATAGCCGCGCCAGTCCAGCATCATGGCGTCGGCGAAGCCGCGCTTTTCAGCCGCCGTCTTGGACATGGTGCAGATCATGTAAAGGCCGCCGGCCTTGGCCGTCGACGGGGCCGTGGCCGGGTCGGGGCGGCGCCACTTGGCCCACTCCAGACGGATGCCCTTCTTCTTGACCTCGGGGTCGAAATAGCTGGGCCATTCCCAGGCGGCGATGGCCAGGTGGACCTTGCTGTTCAGCGAGGAGACGCTGAGCTGTTCGGCGCCCAGATAGGCCACCGGGCGGATGTAGCACTCGCTCAGGCCGTTCTTTTCGCAGGTTTCCTTGCAGGCCGCGTCGATCTCGGCCACGCTGTAGGGAATGTCGAAGTCCAGCAGCTCGGCCGAGCGTTTCAGCCTTTGGCTGTGCGCCGTCAGCTTGAAGATTTCGCCGCCGTACATACGCTCACCCTCGAACACCGACGAGCCGTAGTGAAGGCCATGGGTCAGAACGTGCGTTTTTGCGTCCCGCCAGGGCACGAATGCGCCGTCAAACCAGATCCAGCCGTCACGATCGTCGAAAGGAACGAAGGCCATTGAATAACGTCTCCCGGGGATGTGATCCGGTTACACTCTTCTCTCCCGCCGCCGTCAACGCCTTGCGTTCGGCAGGATCGCCCAAAGCATGACTGACACCCGTTCTTCCAGCCGTTCCGGCCCCGTCGCAGCACCCGGCACGGGTCGCCATCTGCTCGTGGTCGATGACGACGACAGAATCCGCGAACTGCTGAAAGAGTTCCTGGCGCGCGAGGGCTATCGCGTCACAGGCGCCGCCCACGCGGGCGCGGCGCGACGGCTGGTGGAGCTGATCGAGTTCGACCTGATCGTGCTGGACGTGATGATGCCGGGCGAGAGCGGGTTCGACCTGACCACCTGGATCCGCAGCCAGGCGGCCCTGTCCAAGACCCCGGTCCTGCTGTTGACCGCCAAGGGCGACCCCAACGACCGGATCGAGGGCCTGTCGCGCGGGGCCGACGACTATATGTCCAAGCCCTTCGATCCGCGCGAGCTGGCGCTGCGGATCGAGGCCATCCTGCGCCGCACCGGCGGCAAGCCGCTGACGCCGCGCGAAATCCACATGGGACCGGCGGTGTTCGACATGGAGCGGCTGGAGCTGACCCGCGACGGCGTGCTGCAACGCCTGACCGAGGCCGAGGCGCAACTGTTGAAGACCCTGGCCATCCACGCCCATTCGCCGGTCGAGCGGATGAACCTGTCGCCCGACACCGCCGACATCACCGGCCGCGCCGTGGACGTCCAGGTGACGCGCCTGCGCCGCAAGCTGGAGGCCGACCCCAAGAACCCGCGCTATCTGCAGACCGTACGCGGCGTCGGCTATATGCTGGCCCCGGATTGATCCGCCGATGAGGCTGCTGCCCTTCAACGTCTGGGCGCGGATGATCAAGCGCCGCCTGCCCTCCTCGCTGTGGGGGCGGTCGCTGCTGATCATCGTCCTGCCGGTCCTGATTATGCAGGGGGCCGTGACCTGGGCCTTCTTCGACGCCCACTGGCAGGCCGTGACCGCGCGCCTGTCCGAAGGCTTGGCCGGGGACGTGGCCTGGGCCGCCGAGAGCTATCGCGACCAGCCGACGCCGCAGAACCTGACCGTCATCGCCGACCGGGCCGAACGGTCGATGCAGTTGTCCATCGCGTTTCAGGAAGGCGCCGTCCTGCCCAAGGAACAGCGGCGCGGGGCGCTGGGCGTCGTCGACCGGACCCTGGAGAAGGCCTTGGCCTCGCGGCTGGATCAGCCCTTCTGGTACGATACGACCCGCTATCCCGCCTATGTCGACATCCGGGTGCAGGAGCCAGGCGGGGTGCTGCGCGTCATCGCCCCGCGCGAACGGGCCGTGGCGACCCAGGCCCACATCTTCGTCCTGTGGCTGACAGTCGCCACCGTGCTGCTGCTGGGCGTGGCGGTGCTGTTCATCCGCAATCAGGTGCGGGCCATCGAACGTCTGGCCGACGCGGCCGAGGCCTTTGGCCGGGGCGAGACCGTGCCGCGCTTCAAGCCGCACGGCGCGCGCGAGGTGCGGGCCGCCGCCAGCGCCTTCCTGGACATGCGCGCCCGCATTCAGCGCCATATCGAGCAGCGCACGGCCCTGCTGGCCTCGGTCAGCCACGACCTGCGCACGCCCCTGACCCGTCTGCGACTTGAACTGGCCTTGGCCCCGCCCTTCAAGCGGGCCGAGGCGATGAAGGGCGATCTGGACGAGATGGAGCACATGATCGACGAATACTTGGCCTTCGCGCGCGGCGAGGCCGGTGAAGCGATCCAGGCCGTCTCTGTGCCCGAGATGCTGCGCCGCGCCGCCGAGGACGCCCGCCGCGCCGGCGCCGAGGTCACGGTCGAGACGCCCGATGAACTGGACGCCCAGCTGCGTCCCCTGGCCTTCCGCCGCGCCCTGAACAATCTGGCGGGCAACGCCGCCGTCCACGGCGAGCATGTGCGCCTGTCGGCCCGCCCCCTGCCCTCCGGCGGGCTGGAGATCGCCGTCGAGGACGACGGGCCGGGCATTCCCGAGGACATGCACGAAGAGGCCTTCCGGCCCTTTTCCCGGCTGGACGCCTCGCGCAATCAGAACAGCAAGGGCGTGGGCCTGGGCCTGGCCATCGCCCGCGACGTGGCGCGCGGCCACGGCGGAGACATCACCCTGAGCCGCAGCGACCTGGGCGGCTTGAAGGCTTCGATCCGCCTGCCGGGATAAATCGTCGCGGCCTCTAGCGTGACTGTAAAATCAGGCCCATCTTGCCGCTGTTCCAGGGGGGCCTGGATCAGGAGACCTATCATGCGTCATTTCGCATTCCTTGCACCGCTCACCGCCGCTATGACCCTGGCCGGCGCTGCGGCCGCTCAACCGTCAGCCGTCGTCGTCACGGTCAGCCCCGACTTCGCCAAGACCGCCGCAGAACTGGGCGAGCGTGAGGTCCAGCAGCAGGCCGATGACCTGGCCCGCACCGTCGAACGCGTCCTGAACGAGCAACAGGCTCTGGAAGGCGCCCGGATCGAGCTGGTCATCACCGACCTGAAGTCCAACCGCCCGACCATACAGCAGGCCACCGACAAACCGGGCCTCGACATGATGCGCAGCATCTCGATCGGCGGCGCCGCTATCGAGGGCACGATCACGACCGCTTCGGGCGAGGTTCAGCCGGTGAAGTATGAACGCTATTCCAACAACCTGGCCGACGTGCGCGGTTACAGCACCTGGCAGGACGCCAGCACCGCGTTCAACCGGCTGGCGCGCAACCTGGCTGAAGGGCGCTACGTCGTCCGCTAGGGGTTAGGCGCTAAGGGTCAGCCGCCAAGCTCGGTCGACTTGGCCACAGCCGCCTGAACGGCGCTCTCGACCGCCCGGTCGAGGGCGCCGTCTGCGTTCAGGGCCACAAGACCGGCCTGGGTCACGCCGCCGGGCGAGGCCACGCGGTCGATCAGGGCGTCCAGCGCCTCGGTTCCCTCCACGCCCGCTGCCGCGGAGCGCAGGGTGGCGCGGGCCAGCCGCACGGCGGCCTCGGGCGACAGGCCCTCCCCGATCCCGGCCTGGGCCAGGGCGCGGGTGAAGGCGAAGAAGTAGGCGGGGCCGCAGCCGGACACCGCGGTCGCGGCGTGCATGGCGGCTTCGTCGTCCAGATGGACGGTCTCGGCGATGGGGGCGAACAGGGCCTCGCCCACCGCGCGGGCGGCGGCGTCGGCGGCCCAGATGGTCGCCACGCCCTGAGCCTGGGCCACGCCGGTCGTCGGCATGATGCGGACGACGGAACGACCGTCGAAGCCCTGGGAAATCGTCTGACCCTTCACCCCGGCCATGACCGAGACGATCACGGCGTCGGGGGCCAGGTGCGGCAGGACCGGGCGCGAGGCCTCGAACCACTTGGCCGGCTTGACGCCGATGACGAAGGCGCGGGCGTCCGCCAGGGTTTCCAGCGACGGATTGATCCGCGCGCCCAGGGCCCGCGCGGTTTCGGCGGCGGGCTTTTCGGACGGGGTCAGGATGATGAGGTCGGCGGGATCGACGGCGCCGGTCTTCAGCCAGCCTTCGAGTATGGCCGAGCCCAGCCGCCCTACGCCTTGCAGGACAACCGGCCCCATATTCCCGCCTTTGGCCATGTCAGGCGGTGCCGACGGTTTCGAACAGGCAGGCGTCGATCGCCTCCTGCGGCTTCTTGGACCCGCGCACCATGAAGTCGAAGGCGGGGTAGTAGCGGTCGGCGGCCTCGATGGCGGCGTCGATCATGGACGCGGCCTGGGCCAGGGTCGGGCGTTCGCTGTGCGGCAGCGCCAGCGAATGACGGAAGACGATCTCGCCCTCGTCCGGCCAGACCTCGAAATGCCCCAGCCAGGTGCGCTGATTGATCATCGCCACCAGTTCATAGGCGGCGGCGCGGCGCGTCTTCATGACCCGCAGATCCAGGGCGCAGCACAGCTGAAGGCAGTCGCCCTCGGGACGCCAGGCGAACCACAGCTCATAGTCCTTCCAGTCGCCGGCCAGGGCGAAGGCGAGGTCGCCGTCGTCCGTGCGGTCGAACGGCAGGTTCTCCGCGTTGAGGACATGCTCCACGACATCCAGGGGGTCGTAGGGAACGTCGACCTCTTCGGGTCGGGCTGCATCCATCAGGGATTCACATTCTTACTCAGGGGTCGCGACTCACGACCTGCAAACGAACGGTAAACGTGTTCGGAGATTCGGCTCAACCGGCTGTATCGGCGTCAGGCGCCGCAGCTGTGGACGTTCCGCTCGACGCTTTTTTCGCGGGCGATTTCTGAGCCTTAAGCTCAGCGATCTCGGCGCGCAGGGCGGCGATCTCGTCTTTCAGCACGTCGAACTCGTCGCGACGGACCAGATCCATCTCGGCGACGAAGCGGTCGGTCTGGGCGCGCCAGGCGGCCTTGGCCTCGTCGCCCGCGGCCTGGGCCAGGCCCATGGCGCCGGTGGTCAGCTTGGCGAACTCGTCGAGGATCGGATTGCGCGTCTGCATGATGAAATCTCGCGTCTCTGCCGCACCAGTATATGGTTAATGGCGTCTTAAATTGGGTGAACGAAACCTTTCCGTCCGAACCGGCTATAAACTGCTTCGCTGGAAAAGCGCGCGACGAATGCAGTCTCTCTTGCTAGAGATTTTCGGTCCCAAACGGCGCTGACGGAGGCCCTGTGCCCTTCCCCGAATTCGACCCTGTTCTGATCCATCTCGGCCCCCTGCCCATCCGCTGGTACGCCTTGGCCTATGTCGCCGGGATCGTGCTGGGCTGGTGGTACGCCTCGCGCCTGGCCAAGACGGAGCGGCTGTGGTCGCCCGGCAAGCCGCCGGTGACGGGACCGCAACTGGACGACCTGGTTCTGTGGATCACGCTGGGCGTCATCCTGGGCGGGCGTTTCGGCTACGCCCTCTTCTACAAGCCGGCGATGTTCGCTCAGGTGTTCACGGGCGACAGCTGGGGCGAGCGGCTGGAGCTGTTGCAGCTGTGGACCGGCGGCATGAGTTTCCACGGCGGTTTCCTGGGCGTGGTTGTCGCCATCGCCCTCTACGCCAACCGCCAGAAGATCAATCCGCTGAGCCTGGGCGACCTGATCGCGCCGGTTGCGCCCATCGGCCTGCTGTTCGGGCGCATCGCCAACTTCATCAACGGCGAGCTGTGGGGCCGCGAGACGACGGTGCCCTGGGCCATCCGCTTCTGCAACGCCCGCATCGAGCAGATGTACGGCTTCTGCCCCGCCGGCAATGAACCGCGCCACCCCAGCCAGCTGTATGAAGCCGGGCTTGAGGGCCTATTGCTGCTGATCATCCTGTCGCTGGCGATCTGGAAGTGGAAGATGCTGAAGCGTCCGGGCTTCGTCACCGGCCTGTTCCTGCTGGGCTACGGCGTCTGCCGCGCCGCGCTGGAGAACGTGCGCCAGCCGGACGCCGGTCTGGAGCACCTGCCGCTGGGCCTGACCATGGGCATGATCCTGTCGATCCCGATGATGCTGGTCGGCGCCTGGCTGATCTGGCGTGCGCTGAAGAAGCCGGTCGTCGCGGAGGCGTAGGCGGTCATGACGGAGACCCTCAAGGACCGGCTGGTCCGCGAGATCGTGCTGACCGGGCCGATGACGGTGGCGGACTATGTCACCCGCTGCCTCCACGACCCCAAGGGCGGCTATTACTCGACCCGTCCAGCGCTGGGCGAAGGGGGCGACTTCATCACCGCGCCCCTGGTCAGCCAGATGTTCGGCGAACTGATCGGTCTGTGGGCCATCGAGGTCTGGAGCCGTCTGGGCGCGCCGGAGCGGGTGCGGCTGGTCGAGGTCGGGCCGGGCGACGGGACCTTGATGTCCGACGTGCTGCGGGCGGCGCGGCTGGTCCCCGGCTTCCTTGAGGCCGTGGACCTGATCCTGATCGAGCCCAGTGCGCCGCTGCGGGCCGAACAGGCGCGGCGGCTGGCGGACGCCGACGTTCACCCGCGCTGGCTCAGCGCCCTGCACCAGATCGAGACCGACGCCCCCGTCATCCTGATCGGCAACGAGGTGCTGGACTGCATGCCCGCGCGCCAGTTCATGAAGACCGAGGGCGGCTGGGCCGAGCGCCGCGTCGGCGTCACCGACGATCATGAGCTGACCTTCGGCCTGGTGGCCATCTCCGGCGGCTTCGAGCGACCGGAATACGACGTCGAGCCCGGCCAGGTGGTCGAGATTTCGGAACAGCAGGCGGCCTTCGCCCGCGACCTGGCTGTGCTGGTCAAGGCGGCGTCGGGGGCGGCCCTGCTGATCGACTATGGCCGCGCCAAGCCGGGCGCAGGCGACACCTTGCAGGGCCTGCGACGGCACCAGAAGGTCGATCCGCTGTCGACGCCGGGCGAGGCCGACCTGACGCAATGGGCCGATTATCCGCTGGTGCTGGAGGCCGCCGTGCGCAGCGGCGCCGACGTGACCGGCTGCGTCAGCCAGGGCGCCTTCCTCAAGGCCCTGGGGATCGAAGCCCGCGCCCAGAAGTTGATGCAGACCCGCCCCGACGCCGCCCCGGTCATCCAGCGCCAGCTGGACCGCCTGACCGCGCCGGACCAGATGGGCGAACTGTTCAAGGCAGCGGCGATCTTCTCGCCCCGTTCGCTGGCCCTGCCGGGTTTCTGAGGACTCCGGCCTGTGTCCGCAGGGAGTGTACGATGCGTTTTTCCGAGCCGGAAAGAGCCATTCTTCTGTCCGTAAAGGGCGTGGGGCCCAAGGTGGTCGAGCGGCTGGAGGAACAGGGTCTCGGAGCCTTTGAACAGCTGGCGCTGGCCGATCCCGCCGTCGTCTGCGCCGGCGCCGCCGCCAGCGTCGGCTCGACCTGCTGGAAGAACAGCCCCCAGGCGCGCAAGGCGGTCGAAGCCGCTGTCGCCGCCGCCCGTTCGTCGCTGGAGGCCGCATGAGCCTGAATCCTATCACCCACCCCCTGCTCGACAAGGCCGGGGTGCGCCACGGCTTCTTCACCCGCGAGGGCGGCGTGTCGGAGGGAATCTACGCCGGGCTGAACGCGGGCGTCGGTTCGAATGACGATCCGGCGGCCGTGGCCGAGAACCGCCGCCGCGTCGCCGAATGGATGGGCGGCGGACTGGACGACCTGTGCGGCTGCTATCAGATCCACTCCGCCGTGGCCCGCGTGGCCGAAGCCGGCTGGAATGGCGAACGGCCCGAGGGCGACGCCGTGGTCAGCGCCGTGCGCGGCCCCATCGCGTCGGTCCTGACCGCCGACTGCGCGCCGGTCCTGTTCGCCGACGCCGAGGCCGGGGTAGTCGGCGCGGCCCATGCGGGCTGGAAGGGGGCGCTGGGGGGGATTATCCACTCGGCGGTGGCGGCCATGGAGGCCCTGGGCGCGCGGCCGGAGCGCATGGTCGCCGTGGTCGGCCCCTGCATCGCCCAGACGTCCTATGAAGTCGGCGCCGACTATCAGGAGCGCTTCGCGCATCATGATCCGGGCAGCGAGCGCTTCTTCGCCCCCGGGGCGGCCGATGACAAGCGGCTGTTCGACCTGCCCGGCTTTGTCCTGTGGCGGCTGGAGCAGGCCGGCGTCGGCGACGCCGCCTGGACCGGCGACGACACGCGCGCGGACGCGGTGCGGTTCTACTCGAACCGGCGGGCGTTTCTGGCGGGAGAGCCGGATTTCGGTCGTCTGATCTCGACGATTTCGCTCACCTGATCCTTCCCCTTGCGGGAGAAGGTGGACCGCGTAGCGGGTCGGATGAGGGGTTTCGTGACAGATGGTCAGGGACTTCTATCGAAGCTCGAACAGACCCCTCATCCGTCATGCTTCGCATGACACCTTCTCCCACAAGGGGAGAAGGAAGACGGTCAGCCCGCCATCGCCATGTCGAAGACGCGGGTGGTTTCGCGCCAGGCGTCGGGCTGGGCCAGCAGGGCGCGGACCAGTTTATTGTTCAGGGCGTGGCCGGCCTTGACGCCTTCGTAGCGGCCCAGCAGGGGGGCGCCGAGGACGTAGAGGTCGCCGATGGCGTCCAGGGCCTTGTGGCGCACGAATTCGCGTTCCATGCGCAGGCCGCCGGGGTTCAGGATCTCGTCGCCGTCGATGACCACGGCGTTTTCGAGGCTGCCGCCGCGCGCCAGACCGGCCTGACGCAGCGCCTCGACCTCGTGGGCGAAGCCGAAGGTGCGGGCGGCCATGATATCCGAGCGGAAGGTCGCCTCGTCCACGACGAAGTCCACCACCTGATTGCCGATGACCGGCGTCGGGAAGTCGATCTCGAAGCGCATCTCATAGCGGTCGCAGGGCAGAAGGACGGCGGACTTGTCGCCCTCCTCCACCCGAACCGGCTTGAGGATTTCGATGTAGCGAACCGGAGCTTCCTGACGGCGGAAACCGGCGCGGTCCAGCAGTTGCACGAACTGAAGGGCCGAGCCGTCCAGGATCGGCAGTTCGGGGCCGTCGACCTCGATCACGGCGTTGGACACGCCCAGCGCGCACAGGGCGGCCATCAGGTGCTCGATGGTCGACAGGCGCACGCCCGCCGCGTTCTCGATCATGGTGTTCAGGCGGGCGTCGACGACAGCCTCGCCCGAGACGGGGATACGGTTGTCGCGGTCGGTGATGTCGGTGCGCAAGAAGGTGATGCCCGTCCCGGACGCGGCCGGACGCACGACCAGCTTGACGCGCTGGCCGGTGTGAACGCCGACGCCGGCGCAGATGGCCGGGGCGACGATGGTCTGTTCGTGATGGTCGTTACGGACCGACAAGGGGAAGCTCTCTGTGTTGCGCGGCTCCGCGCAACGGGTGCGGAGTTCGCCTCGCCTGTCGTTTAACCACGACGGCTCAAGCGCGAAATGAAAGATGGGTTTCGAAATGTTTCGGTCTGGCGACAGCGGACCGTGCAGCCCCACAAAGCAAAACGCCCCGGAGCCAGGCTCCGGGGCGTTTCGATCAGCGTTTGGTCCGATCAGTTCGCGAGGCGGCGAAGAAAGGACGGGATTTCCAGGTCGTCGTCTTCAGCGTGGCCGGCCTGATACTCCTGGGTCGGCTGGGCCGATTGGGACTGGCGCAGTTGCTGGGTCGTGCGGTTCGACGACGGCTGCGGCGCGTAGGACGGCTGCTGCTGTTGCGGCTGCTGGCGCTTCTTGCCGAACAAGCTCCAGCCGCTGCGACGGTGATCGCGGTCGTCGTAGTATTCTTCTTCAGCGACCGGCTCTTCGCGGCGCGGGGCCGGACGGGCTTGCGGCTGCTGTTGCTGCCCGCGGTCGAAGTAGAGGTCGCCCTGCTCGGCCGAAGCGGCCGCCGGCTGAGCGCGGACGGCGCCGGATTCGTATTCCTCGACCCACGGATCGACGATCGGCTCCAGATTGCGGGGCGCGTCGTGGATCACCGGCTCAGGGCGCGGCTCGGGCGCGGAGCGGGCGGCGGGCGCCTCATAGACCGGGGCCGGCTCGGGCGCGCGGGCCGTTTCGCGAACCGGGTCGATGCGGACTTCGGACTGACGCGGAGCCATCGTCGTATTGGGGCGACGGTCCGAGAAGGCCGAACCCTGGGGCTCGATCTTCTGGATCACGGCTTCATCCATGCCGGTGGCGACGACCGAGACGCGGATCTTGCCGTCCAGGGCCGGGTCGAAGGCGGCGCCGAAGATGATGTTGGCGTCGCCGTCCACTTCGGCGGCGATGGCGTTGGCGGCCTCGTCGACTTCCAACAGGGTCATGTCCAGACCGCCGGTGATGTTGACCAGCACGGCCTTGGCGCCCTTGAGGCTGGTCTCGTCCAGCAGCGGGTTGGCGATGGCGTTCTGAGCCGCCAGCAGGGCGCGGTCGTCGCCCGTGGCCTCGCCCGTGCCCATCATCGCCTTGCCCATTTCGGACATGACGGCGCGGACGTCGGCGAAGTCGAGGTTGATCAGGCCCGGCAGGATCATCAGGTCGGTGATAGAACGGACGCCCGAGTGCAGGACCTGGTCGGCCATGCCGAAGGCGTCGGCGAAGGTCGTGCGCTCGTTGGCGACGCGGAACAGGTTCTGGTTCGGAATGACGATCAGGGTGTCGACGTAGCGTTGCAGCTC
>Ga0265296_1002803_pt1 | contig 16959 bp, 11 predicted proteins | sample MunlanPumphouse1_FD_189073 | JGI IMG/M metagenome (GOLD analysis project Ga0265296, IMG submission 189073) | Groundwater microbial communities from a municipal landfill in Southern Ontario, Canada - Pumphouse #1 | ecosystem: Environmental > Aquatic > Deep subsurface > Groundwater | place...
TTTTGAACAAAGCTAAAACCGAATTGTTTAAATTTTTAGCAAAACAAAAGTACGCGCAGGAGTTTAAAATTTTGTCCAACACCGAGACCGCCGCTTGGATAAAAAAAGAAGTGGAAGCGCGCGGCGGTAAAATCGCTCAGGCGGCCGCGGCAGAGCTGGCGGCGCTGATGGCTTGCGATCTGTGGCAGATTAATAACGAAATTGATAAATTAGTTAATTTAAAAGCTGGGCAAAAATTGCAGTTAGGCGATCCCGAGCGTGATTTTAAAATAGAGGTGGCAGACGTAGCTGACCTGGTGGCCGGCGTTTTTGATGAACGGATTTTCGCGCTGACCGACGCCTTAGCAAATAAGCAAAAAGGCCAGGCCGCAAAATTGTTGGAGGAGCAGATCAATGCCGGTGCCGCCGCCGAGTATGTTTTGAGCATGATTATCCGGCAATATCGGATTCTGTTATCGGTGCGCCAGGCGGTTGAATCGGGCGAGGGGCCGCGCATGGTCGCCTCGCATCTGAAGCTTCATCCTTTTGTGGCGCAAAAAAGCCTTGGCCAGGCACGGAACTTCACTTTGGCCGCTCTGAAAAGTTTAATTGACCGTTTGTTGGAGATTGATTATCGCAACAAAAGCGGCCAGGCGGATGTGCTTACCTCATTGAATTTGTTGATCGCCAGATTATAAGAATGGATCGCGATAAGCAAATGAAATAAAAAAAGCCCCGAATCATCCGGGGCTTTCAAATTAATCAAATTCAACGCCGATTTCGTACTTGTGGTCGCAGTTCGTGCATTTGTAAATCGTGTAGTTGATTCCTGCGACAGAGCCTCTGCCGACTTGCTGGTAACGGCTTCCGGATTTTTTCATCGGATGAAGGCATTTTTCGCAGAATTCACTTTTATCCAAATTCACGACGGCTTTAAAGTTGTAACGTGAAACAGTAACTAATACGTTTGGCTTTAAAGCGATTATTAAAGTTCGATTCCTCCTGTCTTTTACCTCAATCGGCTGATTCTTTTTCGGCATTTCCAGCCTCCTTAAGATTATGTTATGAGAACCTTATCATACGATAGCAGAAACCACAATACTAAATAAAAATCACCGATTGTCGCAGGTGATTTTTATTTGCTTATTTGAGCGATTTGTTGAATTTTTTGGTGAGGCGGGATTTTTTTCGGTTGCGGGTATTGGGCTTGAGTATGCCTTTTTGCGCCGCTTTATCAATCGCCTTAAGCGCCTGGGCTAACAGTTCTTTGGCTTTTGCATCTTTAGCTTCAATCGCCTTGATGCTTTTTTTCAGAAGTTGTTTCAGGTTATCAGAAATTTTTTTGTTAAATTCCTGTCGCTTGGCGCTTTTGCGCAAGTCTTTGATTGACGCTTTCCTGTTTGGCATGTTTTAGTTGATTAGGGCTTAGGTTTGAGATTTATTTATATTAGCAGTATATTTTCAATTTTTCAAGACCTGGCGGTATTTTAGTAATAAAAAGGTTCCGGAGGCTACTATCAAGACTAAGCTGGCGATTTGCGGCCAGCGCAAACCGAAAAGTTCCGGGGTGCGGTCAATTTTTATGAATTCAAGACTAAAACGCAATATTGAGTACAACGTCGCGTAACTCATAACGCATAACACATAACGCTTGGAGCGCAAAGACTCATCAGCAACTTTAAGGCCCTTCAGAAAAAATAATAACAAGAAGGCAAAAATAATAAGATTTCCAAGTGATTCGTACAAAAAGGTGGGGTGGAAGTATTGGAAGTTCAGATATTCAAGCGGGCGGTTGGCAAAGTTGATTGGGATGCCCCAGGGCAGATCGGTCGGGCGGCCGATGAGCTCTTGGTTGAAATAGTTGCCCCAGCGGCCGATGGCTTGCGCGAGCGGAGCGGCAGTGGCGACCAGGGCGGCAAGGAGCCAGAGATCCAGTTGGCGTTTCTTGGCAAAAATAAATAGTGCGGCGGCACAGCCGATGATTGCGCCGTGGACCGCCAAACCGCCCTGCCAAACTTTTAAAATGGCGAGCGGTTGCTTTAAGTAATACGGTAGCTCCAAAAGCACGTCATAAAGGCGTGCGCCGACCAGACCGCCTAAAACCAGCCAGAACAATAAATCAAAAATCGTTTCTTCGCTAATGTTTTGTTTTTTCGCCAGACGTAACATCACCAAACCGCCGGCCACGATGGCGAGAACGATAAACAGACCGTACCAGTAGATTTTAACCGGCCCGAGTATGTATAGAATCGGTTGGGGTTCAAAGGTGTGGAGTAGGTTAAGCATAAAAATTTTCAATGATCAATTATCAATTTTCAGTCAATTTACAATTTTTATTTTATTAATTAATGAAAATTAGGTCATTGAAAATTCATTGTAAATTGAAAATTGGTAATTGAAAATTGCTTTTATTATCATTGTGCTTTTTATTTGAAAAATAGTCAAACGAAAAAAACCCCGGCCTGAGCGGTCGGGGCTGAATGACGATGGCGAGGTGTTCGTCATAGACCATTCGTAAAGTGATGATTGAAGTTCAAAGGTTGGTCATAAATTCGCGACCACGCCATCTCGTGCTGGACAAGCTGTTTCAGCCAGTGATAGAGCCACCAGCCGAAGCCGAAGAACAAGACTCCGCCGAGTAATCTTTGCCAGCCGGTCGACAGGTAGCTGGATAGTTCATCACTACCACCCGTTATCATGATCAGCCCATTGATAATCAACGTCAATTTAATGAGCAATCTAAAACCAATTCCTCGTGTCATATTCCCTCCTGGTTTGAAATTAACTTGATTATAGATTCGCGAAGCTTCGTTTGTCAAGAGAAAAAAAACGACCCCCGCTAGAAGGTCCATAATTTCAAATTTGGACAATCTCGCGGGGGTGTGACCCGTTGCGGGTCGTGATTGGAAAGATGAGGAGCTAACGCCCCTCGGAGGGTTAAGGTTTTTGGCGATGGCGCGTCATGCAGATTACGCCGTCTTTGCCCTTACCGATGAACCACTCGTCGCTAACCGGCGATTTCTCGGTGAGGTGATGGAGTAGGCCTGTGCCCCCCACCACAATTAGGATAAATCCAACGAGTTGCCATCCGGGCGACATTCTTCCGGAGACAAACATGAGATATGCGCCGAACCAAGCGACGCAAACCTCGCCGATGAACTGGAAAGTCTCCCTCATCAATCTTACGATCAGTTCCTCGTTTTTCAATGTTCCCTCCGTTAGGGCATTAGCGCCTTGGGTTTTTATAGATTCTTATAATAATAACATATTAATATTATTATGTCAACATAAAACGGCTAATTTATTATAAAATTAGCCGTTTTTATATATTATTTTATTTGTTTTATGAGTCTTTTTTCATCTAAAACACACCCCGCAACAACACACCTCCCCCTGCGGGTACCCGCCCGAAACGCTTCGCGTAGCGATGCGGGCGGGCTCCTCTCAAGAGGAGAAGGGGCACCCCTCTCCCACCTACGCTGAAGCTTCGGCGGACAAGCAAGAGGGGAATGGCCTTATTTTTTCTTGGTCTTATTACCCTCCGCCATCTTCCTTTCTTTTTCCAAAATCACCAGTGTAGTCTTGATGACGGTATCGGGATTGAGGGATATTGAGTCGATACCCAATTCAACCAGGAACTCGGCGTAGTCAGGAAAATCGGACGGCGCCTGGCCGCAGATGCCGACCTTGGTCTTGGTGCGCTTGCCCACTTCAATCAGATAGCGGATCAAATCTTTGACCGATTCATTTTTTTCGTTGGAGGCCCCGGCAACAGTCAGAGTGCCGGCATCGCGGTCAATGCCGAGCGTTAGTTGGGTCAGGTCGTTTGAACCGATGGAGAAACCGTCAAAAATCGCGGCGAACTGGTCAGCAAGAATTATGTTGGTTGGAATCTCGGCCATCACGTAAACCTCCAGTCCATCCTGACCCTGCACCAGCCCATATTTTTTCATCACCTCAATAACTTTTTTACCCTCGTCAACAGTGCGGCAGAAAGGCACCATCACCTTGAGATTTTTTAGCCCCATCTCCTCGCGCACTTTTTTGATGGCATAGCATTCCAGCGCGAAGGCCGGTTCATATTTTGGATCGTAATATCGGGAGGCGCCGCGCCAGCCGATCATCGGGTTTGATTCCACCGGCTCAAATTGCGTGCCGCCGATCAGATTGGCATATTCGTTTGATTTGAAGTCGGCCAGACGGATGATCGCGTCTTTCGGATAAAAAGCGGCGGTAATCATCGCGATGCCGTTGGCCAGATTGTCAATATAGAATTGCTTTTTATCTTTGTAGCCATTGGTCATATCATCAATCAGCGCCTTGGCCTTTTTGTCTTTGAGTTGGTCATAGTGAATCAGCGCCAACGGGTGGATTTTGATGTAGTTATTAATGATGAATTCTTCGCGAGCAAGTCCGACGCCATCGTTTGGAATGAATGAGGCCAGGAAGGCCTGATCCGGCGTGCCGACATTCATCATCACTTTGGTTTTCGGCCGTTTTAAATTCTTGATGTCAGTTTTATTGATTTTGAACGGGATGATTCCTTCATAAACAAAGCCGTCATCGCCTTCGGCGCAGGAAACAGTCACCTTAGTGCCGGAGGCCAAGGTTTTACTGCCGTTCTTGGTACCGACTACGCAGGGAATACCGAGCTCGCGCGAGATGATGGCGGCGTGGCAGGTGCGGCCGCCTTCGTCGGTGACAATGGCGGAGGCGATTTTCATAATCGGTTCCCAGTCCGGGTCGGTCATCTTGGTGACGAGCACCTGGCCTTGTTTGAAGCTCCCGATGTCTTTGACGTCCAGAATGCGGTTCACCGGACCGGCGCCGATGCGATTGCCGACCGAGTGGCCTTGGATCAGCACCTTGCCTTTAGCGCTGATTTTATACTCTTCAATAATATTATAGTTGCGTACGCTGTGGATGGTTTCCGGACGAGCCTGCACTATATATAGTTTGTTTTCCGCGCCGTCTTTGGCCCACTCAATATCCATCGGCCGGCCGTAGTGTTTTTCAATTTGCATGCCCCAGTCGGCGAGCTTCAAGACCTCGGCATCGGTGATGGAGGCCTTTCTTTGATCGGCAAGCGCCACCGGCACGTCTTTGACCGGCTTCAGGTGATTGCCCGAATAGATCATCTTGATTTTTTTCTCCGAAAGTTTTTTGGAAATGATGGCGCGGGTTGGCTTGAAGACATAGTATTCGTCCGGCGAGACTTTGCCTTGGACGATGTTTTCGCCGAGGCCATAGATGGAACTGACCAGCACCGCGTTCCGGAAACCGGATTCAGTATCAATAGTGAACATCACGCCCGAGGCGGCCAGATCCGAGCGCACCATTTTTTGCACGCCGACCGACAGGCCGATGGAAAAGTGGTCAAAATTTTTGTCCACGCGATAGGAGATGGCGCGATTGGTGAAGAGCGAGGCGATGCATTTTTTTACTGCCAGCAGCAAATCGCTCTCTCCCTTAATGTTTAAAAAAGTTTCTTGCTGGCCGGCGAAGGAGGCATCCGGCAGGTCTTCGGCCGTGGCCGAGGAACGCACCGCCACCGCCAGATTTTGAGTTTTATAATGCGCGTTCAAATCTTTGTATGCTTTGCTGATCTCAATCTTAAAATCAGACGGCATTTCAGCGGCCAGGATAGTTTTACGGACGGCCGCGCCGCGCTTACCAAGATCAACCACATTTCTGGTATCAAGTCCTTTTAAGATGGCCTGAATTTTAATCTTTACGCCGGATTCCTTTAAAAAGTAGTGATAGGCCTCGGCAGTGGTGGCAAAACCGAAGGGCACGCTTACGCCTTCGCTTGTCAGCTTCTGGTACATCTCGCCTAAAGAGGCGTTTTTACCGCCGACCGAGGGAACATCCTTAATTGTCACCTGATCGTAGAACTTGATGAATTTTGGCATAGTTTTCTTTCAAAAATTCGAATATCGAAATTCGAAACAATATTTAAATTAAAATAATAAAATTCTAAACTGTTTATGATTTTGAATTTTAGTCATTAAAATTTGTTTCGGATTTCGGATTTCGTGCTTCGTATTTATATAAATTATAGTTTAATTTTTTTACTCCAATCGTAGACGAAAGGGATTTCCCAGGATTCGCCATTTAATGATTTGACGATGCCTAGCACGCTGACGATGATCAGGGCGAGTGCGAGTACCCAGCCGAGGAATGGAATCCAAGTAAGGAAGGAGAGAATAAATAATATCAGGCCTTGTTTGGCGTGATGTTGCGTAAAGGGCGAACCCTTTGAAACGAGCAGCGGGATCAGGCAGGCGATCCACAGATAAGAAATGGCAGCGGTAATGCGATGCTCGTCCACGTCTTTTTGGTTAAATGCGAGTTTTTTTTCTGACATAAAATAATAAAATAAAAAGTTAGTTTCTACTGGAATAATTATAACACATTTTTTACCCCGTTAGAAATAAGACCCCTTTTTCGTAAGATTATGGCTGTAAAATTTGAAATAATATACAGGCGATTTAGCCAATAAACAATTTCTAACGGGGTGAACTATGATTGACAAAGAAGTTCAAATTAGATAGAAAGATAATGAAGATAGCAAGAAGGAAAGATAAAAGAATGATTATAATCTTTCCATTTTCTTATCTTTTTATTTTTTGTTTATTAAGCTGGAGTGGCCTGCCCGACATGCCTTGACCGTCTTAAATCACCAGGTAGCATTGTTTGCCTGCATCAATTTGTGATGTATTAGGAAGGGGTTGCCGGCGGCAAGTCAAGGCAGGCGGGTGAAACCCCGCACCAAAGCAAAGCTTAGTGCGGGGCAAGCTGGTAGATTCACCCCGCACCTTTTAAAGGTTTATAATGATTTGGGGATGTGGTGAAATTGGTATACCTGCCCGCCAGTGCCTCGTGCCGGAGTGGTGAAATTGGTAGACACACATGCTTTAGGAGCATGCGGAGTAATCCTTGGAGGTTCGAGTCCTCTCTCCGGCACAGGGCTTTGGCAGACGGGCACGCATGCCTTAGGAGCATGTGCCTTATGGTGTGAGAGTTCGAGTCTCTCCATCCCCACAGATTCGAAGTTGTTTAGATCATAAAAAAGGTGCGGGGCAAGCGCATGCTTTAGGAGCATGCGGAGAAATCCATGGGGGTTCAAGTCCTCTCCCCGGCACAAAATAAAAAATCCTTCTATCAAATCGCCGAGGAGGATTATTATTTGCTCAGTTTTTAATAATTCGCTAAAATAATGGTAATAGTTTTCGGCGAATTAGCCCGAGCGGGCTATTTTTATTTATCTCAATGAATAAAACGCAAATAATTATTTTAGCGGGCGGTAAGGGTACGCGCATGCAAACGAACGGATCAAAGGTGTTGGTGGAAGTCGGTGGTGAGCCGATTATTTTTCGCCTGCTTAAAGTAGTTGAAACTGTTTGCCCCAGACCAACGATTATTGTCGGCTATCAGGGTGAAGAGGTGATTGAGGCCACGGAAAATAAATATCATTATGTCTGGCAGAAAGAGCAGCTCGGCACCGGACACGCAGTCGCTTGCGCCAAGGCCGAATTGGAAAATAAAGAGTTTGAACGCATTGTGGTCTTGCCTGGCGATCATCCGCTGTTAAGCGAAGAAACTCTCATAAAATTAATCGCGGCGCATGAGCAGTCCGGCGCAATTTTAACCTTGATTACCGGGCAGGTTGAAAGTTTTGACGGAGATTTTGCCGCTTTTTATAACTTTGGCCGAATTATCCGGAACGGCGACGGCTCGGTTCTGCGCATAGTGGAACTTAAAGATGCGAGCGAGGAGGAGAAAAAAATTACCGAAGTAAATCTGGGCTATTATTGTTTTAAGCCTGGCTGGCTTTGGCAAAATATTGAAAAATTGAAAGATCATAACCAAGCCAAGGAATATTATTTGACCGACCTGGTGGAGCTCGCGCGCGAGCAGGGGCAAAAAATTCAGGCAAATCTAGTTGATAATATTGTTGAAGGCTTCGGCATCAACACACCCGAGCAGCTTATGATTGTTGAGAAATATTTAAATAAATAACCTATGCATTTAAACAAAAAAGCGTTTGTTTTAATCCTGTTCTTATTTTCAGGATTTTTTTATTGGTCGTTTGCCAGGGCGCAAACAGCCAGCGTAGTGATCAACGAAGTTGCCTGGATGGGGACGGCGGAGAGTGCAAATAATGAGTGGTTGGAATTAAAAAATCAAAGCGAGGCGGAAATAGATATTTCCGGTTGGATTTTGCGCGCTACTGATGGTTCGCCGGTAATCAATCTGGCTGGCAAGATTCCGGCGGGCGGATATTTTCTTTTAGAGCGGACTGACGATGATACCTTGCCGGCGATTACGGCTGGCCAGATTTATGTTGGTTCGCTTGTTAATACGGGCGAGGATTTGGAGCTTGTTGATGCGACCGGTGCGGTTGTTGACCAAGTTGATGCGACCGGTGAGAATGGCTGGCCGGCAGGGGATAATACGTTGAAGTTAACTATGGAAAGAAAAAACGCGAATGAGTGGCAATCAAGCGCGGAGGCTGGCGGTACGCCCAGGGCGGCCAACAGCGCCGGGTTGGTTGTTGTGCCGGAAACCTCACCCCAACCCTCTCCTTCGCAAGGAGAGGGGGCGGCAACTAATGCTACGAAGACAACTCAATCATCAAGTGAGACGATTATCAAAAAACCAGCGCCGGACGAACCGATAATTAACGAGTTGTTGCCAGATCCGGTTGGGCGCGATGATTTGGCTGAATTCATTGAACTTTATAATCCGAATCATAATGAGATTAATCTCTTAGGCTGGCGGCTGGAAACAAAACTCGGCAGTTTTGAATTCAAGGAGCAGATAAATTTTACTATTAATGGACGCGGGTATTTGACGGTTTGGCGCGCGAACAGCCGTTTGCCACTATCTAATTTGGACGATACGGTTAAACTTTATTCAGCAACCGGAAAATTAATTAATCAGGTTAAGTATAAGAAAGTTGAGGCAGGCAAGAGTTATTGTTTGGATGATAACGGTAAGTGGCGGTGGTGCCAGCGGCCGACTCCAGGCGCGAAAAATTATTATAACGCACCGCCGCGGCTGGAGGTGATCTTTCCCAAGGAAGCACGCGCCGGCGCGCCGGTGGTGTTTGACAGCTCGGACGTTTTTGACCCCGAGGGCAAGCCTCTGACTTTCAGTTGGGATTTTGGCGATGGCACAACCAACGAACTCATGAGCCCCGAACATACTTTTTTAAAATCAGGCAGCTATGTGGTGCGATTGACCGCCAGTGACGAAGAAAACGAGGTGCGCGAGGAGGCGACAATCAAAGTGCTCGGCCCGAATGGCGAGAAAATTGTCGCCAAAATCGCGAGTAAGGCAAAAACAATCGGCAGCACGAAAAAAGTCGCTGGCGTAAAGATCTCCTCATCAAGCAAAACCGCCTCCTCTGCCGGCGGCAAGTTTCTGCGCCTGACCGGGGTAGTCGTCGTGCCACCCGGCATTTTAGGGGTACAGATTTTTTATCTGGCCGGCGAGAGAAATTTACAAATTTATAATTATAATAAGGCTTTTCCGGTATTAAAGATCGGCGATTATATTGAAGTGACAGGCGAACTCACCTCAAGCGCGGGTGAAGCGCGCCTCAAAACCAAAACCGCGGCGGATATCAAATTGCTCGGTGAGAAAGTTGCGCCAGTGCCGGAAAAGATTGTTATACGCGATTTGTCCGACGAGCAGGTTGGCAAATTGGTTCAGGTTAAGGGCGAGCTGACCAAAAAAACCGGTTCTTCAATTTATTTGGACGATTCAACCGACGAGGCGCTGATTTATCTTAAGCCGGCGACCGGCATTAGCGTGAAGAGCTTGAATGAAGGCGAAGAGCTGACGGTCACCGGCATTGTCTCAAAAACCGCGAGCGGTCTTAGGCTGTTGCCGCGGAGCCTGGCTGACATCAATCGGGCGCAAGCGATCGAGGCCTTGCCGGGCGCGACCTCCACGCTAAATGAATGGCAACTGGAGCCGCGCGACAAGCAGGCCGAGCTTTTAAAATATTTACTGATCATTGCGGGAGGAGTTATTGTGGTGCTGGTGGGACTGTTAGTGAAGTACAGAAAAAATTTCACAAGTTAAAAACGTCATAATAATTTTCAATTTACAATTCACAATTTTCAATAAATTTTCAATGATTTAATTTTCAATTAATAATTGAAAATTGTAAATTCAATGAAAATTGATTATTGATAATTGAAAATTTATATTTTTTACTTTTCTATGATATAATTATCAAAGCTGGGGAGACGATTTATCTCCTTATTATTGCGTTTTCAAACACTATGGCTAAGAAAAAATATCGCAAGTTTTTCGGCAAGGGGCCGCTGGATTATCTGCCGAAATTGGATTTGGATCCGGATACCAAAAAGGGTATTTTTGTGGTTTTTATCTTGGCCTTCGGCGCTATCAGCTTTCTTTCGTTGTTCGGTTTGGCCGGCGCACTCGGAGAGTATCTTTCGCAAATTATTATTTTAGTTTTTGGCTGGGGCAGGTGGTTTTTTCCGCTGTTGCTTTTGGCTTGGGGTTTTTTGCTTTATCGCGAAGAAGGTGTGCGCGGCGCCGTCTATCTTGGCGGTTTTATTTTTCTGGTTTCGCTCCAGACGCTCTTCCATATCTTTATTCCCTCCAATCGTTGGCAGACCACCATTGAGACAGGCGAGGGCGGCGGCTATCTCGGTTATTTTCTTACCTCATCATTCGTCAAGCTGACCGGCTTTTATGCAGCGCTGATTATTCTGATTGCGCTGTTTCTAGTTTCCTTGATGCTGCTGTTCAATACCACCTTGAATCGCTTGTTCGGCCGCGACAGCTGGGTGGGCAAGTTGCTTTTTCCGATTACCTGGCTGATCGGCAAGTTATTTAAACGCGGTGATGTGGATCAGGAAGATGGAGATGAGGAGTCCTCCTTCGCTGAAGCTTCGGAGGATAAAGAGGAAGATGTGGACGAAGAAAATAATGAGGAGTCCTCCTTCGCTGAAGCTTCGGAGGATGAAGACGAGGCCGAAGAAGGAACTCTAGCGCCTGGTTTTGTCAGTAAGGCCTTGGCCATTGGAGGAATGGCGGATTTAGCCAAAGTGCCGAACGGGCAACTCAATATCTGGCAGACAAGCAATGTAAAAATTAATTTGTCTTTGGATTTGTTATCCGGCAAGATCGGCAAGCCGACCGCGGGTGATGTAAAAACCAACGTGGAGACGATTCGCCGAACCCTGGAGTACTTTGGCATTCCGGTGGAGATGGGCGAGGTGACGGTCGGACCGACGGTGGCTCAATATACCTTCAAGCCGGCGGAAGGTATCATGCTTTCAAAAATTACCGCGCTTAATAATAATTTATCACTCGCCTTGGCGGCGCACCCGATTCGGATTGAGGCGCCGATTCCGAAAAAATCGTTGGTCGGCATTGAGGTGCCGAATCTGGCAACGGCGACAGTGGGTTTGCGCGAGCTGTTGGAGAGCGATCCGTTCACGGCGCGTAAAAGCAGTCTGATGGTGCCGCTCGGCAAAGACGTGGGCGGCAAGATTTGGTTTTATGATCTGATTAAGATGCCTCATCTTTTAGTGGCTGGACAAACTAATTCCGGCAAATCGGTTTGCCTTAATTCCATCGTTATTGCCTTGCTTTATCAAAATAATCCTGACGATTTGCGTTTGATTTTGGTAGATCCGAAGCGGGTCGGCATGGTGATGTTTGAAGGCCTGCCGCATCTTTTGGCGCCGGTCATCACTGAAGCGAACAAGACCATCAACGCGATGCGCTGGTGCATCAACGAAATGGATCGCCGCTTTGACCTCCTGTCCAAATATCATCAGACGAATATCCAGGAGTTTAATCATTTGGCGGTCAGGCAGAAAAAATTGGTGAAACTGCCGTATCTGGTTTTTGTGATTGATGAGCTGGCTGATTTAAAAACAGTGGCGAGCAAAGATATTGAGGCGGGCATCGTCCGTTTGGCGCAAAAGGGCCGGGCTGCCGGCATCCATCTGATTATCGCCACCCAAAGGCCTGATGTGACCGTAATTACCGGCCTGATCAAGGCCAATCTGCCGGCACGCATCGCCTTTGCGGTTAACTCCTTTGTTGACTCAAAAACAATTTTGGACGGCTCGGGCGCGGAAAAATTACTCGGCAAGGGTGATATGTTATTTGTTAACGCGGAGATGTCCAAGCCGGTGCGCATTCAGGGCGCTTTTGTCAGCACGGCGGAAATCAAGAAAGTGGTGGCCGCGAGCAAAGTGGCTGCCGGCGGCGGCGTGCGGCATTTGGAAGACCTAACCAAACCGCAAAAAGTCAGAGGCATGGCGCCGGTGGTGTTTGACGGCGATGGGGGCGATGGCGATGAGTTGTTGGAGGAGGCGAAGGAGCTGATTATCAATGCCGGTCGCGCCTCAACCTCCAGCCTGCAGCGCCGGCTCGGGGTCGGCTATGGCCGGGCGGCAAAAATTTTAGATATTCTTGAGGAGCAGGGCGTGATCGGACCGCCGAACGGCTCTAAGCCGCGCGAGGTTTTGGTCAGCCGCGAAGACTATGAGGCGATGATTAGTCAGCCTGCCCGCCACGCTATCGCTGGCGATGCGGGCGGGGGCGTTTCCGGCGTGTCGCTGCATAAGCGTGAAGAGATTGAGGCACCCGAGGATTTTCTAGAGACCGAGGACGAGCAGAGCGAGGAGGAGTCCGCCGAAGAGGCGGAAGAGAATGATGAAGAAGAAGAGGAGGAGGAGGAGGAATCCGCCTCATCGGCGGACGCTGACGCGGAAGAAGAGGAGATAGCAGAGAAAGAGACGGAAGATGAAGCAGTGGCGGCGGAAAATGAAGAAAAAAAAGAAGCAAAAGATTTAGATTTGGATGAGGTCTATACCGAAGAGGAAAATGAAGACAATAAAAAAGAAAAAATAAACCCGCCTAAACCGAAAAAAATCGCTAAGCCAGGCGATGATGATTTTGATAAATTATTCTCAAGATAATACAGAAAATACTAACCAAAAATACTTGATTTAGAGCGCCATTGGTAGTACAATAAAGATGGTATTATTTGTTATTCATGGCCTAAATTTAGCGTAAATTATTAAGAAAAAAACTAGCTAAAATTAGCCTTTTTTATTTTTTATTAAAACTTTTCAGCTTAAATTATGCATCTGACTTGGCTTGGACATTCGGCGTTCAAAATTCAGGATAAAATCGGCTCCGATGGCGTTACTTTGGTGATTGATCCGTACGGCGCCGAGAGCGGTTTAAAAATGCCCAGAATGGAGGCGGATATCTTAGTTGTCACCCACAACCACGTCGACCACAATAACCGCGAGGCAATTAAGGGCAGTCCTTTTATCATTGATTGCCCTGGCGAGTATGAGGTGAAGGGCGTTTCAATTGAGGGCGTGAAAGTGCCGCATGACGACAAAGAAGGACGCGAGCGCGGCCAAGTGGTGGCTTACCGCATCAACATTGACGATATTAATATTGTGCATCTTGGCGATTTGGGCGGCACCTTGGACCCGAAACAGCTGGAGGTTTTGTCCGGCGCGGATATTCTTTTGATTCCCGTCGGCGACAAATATACGATTGACGCCAAAAAGGCGGTGGAGGTAGTGAGCCAGTTGGAGCCGCGGATTGTTATCCCGATGCATTATAAAATCCCGGGCTTGAAATACGATTTGGACGGCGTGGAAAAATTCATCAAAGAAATCGGTTTGAAACCGCGGCAGGAGGAGAAATTAAAAATCAGCAAACGCGATCTGCCGCAGGAAGATATGGAGCTGATAATATTAAATTTTTAACCATCGCGAATAAACGCGAATAACACAACGAATAGCTCGAATGAAATTAATATAATTCGCGACCATTCGAAATAATTCGTAATAATTCGCGATGAAAAAGTATGGCAAGGAGGAAAAAAATTGAGGCGGACGAAGAATCGTCTGCGGTAAAACGAGGCGTCAAAAAAAGCCGGCGGGTGGATTTGACGGTGCGCGTGGCTAAGTCGGTGCCGGAAAATCGAGAAGAACTGGAAGATGAATACGGCGAGGTGATTGATAACAGTGATAATCTGACACGGAAAACAATTGATGAGGTTGCTATCTCGCCGGAAACGGTGGAGGAGATTGCCAAAAAAATAGCAGAACTGAAAACTGAACGTGACAAGAAGCTGTTGATGTGGATTGGCGTTACTTTTATTATGTCAATCGTACTCATAGTCTGGATTTATAATTTAAAGAGTATGTTTCGCGAGCAGGCGAGCCAGAATCAGACCGGCAAGGAGCTGAATATAGACCAGATTTCCGAGCAGTTTAATAAGACGATGGAAGAGGTAAGCAAGGATTTGAATAAATTGAATGAAATTTCGGTAGCTTCTCCAAGCTTGGCTAGTCTGCCCACAGCGACCAGCACCGCGAACTTTGAAGAAACAGCGGATATTCAACAATTGCGAGCCAGGCTGGAAGAGCTGGAGCGGCGTTTGAATTCGCCGGCCACAACCACCGGTGAAAGTAAAGCACTCAAGGGTAGATAATATTAGTATTATGGTAAAGAAGCAAGCAAAAACGGCAAAAAAGGGGAAAAATGAAAAGCCAAAAAAACAACTTCGGCCGGCCGGAAAGATTGTGAAGGTTGCCGCGAAGAAAGCGCCAAGACAAGCTACGGCTAAGGCAGTTCAACCGAAAAAAGTTATTAAATCAATTAAAGAAGCGATACAACCCGCCTCTTCGGCGGACAGGCCGCCGCCAAAGGCGGAAGTTTTAGATTTGGCGTCGGAGACAGCGGTTGAGGAAAAAACCGCAACCGGCACTCGCCTCGTTGAAGCTCCGGCGAAGCGGGTCAGTAAGCAGGTGGTAAACGAAAAAGTAATGACTGCGTTTGGCTTAGTTGAACCGCAGCCGATTGTGGATGAAATGCGCAAATCATACTTGGATTACGCCATGAGCGTGATCGTTGCTCGCGCCCTGCCGGACGTGCGGGACGGCTTAAAACCGGTGCATCGCCGCATTTTATACGCGATGTGGAGCATCGGCCTGCGGTCTGGCGGCAAGTTCAGAAAATCAGCCACGGTGGTCGGTGAAGTGCTTGGTAAATATCATCCGCATGGCGACAGCGCGGTTTATGATTCCATGGTGCGGATGGCGCAGGATTTCTCCATGCGCTACCCGCTGGTGCGCGGTCAGGGCAATTTTGGATCACTTGATGGGGATAATGCGGCGGCGATGCGCTATTGCGTGACCGGCGATTGTTTAGTTATGACTGATAAAGGCTTTTTACCGATTGAAGATTTGTCCGACAAAGAAGAGGACAAACTGGACATTAAAATACTTAATTATCAAGGTAAAATTAAACGCGCAAGTAAATTTTTTAATTCCGGCAAGCATAAATTGATAAAAATAGTTACCGAAGAAGGTTATGAAATAAAAGGCTCATACAATCATCCTTTGCTGACCTGGCAACTTAATGAATTTGGCGCACCCGGTATCGCATGGAAAAGACTTGAAGATCTGACTAAGGACGATTTTGTAATGTTAAACAGAAATTTTTCTTTGTTCTCTAAGGACCGATTAGATCTCACATCTTATTATCCAAAGCTGAATCTCCGATTTAAGAAGGTGGCACTACCGCGCTCAATGAATAAAGACCTGGCCTTTCTTCTGGGTGCGTTAGTTTCGGAAGGCAGCTATCATCGAGGCCAGATATTATTCAATAATCAGGATGAAAATTTTTATCGCAGAGTCAAGCAGCTCGCACAGACGCAGTTTAAAGGAATCAAAATATATGAGCGAAACATCAAGGGGGGCGGTAAAGAACTAAGTATTTATGCACAAAGAGCCGTGCGGTTTTTGGGAAATATCGGGTTCTTGCCGGACAAATCCGCGAAGAAAAAAATTCCATTTTGTGTATTGCGCTCAGAGAAAAAAATAATCAGGCAATTTTTAGTGGCTCTTTTTGAGGGTGATGGCAGCGTAATTTTTAAACAAGACAAGCGTCATGGCGGCAAATCAATCGAACTTACCTATAATTCCAAAAGCGAAGTTTTGATAAAACAATTGAAAACAGTCTTGCTTCAGTTCGGCATCGTTACTACTTCTCCATATCGGGACAAGAGGAGTGATTGTTATAAATTAATTGTTTCCGGCCAGGATAATATTCAGAGGTTTTATAAAGAGATTGGTTTTTATTCAAGGCGAAAAAATGATATTTTATCCAACGTTAATAAATTGAATGGCCAGCGATTGAGCAAAACCGACTGGATCCCTTTCCTGAATGACTATTTTAGAAGAAACTACAAAAAAAGTTTTATCGTCAGAAATAATTTTGATCGTTATAACGCGCTTGAAAAAAATTACAGCAGATTGAAAGGAATATTAAGCGACCGAGACAAGAAAATGGTGGAATGGCTCATTAGAAACAGATTTTTTTTCAATAAAATAAAAAAAATAGAAAGACCGGATAATCGCGAAGCCGTTTATTCCATAAAAGTGGAAAGCGCTTGTCATTCTTTCGTCGCCAATGGATTTATAAATCACAATACCGAAGCCAAACTTGCAGCCGTGGCTGAAGAATTATTATATGATATTGATAAAAATACCGTTGATTTTTCGCCGAATTTTGACGGCTCGCAGCAGGAGCCGCGGGTGATGCCTTCTAAACTGCCGAACCTTTTGATGAACGGCACCATGGGCATTGCCGTCGGCATGTCCACCAATATTCCGCCGCACAACCTGCGCGAACTTTCGGGCGCCATTAATCATCTGATTGATAATCCGGGCGCCAGCGTTGATGATCTGATGGAATATGTTCGTGGCCCGGATTTTCCGACTGCCGGCTTGATTTATAATAAGGAAGAAATCAAGCAGGTTTATGCCACCGGCCGGGGCGGTATCGTGATGCGCGGCCGCGCCGAAATCAGCGAAACTAAGCAGGGTATGTTCCGCATCATTATTTCCGAGATTCCTTATCAAGTCAACAAAGCAACGCTGGTGGAAA
>Ga0265296_1002804_pt1 | contig 16959 bp, 8 predicted proteins | sample MunlanPumphouse1_FD_189073 | JGI IMG/M metagenome (GOLD analysis project Ga0265296, IMG submission 189073) | Groundwater microbial communities from a municipal landfill in Southern Ontario, Canada - Pumphouse #1 | ecosystem: Environmental > Aquatic > Deep subsurface > Groundwater | place: Canada...
GGCGCGGGGGTCACCAATTACCTGTCGGTGCCCGACATGCCCATGGACACCATAGGCACGTCCTTCAGCCTGCCCGGCGGCTATATCGCCAACGGCGACCTCAAGACCTTCAAGCCCATCACTTCTTATAACGACGACTACTTCAAGGAAGGTGTCAAGGAGTCCATCAAGCACTCCTGGTATAACGGCGATTGGACCAAGCATCCCTTCGACGAGACCACCGAACCCAAGTACGGGACTTTCCAGGACAACGGCAAGTACTCCTGGGTCAAGGCCCCGTCCTTTTATGACAAACCGGCCCAGGTGGGGCCCCTGGCCAATGTCCTGTGCATGTACGCGGCCGGCCACGCACCCACCAAGAAGTACGTGGGCCAGGCCCTGGCCGCAGTCAGCAAGCTGGCGGGGGCCCAGGTGGGCCCGGAGGCCCTCCACTCCACCATCGGCCGCATCGCCGCCCGGGCCATCCGCTGCGCGGTGCTCTACGACGAACTCAACACCCAGTGGCAGGCCCTCATGGACAACATCGCCAAGGGCGACACCAAGACCTGCAACAAATACGTCATGAAAGCCGGGGAAAGCCGGGGCTTCGGCTTCCACGAAGCGCCCCGGGGCTGCCTGTCCCACTGGATAGTCATCGACGACAACAAGATCAAGAACTACCAATGCGTGGTGCCCTCCACCTGGAACTCCGGGCCAAGGAACCAAAACGACGCGCCGGGCCCCTACGAGGCCTCCCTCATCGGCAACCCCGTGGCCGATCCCGAAAAGCCCCTGGAGGTGCTCCGCACCGTCCACTCCTTCGACCCCTGCCTGGCCTGCGCCATCCACCTCACGGACGCCCAGGGCCAGCCCATCATCAAGGTGAAAGCCTTGTAACCCCGTCTCCATAAAAGAGGGGCGCACCCCCGGGTGCGCCCCTCTTTTTTCCGGCCCGGGGCCCTCCCCCGGACTTATGCTTGATACTGAGTTGCAGTCAAAAAGGCATTAAAGTGTAGGGGCGAACCTTGTGTTCGCCCAGCGTCCGAGGCGAACACAAGGTTCGCCCCTACTGAAAAAAATATTCGTTTGAACGCGAAATGGTATGACTACTTCCGCGCTCCCTTCTTAATATCGACAGCTCGAATCGATTAGGGGACTATTCCCCCGCCGCCCTTTGCCGGAGCGTTTCCTGGCGCAGTTGCACCAAATCTTCCCCCTTGACGCAGTTAGCCAAATATTTTCTCACCCGGCTGGGGTTCCGTTGATACATCGTCACCAACTGCCGCCAGAACTGGACCCGGCAGCTGGGCCGAATGCCTTGCAGCCAAATTAACCGCATCAGGCCGGCCAACTCCCGCCAGGTGGAGCGCAGGGGTTTGGGCTCCCTGGTCACCCCGGCAACCTTTCCCCCCCCTTTTTCCTGCCCCAGGGCCTGGCGGGTGGGACGCATGGCCAGCAGACTCCGGAAGGTCCTGGACAAATACCCAGACCGTTCGTAGAGCCGGTCGATGACGTCCGTATATTCGGCCATGATCTCCGACTCCGGCCGGGTGGGGAGATAGTTCAACCGGCCGCCGGTATTATTGCCGCTGGTCAGCTCCGGCAACAGCCGGCCTTCCCGTTTAAGGCGATCCCACAGCGCGGTGTTGGGCAGAACTTGCAAGGTGTTCACCATCGCCAGGGGAATATTATACTCCTCCACAAAGCGGCAGATGCGCTCCCCGGCCCCCTTCTCCTCCCCGTCAAACCCGATCATGAAACTGGCGATCACCGTCAGGCCGTTGGCATTGATGTTGGATAGGGTTTGCCCCAGGGGATGTTTCAAGTTCTGGTACTTCCGGTTCGAGGACAGCAACTCCACGTCCGGGGTTTCCACCCCCAGGAAAATGTCGCAAAAATTGGCCTCCGTGAGGAGATCGATCAGCTCCAGGTCTTGCCCGAGATTGACCGAGGCCTGGGTCATGAAACCGAAAGGCTCGCCCCGCTCCTTCAGCCAGGGAATCAGCAGTTTGAGAATCCCCCGGGCGTGGTCCTTATCGCCGATAAAATTATCGTCGCAGAAAAAAACGGTCTCCCGCCAGCCCAGGTCATAAATTGCCTCCAGCTCTTTGATAACCTGGCCGGGCTCCTTGTAACGGGGTTTGCGGCCATAGAGGCTGACAATATCGCAAAACTCGCAGTTAAAGGGGCATCCCCGGGAAGTCTGGATGCCCATGGCCAAATAATCGGCAAAATTGAGGAGGTCGAAACGGGGGGTGGGGGAGATGGCCAGGTCCGGTTTCGCGGTTTCCTGGAAGACTCCACTTTTCTTCCCCTCTTTGAGCCCCGTCAGAAAAAGGGGGATGGTGTTCTCTGCCTCCCCCTGAAAGAGGAAATCCGCGCCTGCGGCCAGAATCTCCCGGGGGAGGGATGTGGGGTACGGACCGCCCACGGCCACGGTCTTACCCCGCCGGTGCGCTTCGTCAATCAGGCTCAACAGCCCCTGCCGCTGCACGATCATGCCGGTCAGCACCACCAGCTCGGCCCACGCCCAGTCGTCGTCCTTAAGGCGCCCGGTGTTTAAGTCCTTCAGGCGGAATTCCCATTCCCGGGGCAACATCGCGGCCACCGTGATCAGGCTCAGGGGCGGCATGAGGGTTTTGCCCCCCATAACCCGGCAGCTTCCCTTTAAGCTCCAGAAAGAAAAAGGTAATTCAGGATATATCAGCAAGACGCGCATGGGCCGTTCCCAATAATGATAGATTTATGATACTTCCATGCCCTCTTCTGTCCCCGGATGGGGTTCGCGGCCCCTATGGCCAGGTAACATCCCGGTAAATATTTTATGGAGAATACCCCATCTCCTGACGAATAACAGCAAAAGCTTTGGAAAAAATCTTTTCCCGTTCTTATGAAGCTTGGATAATGATAAGATAATCTAAATATATCCTCTATTTCACCGCGATCTTCACCGGGAAATCTTTGGCCCGGGGCAATTGATATTTAGAGCTTGCCACTATTCTCTAACCGCCAATGATTGCCTGCGAAAAAAGGCGTAAATTCGGCAGATGTTAACCTCTGCGCCGATCCAATAACCAGGCGGCAAAGTCAGCTTCCTTGCTTAAGGTAAAGATGATTACATGACGGACTCCCGGGAATCCCTGACAACTGCTCCCTTCCAAAGGGCGGCGACTATTTGCAGCGCCGGCGTGTTGTTATGCGGCCTCTTGGGCTTGGGGCGCTGGCATGCCGGTGTGCAGTTTTTCTCCGACATCATGCCGGCTTACATTCCCATGGCCGCCAGCACCGCCTATTCTTTCTTATTGTTAGGGGCCGTCTTGCTCCTCAAAACCCGGGGCTCCCTGCCATCCTGGGGGTTAGCCGGGGCCAGGGCTATGGTGGGAATAGTCTTGATCTTTTCCGTCCTGATTCTTCTTCAGCCATTTATCAGCGTGTCCCTGAGCTTTGAAGATAAATTATTCCCCCCTGGCGAAAGAATCGGCGAGGTGATTACCAACCGCATGTCCCCCCTCACCGCTCTCACCCTCCTCATGGGGGGAACCAGCCTGCTGCTGATCCTGGGGGGAAAAGACCAGGCCGTAAGCTGGCGGCTGGGGGGCTTTTTAGGCTGCCTGGTGGCCATCATCGGCTTCATCGGCATCATCGGCTACCTCTTCGGCAGGCCGCTGTACTACGGCGGGGTTGGGATTCCCATGGCCTTAAGCACTGCCAGCGCCTTTTTATTGTTGGGTGCGGGACTGATGGCCGGGGCCGGCCCCGGGGCCCCGCCCCTGCGGCTGTTGGTGGGACCTTCCACCCGGGCCAGACTCCTCCGGGTTTTCCTGCCGCTGATGATGGGCGCGATCCTGATTCATGGCCTGTTGCACGAGCACATCATGGCCTTATTTCGCAATCAAGCCCTGGGCGCGTCCATGGTGGCCCTGGGCTTCGCCCTGATTACCGGGGGGATAGTGGCGCTGGTTTCCCGGACCCTGAGCCGGACCCTGGACCTGGCCGAGGCGGAGCGCTCCCAGGTTCAGGAGGCGCTGCGAGACAGCGAGGAAAAATACCGCAGGCTGATTGAGACCACCAAGACCGGCTATGTGATTCTGGACTTCGCAGGCAAGGTCCTGGACGCCAACCTGGAATATGTGCGCCTCACCGGCCATAAGACCCTGGAGGAGATCTTAGGACGAAACGTCATTGACTGGACCGCGGAGCAGGACCGCTCCAGGAATGGTGCCGAAGTTAAGAAATGCCTCCAGAGTGGCTCTGTCACCAACCTGGAAATTAATTATACCGGAGAAGATGGCCGCTTCATTCCCGTGGAGATAAATGCCACCACCATCACCACCTCGGAAGGTCTCAAGATTTTGAGTCTGGTCCGGGATATCACCGAGCGCAAGCAGGCCCAGGCCGCGTTGGAGGAATCCCTCTCCCTATATAAGGTAACGCTGGATTCCACCGCGGACGGCATCTTGGTGGTCAATCGCCAGGGAGAGATAGTCAGCGCCAACCACAAGTTCCAAGAGATGTGGTGTATCCCTGAAGACATTATCACCTCCGGGGATGATGAGCGAGCCCTGTCCTTTGTCTTGGATCAACTGGCGGCTCCCCAAAACTTCTTGCAGAAGGTCAGGGAGCTTTACGCCCAGCCGGCCGCAGAGAGCTTTGATATCCTTCATTTTAAAAACGGCCGCGTCTTTGAACGCTATTCTCTGCCCCAATACCTGGATGACCGCATTGTCGGCCGGGTCTGGAGTTTTCGGGACGTCACCCTCCGTACCCGGGCTGAGCAAGCCCTGCGGGATCATTCCCATTTCCTGCAAACCCTGCTCGATACCATCCCCAGTCCTGTTTTCTACAAGAATGTCGAAGGGGTATATTTGGGATGCAACCAGGCCTTTAGTGATTTCCTGGGCTTCGCCAAAGAGGCCATCATTGGCAAGACGGTCTATGACATCTCCCCCCAGGATCTGGCCGACCGGTATTTTGAGAGCGATGCCGACCTCTTCGAGCAGCCTGGGGTGCAAGCCTATGATTACTCTGTTTTGCACGCCGATGGCACCATGCATGATGTCTATTTCAGCAAGGCCACCTATGCCACCACTGACGGCACTGTGGCCGGGTTGGTGGGGGTCATGATCGACATCACCGACCGGAAGAAATCCGAAGAAGAACGGCTGCGGTTCAGCAAACTGGAATCCTTGGCTACCCTGGCAGGCGGCATCGCCCACGACTTTAACAATATTCTCACCGCCATCCTGGGCAATATCGGCTTGGCCATGCTGGAAGGCAAGATCAGCGACCGGCTCCAGGGCAAATTGGTTCAGGCCGAACAGGCCTGTCTGCGCGCCAAGGCCCTGGCCCAGCAGCTCCTTACCTTTGCCAAGGGCGGCGCGCCTATTACCACCATTATCTCCATTGCCAGGTTACTCAAAGAGTCAGTTACTCTGACTCTGTCCGGCTCCAGATCGCGCTGTGAATTGTCAATTCCTGGGGATCTCTGGTCGGTGACCGCGGATGAAGGGCAGATCAATCAGGTGGTCAGCAATCTACTCCTTAATGCCGACCAGGCTATGCCCGAAGGCGGCATTATTATCATCAAGGCGGAAAATATCCTGGTGGGAGACGAGCCGGATTTACCTCTGGCCCCGGGGAAATATGTGAAATTATCCTTCACTGATCACGGGACCGGCATTGCCCCCCAATACCTGGATAAGGTATTCGATCCCTATTTCACCACCAAACAGAAGGGCAGCGGCCTGGGTTTGGCCACGGCCTATTCGATTATCAAAAATCATTCCGGACACATAAGACTGGAATCCCGGATAGGTGTTGGCACTACCTTTTATATCTACCTTCCGGCCATGGAAATCGGCCCTCCTGCCCAGGAGCCCAAGAAGGCCGTACCTCTTAGAGGCCTGGGTAGGATTCTGGCCATGGACGATGAACAAATGATCCAGGATGTTTTAAAAGAGATGCTGATCTATCTGGGTTACGAGGTAGATTGCGTTGGCGATGGCTCCCAGGCCATAGATAAATTTGCCCAGGCCCAGGAGGCCGGACAGCCCTTCGCCGCGGTCATCCTGGACCTGACCGTTCCCGGCGCCATGGGTGGTAAAGACGCAATTAAAGAGATCCTGAAGCTCGATCCCCAGGTGAAGGCCATCGTCTCCAGCGGTTATTCGGACGACCCCATCATGGCTGATTTTTCCAAATACGGGTTCTCTGCGGTCATTGCCAAACCCTATCGGGTCCTGGAATTGAGCAAAATCTTGCAAAGAGTCATTACCGGCGAAGCCAATTAGCTACTTCTGTTTTGAAAAGATAGGCCTCACGCAAAGACGCCAAGGCGCAAAGCAAGACGCAAATATATTTAAGAATAAAAGGCAGGTCCTGTTACGAAAATTTTTGTAGGGTGCGTCCTACGCACCAAATTTACTATCCTGAAAAGGTAATAAACCGCGGTGATTCGGTGGGGCGGCCGTCTCTGGCCGCCTCCCGGCATGGCGGGCACAAAGGCCCGCCCCACCATCCTTTTCATGGTTTATGGGTGAGCCATCGGCTCATGAGCAACTGCTTGGAAAAGTTCCTTATAATTGGTGGCACAGGCGTCTCGCCTGTGCCTGGTGCAGGGTGCGCGCCGCGTATCTACAGGGGGCACAATGCGGCCCCTACATGGCCTTGCTTCCATAAAGGCGGGCCCGGAGGCCCGCCCCACCAAGATTTTCATATTTTATGGGTGGGCCAAAGGCCCATGAGGAACTGCCTGGAAAATTTCCTGGGGGGTGCGCCCTGCCCACCATAACTGGGCGTAACTTTTTATAATTTATGTGTGAGTCTGTCTAGCGCGGGCCCTGCCCACCACTTCCTGAGGACCACTTTTAAGTAAACCTTATGGGGGGTAACCCGTCCAGGCGTCAGAGTGTAGGGTGGGCACTGCCCACCATCTCCTGAGTTTGCGTAGGGTGGGCACTGCCCACCAATTCCTTAAGAACCACTTTAAGTAAACCTTATTGGGGTTAAACCCGTCCAGGCGTCAGTGAAAACCAAGTCATCTTTCCCAGCCTTGCTGCCTCCCCTTGGGGAAACGGGTTATTATTATCCCCACCTGGCCGGGCGCTGTCCAACCCCGCGCCTGGTCAACCCTGGGAAAATTGTTATGCTTAATCGGCTTTACCAAGTCACTTCTTAAAATTGCGGAACGCCGCCCCGGCCTAACGCTTACTTATTGATATTATTAATTATTAGCTAATATTAACCAGTTCCCCAAGCGGAACCTAAGCGTAACAACCCGGAATAGAGGCGGCCTTAAACGGATATCCGCCTGGCCTCAGGCGCCCCTTTGCGGAAATCCTCCTCAATATCGTCGCCCGGGCCTCGCCGCCCTTTCACTTTACGCCTTGGCGCCCTTGCGCGAGAACTATCCAGGGGGCCGGGACCGGGACCTCTTCCCCGATTGGCAGAGTGTATTCTTAAGTAGAAATTTTAAGTGTATTTTGAGATAATTGGAGAAATAGAAGCAATCGGCAGCATCGCCGTTGGCGGCAGGATCCGTGATATATGCAGCTCCAGAAGCAGTATGGCTCCGGCAAATGGCGAAAATTAAAGGGGTTTGCCGAGGTTAGGCCGTTCCAAACGGCTCTATCCGTAAAGCTGAAATCCACCGGTGCGAAGCCCACGGTATCGGCAAAAGGAAAATGAAAATAAAATTGTTCCTGGATTAAACTATGGCGGCAACCCAGGAAAATTACAATTGTGCCCTCTGCCTGGAGAAAAAAGATTGCGCGGGTTTGGAAAAGCGCAAAATTTATCGGCTACTCCCGGATGAAGAGGCCGAAAAAGAGGGATATCTCAGGGTAATCGACGAATCCGGTGAGGATTATCTTTATCCCGGGTCCTATTTTATCCTGGTCCAATTACCCCGTGAAGCCCAGGAGGCGCTGGCCTTAGCCGAATGACCGCCATGCAAGTAACCCTCATCGGCATCGGCAACCTTCTCCTCAAGGACGAAGGCGTAGGCATACACGCGGTGCGGGCCCTGGAATCGCGCCACCGCTGCCCGCCGGCATTGGAGATCGTGGACGGCGGCACCGCCGGCCTGGACCTGCTCCCCTACATCGACGGCCGGGACCGGGTGCTCTTCGTGGACGCGGTGAATTTCGGTAAAGAGCCGGGGTACATCGGGGTGCTGAAAAACGCAGAGGTGCCCGCGCTCTTCAGCGCCAAGGCCTCCCTCCACCACCTGGGCCTGGCGGACGTCCTGGCCGCGGCCCGCCTCCTGGACGTCTACCCCCGGGAACTCTGCCTCATCGGCATCCAGCCCCAAGACCTGGGACCGGGCCTGGAGCTGTCAGCGTGCCTGCACGGAAAAATGGCGGACCTCCTGGCCCGCATCCTCGCCCAATTGCAGTCCTGGGGCATCTCCTGTCCCGCCGCTCCCCCGTCTTAACGCCTAGCCTACCTAAACAACTGACGGTTGCAGGGCCAGGCCTACTTTCGTATAATGGCAGCCAACAGCTACAGACCATCGACCCGCTTTAAACTTGCGCCCCCGTAGCTCAGTAATGGATAGAGCAAAGGATTCCTAATCCTTGTGTCGCTGGTTCGAGTCCAGTCGGGGGCGCCATTAAAATACCATTATTAAAAGTGGTTAGCCGATTCTGCTGACTTCCTCTCCTTTGCCAAAACTACCAGGGATAACCCAGGGATAACCTGAGTGCGGAAATTGCTCCTGCTGGCAGGCAGGAATAACCTGGAAATAACCCTGAAGAAGGAGACGAGAAACAGGGGCGCGGGGTGGCCTTGTGTCTGACCGCGTCCTGGCGGGAGACGTGTCCCCCTCTGGACCGGGAGCTCTACCCCGATAAGCATTAAAGCCTCATGAGAACCCCATGAGACCCGCTCTGTCCAGGCTGCAAACGGGTTGGAAAACCAGCTCCTCTCGTTATCGTGGCCCAACGGCCTACCGATACCCCACCGATACCCTATCGATACCCCTATCGATACGGGTAGGGATACCCATTCCTTGCTGCCGGCTGGCCCTGCCCATATCCCCACACACGGCTCCGTAGGCGCTCCACCCCCAGCATGCTCCCCTGCCCCAGGTCCATGGCCTGGCCCCAGTCTACAGTCACTGCACGCCTGATAGGTGGCCTTGCCCCCCGGGGGGGGTAGCCCGTACGTGCCTCTGCCTGCCTTATAAGCCGCACCCTTAAGGCTCAGGGACTTGCCTTTGGGGCACAGTCAGATTACCGCGGCCACCCCTGGCTCTGGCGTTACGCCTCTCACTACAACAGCCCCAGCCCCTCAGTCGCCTACCTGCCAAGGGTCTCACCAAGCCCCAGCGCTGCACTCCACCTATCAGTATCCCTTGACCACCTGTCCCGCCTTGGCCCCCGGCCCCTGGCCTGAATACTTTCCGGCCCCGGAAAGGCAAACCCCGGGACCGTTAAGTCCCCCCCTGGTCAATTATGTCCCGTACGGACATTTTTTCATTTTTTCGTTTTCTGACAAACTTAACAGGTCAAAAGAGGCCTCCCCTGTGATGGGATCCAGGGCAAAAATTTCACGCGGAAAAATCTGGTCGGGTGTCACGGCCTTCTGGGGGCGATTTAAGCATTTCACAGGCCCCCTTCATTTTTAACCATGGGGTGACGTTTGCGGCCCGTGGTGGGGCTGTGGTGGCTCTGAGAGCAGTTGATTTACATTTCTCGGGGGATGTCTTTGGGGGTGCGTTTTTGGTTGCCGGTGCTCCCGGCGGGTCAGGTCGGCCAGGAGAAGGGCCACGGGACCCCGTGCCGATTCCTCAATGCTTGCCGGTGTCGGCACCACCCAGTCCAGCACCGCTGGGTCCAGCACCCGTGGCCTTGCAGTACTGATATTAAAAATATATCGCATGGTTCAGAGAATGATAGATAGTGGCAAGATATTCGTTCAATGTTTTTATTGAAGCGGATGGAACATGTGAGAAGTCAGTTAGGGAGCGGGGAGAACCTAAGGATGCCCCTCAAAAAGGGGTGGGATAGGTATTAATCATCCCTCAGGCGGTACCCGACCCCCGGTTCGGTTACAAGATACTGAGGGCGGGTGGGGTCGTCTTCCAGTTTGCGGCGGAGATTAAGGATGAAGATACGCAGATAAGGATTTTGGTCAATATGGGAAGGACCCCAAACTTCTTTTAATAGCTGCCGATGGGTTACGACCTTACCCCGATGCTTAATCAGGACCGACAGAAGTTTATACTCAATGGGAGTCAGGTGAATTTCTTCCTGACCGCGAAAGACCAGGCGTCGCTCAAAATCCACCTTGATGTTGCCCAAAGAATACAGGACTTCTTGCTTACCTTCTTCAGCCGGCGCCACCTTGCGCAAGGCGACGCGCATCCTTGCCAACAGCTCCCCTACCCCAAAAGGCTTGGTGAGGTAATCATCCGCGCCTGCGTCCAGGTTAGCCACTTTGTCCCGTTCCTGGCCCCGGGCGGACAAGATGATGATAGGAACGCTGGACCAGGAGCGCAACTGCTTGATCACCTCCAGCCCCTCCATGTCGGGCAGGCCCAAGTCTAGCAAGACCACCTCGGGAACTTGGGCGGCGGCCAGCGCCAGCCCTTCCCGACCGGTCCCGGCCTCGATGAGCTCATAGCCCTGGGTAACCAGGCTCGCCCTTAGGAACCGGCGTATTTGGGGATCGTCTTCAATCAACAGGATGATCGGATTCATCTCGAATCTTTCTGCATCTCCGGCAGATTCTTATCTAGAGTGATCGCACCTTCTGCCAGCGGGATGGTGAAGTTGAAAACCGCCCCGCCATCCGTCCGGTTTGCGGCCCAGATACGGCCACCATGGGCCTCGATGATGCTGCGGCAGATGGTCAGGCCCAGTCCCGCGCCCCGGGCGCTCCCCGGAGATACCTGGTAGAATTTTTCAAAGATACGCTCTAACTCCGCCGGAGGCAAGCCCGGCCCCCGGTCGGCCACGGCCACCAGCAGTTCTTGGCCCTCGATGCGCCCCGAAATTTCCAGGGATGTCCCCGGGGGCGTATATTTCATGGAATTTTCCAGGAGGTTGATCACCACCCTTTCCAGGAGCAGGGCGTCGATCTTGACCAGGGGGAGATCGGTGGGCAGATTAATGCTCACCGGATGGTCGTGCAGTTGGGAGTCCAGTTGGGCCAGGGCGCAGCCGATGACCTCTTCCAGGACATACCACTCCTTGTTAAACATGGCCTGGCCGGATTGCAGGCGGCTCATTTCCAAAAGATTGTGCACCAGCCGGTCCAGGCGCTTGGCTTCTTCATAGATGCTTTGGGCTAACTCCTGTTTGGTCACCGCGTCCAGGTTCTTTTCTCCCTCCACGAGACTGCTGGCGGAACCGGCGATCACGGTCAAGGGAGTCCGGAGGTCGTGGGACACGGAACTGAGCAGGGTGTTGCGCATCTGCTCGGCTTCGATCTGGAGTTGGGCAGCCTGGGCCTGCCGGGAGAGGTTTTCCCGTTCGATGGCTATGCCCACTTGGCTGCCCAGGGCCTCCAGGAGGCGTAGGGAGTCCGCTCCCAGTATCCGGTCGGGTTGATCCGTTGCCAGCCTCAGGACGCCGATGATGTTTTGGGAGGCGATGAGCGGCAGATAAATGCCTTTGACGGCATGGAGCGAATCCGTGCCGGCCCCGGCCAGGTGCCCATGCCGGAAGACCCATTTGGCCACCATCCCCTCTTTGCCGTACTCATCGGCATAGGGTTGTCCTGCCCTGATCTCGAGCTTGTCTGTGCTCCCCGGCATCAATAGGCTCACCCTGCAGTCAAATATCCGGGTGATTTGCTCCGCGGCCACCTCCAATAGTTCTTCCAGGCTGTTGATGGCGCCGAGGTTCTGGCTCATTTCATAAAGAGCCGCGGTCTGACGTTCCTGCTGCCGGGAGACCCTGGCCTGGTGGCGGACCCGGGTCGTCAAGCCGCTCACCAGCAAGCTTACTAGGAGCATGACCATCAAGGTGATGGCATACTCAGTGTTAGCCACGGCAAACGAGTAGTACTCCGGCACAAAGAAGAAGGCAAAAGCGGCCACACTGAAAAATGAGGAGAAGATGGCAGGACCCCGGGCGAGGAAAGAGGAAATGATCACTACGGTAAGCAGAAAAATCATCGCCAGGTTGGTGAGGGCCAGGTAGGGGAATAAAATAAAGCCCAGCCCGGTGCAGAGTCCCACCCCGCCCGCGGCCAGCAGGTATTCCCGGAGCAGACGCCGGGGCTTGGGCCCCGGAGCCGGGGCGGGCGGAGCCTCCTCCCCTTCCCCGGAGATGACGAAGACGTCGATGGGGCCGCAGTTCCAGATGAGGTGGTCCACCAGCGACAGGCCCAAAAACCGGCGCCAGCGACGGGCGTAGGGCTTGCCCACGAAGATCTTGCTGACCTGGTTTTCCCGGGCGAAGGCCAGGATTTCGTCGCCGATGCGAAAGCCGGAGACCTTGACGGCCTGGGCCCCCAATTTTGCGGCCAGGTACAGGGCCTGGGCCACCTTTTCCTGGTTTTCCGGAGACAGGCGGTCATGGGAGGGGGTTTCGACGTAGAGGGCGTACCACCTTGCCTGCTGGGCGTCGGCGATGCGCTTGGTGGCCCGGATCAAGGGAATGGAGAAGGGGCTGGGACTGAGGCAAACGAGCAGGTTTTCAGGGCCGGAGCGGCTCGGCTCAGTTTCCTGCGGAACTACCCCCGGCCCAGGGTCTGGCATATGTCTCTTATATCCTTCGGTAAATTATTACTGGAAGGATAACCGGTTGCGGCCTTGGGGTCAAGGGGCGCTTTAGGGGATAATAATTTTCACGCCAAGCCGCCAAGACGCAAAAAAGCGGGGTGCGTTCTACGCACCATTGGGTGCGGGGAACGCCCCCAACATCCGGTGGGACGGCCAGTCCCTGGCCGCCCGGTTGGTTGGCGGGCGGGGACGCCAGCCCCACCTTTGTTAATAAGCGATCAACAAATAAACCATGCTGATGGTGACGGTGATCATCATGGGCCACCAGCAGGCCTTCATGTACTCCAGGAAGGAGATACGGTAACCGGCCTTTTCCGCCAGACCCACGGTGACCACGTTGGCGCTGGCGCCGATCATGGTGCCGTTGCCGCCCAGACAGGCCCCCAATGCCAGGGACCACCAGAGCACGCCGGACTCGGCGCCGGGGATGGTCTGGTTCAAGAAGGCGATGATGGGCAGCATGGTGGCGGTGAAGGGGATGTTGTCAATGAAGGCCGAGGCAATGGCGCTCACCCAGAGGACAAGGACAATAGCCACGGTGAGGTTGCCGCCCGAGACGTCCTTCACCCATGCGGCGATGATCTGGATCAGCCCGGTCTCTTCGGCCCCGGCGATGACCATAAAGAGGGCGATGAAGAATATTAAAGTCGGCCACTCCACCTCATGCTCCAGCATCTCCACAATGTCGACCCGGGAGATGGCCAGCAGCACCATGGCGCCCATCAGGGCGGCCACCGAGGGCTCCATGTGCAAGACCCCGTGCAGGATGAAAAGCAAGATGACGAAACCCATTACCGCCAGGCCCATGGCTGCCAGCTTCTTATGGGTGATATTGTAGGTTTCCTGTAAGTAGGCAATGGTCCGGTCCACATCCTGCTTTTCGGCTTCCAGGTATCCCTTCTTATACCACCAGAGATACCAGAGGGAGGTGAGGATAAGGCAAAGGGTGCAGACCAGAGAGAGGTTGGCCGCGAACTGGCCGAAGGTCAACCTGGCATAGGAGCCGATGAGGATGTTGGGCGGATCGCCGATCAGGGTGGCGGTGCCGCCGACGTTGGAGGCGAAGACCTCGGGGATCAGCAGGGTCAGGGGGTTGATCTTCAGGGTCACGGCAATTTCAATGGTGACCGGTATCAGCAGCAGCATGGTGGTGACGTTGTCCAGAAAGGCGGATGTCACCGCGGTGACCACCTGGAGAATTAAGCACAGGATAAAAATATTGCCCCGGGCCAGGGCGTAAGACTTGTAAGCCAGCCACTGAAAGAGGCCGGTCTTTTTCAAGACCCCGACAATGATCATCATGCCCATGAGGAGGAAGATGACGTTCAGGTCGATGGCCCGCATGGCGTCTGCAAAGGAGAGGATGAAGTAATTTTTGTCAAAGGTGCCGGCGGTGTAAGTGATGAACAAGATAAAGGAGGCGCCCAAAAAGGCCGCCAGCGTCCGATGCATCCACTCGGCGGCGATGAGGACGTACACCACCAGGAGCACCAGGCTGGCGATCCAAAAGGCCGGGGTGATCTGGCGCTTCAGGGTAAGGTCGGCCTGCACCTGAAAGAGGCGGTTGCCGGCCGCGTCTGTGCCCGCGTCCAGAACCTTGAGGGCCTCGGACTCCCGGGGCTGCCAGCTCGGTTTCACCGCCCGGATTTGCAACCGAGCCTCCGGCAGCATTCCCAGCGGCAGGGTGTAACGCCCGACAAAGCCACCTTTACCGCCGGTTTCGAGGCGCTCGTCCCGCCCCACGGGGGTGACGGGCTTACCATTAACCAGCAGTTCGATCTCCGTCTCTCTGATGCCCTTGCCCTGGGCATCCGCAATGACCCCGGAGACCGCCAGATTGTCACCCTTTTCCGGCTGGGAGGCCGGAACGGTCAAGGGACAGGCAAAGGTTATCAGAAACACCGTCATCAGAATTTTAACCGCCAGATTCATTGGCCAAGGCATGATTATTCCTCCATATTCGCCACATTCTCTTATTTGCTGAAAAAAGACAAAGGCCTGCCAGGTTGACAGACTCCACCTGGCAGGCCTTAAGATTCGACCGATTATGTCTCGCTGCTGGGCCAGGCCTCCCCTGGCCTGCTTATCCTCTCTTCTTAGGACTGTGTACCGCCAGTCCTATTTTATAAGGTTCTTCGGTTCGAAACCACAAAATCCGGCATCAATAAGCGATCAACAGATAGACCATGCAGATGGTGACGGTGATCATCATGGGCCACCAGCAGGCCTTCATGTATTCCAGGAAGGAGATGTGGTAGCCCGCCTTCTCCGCCAGGCCCACGGTGACCACGTTGGCCGAAGCCCCGATCATGGTGCCGTTGCCCCCCAGACAGGCCCCCAGGGACAGGGACCACCAGAGCACGCCGCTTTCCTTCACTCCGGGGATGGTCTCGTTCAGGAAGGCGATGATGGGCAGCATGGTGGCGGTGAAGGGGATGTTGTCAATGAAGGCCGAGGCAATGGCGCTCACCCAGAGGACAATGACGATGGCCGCGGTCTTGTTGCCGCCGGAGACGTCTTTCACAAAGTTGGCAATCACCTGGATCAGGCCCGTCTCCTCAGCCCCGGCAATGACCATGAAGAGGCCGATGAAGAAGACCAGGGTGGGCCACTCCACCTCTTTTTCCAGCATCTCCACAATGTCTTCCCCGGAGATGGCCAGCAGCACCAGGGAACCGATGAGGGCCGCCACCGACACCTGCATGTGCAGGAACCCGTGCAGGGCAAAAAGCAGGATGGTGATGCCCAGCAATATGAGGCCCTGGATCATCAGTTTCTTGTTGGTGATTTTGTACTGTTCCTTCAAAAATTCGATGGTACGGCCCACGTCCTTCACATCGGCCTTGAGGTACTCTTTCTTATTCCACCAGATTAGGAAGAATGAGGAGGCCACCAGGGAGATGCCGCAGATCAGGGACAGGTTCTGGACGAACTGGCCGAAGGTGAGCCCGGCGTAGGAGCCGATGAGGATGTTGGGCGGGTCGCCGATCAAGGTGGCGGTGCCGCCGACGTTGGAGGCAAAGGCCTCCGGGACCAGTAAAGTCAAGGGGTTGATCTTCAGGGTGACCGCGATCTCGATGGTCACCGGCAGCACCAGGAGCATGGTGGTGACGTTGTCCAAAAACGCGGAAATGACCGCGGTGACTATCTGGAGGACAAAAGACAGGACAAAGACATTGCCCTTGGCCATGGCGTAGGCTTTATAGGCCAGGAACTGGAACATGCCCGTTTTTTTCATCACCCCCACGAAGATCATCATGCCCATGAGCAGGAAGATGACGTTCAGGTCGATGGCCCCCATGGCGTCGTCAAAAGAGATGATGAAGAAGGATTTGTCCCAGGTCCCCAGGGTGTAGGTAATGAAGATGATGAGGGACGCACCCAGGAAGGAGACCAGGGTGCGGTGCATCAACTCGAAAGAGATGACCACGTAAACCAGGAGCAGGATGAGGGCCGCGATCCAGAAGCCGATGGTGATGGTGCGGTTCATGGTGAGATTCTGGCTCGCCTGGAAGAGGCGGTTGCCCTGGGCGTCCGTGCCCGCGTCCACCACCTTGACGGCCTTGGGCGCCAGGGGTTTCCAGGAGGGCTTGGAGGCCTTCACCTCCACCCTGGCGTTGGTTAGAGTTCCGGCTGGAAGGATAAATTCCGCCACATAGCCGCCGGGCTTACCGGTGGTGATTTCCGCATCCTTGCCTATGGGCTTGACGTGCCGGCCGTTCACCAGCACCTCCACTTCCACTTCCTTGAGGCCCTTGCCCATGGGGTTGGTCACCAGGCCGGAGACGGCCAGGTGATCACCGGCCGGGGCCGGGGCGGCCAGGGCCGCGGAGGGCGCCAGGGAGCTGGCGATTAACAGGGCTGTCAATATATAGAGAAAGGTAGTTAGTCGCTTGCGCATTGTTCAATCCCCTTTGATCGTCGCTAGATTCAGGCGCAGGGGAGGAGACCGGCAGTGCTCCGGTTCCTCCCCTGGGGCCGACTATTTCATCAATACCGGCATGCCCTGCATGGGCCAGATAAAGTAGCAGAAGACCGCCAGGAAGGCCATGAGGATGAGGCTGGGAATCCAGCCGTAGATGAAAAACTCCCCGGCGGTGAACTGCTTGCTCTCATAGGCAATGGCATTGGGCGCCGCGCCGATGAGCAGGTTGAAAGGCATGCCCGCGGTGGCCAGCGAGGCGAAGAAGATGACTTCCGGGGCCACTCCCAGGTATCTGGCGATGACCAGGGATACCGGCAAGGTG
>Ga0265296_1002805_pt1 | contig 16958 bp, 11 predicted proteins | sample MunlanPumphouse1_FD_189073 | JGI IMG/M metagenome (GOLD analysis project Ga0265296, IMG submission 189073) | Groundwater microbial communities from a municipal landfill in Southern Ontario, Canada - Pumphouse #1 | ecosystem: Environmental > Aquatic > Deep subsurface > Groundwater | place...
TATGCCGGACAGGATAATTTTTTCTTATCAGGGCGATGGAGACCTGGCTGCCATAGGAACTGCAGAGATAATCCATGCTGCAAACAGGGGTGAAAACCTTACGGTGTTTTTTGTAAATAATGCCACGTATGGTATGACAGGAGGACAGATGGCTCCAACAACCCTTATCGGGCAGAAGACAACCACAACACCAAGAGGCAGAGAGGTTAAGACATCGGGTTATCCCCTGCGTGTATCCGAACTCCTTGCGACTATTGAAGGCGCCTCGTTTATTGCAAGGACCTCTGTAGATTCCATAAAAAATCTCATGGCAACAAAGAAGGCTGTTGAAAAGGCCTTCAGGTATCAGATAGAAGGCAATGGTTTCAGCCTTGTTGAGATATTATCTCCTTGTCCGACGGACTGGGGAATGTCTACAGAGGAATCCATAGACTGGATGCGTACCGAGATGATGGCTGTTTTTAAGTTAGGGACATTGAAGGATAAGTTTGATGATTATAAGAAAGGTTAAGGCTGAGGTTGAGGCTGAGATAATATTTTTTCTCATCTTACTTAACCTTAACCTTAGCCTATTCGTTAGCGACTAAAAGGAGCGATAGAATTGGAACATAATGTATTGATAGCAGGGTTTGGAGGGCAGGGGATTTTGTTTTTTGGGAAACTGCTTGCGTACAGCGGCATGCTCGAGGGTAAAGAGGTAACATGGTTTCCTTCCTATGGCGCAGAGGTGCGCGGCGGTACGGCGAACTGCACTGTAATAATCTCTGATGAGATGATAGGTTCGCCGATTGTCAGAAATCCCGAGGTCCTTGTTGTCATGAACGAGGCGTCCCTCAATAAATTTCAACCCAGGCTGAAAAAGGAAGGACTGCTTATATTTGATTCGTCTCTCATAAAAAAACCTGAACTGCGTTCTGATATTCATGTTGCAGATGTCCCTGCGAGCGAGATAGCTGCATCAATCGGAAACACCAAATTTGCAAATATGGTAATGCTCAGCGCCTTGCTTGCAAAGGCAGGTATAATAAAAGAAGAATCGGCACTTAAGGCACTTGAAGAGCTGACCCCTCCTAAAAGGAGAAAATCCCTTGATGCAAATAAGGATGCGATAGCAAAAGGAAGAAAGTACATTGAAGATAAGAAAAGCAAAAACAACTGACATTAAACATATCCATCAGCTTGTTAATGAGTTTGCAAAAAAAGAAGAGATGCTGCCGCGGTCTCTTAATGACCTGTATGAAAGCATCAGGGACATTTATATTTATGAGGACAAAGGGAAGATAAAAGGAGTTTGTGCGCTCCATATAATGTGGGACGACCTTGCAGAGATAAGGTCGCTGGCAGTGAGTAAAGATTTGCAGGGCAAAGGGATTGGGAAGCGCCTTCTTGCAACCTGCATTAAAGAGGCAAAAGAACTTGGCATAAAAAGGGTGTTTGCTCTTACCTATCAGCCTGAATTTTTCAGAAAAATCGGGTTTAAGGAAATTGATAAATCAAAGCTCCCCCAGAAGATATGGGGCGACTGCCTCAGATGCCCGAAATTCCCTGAATGCGATGAAGATGCGGTGATAATTGAGATTTAAAATATATACGGCGATTAATGTTACCTTCCTAAGTCGCACCCTTTGTGCATGACCAATTTGTGCGGACTACAAATGGAATTTTCAGAAAGTCCTACTTTAGAAGTGGTACAGTGATAGGTGGCAGATCTATGAATATACCTTATTTTCTAAGCTCGATATAAGTCGCCCTGTTAAATGCTTCACCAAAAAATAGCGCATGATATTTCTGCATTTGTTTAATCCTGTCAGCATAACGATTAACTTGATCTGATGGCGCAATTAATTTTGCTACAATTTTTGCATCATTCTCATTAAGACGAAGCACGAGGTAATTTGCTACAGCATTAAAAAGTGATTGGTCAAAATCTTTTACTTCCTGAGATGCAAGCACAAATGAGATACCATATTTTCGACATTCTTTAGCCATTGTGGGAATAAGTTTTAACCTCGCAGCCCTATGAGCCTCATCAAATATGATGGCATGAGTAATATGACGCTGAACACCACGAATAAACATCTGCTGATAGAGATTATGAAACACAAAAGTCGCGAAGGCCTGCTGGAGAACTTCATTTTGAGTCTTGTGAATTCTTATTAGAGCAGGTTTGTTGATATCAAGCAAGCTGTGCCGTCCCGCAGTATTTTGAAAAAAGCCGTAATCATCAAGTTCTCCGAGTCTTGTCATCAAACCTTTATCAGCTTTGTCTTTGGAAGATTTTAGAATGTCATAAAAAGCCTGAAAATTCGGTAACTCCAGAAGCTGCCTATCCGTATCTTTATCTCCCCAGCCTTTATCGAGATAGCTCTGTTTTAGCGCCTCTCTTAATCTTCCTAACTGGATATCACCTAAATCAGGGAATATGGATGCAAAAATATCACGTAACATGCTGATATTATCAATGTGACCTATTGGATTATCTGAGACCACCTGTAATGGATTAAAGCCGAGACCTGCATAATCCACAAACTGGATTTCATTGCCAAGCTTTGCAGAAAGCTTTTCATCGATGTCATCATGATATGAAAAAACTATTGGGTTTATACCACACGCAACCATCTGTAAGCAGATGTTGATTAATGAAGTCGTTTTGCCCATTCCAGGCAGTCCAACCATCATCAAATGAGGATTGGATGTAATAGCAACTTTCCATTCAACTGCCTCCTGCCCAGCTGATCCACTGCCTAAGTTAATCATTGCCTCATGATGAATTGGCTGAGGTTGATCGGATTCATTGCTTCTATTGTCTCGATTGCTTACATCTGATGTTTCTTTCTGTTCTTCAACTTTACCCCCATTTAAATCCATTTTACCTTCCTCTGTCTGCCGCTGAACGGGCAAAGAGAAGCCCATGGGAGGATCTGGCATCTGATTACCACCAAAAAGAAGCACCAACGGATCTTCGTCGTAAGATATTCTGCTAGGCGTTTCAGCATTGTATTCAGGGCAAAATATATATCCTCTATCGCTTAATATCTGTTCACTTAAGGCAGGGAAAGAATATTTTTCCCCTTCTCGAATCATCCGTTCAATTTCTTTGCTGATTTGTTGATAGGCGTCTTCGCTCAAATGATGGCGACGACCTTTATTTGCATAGAATCTAAGTATTCGTGCAAGCCACCCTCGTCGTATTGCTTTTTCGATTGGGCTTACCTCAGAACCATATAGGGCTTCCCACCTATGGCGGGAGTTATTTAATTGTTGGGCTATAGTTGTGATAAGGTCTGTGCTACGAGCGGTCTTAAGATATCGTCTAAATTTTATTTCTACGAAAGCAAATTGAAGACCACTTCGTTTTGATGCAGTTACATAAAGAAGATCAGCCCTACTATTATTGACTTCTTCTGACATTTCCTTATTACTCCCTAAGAGATATGGCACGTCGTCAAGAGGAATAAAGAATCCTTCATTCAAGGGAAACCAGTCTTGATTATTTTTTGACTGTTTTCTACAATTCGAATGTGTCATCGCCAAGGCAATCATTTCTTGAGACTGGTTTCCCGAGCCTGCCAAGCGCATGGCAAAGCGACCACTTAAGGCTTTTAACTCATTTAAGAAAAATAAACAGTTCCGAGGGCTCGAACTTAGTCCCATTTCAGCAAGTGTATTATCTAAGAGATTAACTATTTCATCAAAATTGCTCGTTGATGTAACCATTTGAAGGAAGCCAAGGTCTTCGCGTTCAGGTACACAGTCGATGATATAGGCGTCATAGACTGAGGATTTTTCTCTCGGGGAATCAAAATATTCTACGCCAGCATTACGGTCAATAGTCACAACCCAATCACTCAATTTGTGCAAAATTCTAATGGAATCTTCTTTCTCCGCAGGGATTTCAGTCCTTAGTAGTGGCCAGAAATCAACTGATGCACCAAGATTTTTTGAAGTGGACTTCATGATTGCAGCATGCACCTTGATTATTCGCTCTGTAAATACTCGACTCGCTGGATGTTTTTCTCCCTCTACATTAAAGGATAAATAAGTTTTCCAAACAGGTTGAGGGGAAAACGAAAAGTCACGAACAAGACTTGCTGAAAGTCCATAAACTTCAAGAGGAGTATTACCCTCAAGCTGACTTGCAGGAAAGGAGATAACTCGAGAGTCAAAAGTATCAAAGGCTACTGAAAGATGTGCCGATGTTTGAGGGTCGGGATATTCTCTTTTTGCCCAGCTTAATCGAGGCAAAGTGATATTTCCGCTGCGGCTATAGTTATCAAGGACCCAGCCATCCTGCTGCAAATAACCAGATCCCGTTCTCTTACGTTCGGCGATGGAGCTGAAGAACTTACCAGTTATTCCTGTTTTTTGCTCAGATGGATAAAGTTCTAAGACAAAACCAATATCACTTATTTTATTTAATTCTTCGGTTTCTTCACTTTCCTGCAAGGTGCTTCGTCTGATATCAAGAGCTGTTCCCATAGATCTACCGATGGTCATTCCATCCCCAGGTCGTAGAGCATGCAGATGTATTATTTTATAATTAGGGTGTAAAAGCATAAATCGGCTGATCTCCAAGGCAAGAATATTGGATGTAGACTGGCCAATAGACGGCGCAAGTTCTTCTTTCCCATCCGATAAAGTTTTCACCAGAATCGCAATGCTGGCCTTTGGCTCTCGGTCTCTATCAGATACCATAGCGACAGTATAGAAGCCTAAAGTATCACCAAAGACAAATGATTCGCCAGATGACAAGCCTGGAAGAAATGCTGGGAAATGCGCTCCATCAATTGATTTACCTATCTCCTGTAGCTTCTTGATAGCAATATTTTCTTCGTAGCGAAAATGAATTAAGAGCTGATCATAAGCATAATGCCAACTCAACCGCAACGGATGATTTGGAAGGACAATTAAACCGATAGTACTGCCCGACACTGATTTGACTTCTAAAGTGTTGACTAACGCCAAATTAGGTTGACTTGTATCTATAGCGGCAAGCCATGCATTGATATATTCTTCGACATCCTTGTTAAACCCATGTATTATGCCCATCAACCCTTGTCCATTACCCGCAAGCTGGCTTAGATCCAAAGAGGCTTTGTAGAGCCGTTCCATAACCGGGTTTGAAACTTCGGCTGCAAGAGGGATAAACTTTAGCTCTCCTGCCAATGAGCCATCATTTCTAACGGAAACTTCCCAACGCCCAATTGCACCTTTGTTAGTCGACCAATCTTGCTCAACGCTAACCAATAATGACGGACAATAAACTTTGGCAGTTTTCTTCTCATAGCGAAAGGTAATAAAGCCTTTACTATCCCTTCCAAAGGATTGATTGTTACTACAGGCATTTTCAAAATCCTCTTTGTTGTCTATAGCGATAGCTCCCTCAACTAAGGCACGCACAATAGCACCTGAACTTGATTTCGATTTATCTGGAGCGTCACCAAAGAGAAGCAAGAAATCTTCTGTCATTTCTTCGATGTCATCATTGCCTATTGCTCTGATTCGCACTACCGCTTCAAATTTTGCGCCTTCTTCCAATTCGAAATCGTCAATAGTAAATGCACATTTTTGAGGATTCTTTCCCGTATGAGAGATTTTTTTCTCTGCCAATTCTTCCTCTCCAGATAAAATCGTAACAGCATATTCAGCAGAGCCTTTCTTCAGTTCATCTGGCAATCCTTTCCATCTTATCTCAAGTTTTGATTGTCTTCTTGTAGCGGTCTCATTTGGATCTAAAATAAATTGTAAACGACTAGTCTCAGCTATAAAAGTCAATCCGGACCAAGAACTTGGCTCATTATTTTTTTTCCTCCATGATACTATTTCGATTTTCTGAAGTGTATCTTGATCAAATATTCCAGGCCTTAGATTATTAAGCCATAAATATGGTTTGTCACATAGTCTCGCGATAGCATCCAGTAAAGTCAATTTTGTACTCTCGCGCACAAATTCAACTAAAGCCCCGCGTTGTTGCTCAGTAGGTTCAACCAATATGAGTCCATCTACTTTGGATTCTGCGGTTGTGTCAGAACTTGAGCGCAATAAAAGGCGTTCAAGAAGTCGAATTGATTTATCAATGTCGTTAACGTCTGGTTTACCATCAAAGTAAATAGGCCATAATCCAAGCAATGCAAGAGCCGAACTTATGGAAGTCAAATCAGTGCAGGCAGAATAGAATTCAAATACTCTCCATGGCGAAATTGTGTTCTGTCCCCCGATTCTGCGTGCTTTATTAACGGCTTTTTTGCAGAAATTAAGAAACCCATGGGGAACCATTTTGCGCGCTTCTTCATTCGCAATATCAAAAACTTCTTTTTCTCCAATCTCTCTCGCTGCACTGTAGATGCTATCCATTCCAGCCCCGGCGGTAGTCATGTCAACAAGAAACACCACTGCATCCTTTTTGTTTTCTCTAACTTCTACAGCATAATCGGCCGTAATAAGACGCTCATCTATCTGAAGATGATCAACAACACCATAAAGCTTCCAACCCGGTATGCTACATTTGGGTGATGCACATAGACTGCGAATAAGCTGTGGACTAAGACACCTAACATATACAATAGTGCCCTCAGTAGGGCTTCCCAGTATTGTTTTTAAAGCCTTTGCAATTAATTCTGATTGGATCTCACTCACCATCTTTATCACCTGTCGCTAAGAAACGCTGCTGTAATCGTTTCATAGATTCTGCATCATTCACTCCTATTAATACCCCAAGGTCACGCAATCTTTTTTCAAGTATTTGACGATTCTGCAGAAGCATTTCAGCGGGAATTGACATCCCAGGAGGTGTTTCGTCAATAAACAAGCCATATCGCTCTTTGAGCAATTTAATGAGATCAATAAAAGCAACAGATGTTGCTCCTTTACCTTTAGCAGCCTTACGCAGATGTCTGTGAATAATAAAATCAAGCATGGTGTTAGTTAGTACGATAGATCGAGCATCGAAACTACTCCTCTTTCCAGCACTGTCTTTAATATAAACTCTTCTTTTTTTTGCTAAGCCATTAGGCTGATCGATCATAAGGAAAGAATGCAGAGCTGACAAAAATTGTTTTATTTGAATATCATTTCCCATAAGGATGCAAAGTGCTTCGGCAATACGAACAGTAGGGTTACCGTCCTGCCTCAAGAGATCCTGAACGGATAGGGCTTCGTCAGCCTCTTTAAGAGCATCAGCTAATTTTAAACACATCTCATCCAAATTATCGAAGATTTTATCAGCACGAGGATGGTCTTCCTTAAAAATGCGTCCGAGCAGATTTATAAATTCTGTTGAATCAGGGCAAATATCAGGGAGCGAGTTTCTCAATGTACGATCGTAATGTATCTTGTCGTCTAAAACTCTAAGGCACATCATGATCACTGGCAGTCTTTCAAAACGGCGTAACAAATCAGCCATCGACTCTTCTGCCAATTTCCTGAGTTTTATTTCATTGCCTGATGAACAATCAACAAACAAAGGCCAAGCTTGTTGTTCCTGGCATTTCGGCAGCATGCCAATCCGCTCCCATTCAAATAGCATTTTAGCTGTTGAAAGATAAATATTAGTGAGTCCCAAAGAAAGGCATGATTCAAGCATTTGCAGAAATGTCTGCCTTGGAATAGTCTTTCCATATGCCTGAACAAATACACTTAAGTCTTCTCGGAAATACTTAGAAGCATTTACTGCTAAAGGATGCTGATTTAGAATTTTTTCGCTCTCTCCTCCTCCTCTAGCCTTCAGAGGAGCCTCCCCACATGACTGAGCAATGCGAACTGTTAGCAGTTGATCGAGGCCCACCATATTACTTGCGCCTTCCGTATCTATTTCTATAAATTGATCAGAAGTTACGTTGCTTTGAAAAGATCCCTTTATCTGCATTTCTGTGCCAAATAGATTAAGAAGGATATTATCCTTAAAGTCTGCACCAACAGAAAAGTGAGATCTTCTATTATTCCTATTTATAAATTCTCCTTCTTCTTGCCCAGACAAAAGTGCTACTAACATTTCAGGGATATACCGCAAATTAGTCACCTTTTGGGGAAGATCAATCCAACTTGCCAAATAATGCGTCGGATATGCCCTCTGTACCTGTTCCGTTCTTCCCGTCTGGTGCTTTTTATTTTCAAGACATAAAGAAAGTAACATATCACCGAGAATCGCTTTACCAACTTTACTATCAAAGCCAGAAAACCAATGGCTTTTCTCAATAAGTCTATTTACAACATCATCAATAGTTGGAGCTATTAATTTTTCTCCTTCTTCCTTGCCAAACGTTTTTACGAAAGTTCCCTTTCCCCTTCGATGTCCCCACCGAAACATATATAAGACGGCAGGCATAACTGCGCCCATTGAGAAATCTTGTGGGGTAAAGGGTAGCGCAGGCAAATAGATAGAAGTCCATAATTTTTTTGTAGTTGGCAATCCGAGCGCATTTTCTACTATATTCTTTGCGGTACTCATTTGACAATTCCCCTGCTAACTGGCAAACATGTTATTGTTTGCAATTCATTGTTAAAAGTAACTTCAATACCGTAGATCGTTTCCTCTTCTATGGGATTCCATGCAAAGAATTGCCTACTGTCTTCCTGTGTCAACCGCTGAGTAAAAATTGACAGATTTGCAAAAGTATCTTCGGAAGCGGCATCGGAGAGTTGAACACCATCTTTTAACTCCATCAAAATATTGAACAGTTCAGCACCTAAAATGAGCTTCTCAATTCTTCCATCCTCATAGTGATATATAAGTTCAAGGTGTGTGTGCAGTTTTTCAAGTCCTTCAGCAGTAGCCTGAAATTTAGCATCCAAAGAGAAACGCTGAAATGGTTTTACTACCCACAGAGCACTTTCGGTAGAAGTTCGTGGGGTTATTCTAAGAGGAATTCCTAAGTATTTAAATGCTACAGGTGGCAAATCTTCAAGCCTTGCAATTCCTCTACATAGATCTGAGCAAAGCTGTTTTTTTTCCTTCTCCATCATTAAGGGAAGTCTTCGAAAATTTTCCAGATGGCGACATCGTGCAAGTCCAAAGTAACCGTTGTCGAGTATGATTCTTTTAAGGTCTTCAATGGTCCATTCAAAATAAGCTCTTCTTCTTGCAGATGGGAGAGATAACCCATGGTATTGGGGTGAACTAAAATAACTCTGACTATCTTTGTGACCAAGCAAATATCGATCTACTTTCGGATGAGCCTCAAGAGAAGGATCCAGGAATATTAATTCGTGTAAGACTTCACCCTGGCGGTGTGGAGACTCAGGATCAAAAGCTCTCTCGTAATAGTGTCCTGGTTTGATATCCGCATTTACATGTAAATCAGAGCAGTAATAACTTCCAAAAAATATATAACTTATTGCAGCGCGCAATTCGCGCGCAGTGATATGTATCTCACCACGTTGGTGCACAGCTTGAAGTGCTAAATAAAGTCGATTACGAATAATTGCCCCTTTCTCCTTGTCCCGTAATAATTGCACCGATTCCCATGCTGTACAATAATTTTTAGCCCTGCAAGTCAGACAGGGTTCCCACAAATCCTTGTTGCCGCCTCCAAGTAGTTTATCCAAAAGATTGTCTAGAAAATTCGTAGATATCTCTTGTCCTCCGTCTGCAATACCTCCTACCAATGAGCGATTATTAAGATCCAATAAACGAAATGTCTTGTCGAGTTTCGTGGTATCTCCGTCAAGCACTGTCTGCAATTGTTTTGTTAGCGGAGTTTCTCCGTGCCTCTGCTCATAATCGATGATCCACGCTTGAAGTGGACCACTATTTATGGCTAACAAATGTACAAGACTATCTGGAGGAGTGCAATTTTGAAACGGAGAAAATAATTCATCTAATAGTTCGGAGGCAGATTTCCCCTGATATGAAGCACTTCCATCTAAATTGGCACGGATACTGAGACCGTTTGGTAAGGTGTGATCCCATAGCCTTTCCGAAGAAAAATGTTTTTCAAGTCCAAGTCTCATAGCAAGGTGTTGCAGGAAGGCTGTCTTTCCATCTCCGGCATTCCCAAAAAGTATTGCCAGATTCACTTTCCCATGATTAATTTCTTCGATAAGTACCTTATCAAGTCTGGTCTCTACATAAGTCATTTCAGCAAATTTAGAATCTAATCCTCTCGTTTCATCATTGCCCTTAAGTGAACCGGGATAAGAACGTAAAATATCAAGTAAGCGCGGGACTTCGTTAGGAGTAAGAGATTGAGGCTTTTGCTCAATAGACATTTGAAGCAACTCATGTTCTGGCCGGTCAGTTATTAAAATGTTTTTGAGAAAATGCCTTGCCTCAAATCCATTCTTAAAGCGTTGTGTATAATCCGGATTAGTAGCTTTATCAAAGAACTTGGCAACAAGAGGTAATTCATGCATATCAATTCCTTGGTAATTAAAACCTTTATCTTTCCTGATTTCTCCTCCAAAACGGAATGGTTCTTTGTCAAATAGCACATGAAAAAAAGTTGCCGCTACAGCGAAAATATCATCGGAAGGTTCGATCGGTTGATTTTGCTGGACAGAAGATGAGCAGTAAAATACAGTATAAATTCTGGGTCTACTTCCAATATCTGCAACTGCATCATAATCTGTAAGTGTAACATCACCTCCGGAGACTATGATATTTTTGGGGGTAACGTCGCCATGAACAAGTCCCACTCGATGGAGAGATCCCAAAGCATCACATAGATCATCAAGCCAACGCAAAACCAGAGATTCAAATGATAAATCCCCGACATCGCCAGCGTACAGTGATAAAACACCCGCCAAATCCGACATGGGCATGCCTTCGACCCATTTCATCAAAGCAACAAAGTTGTTTCTTTTCCATTCCGGTGCAATTTCGTGAATTACAGCTAGATGTTGGTGAACGCTGTAAGGACGCACTTTCCGATATGCGCGCAGTGCAGCTTCGCCATTTTCATCATTAAGAATAACTTTTGCTACATAGGAGCCATACTCAGATTTATCTTTCTCGTCAATATGAATAACCTTAAATGTAGCTCCAATACCACCTGTCCCGAGTTTGTTGATTATTTTGTAAGACTGATTTTGGAAACTTATTACCGTCTCTTCATCCCATGAATTCACAATCGGCAAGGCTATTTCCTCAGCCGGCATAGTCTCTATTGGAATTGCATCGTGCAATAGCTTATTAAAAGAATCACCTAATTGAGCCAAAGTAATTCGATCATCAGGTTTTTCCGTACATCCTTTTTTTAGTAAATCTGAAGCAGGCAGTCCATCATTTCCCATATTCTCAAACAAAACAGCCAGTGATTTGCATAGTGAATAAATGTCTGAACGAGTGTCAGCAACTGCTATCCCATCCTTCAATATTTCTGGAGCAACGAATTTTTCCTTGCCTGCAAAAGACACAGAATATGGTGAAATGGAAACCCCTGGAAGTTTCGTCAAATTTAAATCCGTAAAAAGTGGTTGACCATTTGCCTTTATCCGTATGCTCGAAGGAGTTAAATTGCGATGCAGAATTGGCGGTGTCTCAGAATCATTTGGTTGATGCAATTCTATAAGGGCTTGAATGCAGTTCATCGAAGCAGATAATCTTTGGTCAAAAGGCCATGTAATATCATTCGATCGTTCTTCAAGGTTGGGCACAGCTGGTTCAACTATAGAATAGAAATAAATTTCTCCTGGATATTCTGGAGCATCTTGAAACGAGTCCAAAAGGCGGGGAAGAAAGGGAGACTTTTGAAGCCGTTGCAATGCTTCATATTCACGTTTTGCAATTTCTATCGCATTCTTTTCATTGGAAGCAGAGAGATCAAAAAGATTTAAAATAACGCGATCCCTTCTTGAAATATGGACACCCTTGTAGACTCTGTGAAACCTTTCATTTTTAGGAGATATCAACTCCAGATTTGTGAGACCTGAAAAAGTTCTTATATCTCCGGCAAGCGCAACCTTGGTTTTTGGTTCCAAAATTCTACAAATTCCCTCTATTGTATGGTTATCAAATACCTTGGTTGAGTTTGTGCTCAACAGATCCTGCCAATCGAGCATCCCATAAACCGTAATGCCTCTGTATGTTTTTGGAGCATTATCCTTGACAAGTCGCATGTCCCCTTTAGTAAGCAAAATACGGCCTTCAATAAAACCCACATCATACTTAGTACGAACCTTTGTTGCGATCTTTTTAACCTTATTGTTGAGACGCTCCGCCTCAGATTCAACAACTACTGGATACTCTTTCAAGTAATTCATGTCCCAGTGCTTTACTTCGATTACTGTAACTCCAGAAGGGCAAATTATGAGCAGATCAATTTCATCTGAAAGACCTTGTGCCTGGAAGTTGAAAGGAATATTGCTTAGTAAGATATACGAGCCTTCTAAAGAAAGTCCTTGCAGTTTATTTTTCAATTTTTCACATGTCAGACGTTCACTCTCATTCGCAAACGGCCCGCAAGGAATATGATTGACTTTCGCCATTGCCCCCTCAGCCATAAAAGCAGCTACTAATAGAGATGTGCAAGAACAAATTTCAGAAAAAGAAATAATTTATGTGATGCGTTGTTATTTAACCATTTTTTTAAATTTTATTCAAGGGATGAGTTCAGGTCGCCCCTTGAGGAGTGGCGCTAGTTTTACTGGCGGGGGAGAGCTAGCGCACACAGCGTATTTCCTTAGTCCTTAGTGTTGTAAAGAAGTGGATGATTACGATTGCAGGACGGGACGCTATTCGGAATGTGATGAAGATGCGGTGATAATTGAGATTTAAAAATTATCCTATCCTGTCAGCATAACTCCGACGATATCTCCTATCTTTATATCAAACAGTGCAGCTGCATTGCCCCTGTAAACGAATAGTTCAAGGTATCCTGTGCTGTTTATTAGAGAGTAAAGACCTTTATCTGTGACCTCTGAATAGTAGTTTTTAAGTTCTGTCTGTTTTCCTTTTGAGACAACCTTTAGTTTTCCCCCGGTATTAGTATTGTAGAGCGTGTTTAAAGCCTCCCCTTTTATATTTGTTATTGCATTGCCAAAACGGTCTATATATACAACTTCTCCTTCAATTGTTGTATTTGTAGGCAATGAGACAGACGGAAACGGCAGGGTGACATAATCAGTGATCATATCGCCAAATTTCGTTGTTTCTATGCCCTTTGTAAGCCATGCAGCAGCCGGTGCAAATATATCCCTGCCGTGAAATGTCGGCCCCCTTTGCGGCATGAAATAGTGCTCTGAGGTAATCTGGACAACTCCGAGTGTCTCGCTTTGTGAACTGTACACAAGCGAAAAAACACCGTTGTCAGGGCCTATAAAATAATGATGGTCTGTTATAACAAGAATGGGCCGCCTGTTTGAACCGACACCGGGGTCAACAACAACAACGTGAACTGTCTTGTGCGGGAAAAAACTGTAGCTCATCCCGAGTGTGAGAGCTGCCTCTCTTATGTTATGGGGACTTATGTCATGTGTTATATCAACTATCCTTGCATTGGGGTTTATTTTCAGTATCACCCCTTTCATCATTCCAACAAACGGGTCCTTATAACCGAAATCAGTTGTGAGAGTAATGAGCGGAGGCGTATTTTGATTTAGCACCTTAGCCCTCCTGTCAGTTTTTTAAAATCCGTTATGCCATTCTCTTTCATAAAAGATTCTATGCCTCTAATTATAGCAAGAGTTGCCATTGGATTTACAAAACTTGCAGTTCCTATTGCAACCGCAGTTGCTCCTGCGAGCATAAACTCTACTGCATCTTCAGAATTCATTATGCCGCCCATCCCTATAATCGGTATTTTAACTGCCCTATATGACTCATAGACCATTCTGACCGCGATCGGTTTTATGGCAGGGCCTGACAGACCGCCTATTATGTTTTCAATTTTTGGTTTTTTAGTCCTTATATCTATTGCCATACCCGGTATGGTATTTATCAAAGATATTGCATCGCTTCCTGATTCTTCTGCTATGCGTGCAAATTCCTTAATGTCCGAAACATTCGGAGAGAGTTTTGTTATGAGAAGGGAATTCTTGATGGATGCCTTTACTTTCAGTATCAATTTCCCCAGCATTTTTTTATCTGTTCCAAAAACTATTCCGCCCTTTTTGACATTCGGGCAGGAGACATTGAGCTCAATCCCGTCCACACCTGCATCATCGAGTGCCTCTGAAAGTTTTAGATATTCCTGCAGGGTATTGCCGAGTATATTGACTATCAACTTTGTGTCATATTTTCTGACATACGGAAGTTTTGTTTTCAGGAATTCTTTAAGGCCGACATTCTGAAGCCCTATGGAATTAAGCATCCCGCACGATGTCTCGCATATCCTGGGAGAAGGATTTCCCTCTCTGGGTTTAAGTGAAATGCCTTTCACAACTATTGCACCAAGCTTGTTCAGGTCAACAAATTCAGAATATTCTTCGCCATACCCAAAAGTCCCGGATGCCGTCATCACCGGATTTTTGAGTTTTAATTTTCCTATGTTTACGCTTAAGTTCATAATATTAAATTAAGCATTCAGATAGCAGCAGTCAGCCTTCAGCAAGAGAAATATCAGAAGCTGAGAGCTAAAAGCTGATAGCTTCTTCACCATACGATGTCTCCAATCTCAAAAACAGGCCCTTCCTTGCACACCCTTTTATAAGTGAATTCAGGGGTTAATCTTTTACTTCTGACTTCTGACTTCTGACTTCTGACTTTTACAGTACAGCCCAAACATGCTCCGACCCCGCACGCCATATTTTCTTCCATTGAAACGTAACCTTTAATCCCTTTTTCTGTTGCAAGCTTGGAAACAGCCTCAAGCATGGGTGAAGGGCCGCAGGCGTACAACAAGTAAGAAGTAGAAAGTGAGAAGCGAGAAGTGAGAAAATTATTTAAAACATCTGCGACTGTGCCCTTCTTTCCCGTTGAGCCGTCGTTGGTGCTGATGATTAATTCTTTAACCATGCCTTTTAATTCATCAAGCAGAAGGAGTTCTTTTTTAGTCCTTCCGCCATAAAAGAGATATGCATTTTTGCCGAGTTTTTCTGCCAATGGAAACAGGGATGCGATCCCGATACCGCCTGCAATCAGAATTGGTGTAAGGTTTTTGCCCGGCAAGGGATATCCATTGCCCAACGGGCCGAGAACACTGACAGATGCACCATTTTTCATCTGCCTCATTCTCTCAGTCCCTTTGCCTTTTATCCTGTAAAGGAAATGCAATCTATTAGAAAATTCCCCCCTCCCCCCTCGGTTGCTCTCCTCGGCGAGTCCGCCTGGGTGCGGACGAGTCGTACCGACTTTGCTAAAGGGGGGTGAGGGGGGATTATTTCTGAAAATGCTGAAAGGCCTTTTTAACAGAGGGTCATAAGTATTATCGGCCTCAACCATATAAAACTGGCCCGGCAAAGGTTTTTTTGATGCGCCTAATGGCTTTAAAACAAGAAAGTTATGGTTTTTGTTAAGAGGACTGTTTTCTATTATCTCTGCTCTGAGGTATCTACTCAAAGTTTATCTCTAATATCTCGTATTCCATTGTTCTTGCAGGCGCTTTGATAACTGTTGTATCGCCTACCTCTTTACCAAGCAGTGCCCTGCCAACAGGCGAACTTATGGATATCTTTCCTTTTTTGACATCTGCCTCATCAGCACCTACAAGCGTAAAAAAATATTCCTCGTCTGCCGCTGTGTCCAGCACCTTGACCTTTGCTCCGAAGGCAACCCTTGATTGATTTATCTTTGATGTATCAATTATTTCAGCCAAAGACAGTTTTGACTGGAGGTCCTGTATCCTTCCCTCCATGAATGACTGTTTCTCCCTGGCAGCATGATATTCTGCATTCTCTGAAAGGTCGCCATGCGCGCGTGCCTCTGCTATTGCCTTTATGTTCTTGGGCCTCTCCACTTTCAGAAGCCTCTCAAGCTCTTCCTTAAGCTTCTGATGGCCTTCTCGTGTCATGGGAACTCTCTGCACCATTTATATCCTCCTTGTGCCTTATTAATTTAACACTTTTTGCTTTGTTTTTTCAAAAGCAGCAATGGTAAAATCAGACGACAGATAACAATAGGGCGATGTGCAAGGGGATATAATAATAAAAAATGTCTTTGAATTTTAATATAGGACTGATATCAGCAACAGGTAAAGAGAGCGGTATTATTCTCCGTCTTCTTAAAAGAAGCAGGCCGGAAGAATTTTATTCAGGAAAGATCGGAAAGAATAATATTGTCCATGCCATATCAGGTATGGGGAAGACAAACGCCTCGCATGCAGCAACACTTTTGATAGAAAGGTTTTCTCCGCGCATCATAATAAATTTTGGAATCGGAGGCGCATATCCTTTGTCAGGTCTCAGGGTAGGGGATATAGCAATTGCAAACAAGGAAATATACGGAGATGAGGGTTTGTGGCTAAAGGACGGTTTCCATACAGTGGATTCAATAGGCATTCCTTTCTTGAAAAAAGGCAGGAGAAAATATTTTAATGAATTTCAGCTTGATAAAAAATTGAGAGAAAGAGTGATTAAACTTTTAAAACTGGCACCTGGAACCTGGCACCTGGAACCTAAAATTAAATCTGGCACCTTTATTACTGTTTCTGCCTCCACAGGCACATACAAAAGGGCTAAGGAACTCGAAAAAAGATTTAATGCAATATGCGAAAACATGGAAGGCGCTGCTGTTGCTCATGTTTGTGCAATGTACGGAATACCGATGCTTGAGGTACGGGGGATAAGCAATATTGTTGAAGATAGGGACAGGGGCAAGTGGGATATAAAAACAGCTTCAGAGAATTGCCAGAAGTTTATATTGAATTTTATCGGGCACTTGAACCCTTGAAAAAGCCTTGATAATTCCCTGTAGCTTGCAGCAGGGTTCTTTATTAAATTTTCAATACCCCACAGTCTCTGCTGTGGGGTTTCCTTGTGTCTGTCTGCCTGTCATTGTCCGGCTTGACCGGACAATCCAGTTCTTGGTGTTTTCTCTGGATTCCCCGATCAAGTCGGGGAATGACAAAATTTTTGTATCATTTTTT